>Ga0080064_1001635_pt1 | contig 43707 bp, 31 predicted proteins | sample Subgrocontami54m_FD_69260 | JGI IMG/M metagenome (GOLD analysis project Ga0080064, IMG submission 69260) | Subsurface groundwater microbial communities from S. Glens Falls, New York, USA - GMW46 contaminated, 5.4 m (SPADES assembly) (version 2) ...
GGGGGTGTCGCCCGGACGGGGGGGGGGGGGGGGGGCCGTCCCCCCTCGCGTCGTGGATGAATCGACTCATGGTTCGCAATTCACAGGCCCCGGTTCACGAATTTGGCTTGTACCCGAACAGTGCAAGCGAACGGCCCGCCAGCGAATAAGCGGCGCCCGGGTCGAAAACCGGCGCATGCGGCACGTTGTTCGCCGCTCCAGCCGGCGATTCTGATGACCCGTGAGCCGGGCCGGCGCCGGTGTCGGTCAACACCGTCCACTTCACCTGCGGGCCGCCCGGCAAGGTGAAGGGGATGGTGTCGTGATGGGCGTTCAACAGCAGCAACAGGTCATCATCTTCCACCGGATGCCCGCGTTCATCCCGCTCGGTGAGGCCGCGGCCGGACATGAACACGCCGAGACAGCGCGCGAACGACTGGTTCCATTCCTGGTCGGTCATTTCCTGCCCGTTCGGCGTGAGCCACACCACATCCTTGGTGTCCGGGTCGCGCACCGCGCGGCCGCGAAAGAAGGTGCGGCGGCGAAACAGCGGGTGGGCATTGCGCAGCGCAATCACCTGTTGCACGAAAGCCAGCAGGTCCTTGCCCGCGGGATGCAGGTTCCAGTCTATCCAGCTGATCTCGTTGTCCTGGCAGTAGGCATTGTTGTTGCCGCCCTGGGTGCGCCCGAACTCGTCACCGGCCACCAGCATCGGCACGCCCTGGGAGAAAAACAAGGTGGCGAGGAAATTGCGCTTCTGCCGTTCCCGCAGCGCCACGATCGCCGGCGCCCCCGAGGGGCCTTCGGCGCCGCAATTCCAGCTGCGGTTGTTCGACTCACCGTCGCGATTGCCTTCCTGGTTGGCATTGTTGTATTTGTCGTTGTAGCTGACCAGGTCATGCAGCGTGAATCCGTCATGGGCGGTAATGAAGTTGACGCTGGCGATCGGCCCCCGTCCAGCGTGCTGAAACAGGTCGCTCGACCCGCTCAGCCGCGAGGCGAGTTCGCCCATCAGCCCGCCATCGCCCTTCCAGTAGGAGCGCACCGCGTCCCGATACTTTCCGTTCCACTCGGCCCAGCCCGGCGGAAAGTTGCCCACCTGGTAGCCTCCCTCTCCCAGGTCCCACGGCTCGGCGATCAGCTTGACCTGCGAGATGACCGGATCCTGGCGAATGATGCTGAAGAACGAGCTGAATCGATCGACAGCGTGCGACCCGCGCGCCAAGGTCGAGGCGAGGTCGAAGCGGAACCCGTCCACGTGCATCTCGGTCACCCAGTAACGCAGGCTGTCCATGATGAGCTGCAGCACCACCGGGTGCGGCGTGTTGAGCGTGTTCCCGGTTCCGGTGTAATCGACGTAGTAGCGCGGGTTTTCCGGATTCAGCCGGTAATAGACGAGATTGTCGATGCCGCGGAAGCACAGCGTGGGCCCCAGCTGATTGCCTTCGCCGGTATGGTTGAAGACGACATCCAGAATCACTTCGATCCCGGCGGAGTGCATCGTCTTCACCATCGCCTTGAATTCGCCCAGGGAGTCGCTGGCGAAGTAGCGTGTCTCCGGTGCAAAGAAGCCGATGCTGTTATACCCCCAGTAATTCCTCAATCCGCCCTGTACGAGGCGCTTGTCATCGACGAATGCGTGCACCGGCAGCAGTTCGATTGCCGTCACGCCCAGCCGTTTGAGGTATTCGATCACCGGCGCGGTGGCGAGGCCCGCATAGGTGCCGCGCAGTTGCGGCGGCACTTCCGGATGCAGCTTGGTCAGGCCTTTTACGTGGGCTTCGTAGATCACCGTATCGCGCCAGGGTGTGTCGGGTCGCCGGTCCTCTCCCCAGGTGAATGCCGGATCGATAACCTGACACTTGGGCATGCCCGATGAGCTGTCGCGCGAATCGATCGACAGGTCTTCGCGGCGCGAGCCGACGCGATAGCCGAACTGCGCATCGCTCCATCGCAGGGGACCGACGAGCATGCGCGCGTACGGGTCCAGCAGCAGCTTGGCCGGATTGAACCGATGTCCCTGCTCGGGTTGGTAGGGGCCCGCCACGCGGTACCCGTAGAGCAGTCCCGGGCGCGCTTCGGGGAGGTAGCAATGCCAGACGAAGTCGGTACGGTCGCGCATCACCACCCGTTCGACTTCGCGCCGGCCTTTGGGATCGAATATGCACAGATCGACCCCTTCGGCGTGCTCGGAGTACAGCGCGAAGTTCACTCCTTCGCCATCCCAGGTGGCGCCAAGCGGAAAGGGCCGCCCGCGCCATACGGTGCTGGGCGCGGTGACGACGCGTGAAGGTGCGTTCATGGAGGTATTTCCGGACAGGTCTCGGGCGCCAACGGAATTTCAGATGATTGTTTAACAGACCCTCCCTTCCGGCGGGCCTCCGCGAGCATATTTATTATTCAAAAAAGAATAATGGTACCCGGCTGGAGCCGATCATAACGCAACCTCCGGCAATCCGCCGCTCAACTGCTCCTGCAACCCCGCTATCGGAATGCGGATCCAGCTCGGCCTGCTGCCCAGTTCATAGCGCACCTCATACAGGGCTTTTTCCAGCATGAACAGGCTTAGCAGCCGCCGCGTATCGGCCGCGTCCGCGGGATAGGACGCGCAGCCGCGCGCCGCCCCGGCGTAAGCCGCGAGAAACGCGGTCGCGGTCTGGCGCTGCCACGCCGCCACCCGGGGCAGCAGCCGGTCGCGCGCGTCCGGCCTCTCGGAGGTCGCCTCCTCGAGAGCGGCCGCAGCGGCATAGCTGAACGAACGCAGCATGCCGGCCACGTCGCGGAGCGGCGAATGTTTGGCGCGCCGCTCCTGGAGCGAGCGATTGGGTTCTCCCTCGAAGTCCACAATGACGAAGTCGTGCGCTGCCAGCAATACCTGTCCGAGATGGTAGTCGCCGTGATAGCGGGTCTTGGCCGCCGTTACGGCGCCCGTACCCAGTTGATCGATTCTGCGCAGCAGCGGCTGCCGCAGCGCGAGCAGCGCATCGGTATCGCCGCGCACCGCTTCGGGCAGGTCGCCGCGGCGCTGTTCGATCAGGGCAAGCGTCGTGTCCACGTCCTTGCGCACCTGATCGGCCCAGGAGGCGAGATCCTCGCCGCTGATCGGTTCCGGATCGAAAGCCGGGTCGCCGGTCTGCCGGGCCAGCGCAACGTGCAACTCCCCGGTGCGGCGTCCCAGGGTGCCGGCAATGGCAAGAAATGCAGCGTGCGGCGTCTCGCCGTCCACGGGCGGGGAGAGGGGCGTTATTTCGGCACCGGCGGCGGTGCCGGAGTCCGGCGGGCTTGCGGCTGCTGAACCCATCGACGTGGCCGCCAGACTCGCATCAAGGAAGCGGCCGAGATACTCGATGGTGTAGTTCCAGCCGCTTCCCTGATTCTCCACATACCTGTGCGCCACCGCCAGCGCCACCGCGTTGCCATCCAGATCCTGGTATTCAAGAGCACCCAGCAACGCGGCGATATGCGGGAAAGACGAGCGCTCGGTGAGAAATTTGCCGACTTCGATCTCCGGATTGATCCCTTCCCTGATCCAGCGATAGCCTTTGAGCACCAGTTGGTCGCCGACGATGATCATGGTGTTGCTTTGCTCGAAGGCGGGATGCGTTATCGACAGCGCTTCGGTTTCCAGGTCGCGCAAAGCAGTTGTGCCCCAGAAGATCATGCGTCCCCTGGGCAGCGCGCGCTCCTCGCCGCGTCGCATGGCGTTCAGCATGCTGCGACAGAACGCGTCATCCCAGAAGGCGTCATAGACAATGCCGACGCGGGCGCGCTGGCGCACGCGCGCCACGGCGCAATGCAGCAGCGCCTGGAGGCGATCGAAGTCGCTGTCTTCCCACGCAAGGGAGAGCGGCAACGAGTAGCTTTGACGGCTGCCATCGGTGTAATTGACGTGCGCGATGCTGAGTAGCCAGCGTCCTGGCTCATCGCCCCATTCTCCGTGTTCGAGGAGTTCGATGCCCGATATCTCGCGACCCTTGCCGGCGAACCAGCGCTGGGCGGTGAGAAATTGAGGGAGGACGTCGTGCTCGAGTTGCTCGCGCATGCGCCGGGCAAGCAGGCTACGGATGTCGCTCAGGGGAGTGCCGGTCGGCGAGAGTATGGCGCGCAGTCCTTCGGGGATCACGAGTATGGGAAACTCGCTGGGTACCGGCCGCTCATCGTGCCAGGCCGGTATTCTTGCGCCGGTGGCCAGTTCGAACCAGTAGAAGCCCCAGGCAGGAAGGGTAAGCAGGTACGGCAGCTCTCCAATCGGAGGGAACGGCGTGCGGCCCAGAAGTTCCACGGGCACGCGCCCCTTGAATTCACGCAGATTCAATTCGACCGGCTGGCTCGATCGCGACAGGTTGGCGACGCACAGCAGTATCTGCCCTGCGTGTTCGCGTATATACGCGAGAATTTTCCGGTTGCCCGGCCGCACGAAGCGCAGGCTGCCCCGGCCGAATGCCGCGTGGGATTTGCGCACCGCCATGAGCCGCTTGGTCCAGTTGAGCAGTGACGAGGGACTGCGCGCCTGCGCCTCCACATTGACCGCCTGATAGCCGTAAATGGGATCCATGATCGGCGGCAGGTAGAGCCGCTGCGGGTCGGCGCGCGAAAAGCCGGCGTTACGATCCGGACTCCATTGCATGGGCGTGCGCACGCCATGCCGGTCGCCCAGATAAACGTTGTCGCCCATGCCGATCTCGTCGCCGTAATACAGGATCGGCGAACCGATGATGGACATCAGCAGACTGTTCGCCAGTTCGATCTGGCGGCGGTTGTTTTCCATCAGCGGCGCAAGCCGGCGCCGTATGCCCAGGTTAAGCCGCGCCCGCGAGTCGGCCGCGTAGATGCGGTACATGTAGTCGCGCTCGCGCTGCGTCACCATCTCCAGGGTGAGCTCGTCATGATTGCGCAGGAAAATCGCCCACTGGCAGTTCGGCGGAATCTCCGGCGTTTGCGCCATGATGTCGACGATAGGATAGTGGTCTTCTTCGGCCACCGCCATGTAGATGCGCGGCATCAGCGGAAAATGGTAGGCCATGTGGCACTGATTGTCGTTCCCGAAATACTCGCGCACGTCTTCCGGCCACTGGTTGACCTCGGCGAGAAAAAACCGGTTCTTGTAGTTTTTGTCCAGCGCAGCGCGCATCTGGCGCAGCACTTCGTGGGTTTCCGGAAGGTTTTCATTGTTGGTGCCGTCGCGTTCGCACAGATACGGAATGGCATCCAGCCGCATCCCGTCCACGCCCATGTCGAACCATTGGCGCATCACGCGGATGACTGCCTTGATGACGCTGGGGTTGGCGAAATTGAGATCCGGCTGATGCGAAAAAAAGCGATGCCAGTAATAGGCTTTGGCGACCGGATCCCAGGCCCAGTTGGAGCTTTCCGTATCGGTAAAAATGATCCGCGTCTCCAGCCATTTCTGGTCGGTGTCGCTCCACACGTAGTAATCGCGCTTCGGCGATCCCGGCGGCGCCCTGCGCGCGGCCTGAAACCACGGATGCTGATCGGAGGTGTGATTGATGACCAGTTCGGTGATGACCTTCAGATCACGCCGATGCGCTTCGCGAATGAAATTGCGGAAATCGGCCTTGGTGCCGTAATCGGGATGGACATCGCCGTAATTGGCGATGTCATAGCCGTCATCTTTCAGCGGCGACGGATAAAAGGGCAGCAGCCAGATGGTATTGACGCCCAGATCCTTGATGTAATCGAGCTTCCCGGTAAGTCCGGGAAAATCGCCGATGCCATCGCCGTTGCTGTCGGCGAACGCCTTGACATGCAATTCATAAATGACCGCGTCCTTGTACCAGAGCGGATCCTCATGCCATGCGCGCTCGCCCGCGGTCGCCCCCTGGAGCGGGGGTTCCTGTATCGAGGGAGCGTCCATCGGCACCCCGGTCAGTTCGTCGCCGGGCGCGGCGTGTCGGCGTCGGTCGCGCGGCACACCCGCAATATATGGGCGGGCAACCGGTGGGGGGCGAGCTCGACGTAGTTATGCGGGCCGCGCCATTGGTACCGCGCCCCGGTGAGCAGATCTTCCACTTCGAACGGCATGTCCGGCTGGACACCCAGTTCCTCCAGCCGGAGACTGACCCATCCCATCTGGGTATGCACCGGGTCGAGGTTCACCGCTACCAGGATCACATTGGACAGATCGGGAGTGGATTTTGCATAGCACAGCAGTTGCTCATTGTCGGTCGTATAGAATGCCAGCCGCCAGTCCTGGTGCAGCGCCGGGTTGTCGCGCCGTATGCGGTTTACCCTGGTAATGATGTGCCTGAGGCTGTCGGCGCGATTGAGATCCCACTGGCGGATCTGGTATTTTTCCGAATCGAGATATTCCTCGCTGCCCATCTCCCGGGGCGTGTGTTCGGTCAGTTCGAAGGCGGGTCCGTAAATGCCGTAATTGGCGGCAAGCGTGGCAGCGAGCACCAGCCGCGTAACGAATGCCGGCCGGCCGCCCTGTTGAAGGTACTCGTGCAGTATGTCGGGCGTGTTCGGCCACGCGTTGGGGCGGAAATATTCGCGGCCCGGAGATTGCGACAATTCGGTGAAGTACTCGGTCAGTTCCGCCTTGTTGTTGCGCCAGGTGAAATACGTGTAGGACTGCGAGAAGCCCAGCTTGGCAAGGCGATGCATGATCTTGGGCCGGGTAAACGCTTCAGCAAGGAAGATCACATCCGGATGAGCGCGCTTGATCCCGCCAATGATCCATTGCCACATGGCAAATGGTTTGGTGTGCGGGTTGTCCACGCGGAAAACCCGAACCTCCTGTTCGATCCAGTAGTCAAAGATACTGCGCAGTTCGTCCCACAGCGAGCGCCAGTCCTTGGTATCGAAGTTGAACGGGTAAATGTCTTCGTATTTCTTTGGAGGATTCTCCGCATGCTGAACGGAACCGTCCGGCCTGTGACGAAACCATTCGGGATGTTCGGCAACGTAGGGGTGGTCCGGAGAGCACTGGAACGCAATATCCAGTGCGACCTCGATGCCCAGCGCCCGGGCGCTGCGGACCAGCCGATGAAAGTCCTCCAGGGTGCCTAGTTCCGCATGGATAGCCTTGTGTCCCCCTGCGGAGGAGCCGATCGCCCAGGGGCTGCCCGGGTCGCCCGGACCGCTGGTGGTGGCATTGTTCGGACCTTTGCGCCGCGTCTCGCCGATCGGGTGTATGGGCGGGAAATAGAGCACGTCGAACCCCATTTCCGCGACGTAGGGCAGGCGGGCCTCGCAATCCCTGAAGGTTCCGTGGGTGGGCGGCGACATGCCCGGCACGCGAGCGGGATTGTGTGCCGCCCGGGGAAACATTTCGTACCAGGCGCTGAAGCGCGCCAGCGGCGGATCGGCCACGATGCCGAGCAGGGGTTCGTGAGTCGTCCCCTGGCGGCGATCGGCATACAGACTGATCAGTTTATTCAGTTCCGCATCGCTGGCCCGATCGACGCGCACCGCCACATCGGTATCGGCGGCCAGCGCTTCGCTCCAGGCTTTGAGCCGGCGCGAATCCTCGCCGCGGGCGCGGCGCGCAGCCTGGGCGATCAACTGCGCACCTGTCGCCAGCGACACGCTCAGGTCTTCGGGGGCAGTCCACCTTTTCAGGTCGCGCAACCACGAGGAAAACGGGTCGAGCCACGCGGTTATCGTATATTCATAGACGCCAGGGCCGGGCAGGGTGAATTCACTCCGCCAGCGGTCGTTGACCAATGCCCTCATCTCCACCTCGTTCCAGCCGCGCTCCCCCTGCCTTCGATGCAACAGCATGCAGCGCAGTGCTTCGTGGCCGTCGACGAACACGTCGGCCTCGACGATCACCGTGTCGCCCACACAGCGCTTGGCGGGAAAGCGGCCGGCATCGACCACGGGCATGGGATTCTCGATGACGGCGCGCGCCCTGCCGCCGCTGGTATCGGCCATTTTTTGTCAAGCCTCGCTGTGAAACAGGATCGTGGCGAGCGGCGGCAGGTGCAGGGTAAGCGAGAACGGCCGTCCATGCGCGGGCGCCGGGGCTGCCTGGACACCGCCGCAGTTGCCCATGCCGCTGCCGCCGTAACAAAGCGCATCGCTGTTGAGGGCTTCGCGCCAGAAGCCGCCTCCGGGCACGCCAACGACGTAGGCCGCGCGCGGCACCGGCGTGAAATTGCAAACGGCAAGTACCGCCGGCCCGCTCGAAGCAGGACGCCGGATGAAACTGATCACGCTGTTCTGGGCATCGCGATAATCGCTCCACTCGAAGCCCCGGGAATCGAAATCCCGTTCATATAACGCGGGTGTAGCCCGGTAGAACCGGTTCAGATCGCGGACCCAATCGCGCATCCCGCGGTGCTCCGGATACTGCAGCACCCACCATTCGAGGCCGCCGTCATGGCGCCATTCGCTGCGCTGGCCGAATTCGCCGCCCATGAACAGCAACTTTTTACCCGGATGCGCCCACATGTAGCCATAGAGTGAGCGCAGGCCGGCGAACTTCTGCCAGTCGTCCCCGGGCATCTTGCCGATAAGCGCGCCTTTGCCGTGCACCACTTCGTCGTGAGAGAGTGGCAGCATGAAGTTCTCGGAGAAAGCATAGACAGGGCTGAAGATTATCTGGTCGTGATTGTATTTTCTGAACAACGGGTCTTTCGAAAAATACGCAAGCGTGTCGTGCATCCAGCCCATGTTCCACTTCATCCCGAAACCCAGCCCCCCCAGGTAAGTGGGGCGCGACACACCAGGCCATGCGGTCGATTCCTCGGCTATCGTCTGTACATCCGGATAATCACGATAGACAGCTTCGTTGAGATCGCGCAGGAAGGTCACTGCTTCGAGATTCTGATTACCACCGTGCACGTTCGGCACCCATTCCCCCGGCTCACGGGCATAGTCCAGATAGAGCATCGAGGCAACGCCATCCACCCGCAACCCGTCGATGTGGTACTTGTCCAGCCAGAAGAGCGCGCTGCTGGCGAGGAAGGCGCGTACTTCGTGCCGTCCGTAGTTGAAGATGTAACTTTTCCATTCGGGATGAAATCCCTGCCGGCTGTCGCTGTGCTCGAATAAATGGGTGCCGTCGAAGTACGCCAGGCCGTGCTCGTCGCCGGGGAAGTGTGCGGGAACCCAGTCCAGAATCACGCCGATGCCGCGCTGATGCAGGTGATCCACCAGATACATGAAGTCCTGCGGGGTGCCGTAGCGGGCTGTGGGCGCAAAGTATCCGGTGCCCTGATATCCCCAGGAGCCATAAAATGGATGTTCGGCGACCGGCATCAGCTCGACGTGCGTGAAACCGGTGTCCAGCACATGATCGGCCAGCGCGTGCGCCAGCTCCCGGTAGCCCGGCAATTTCCCCGGATCGTCGTCGCTTCGGCGCCATGAGCCGAGGTGGACTTCATAAATGGCAAGGGGCTGGGCCAGGCCGTTGGCCTGACGGCGGCGGGTCTGCATCCAATCGGTGTCCTGCCACTGGTACTCGAGGCGCCAGACGCGCGAACCCGTGGCGGGCGGCATCTCGCAGGCAAAAGCAAAAGGGTCGCTCTTGCTGACCTCGAATCCGTTGTAGCGCGACACGATCCGATACTTGTAGCAGGCGCCCTGGCCGACGCCCTCTACGAAACCGCTCCAGATGCCGGAGTTTTCCCCATCCGGATGGAGCACGCAGACATCAGGATTCCAGTGATTGAAGTCGCCGATAACCGACACGCGTGTCGCGTTGGGTGCCCAGACGCCAAAACGGGTGCCTTCACGCGAACCTTCGCGCACCAGGTGCGCGCCCAGTCCCTGATAAAGCCGGACATGTGCTCCTTGTTTGAAAAGATAAAGATCGTAGCTGCTCAGAACCCGGGAGGGGATAGCGTCCTGGCGGGCGGCATCATCAATGGGCGCGGTGTCCCCGGTGCTCGAATGCATGGGTGTCAAGGAAGAGTCCGTGTCGTTGTTCTTGGCTGCCGGAAGCAACGGATGTTGTTCCTGAGCATAATGAACTTCCCCGGCCGAAAATAATCCCAACGAGGGTCCAGCAGTTGAAATCCGGCCGGTTTCCGGTTTCTATCAGGCATCCGGACCACAAATAAATTCCGCAGGCATACGGACCATGCCCCGGCCCGATCATCTTTGCGGAAAATGAACGTTCTGATGTTACAACGAAAGACTGATGAATCGGGTGTCCGGCCGGGCGGGTGCGCCGGCGCGACGGTCCGGCAGTACGTGGTCAGTTCGACCCGGGGCCTGAACGATACATTTTTCTGTCATTCAAGGGGACCGCTCATTTCGCACGCGCTGGTAGTTGACGACGATACCAACGCACTGTCCGGCCTGGCGGAATTGGTCGCCAGGGAAGGCTTTTCCGTTGCCTCTGCAGCAACGCTTCAGGAAGCCCGTGCGCGCATGGCCGAGCGCCGTCCTGATGTGGTTCTGCTTGACCTCATGTTGCCGGACGGCAACGGCATCGAACTGTTCGGCGATGTGAAGTCGCGGGCCACGACCGAGGTCGTGCTCATTACCGGCCATGCCAGCATAGAAAGTTCAATCGAGGCGCTGCGCCTTGGCGCCGCCGATTATCTGGTCAAGCCGGTGAATGTCAAGCGGCTGAAGGCAATTCTGTCCCGCGTTGCCCGTCCCGATGAACTGAAGACAGAAATACATTCGCTGCGCGATGAACTGCGCCGGCTGGGACGTTTCGGCAGGCTCCTCGGGACCTCGCCTGCCATGCAGAAAATCTACGATCAGATTGCGCGCGTTGCGCCGACCGCGGCGACCGTACTGATAACCGGCGAGAGCGGCACCGGTAAGGAGCTGGTGGCGCAGACCGTACATGACCTGAGCCGCCGCCGAAAGCAGCTGTTTCTGCCGATCAACTGCGGCGCGATTTCGCCGCAGTTGATCGAGAGCGAAATGTTCGGGCACGAGAAGGGCAGCTTTACCGGCGCGATGCGTGAACACAAGGGCTACTTCGAGCGGGCCAGCGGCGGTACCGTGCTGCTTGATGAAATAACCGAAATGCCGATCGAACTCCAGGTAAAGCTGCTGCGGGTGCTGGAGTCGGGGGCATTCATGCGCGTGGGGTCGGATCGCGAGATGGACGTGGACGTGCGAATCATCGCCGCCACCAACCGCAATCCCGACGAAACCGTCGCGCAAGGCAAGCTTCGCGAAGATCTTCTTTATCGGCTGCGTGTGTTCCAGCTCCATCTGCCGCCCCTGCGCGAGCGGGGCGAGGACGTGGCGCTGCTGGCTAATCAGTTCCTTGACGACATCAACAAGGCCGAGTCCGGCGACAAGACCTTTTCTGCCGCACTGCTCGACCGCCTCAGGACATATGACTGGCCCGGTAATGTGAGGGAATTGAAGAACGTCGTGCACCGTGCATTCATCATGGCGGACGACGTTATCGACCTGGATTGCCTGCCGCCTGAACTCGGACGCAGGAAACAGGCCTCCGGGCCGTTCTTCCAGGTTCGCGTTGGCAGCAAGGTGGCAGAGGTGGAGCGCAGTCTGATTCTCGCCACGCTCGATCAGTGCGGCGGCACCAAGGAGCGGGCCGCAGAGATGCTGGGTATCAGCCTTAAGACGCTCTATAACCGTCTCAAGGACTACGACGCACAGGAGAACGATGTGTCTGAAAACACCGCGCATCAATAGTGGTTCTTGCAATCACTACGGAAAACCAGGCCATTACGGAAAACCAGGTATTTCTTCCGGATTTCCCCTGATCTTGTTAATTTTACAAGACACTTCTTCCAGCGGTTTTGCGTCCCATTGTTACATAAGGAATATTTCTGGCACGACCATTGCTCGGTAAAGTTTGTATTGCGTGCGGTTTTGTGGCGCACGTTTTGACCGGGTTGGGGGGCCGCGGATTTGTTTCAACCATGTTGTTCCAACGATGAAAATCAGGGTAAGGAGACTAATATGAAATCCCTCTTCAAGAGCGTGACCACGCTGTTCGCAGCTGCAACTCTCGGTTTTGCCATGAGCTCACCGGCTCAAGCGGATAACATCGAGAAAGAGGCCAAGCGCAAGGCGAATGCCGAGTACAAGCAGGCGGTAAAGGCCGCAGATGCCGAATACGATACCGCGAAAGCGCGCTGCAAAGACCTCAAAGGAAACGACAAGGACGTTTGCCAGAAAGAAGCCAAGGCGGCTCACGCCAAAGCCAAGGCGAGCGCAAAAGCCCAGCGCACGTCAAACCAGGCGCAAGCGGGCGCCGGCGAGGAAAAGCGGCAAGCCGACTACAAGGTAGCCAAGGAAAAATGCGATGCCCTGTCCGGCGACGCCAAAGACAAATGCATTGCTGACGCCAAGCGGCGCTTCAAGCAGGCTTGAGTCTCAGCCGAATTCGGAGGCGGCGGGGGAAAATCCCGCCCGCCCCGCGACTGCAAATTACGCGCTTGTCCGGCGCAACATCGTGCCAGGCGCGTTTTCTTTTTGCCCGCGCCCAAATCCAGTCATTTGAGATGCTCAGCGTCTATCTCAGGTCGGATCGAATTTTTTGTGCGGGGGAGCCCTGCTTACCCTGGCTATGGTGGACAGCAATTGATCCAGATTCACCGGTTTTGACGTCACCGCCTGATAGCCGGCGGCTCGGGTGGCAGCCCGGTCTTCGTCTCGCGCGTAGCCGGTGAGGGCAATGGCAGGGGTGGTGCCCCCTTTGTCCGGGGCCAGCACCCGTACCTGCCGCAGAAAATCGTAGCCGTCTTCGCGCGGCATGCCGATGTCCGAGACCACAACGTCGGGGCGAAAGCGCTGTAATTTTTCAAGCGCGTCCCGCGCGGACTCGGCCGAAACTACCTCCGCACCCGCGCGCTCAAGCGCCTCGTGCAGCATCTCACGGGTATTTCGATCGTCATCGACAGTCAGGATGCGCATGCCATCAAGGCGCTGTCGTCGCGCCCGGCTTGCGGCGGAGGTTGGATCGGAACCCGTATCGACGTGATTGAGGCCATCCGGGCCCGCTTCGTGCAGCGGCAGACGGATCTTGAAAGTAGCGCCCTGGCCTTCGCCGGGGCTGTCTGCTGCCACAGTCCCGCCGTGCATCTGGGCCAGGTGGCGTGCGATTGCGAGTCCCAAACCCAACCCACCGTGCCGTTTGCGGCTCGAGGCGTCGGCTTGCCGGAAACGGTCAAACACATAGGGCAGGAACGCCGGGCTGATGCCCTCGCCGCTATCGGCAATGGTGATTTGCGCGTGGGATTCATCGCGCGAGAGTTCGATCCGGATGTGTCCGCCCCGCTGCGTGAACTTGACGGCGTTCGACAACAGGTTCCAAACGATCTGCTGGACCCGTACCGGGTCGCCGCAGATGGCATCGGCATCGGGATCGAAAGTCGTGTGCAGCCGAAGGCCTTGCGCGTCGATGGCCGGGTGAAGGAGTTCAACGGCGGCATTGATCACCGGCACCAACCGGACCCGCTGCAGATCGAGTCGTAACCTTCCAGCAACGATGTCCGAGACGTTCAGGAGATCGTCGATGAGCTTCGTTTGAGCCTGAGCACTTTGCTCGATCTGCACCAGAGCCCGGAGCAGCGTCTCCTTGCGGGTGGTCCCGCCTTGCAGAGTCTGGGTCCAGCCAAGAATTGCATTAAGGGGAGTCCGCAGTTCATGCGAGAGAGTTGCAAGAAATTCGTCTTTGGCGCGGCTGGCGTCCTGAGCGGCGCGCGTCAATGCCTCTGCCTCCAGCCGCAGCGCCTTTTCGCGCGCAAGCAGACGAGCGCGGTCTTCCTGGACCTTCTTCAAATCGTCAATGTCAGTGGCCGTTACGAACCATCCCGTGACGACACCGGCCGCATCACGCATCGGCTCGGCCTGCGCCAGGAACCACCGATAACAACCGTCGGCACGGCGGTTTCGCACCTCGATGCGGTAGGAATATCCGCGTTTCAAAGCTGCTCGGTGGGCCGCAAGACAGGGTTCACGGTCGTCAGGATGAATGGCATTGATCCAGTCGAATCCTTCCATCTGGTCGCGGGTAAGACCGGTGTAGGAATACCACTGAACGTTGGCGTAATTCATGCCGCCCTCGACAGTGGTGGTCCACACAAAAGCGGGAACCGAATTGGCAAGATGGCGGAAGCGGTCCTCGCCTTGACTTACCGCCTTTTCCGCGATGCGTTGCGCTGTGATGTCCTGGGCTACGGTGAGGACTGTTTCCACGCGGCCATCCAGTGCGAATTCCGGCAGCACGCGGGCGGTATAGTGGTGCACTCCAGTCGAATCCGTGAGCAGCAATTGGCAGCTTGCAGCCTCGCCGGTTTCAAAGACTTCGGCACTCGCCCGTTGCCACGATTGCGGCGGACTCCCGGTGAGGGCGCCAACCTCCTCGGTGGTTTTCCCGATTGCGGCGTCACGCGGCAAGCCGTGCATCAATTCCATGGCGCGATTCACCCGCAGATAACGCAACTGTCTGTCAAGTCGCGCAACGGGCCAGGGGAAGTGCTCGATATCTGCCGCGAATGGCGCATCCATTGCGCCACTTTTCTCCCTGGTTCCGCGCACCGCATCCCGAACGGGCGCCCGACTGGTGGCTGCATTCCGATCCGCGCGCATATCAATCGTCTGGGTGTCCATGGGAATGGCGCGCCGCCGTTGAAACCGGCAGGTAGGCATAGCGGGCAAGCCCTTGAGCGACGTGTTTTTCCTGCATATCGCGAACAGGAAGCAACAGGTGTGCCGTCGCGCAGGGTAGGGGATTGCGTCGGGTGGCTCCCCGGTTGCGAACGATGGTTGCAAAATCCAAAGGGCCGGGCCACCGGACGGCGGCCGGTGTAAGGGTTACACCGGGGGGAGGTAATCCTTGCCGGTATCGTCGCCGTGTCCTGATCGGTCACCCGATGCCGCAGCGCGCATTCATACGGGCAAGTTGGCACGAAGGATGCTGGGTACCAGAGGCGGGGCGAAATCAAGCATTGTTGTAAGCGTTATTCTGCGCTCGCGGAACAAGCTTGGGCCGGGTGCGTCCCCCGATTCTTTTACTATGAGAGGCTTTATGGCGTCGATAATAGCGGGAACATTCAATACACTGATTCAAGCCGAAGCTGCGGTCCGGGCATTGCTGCAGGAAGACTGCGAGCGCAACAACATCAGTACATTTTTCAGCGGCCCGCCCGGACAGCATGGCACTTTTCCGGTGGGCGGCGATGAAGATGCGGATCCCCAGGCTGAGGGCGCGCAGACCTCGGCGCTCAAGGGGGTAGGGATAGGCGTGGGTGTCGGGGGTCTGCTTGGCTCAGCGGGGGGGCCGCTCGGAATAGTGGCAGGCGCTGCGGTCGGGGCTTATATCGGATCACTGGCCGGCGCGCTTGGTGGCGTCGGCCAGAACGTTGAAGAAAAGCCCGACGATCCAGCAGCCCTGCGGCGCCCCGGCGGGGTGATGGTGGCAGTCAACATCGAAGGCCAGGCCTCGGAACAGCATGTCGCCAACATTCTGCGCGACAATGGGGCGAGCGCTGTGGAGCGGGCAAATGGCGAATGGCATGACGGGGAATGGGCTGATTTTGATCCGGTGTCGCCGCCCCGGCTGGTGGAAGACGCGCAATTGCTGGCGTAAGAACCGGTATGTTTTCGGGTGGTTCCGGCAGCAGATGGCCGATCAAACAGAAAATTCGTGGTGCAGCCGGGACAGAGCCAGAGGGATGCCTGCTCCCCCGTACCGGAAGAATCCCGTTCCGAAAAAACGGGCCGCGAGTGAGTGCCCCATTCATTTGGTAAGATCGCAGATGTCCTTCAGAACATCGGGCGACGCGACATTTGCCATGCACTGCGGCCACCCCAAATAGTCAGTCGTCAAAGGAGCCGCACCGCGTGTCGGTATCGGAGAACGATGGGCGGTTTGCCGAATTCGGGGCACTGACCGACATGCTTGACTGCGGTGTTCTGTTGCTGGACGCGGGCGGCAGACTCGAGTTCGCAAATCGGCGGGCGCGCGACTTGCTGGGCGTGGGCAAAGTGGGCTTGACCCCCACCGATGTCAGGGAACGGTGGGCTGAGCTCGCACCCCAATTCCGGCTTGACGACAACCCGCTGTTCCTCCGGCGGAACCGGAGCATAGATATCGTAGTGGACGGGATGCCCCGGTTGTTACGGCTGGAGGTCGGTCCGGTGCCCGCAGAATCGCGCGCAAGCGCATCCGGGCGCCTGGTTCTGCTGAAGAATCGTCTTGAAACCGATGTGCTCGAGACAGAAATGCTCCTGGCAAGCCAGATGCGGGGACTCGCTCATCTCTACCGGGTGCTTGCCCACGACGTGAGGGCCCCGTTGAACGCAATGCAGCTAAGTCTGGAATTGCTTGCGGACACCGTCTCCGGCGAGAATTTGGACCTGCCTAAAAGTGACGACCCGGTCAGGCCGGACAGCGATGGCAGAGGTGCCCGAGGAGCTCGAACGCGACGCTATGTGGGGGTATTGAGGGAGGAGTTGAAACGCCTCAACGGTCTCCTGCAAACGATGCTCGAGCAGAAAGAGACGTTTGGGGCGCCGCTTGGCCGCTTTGATCTGCGGGAAGTCATCAACGATATTCGGGCGTTGCTTGCTCCTCAGTGTCAACGCCAGCACGTCGAACTCGACATTGCATTGCCGGACCTCCCGGTGCTGATTACCGGATATCCCGACCGTATCAAGCAGGCGCTGATGAATATCGCGATCCGGGGAGTCGAGGGGATGCCGCAAGGTGGCGCAATCGCCATCGCGCTTTGCGCGAATCCGGACCGGGTGCAGGTGGTCTTTAGCGACTCCGGTGCAAGCCTCTCCGGAGAAGTGCTTGAAGAAGCATTCAGTCTTTTGTACTCCCGTCCCAAGTCCCGCCAGGGCGCAGGCATGTTCACAGCCCGCCTGGTCGCCGAATCGCACGGAGGCGAATTGCAAATTGAAATGCGCAATCCGGGGACCCGGATCGTGTTCAGTGTTCCGCAAGGCCATGCAAGCCCGGCTCAGGGAAGCTCTGAAGAACTGTGAGTTGTGTCGCGAGGCGGCCGCTGTTTCGAAAAGCGCGGACGAGGACAATTCCAATCAAGGACTTGTAGCGCTCGCTTGTCGCTGGCTGTCTGCGGTTTGGGTTAAGCGCTTCCTTAGCGCTGCGCAGTGCAGCCGTCATCGTTGCAGCAGATGACGCACGTTTGAACACGTATGGTTCCCTCATCGGTGCTTTGCCGGCATTCACTCCGGGGCCATGTCTGATTCCCGTGTCTGATTCCCGTGTCTGATTTCTATTGCGATCGGGTCTATCGCGATTGGTCCCCGGTGACTCTGGCGCGTAATTTTTACAATTCAGGCGCAAATCCTGCATGGCGACAGCGAGCCGCCTCCCGCCGGTGGTTCTTTGGCAGCCTTTTTCCCCCCGGGTGCGTTGGCTTGAGCCCCTCGACAAGGCGGCACGAAGATTGCAAGTCAAAGGGCGATGACCGCCTGGCGCAAACGGGTCTGCGGCTAAATCCTGCGGGCGGATTTTCATGACAACCGCGAAACAACAGGGGGGCCGGCGCCAGACACCCGGATGCGTTGCGGAATTATCGGAGAACAATCATGCTGAGATATGCAGCGATATTTTTTGTAATTGCCCTCATTGCAGCTGTTTTTGGGTTTGGCGGCATTGCCGCAGGTGCCGTGGACATCGCGAAAATCCTTTTCTATGTTTTTGTAGCGGTCTTCGTGGTTACGCTCATCATGGGGCTGATCCGTCGCGGCTAACAGAGCAACGGCGCGTTGCCGGCGTCAATTTCAGGTTTAGGAGACAGTGATGGAAAACGAACTGGTAAAGGCAGTTGGCACGACTGGCGGGTATGAGGGTAAGAAAGAGAAACTCGCCCACGGCATCCAAGGTGTGGTTGCGAACGCGGGCGATCTGATGAAAGACGTTGGCTCGCGCGTGGATCGGACCGTGGAAGAAGCGCGCGCAGCATTGGCGCAGGCGCCGGCGCAGGTGAGCGGCATGGCAAAACATGCAGCGGGTGTTACGGATGAATATGTCAGAGAAAATCCATGGACGACCATCGGCGTGGTGGCCGCTGCAGGAGTGCTGATCGGTCTGCTGATGAGTCGCCGCTAGCAGCAAGCGCCGGTGTGCTGGCGGAAACGTCGCAAACCGATTCAGGGGGACAGAAATGAAAGGGCACTGCGATGAACAATAACTGTTTGCCTCTGGCTCTGGGCGTCGGACTGGCGTGGGCCATCGGCAGGATTGTTGCCTCCGAGACACGCCGGCGACACGCAGAAAAGGAGCTGCAAGACGAGGTGCGAAAATGGGAGGACGAGGGAGGATATATCCCAGGGGTGAGAAGTACGGCCCCAACTGCCAAGGAGGTTTTATGAAAATTTTGGTTCCGCTGGTGATGATCGGGCTCGCGTCGTTGTATGCCTGCGATCGAACGAATCAGCCCGACAAAACGGGCAGCATGTCCTCGACGCCGAGCGCTGCATCGAAGGATTTCCCCCCGGGGGGAAACTCAGGCGCGCTCAGTAGCGGCGTGACGCCGGGCAGTGGGTCCTCCGGCGCTTCCTCGCCGGACGCTGCGTTGAATCCCCCGGGATCGTCGGACGCTCCAAGTCCGAACTCAACCAAGAGGTGAATTTTGGCGTACGATCAAACCGGCGACCGGGCTTGGTTGGCGCCAGGTCGCCGGCTTTGCTCTGTTTTGCCGCGGGGATCCCGCCGGCGTCCGATCCCTGGCGTCCAATCAGCCTATCGCTGATGCGGACGTAAAGTCCGCTCGAACCGGAATCTTCAGACAAGGCGATGATAGTGAGGGCCAATGTCCCGCGGCATCGCTCATTCTCGAAACTGCCGTCGCCATCGCTTAACAATTTGTAGCGACTGAACCACGCGCCCGGTATTGGCGAACGCGCCCTTCGCGGCCTGCAGTTAATATTCGTGATTCCGGATTCCGCAAACGCCATCGCAGAGCCGCGCTTCAAATCTTCCCGCCATGTCCGAGCTCCGCGTACTGTTTGTTTCCCCTGAATGCGCCCCTCTCACCAAGACGGGCGGGCTGGGCGATGTCAGCGCCGCACTCCCGGCCGCTTTGCGGGAGGCCGGCATTGATGTCCGGGTGCTCCTTCCCGGATATCCGGAGGTAATGGGAGCAGTCGATGCCGGGCGGGAACACGCCCGCATCGCCGTGTTCGATCCTCCGCTGCAGGTGCGGCTGTTGGCGAGCAGTTTGCAAAGCGGCGTGCCGATGTACGTCGCGGACTGCCCGCATTTATTTCTGCGGCCCGGTGGCCCCTATCAGGATGGCGCGCTGCGGGACTGGCCCGACAATGCCGTACGCTTTGCCCTGCTGGCAAAGGTCGCCGCCATCCTGAGCAGCGAGGAAACCCCTCTCGATTGGCATCCGCATGTCGTGCATTGCAACGACTGGCCTTGCGGATTGACGCCGGCCTTTCTGCGGCATATGTCCGATCCGGCGCCTACGGTCATGACAATCCACAACCTGGCGTTCCAGGGGAACTTTGATCCGGCAATCCTGCCCCAAGTGGGCTTGCCCTGGTCCAGCTTTACCACGCAAGGGCTCGAATTCCATGGCCGGTTGTCGTTCCTGAAGGCCGGCTTATATTATGCGGACGAGATCACCACGGTGAGTCCGACCTATGCGCTGGAAACTCAATCGGAAGCGCTCGGTTTTGGCATGGACGGACTGCTCAGGTCGCGAAGCCAATTCTATAAAGGCATTCTCAATGGCATCGACGAGAACATCTGGAATCCGGAAACCGACCCTCTGATTGCGCAGTGCTATGGTGCACACTCCATAGAGCAGAAGCTCGGAAACAAGATCGCGTTGCAGCGCCGGATGGCGTTACCCGTCGATTCCTCCGTTCCGCTGCTCGGCGTGGTGGGTCGTCTGACGCATCAAAAGGGCACCGACCTGCTGATTGACGCTGCAGACGATCTGCTTGCCCTGGGGGTCCAATTGGCTCTCTTGGGCAGGGGTGACTCGCAGTATGAACGTCGCCTGCAGGGGCTCGCGGCGCGTTTCCCGAATGCCATTTCGGTCAGTTTTGGCTTCGAGGAAGAACTCGCCCACCTCATCGAAGCCGGCGCCGACATGTTTCTCATGCCTTCGCGATTCGAACCGTGCGGCCTCAATCAGATGTACAGCCAGCGGTACGGCACGCCGCCCGTTGCACACGCGACAGGCGGGCTGCGCGACAGTATCGTGGACTGCACTCCGGAGTCGCTTGCCGCAGGCACGGCGACCGGGTTCCTTTACGGGCAGCCCGGTATCGCCGGACTGGTGGATGCCGTGCGCCGCGCTTTGAGCGTGCATCGGGACAGCTCAAGCTGGCTCAGAATCCAGAAGGCAGGCATGGGCAGGGATTTCGGCTGGCGCGGCGCCGCGCAGCGATATGAGGATCTGTATAGGCAAGTCGCGGGTGTCAAATCGCAGAACGGCGAGCCGGGAGCCAAAACGGGGTGATGCCGAAACGAGCTCGTGTCACGCCGCGGCCAGGGGATTGCAAGGAAACGCCTTAAGGCGAAAATTCCCTGGCCGGCGTTTCGCGCGCCAGGGCGGCAATCCTGTACGGAGCCGACAATTCCCTGTCGGAAATACGGGAACGATTTTTCCAGTCGTTCAGGTGAGAAACCAGTGTTGAATGGCCATGACCGCGAATCGGCCAGCGGCGGTTCCAGAGGTTGAAGAGAGGCCGGGAGCGTGAGACGTCGTTGCGCGCGGCGCTGAGCGCATCGAGGGTGCCGACGTCCCTCCAGTAAGCGTGCTCCTCGTTTTCCGCCACGCCCGGAACACGGTTGTCCGTGAAATCGTACGCGTAGGCACGTGCGTATCCTGGCAGGCGAGGCATTATGTCGTGGCCGAAATCAGTCCCGCCGCGAAGCGCCGCTTCTTCGAGCAGTTCGATCAGCACGCCGGGATTGAACAGGTAGTTTCCCATCGACGCGAAGGCACGCGTCGGATCCATGGGGGTCGGTGCCGGCGCAGCCGGCTTTTCTTCAAATCTCCGGATGGCGCTGCTTGCCTCCGTCGTAATAACTCCAAACGAGGTGGCGGCCTCGATCGGGACCGGCACGGCTGCAACCGTCACATCGGCACGGCGTGCCTGATGGAATGCAATCATCTGGCGCACGTCCATGCGATAGATGTGGTCGGCTGCGAATACCGCCACCAGATCGGGCGCATGCTGGCGAATCAACTCGATGTTCTGCAAAACGGCGTCCGCCGTTCCCCGAAAATGACCGCCCGGTTTGTCCGCCTGCGGCAGGACCACCTTGATGGAGTTGGAAGGGCCGTGCGAGGGAACCGCCCAAGCGGATTCGATATGCTTTATCAAGGAACGAGGCTTGTACTGTGCCAGAAGGTAAATGTTCGATATTTCCGAATTCACCAGGTTGCTCAAGACGAAATCGACGATGCGGAATCCGTATGCAAAAGGCACAGCGGGTTTGGCGTTATCGGAGGTGAGAGGGTGAAGACGGGTTCCAGCCCCCCCAGCCAACACCATTGCCAGTACTTTCATTGGGTCACCATTTTCATGTGTTACTCAGAAATCGGTTAGTTGCACAACATCCACTGCTCGTAGAGCAAGCACTGGCACGGCTTTTTGGGAAATTACGGTCGTCTTACTTGCCGACTCCTGAGTAAATAGGGCAATGGGAATGCAACATGATTCTTTAGTGCCCGACAAATCCCATCGGCGCGCGATCGTTTCGTGATGGCAGTGCGCCGGATGGACCATGCAGGCAGATTGATAGTGATAGTATGTGCCGCTCAATCGACACGCTATCGCGCGGCATTGAACTTTGTGTCGAACGGCAGCATGTTCATGTAGTGCACGTACTACATCCCAGGGCGGAAAACGTGGAAAGGATTACCGCGCTATAGGGGAAAAAAGCTGGCGCTTTGTGGCTGTTGAGTGTATGAGTTATCGTTACAGAGCGTGGCCAACAGGCGCATAGTGTCGTCCCGCACGATGGTCCGCGTTGGTGAGGGATGGTAAGCTTGGAGTTTGCGGCAACGCAGCAAACAGAAGGTGCGCGGGGGCAACTCCTCTCAGGGAAAAGGACGCAATGAAAATCCTAATTGTCGATGATCATCCGGTTGTGCGCCGCGGATTGAAACAGATCCTGGCCTCGGAGACCGATATGGTGGTGGTGGGGGAGGCGAAGAACGGACACGAGGCGCTTGACCTCGTTCGCGAAGTGGAGTGGGATGTCACCGTTCTGGACTATTCGATGCCGGGCCGGAGCGGGGTAGAATTACTCAAGGAAATCAAGCGTCTTCATCCGAATCGCCCGGTTCTGGTGCTGAGCATGTTGCCCGAAGAGATCCATGCCACCCAGGTGTTCAAGTCCGGGGGGTCGGGCTACCTCAATAAGGAAAGCGCATGCGAGGAGCTTACCGCGGCGATTCGCAAAGTGATGCGAGGCGGTAAATACGTCAGCCCCCGCTTGGCCGAGAAGCTGGCCTCGGAACTGGCCCCGGGCGGGGAAAAGCCCCTTCATGAGACTCTGTCGGACCGGGAATACCGGGTGATGTGGTTACTGACATCTGGCAAGCAGGTGAATCATATCGCCAAGGAAATGTACCTCAGCCCGAGCACCATCAGCACGTATCGGGCGCGAATCCTCGAAAAGTTGGGTTTAAGCAACAATGCCGAATTGGTGCTGTATGCGGTGAAGCACCGGCTCGTGGGCGCGAACGCCGCCGCCTACACCCAGCTACCCGCTAACGAAGGGCAATCCAATTCGCACGAATCGCTCTAGACGTAATAATTCCGCGCGGCAGCTACACCCAGCCGCCCGTTCGCTACAAACAAATGCTTTCCGCCGCGACTAGTTTGTAGAGGCGCCGCCCGATACCATGGGCGGGATGAAATCTGCCTTGGGTTTACGTCCTGTCTGTCCACCGTACCGTTGCGAGAGCCTGGAGCGTCTCGGCGCAGCCACTGGTCGGACATCCGGCAAAAGCCGGGAAGGGCTTTGGCAAGCCGCCCTTTTCCCGTTCGCCGGATTGCGTCAACAGGATTTCAATGAAGCGGCCTTCGCGAGCACCCGTGCCGGCCTGGATGCCGCGTTTTCTTTCACCGAGGCTTCTGAGGAAGCGCTGATTAACTCGAAACACGATCAGCATTGCGAGAACCAAGCAGCACAGGGTCATGGCGGTCATGGTCTTCGGTCGGCCGCGCATTTTGCAATAACTGCGGCTGCCTCACGACCCGACCCGCAGTTTTTCAGCATTTCCTTGAGCAGGGGCCTTCGGGCGTCGCGCCACGGTCTTCATTGGGAGTCAAAATGACGAATCCCAATCTTCCGCCGGACACTCTGGACAAACGAAGATTGCTGAGCGCCCTCAGGGCGTTCCGAAAAGGCGATTTCAGCGTGCGCCTGCCGATGGACTTCACTGGCATCGACGGTGAGATCGCGCAGGCGTTCAACGATGTCGTGGAGATGAATGAGCTGAAGGCGCAGGAATTTGCCCGGATCCGCAAAGTAGTCGGCAAGGACGGACGGATTGGGGAGCGCATCAGCCTTCCCTCGGCCTCGGGTTCCTGGGCGCAGAGCGTCGCTTCGGTCAACGAACTCATTGGGGATCTGGTGCGCCCGACTTCGGAGATGGCGCGGGTCATCGAATCGGTCGCGAGGGGTGATCTTTCGCAGAACGTACGGCTCGACATGAACGGCGGTCCGTTGTGCGGGGAATTTCTCCGGATCGGCAAAATCGTCAACACCATGGTGGACCAGTTGGCGGGGGTGGCATCCGAGGTTTCGCGCGTTGCGCGCGAGGTGGGAACGGAAGGCAAACTGGGCGGGCAGGCAAAAGTGCCCGGAGCAGCCGGACTGTGGCGGGACCTGACGGACAATGTCAACCAGCTGGCCGCGAACCTGACTGCGCAGGTACGAGCGATCGCGGAAGTCTCGACGGCGGTGACCAGGGGCGATCTGACGCGCTCCATCAAAGTCGAGGCAATGGGTGAAGTGGCCGCGCTGAAAGACAACATCAACGAGATGATCCGCAACCTCAAGGACACCACCCTCAAGAATACGGAGCAGGACTGGCTCAAAACCAACCTTGCCAAGTTCACGCGGATGTTGCAGGGCCATGGTGATCTGGAGGCGGTGTCGAAGCTGGTGCTGTCGCAATTGGCGCCATTGGTGAATGCGCATCAGGGCCTGTTCTACGCGCACATCGGCCGCGGCGCCGACCAGTGCCTGGAACTCCTGGCGAACTACGCTTCCAGGCCCGGAAAGAATCTTCCCAAATTGCTGCAGATGGGGGAGGGCTTGGTTGGCCAGTGCGCGCAGGACAAACGGCGCATTGTGCTGGAAGAAGTGCCGCATGACTACATCAGGATCCACTCGGGCCTGGGTTCGGCCGTCCCGGTCAACGTCATTATCCTTCCGGTGCTGTTCGAAGGGGAACTGAAGGGCGTCATTGAGCTGGGATCGGCAAAGAAATTCAGCGAAGCACACTTGTCGTTTCTCGACCAGTTGATGGAAGTCATCGGCATCGTCTTTCATACTATCGAAGCGAACATGCGCACCGAAGATCTGCTGGAGCAGTCGCAGTCGCTCACGCGCGAATTGCAGAGCCAGCAGGAGGAACTCAAGCAGACCAACGACCGGCTGAAGCAGCAGGCCGAGAACATGCAGTACACCGAGCGCATACTGAAACAGCAGCAGGAGGAGTTGCAGAATACCAATGAGCAGTTGCAGGAAAAAGCGACGCTGCTTTCGGAGCAGATGAAAAAGGTCGAATATAAGAACAACGAAGTGGAGCAGGCGAAGAAGGCGCTGGAGGAAAAGGCGGAGCAGCTGGCGCTCAGTTCGCGCTACAAGTCGGAGTTCCTGGCAAACATGTCGCACGAGTTGCGCACCCCGCTCAACAGCTTATTGATACTTGCGAGGCTCCTGTCGGACAATTCCTCCAGCAATCTGTCGCCAAAGCAGATCGAATACGCCCATACCATCCAGGCGGCAGGCCGGGATCTGCTTTCTCTGATCAACGACATACTCGATCTGGCGAAAATTGAATCGGGCACCATTACGCTCAATATCGCGGAGGAGCGTTTCAGCGATCTGCAGGATTACGTGGAGCGCACATTCCGTCAGGTCGCGCAGGATACGGGGGTGAGCTTCGCAATCGGCATCGATGCCGGGCTGCCAGAGGCGATGCACACCGATTCAAAGCGCCTGCAACAAGTCGTCAAGAACCTGCTGTCCAACGCCTTCAAGTTCACTGACAACGGCAGTGTCACGCTTCGCGTCGGGCCGGCGACATCCGGCTGGAGCGCGAATCAGGAGCGTCTTGCGCAGGCGTCAAAGGTCGTGGCTTTTGCGGTGACCGACACGGGCATCGGAATTCCCCCGAACAAGCACAAGATCATCTTCGAGGCGTTTCAGCAGGCCGATGGCACGACCAGCCGCCAGTACGGCGGAACCGGACTGGGACTTTCCATCAGCCGCGAATTGGCGCGGCTGCTTGGCGGAGAAATCACGGTGGAAAGTGCGCCGGGAAAGGGCAGCACGTTTACGCTGTTCGTGCCGCTCGGGCAGGAGACCGGCGAAAAGGACGAACCCGTCGCGGTCGCGCCGCTCAGCGCCAATACTCCCGGGCAGTCGAACGGCCCCGAGAAACCGGGGAATGGTCCCGAGGAGTTGGCGAAGGGGCGCAACCGGGATTCAGGTTTGCCGCCCCGGATGCAGGCCCATACTGCCGACGACCGCGCGGATATCCGGCCAGGTGACCGGGTGGTCGTAATCATCGAGGACGATTCGCGTTTTGCCCAGGTGCTGCTCGACCTGTCGCGGGAATGCGGCTATCGCGGCGTGGTGGCGCACGATGCGAACAGCGGACTCGCGCTGGTTAGAGAGTTTCTTCCGGCGGCAATCACGCTCGACCTGAAGCTTCCCGACATGGACGGCTGGGCAATCCTGGATCTGCTCAAGCACGATCCTGTGACACGTCACATACCGGTCAGCGTGATTTCATCGGACGACAATGCGCACAAGTGCCTGCACATGGGCGCATTCGGCATCGTCCAGAAGCCGGCTGCACGGGAGACGGTACGGGATGCGCTGATGAAGACGACGCAGCTCATCGAGCGCGAAGTAAAGACGCTGATGATTGTCGATAGTGACCAAGCGCAGCGGACCGGCGTATGCGAAGACCTGGGCACGGCCAGCTTGGACATAAAGGTCTTCAGTTCCGGCAAGGCGGCATTGGACGCATTGAGCAAGAACCGGTTTGACTGCCTGGTGCTCGGCCCGGCGCTGAGCGATATGCCGGTGCTCGATTTGATCAAAAACATCGTTGAGTGCGAGACGGCGGCGGATACGCCGATTGTGATGTACGGGGCGGACGGGCTGACGCGCTCACAGCAGGACGACTTGAGCAGGCTCGCCGAAATAGCCATCCTGAAGTGTCCCGGGAACAAGGCAGACTTGCTGAAGGAAACGACCATGTTCCTTCACCTTGCGATCAACAATCTGCCCTCACGCAAGGTCGAGTTGCTGGAGGTCCTGCGCAAAGTCAATCGGAACCTCGATCGCAGGAAAGTGCTCATCGTGGATGACGACATACGGAATATTTTTGCTCTGACCGGCGCACTGGAACAGAACGGCCTCATTGTCTGTCACGCGGAGAATGGCAAGGAAGGACTGGAGATGCTGCAGAACACGCCGGACATCGACATCGTCCTGATGGATATCATGATGCCGGAGCTGGACGGATACGACACCGTCAGGCTGATGCGCCGGGTGGAGCGATTCAAGGAACTGCCTATCATCGCCGTGACGGCCAAGGCGATGGTGGGGGACCGCGAGAAATGCCTGCAGGCGGGCGCCTCGGATTACATCGCCAAGCCGGTGGATATAGACCAGTTGATGGCTTTGCTGCGGCTCTGGCTGGGATCTGAACGAGGGAATCATCCGAAGATGGTTGCCGCGCACGCCTGACCCGGCAGCGGGAAGATTGCGGCTCGGCGAGATGCTGGATTTGACTGTATTTTTGATGCGGGCGTTCGCCGGCGAAGCCATTTGTCTAAATTCTACTTACCACGGCCATGGGCGCTGCTTCGGTGCGGCGCCGCAAGAAAGGAAGGCTAGATGGCGGCTTTGCTGTTTTACGAAAAGCCAGTTCCGGTAAATTCGGACGTCCACCGGAGTACCCGGCTCGGTTCGCTGGCCGACGGTTTCCGATTCTCCGCCAAGACCAACTCGATTCCGCTTGCGGCCGTCGAGTTTTTCGATACGGCGAGGGAATATCCGATTGCATTTACAGGGAAAGAGGGTAGCGTGCTGTTTCCGATTGCACTGATCGGTGTACGGCAAAACGAGAATCTGTTCGTTGGCGCCAACGGCCGCTGGGAAGGTCGTTATATACCGGCATTCGTGCGCCGTTATCCATTCGTCCTCGCGGAGAAACAGGATGCCGAGGACTTCAATGTCTATATCGACGAAGCCTATTCCGGCTTTGATGCGAAGGACGGCGAACGCCTGTTCACCGACGAGGGTGAGCAGACGCCGATGCTCAGGCAGGCGCTGGAATTTCTCAGTACCTACCAGGGAGAAATCGGGCGCACCCGGCTGTTCGTCGAAAAGATCCAGGCATTGGAAATTCTGGTTCCGCGCGTTCTCGATATTGTGAGAAACAACCAGCCCCCCATGGTCCTGCAGGGATTCAGCGTCGTGGACGAACAAAAACTGATGGCTCTGAGCGACGCGAATATGCTGGAACTCGCAAGGAGCGGTCACCTGGCGTGGATCTATGCGCATCTCATGTCGCTCGCGAACGTGTCGCGCCTTTCCGAGCGGCTCGATGTCTTGATCAATTCGAATCAGGATGAGGCGGTCGCGCCCGCTGCTGCGGCGCCTGAAGCGGCAGAAACGCCTGGTTCTTCGTCACTCCGCGCACGTTCGGAACCTTCCTCCGGAAAAAAGCGCTGATCCGTGCCGCGCCCTTGTGAGTCGCGGCAGAGGAACCCGGAGTTCATGGAAATAATGACCGATGCGCTTTTCCGAGGGTCGCGAAATGCTGTCTCCGCTTGGACGAAAGGAAAGCAATCCGCTTGGTCTTGCGTTTTTGTCCGAAATCGTACGCACCGCGATCCAGGCGTCGATAAATGGCTGGCGATTGCACAGCAAATGCACAGTCTTTGCACAGCGTTCGCACAGTAGTTGTCCAGTGCTTGTCCAGTAATCCGGAGCGGGGACGCGACTAACTTTCTGACTCAGAAGCAGCGGATGCGCGGCGAACGCTAGTTGTCCAGTGCTTGTCCAGTAATCCGGAGCGGGGACGCGACTAACTTTCTGACTCAGAAGCAGCGGATGCGCGGCGAACGCTAGCGACTCTGGCAATTGCAAAGACCGGAATCAAGCAGCCTGCGGTGGAGGCTGGCCCTTCAGTTTCTCGTAGGCGCGGAAGCTCTCGTGGACTATCGCTTCGACTTTCCCGACTTCCTCGTCGGTCAACTCGGCGAAGTGGTTTTGCCGTTTGGCCTGCGAGAGGCGCCCCGGTTGGTCCGCGACGAGCCGGATGAGAAGATCCAGTTCCTTGCTTGGAAGGTCGAGAAATCGCCCGATCTCCTGGCGCGCCTTGTCCGTGGCGATGAGGTACTCGATCTCCTGCGCGAGGCCGGTGCTGACCGCGCGTTCAATTGCCGAATACAGATACAGATATTCCGTTTGGCTGGTAGCGTCAAGGTAGCGATAGAAGCGCGGTATGTTGCCCTTGACCTCTGGTTCGTCGCCGGCCCACGTGTATTTCGCTTCTTGCATAAGGGCTCGTGAAAAGACCCCGAGCGCATCCTCATAGCCTTCCAGGTCCGCGAGCATGCCGGCCGAGACGGGGATGATCATGTTCCTCGGCGTGAAGCCACCGTTCTCCAGCATGTAGCGGATGAGAAATCGGTGGATGCGGCCGTTGCCGTCCATGAACGGGTGGATGTAGACGAAGCCGAACGCAGCGGCAGCGGTCGAAGCGACTACGTTGGAGGTCCCTTTGAGCGAGCGAGAGATGTACTGCAGAACGCCTTGCATCAGACCCTCGACGTCACCGGGCGCGGGCGGAATGAAGGCAACTCTGCGCCGATGTTCGCCGAGAACCTCGCCGACCCAGTTCTGCCGGTGGCGATACGTGGCCTCCCACCAGCGCTTGTCCACGACGAGATTCTGTATGTCGACCAACAAATCCTCAGTGATCGCCTTCATCGACGATGCGCGCGACAGAAGATCGACGAACCGTTCGGCCTTGTCCTGCGAAGGCTTCTCGCGCTCGATGCCGAAGCTAGACTGTGTTTCCTTGACGTAGAGATAGGCGACGGCGCGCTCGATTCTGCGCTTCGGCTTCGATTCAATGAGCGAACGACCCTGCTCAGAGATATTCTTCTGCTCGTACGCGGCGATCGCTTCGGTGCGTCTGAGTAATCCGACTTGGCAGATCGATCAAGCTCAAGCACACTTGAAAACGATTCAGCGAGCCACAATCAAGGTTTTTTCTGTTCAAAAATTCAATCCAGGACCATACAATGAGTCCAGCGCTGTCGTTGCAACCGCTGAAATGCTTGGTCAGAAACAAAGGCTCGTGCGCGTGAATCTCCAGACCAATGCGGGCGTGGGCGAGTTCAATATCGAATTCGCTCAATTCATCGGAAGACACATGCCACCTGACAAGGGCTTGCAGGTCGATGCGCCGCGAGCGGCACGGGCTGAAGCCGAACGATCATGGCCAACATAAAGCTGCTGTTCTTTGCCGGCCTGCGCGAGCAATTGGGCACGGCGCATGAGGACTTCGATCTGCCTGCCGGAGTGAGCACGGTAGGCGCCTTGCGGGCGCTGCTGATCGCGCGCGGCGGCGCCTGGCGCAGCGCGCTGGCCGAAAATCGCGCGGTGCGGGTTGCCGTCAACCAGGACATGGCGAAAGCCGCCACCCCGGTCAAGGCGGGCGACGAGGTCGCATTTTTTCCGCCCGTGACCGGCGGCTAGCCCGATGCGACGCCCATGAAAATATCGGTGCAACGGGAGGACTTTGACGCAGGCGCCGAAATTACCGCGTTACGCCGCGGCAACCCGCGCATCGGCGCAGTGGCGAGCTTCATCGGCCTGGTGCGCGACGCGAATGAGGGTGAGGCGGTCAGGACCTTGTCGCTCGAGCACTATCCGGGCATGACCGAGAAGTCGATTGCCGCCATCATCGAGGAAGCGCGTTCGCGCTGGAACATACTGGATGCGCTGGTGATCCACCGCATCGGCGAGCTGCGGCCTCTCGATCAGATCGTGCTGGTCGCCGTGGCCGGTGGGCACCGCGGCGAAGCCTTCGCCGCCTGCGAATTCATCATGGATTACCTGAAGACCCGGGCGCCGTTCTGGAAAAAGGAACACACCCCCGCCGGAGCGCGCTGGGTGGAATCGCGCGGAACGGATGAGGATGCGGCGGCGCGCTGGCAGGAGCCGCAGGGAACCGGCGGATCCCAGGGGAAGCCCTGAACCCGGGTTACTGGGTCGGCTTGATGCCGTCTTTGCTGACCTGGGTGCGGACAGCCGTCAGCTTGCCGTCCGCTGCCGGCCTCGCCACGACGAAAACAGTTTCGCCTGGTTTGATATCAGAGCGTGCTCCCGGTGCGGCCTGCGACATCGGCGTTCCCTCTGGCACCAGCACTTTGACCGAACCGGTCTTGTAATTGAGCAGCAGTTCCTGCCCTCCGGCAGCCTGGATAACTCCTTCAAGGACAGCATTCGTCATGGTGGACCCGGGCTGGAGATCGAAGGGCGTCAGGCCCGGCGGCGCGGTCGCGGGGATGGGCCGCACGTCGATGGCGACAAGCAGCCCGTCGGCTGCTCGCCTGATCGTGGTAACACCCACCGTCTGCCCTTGTTTGAGGTCGGTCAGCTGCAGCGATTTGGTGATCGAGACCGGTGCATTGTCAGGCAGCGCCACCTGAAGATCGCGTCCGTCCCTGGCCTTGACTGAAATCACCTGTCCGTCAAAGGCGGTGACCGTTCCGCGCACATTCACATTCTGGGCGAACGCAGTTGTGCCAAACAAGCCGAACAGGCCCAGGAAGCAAGCAATCGCAGTTTTTTTCATTGGAATCCCCCTTGATGGATAGCGTTGACCCCGCGGCACGCCGGCGTCTCGTATCCCGCGAACAGGCGCGGAAGTCGCTCCATTCCCCGGGGGTCCCCCGGAATACGCTGGGTGCTGCCGGACGAAGGAGGAGGAGACGCCCGACACCAAGCCCAGCGCTGGGGGAACCGTAAGTGAATTCAGCCTTGCCGCGCCTCCCCCCACAGACGCGCTGGCCGCTTCCGGACGAAGGAGGAGGAGACGCCCGGGGCAGGGCCAGCGCGAGGGGAAAACGGTGGTTCTAGTTCAGCTTGCGTGGCCACGTTCAAGACGCCGCAGACGGCGCTCAAGATCTGCATGGTCGGTCGCCTTTGACAACAGGGCCTCGTTGCGGCGCCGCTCGGCCCGGGCGAAGGATTTTTCCAGCCATGCCCACAGCCGTCCGACTAGATCGCGCACTGCGACCTGCCGCAATATCCGCGCCTCAGCTGCGATTTTCTGGTAGTCGCCGGCGAACGTTATGTCGCGTCGCACCATTTCAGCGCTTGACAGTCCCGAATCTACACTGTTTAGTTGAGTTGAATTCTCATCTTCGAGCGGGCGGACAATACTGTCGCCTTCATAGGGCGGGTATCGAAATTTCATGGTAATATCCTTTTAATGACTGTTTAAACATACTATTTCGCATCCATGTTGCCAATATAGAGGTCCTGATCGACAATATCCAATCGCAAGTTATGATCGCCTCAATTAGGGTAACTGATAGTGGTGCTAACTGTATATTGCAATGCAATAAAATGACCTTATAACCAATGGAACTGTACCAATTGAAAGCGTTTGCATCGGTTGCCGAGCTGGGCAATCTGACCCGCGCCGCCGAGCGGCTGCACCTCAGTCAGCCGGCGGTGAGCGCGCAGCTCAAGGCCCTGGAAGAAGAATTCAGCACCACCTTGTTCGAGCGCACCCCGGGCGGGATGGTGCTCACCGCGCCGGGCCGCCGGCTGCTGGTACATGCCGAAAAGGTGCTGGCGGCGGCGCAGGCGTTGCGCAACGAAGCCGCGGCAACACACGGGCTGGTGAGCGGCCGGGCATCGGTCGGGACCATTTCGGACCCGGAATTCATCCGCCTGGGAGATTTCCTGGCCCGCTCCATCGAGCGCTATCCGTTGCTGCGCATCGAACTGCATCAGCGCGTCTCCGGTGCGGCCTTCGACGAGGTGCGCGAAGGGGAACTGGATGCGAGCTTCTACTACGGCAAACTTGCCCATCCCGATGTGACGGCGATGCCGCTGCGCAAGTTCGCCTACCGGGTGGCGGCGCCCGCAGCATGGCGCACCCGGGTCGAGCGCTCGGGATGGCGCGAAATTGCCGCCATGCCGTGGATTGTGACGCCGTCCATCAGCAGCCACCACCAATTGGTGCATGCGCTCTTTGACAGCCATGGCGTCGAGCCCGCTGAAGTGGTCGAGGCCGACCAGGAATCGGTGATCAGCAATCTGGTCGAATCCGGGGTGGGCCTCAGCCTGTTGCGCGAGGAACACGCGCTGGAGAAAGCGCAGGGCGGCAAGATCTGCCTGTGGCGGGAGGTGCGGCTGGAAACCACGCTCGCGCTCATCTACCGCACCGAGCGTGCCGGTGACCCGGTCATCAGCGCGCTGTTGGCGGTGCTTGCAGACACCTGGAAAGAAGCCGTACCGGAACAAGCCACCGCCTGACGCGCTTGCGAAGACGCGCGAGCGGCGATCCAGGTCGCTTGAAACGTCCTGATTTACCCCCACCTATGTCACTGTATCGAGATCGGGGCTAAACATGCGCATGGACAAGATCACCACCAAATTTCAGCAGGCTCTGGCCGATGCCCAGAGCATCGCGGTCGGCCGGGACAACCAGTTCATCGAGCCGGCGCATGTGCTGCTGGCATTGCTGCAGCAGGAGGATGGCGGTGCTGCACCAGTGCTGTCGCGGGCTGGTGTGAATGTGCCGATACTGCGGGAAACGGTCAAAAAGGCCGTCGAGCGGCTGCCGAAAGTCGAAGGCCACGGTGGCGAAGTGCAGCTGTCGCGCGATTTGTCGAACCTGCTCAATGTCGCCGACAAGGAAGCCCAGAGGGCCGGCGACCAGTTCATCGCTTCGGAAATGTTCCTGCTGGCGCTCGCCGGCGACAAGGGTGATGCGGGACGCCTCATCAAGGAAGCCGGCGGCAATCGCAAGGCCATCGAACAGGCCGTCGCCGCGGTGCGCGGCAGCGAAAAGGTGGAAAACCCCGAAGCCGAGGGGCAGCGCGAAGCGCTGAAGAAATACACCCTCGATCTGACCGAGCGCGCCCGCCAGGGGAAACTCGATCCGGTGATCGGCCGGGACGACGAAATCCGGCGCGTCATCCAGATCCTGCAGCGGCGCACCAAGAACAATCCGGTGCTGATCGGCGAACCCGGCGTCGGCAAGACCGCCATCGTGGAAGGCCTCGCCCAGCGCATCATCAATGACGAAGTCCCGGAAACGCTCAAAGGCAAACGGGTGCTGTCCCTCGACATGGCGGCGCTGCTGGCCGGGGCAAAGTACCGCGGCGAGTTCGAGGAGCGCTTGAAGGCGGTGCTGAAGGAACTGAGCGCCAATGAAGGCCGGACCATCGTGTTCATCGACGAGCTGCACACCATGGTCGGCGCGGGCAAGGCCGAAGGCGCCATCGATGCCGGCAACATGTTGAAGCCCGCCTTGGCGCGCGGCGAACTGCACTGCGTGGGGGCGACCACGCTTGACGAGTACCGCAAGTACATCGAAAAAGACGCGGCGCTGGAGCGCCGTTTCCAGAAGGTGCTGGTCGATGAGCCCTCGGTGGAGGCCACCATCGCCATCCTGCGCGGGCTGCAGGAAAAATACGAGGTCCATCACGGCGTGGACATCACCGACCCGGCCATCGTGGCGGCGGCCGAGTTGTCGCATCGTTACATCACCGACCGGTTCCTGCCGGACAAGGCGATCGACCTGATCGACGAAGCCGCGGCCCGGATCAAGATGGAAATCGATTCCAAGCCCGAGGTGATGGACAGGCTGGAGCGGCGCATCATCCAGCTGAAGATCGAGCGCGAGGCGGTGCGCCGGGAAAAGGACGAGGCTTCAAAGAAACGCCTCGGCCTGATCGAAGGCGAGATTGCGCGGCTGGAACGCGACTATGCCGACTTGGAGGAGGTGTGGAAGGCGGAAAAGGCCCAGGTGCAGGGTTCGCAGCATATCAAGGAAGAACTGGAGAAACTGAAGCTGGAAATGGAAACAGCCAGGCGCAAAGGCGACTGGCAGGGCGTCTCTGAATTGCAGTACGGCCGCATTCCGCAACTGGAAGCGCAGCTCAAGAAAGCGGAGAAGGCTTCCGCGGGCGAGGCTGCGCCTGCGAAGCCGCGGCTGCTGCGCACCGAGGTCGGCGCCGAAGAAATCGCCGAGGTGGTGTCGCGCGCCACCGGCATTCCGGTCTCCCGGATGATGCAGGGCGAGCGCGAAAAATTGCTGACCATGGAGAAGAAACTGCACGAGCGCGTGGTCGGCCAGGACGAGGCGGCACGGCTCGTCTCCGATGCGATCCGGCGTTCGCGCGCCGGTCTGTCCGATCCGGACAAGCCCTACGGCTCGTTCCTGTTCCTCGGCCCGACCGGCGTCGGCAAGACCGAATTGTGCAAGGCGCTGGCCGAATTCCTGTTCGATTCACAGGACCACCTGATCCGTATCGACATGTCAGAGTTCATGGAAAAGCATTCGGTGGCGCGGCTGATCGGCGCGCCGCCGGGCTATGTGGGCTACGAGGAGGGCGGCCATCTGACCGAAGCGGTGAGGAGGAAGCCGTATTCCGTCATCCTGCTCGACGAAGTGGAAAAGGCGCATCCGGATGTATTCAACGTCCTGCTGCAGGTCCTCGACGACGGCCGCCTGACCGACGGACAGGGGCGCACCGTGGACTTCAAGAATACCGTGGTGGTGATGACTTCCAACCTCGGCTCGCAGATGATCCAGGCGATGTCCGGTGACGACTATCAGGTGATCAAACTGGCGGTGATGGGCGAGGTGAAGACCCAGTTCCGGCCGGAGTTCGTCAATCGCATCGACGAGATCGTGGTGTTCCACGCGCTTGACGAAAAGCACATTGCCGGCATCGCGCAGATACAACTGCGCTACCTGGAAGAGCGCCTGGCGCGGATGGAATTGAAGCTGGAAGTCGCCGACAGCGCATTGCAGGAACTCGGTCAGGCAGGCTTCGATCCGGTATTCGGGGCGCGGCCGCTCAAACGGGCGATTCAGCAATTGATCGAGAACCCGCTGGCCAAGCAGATACTGGAGGGCAAATTTCTGCCCAAGGACCACATCGTGGTCGAGGCCGAGGCGGGACGGCTGAAGTTCCGGAAAAAAATTCCTGCCGCCGCGGCGGCGGCCGCACAACCCGCATAATCCGGCGCTTTACCGCCGGCGCCTGATCAGCGCAGCACCAGCGCCGGCCCGGCATGCCCGGCATGTGCGGTCACCGCGCGGGCTGCGCGCAGCAGTTCTTCCCACAACCCGTCGGTTTGCTTGCGGAAGATGGTTTCGGCGTGCGGATTCATCGCATGCCACAGGCCGCGGTCCAGTTCGGCGCGCAGCTCGCCCGGCCGCCAGATGACGTTGCCGACGAAATAGCGTGCTTCATTGGGCGTCTTCTCGATGATGCGGTCGATGGTGTCCATGGTTCGCGCGAGAAACACATTCTTCAGGAACGGCATCGACCCGCCGCCCGGATCGGTTTCGCTGCGCACCAGCGCGAACAACGCCCGCGGCGACATCGGCCCGCCGAAATAGACCGGGTCGGTCACCTGCTTCGATGGCTGATGTTCGGGGAACAGGCTGGACAGCGAACGGCGCGTGGGGCGGTTGACGATGACCCCGACATGGCGGTTGTTGTCGATCGGTGCAACCAGCACCACGCTGTGGACGTAGGCCGGCTCGCGCAGTCGGGGGTTGGCCACCAGCAGAATCGCCTCGTCATCGGCGGCGGTCTGTGCAACTGCCGCCGGGATTGACACTGCCGCGATTACGACCCCGAATGTTGCCGCCAGCCAGGCAGGAAATTTAAGCTTCATGGATGGTCTCCGAGTGAGGACGGTCGAGGTCCGTGGCGCTAGTTTAGCGCGTCTTAAACAGTTGGCGGAATGATCGTTCAGCCGGCGCCGGCGGATGGCGCCGTAACCCGGGCAGACGCGAACTCGCCGCCCGCTTCAGCCGGCGGTGAACGCCTGGATACCCGTCTGGGCGCGTCCCAGGATGAGCGCATGCACGTCGTGGGTACCCTCATAGGTGTTCACCACTTCGAGATTGACCATGTGACGGATTACGCCGAACTCGTCGGAGATGCCGTTTCCGCCCAGCATGTCGCGCGCCGTGCGCGCGATATCGAGCGATTTGCCGCAGGAGTTGCGTTTCATGATGGAGGTGATTTCGACCGACGCCGAACCTTCGTCCTTCATCCGGCCGAGGCGCAGGCAACCTTGCAGGCCGATGCAGATTTCGGTCTGCATATCGGCCAGTTTCTTCTGGATGAGCTGATTCGCCGCCAGCGGCCGGCCGAACTGTTTGCGCTCGAGCACGTACCGGCGGGCGCGGTGCCAGCAATCCTCGGCTGCACCGAGCGCACCCCAGGCGATCCCGTAGCGCGCCGAATTGAGGCAGGTGAAAGGACCTTTGAGGCCTTCGGCACCGGGCATCAGGTTTTCTTCCGGCACGAACACCTCGTCCATGACTACTTCGCCCGTGATCGAGGCCCGCAGGCCCACCTTGCCGTGTATCGCCGGCGCTGAAAGTCCCTTCATGCCTTTTTCGAGGATGAAGCCGCGGATGCGGCCGTCCCCGGTCTTGGCCCAGATGACGAACACGTCGGCGATGGGCGAATTCGAGATCCACATTTTGGCGCCGGAGAGGCTGTAGCCGCCTGCCACGGTTCTGGCCCGCGTCACCATGCTGCCCGGATCGGAGCCGTGATCGGGCTCGGTTAGGCCGAAGCAGCCGATCCATTCGCCGGTGGCGAGCCTGGGAAGGTATTTCTTTTTCTGTGCTTCGGAGCCGAATTCGTATATCGGCACCATCACCAGCGACGATTGCACGCTCATCATGGAGCGGTAGCCGGAATCGACGCGTTCCACTTCGCGGGCGATCAGCCCATAGCTGACGTAATTCATCCCGGCCCCGCCGTACTCGGCCGGGATGGTGGGACCGAGCAGTCCGAGCGCGCCCATTTCCCTGAAAATGGCCGGATCGGTTGTTTCATGCCGAAAGGCCTCCAGCACGCGCGGCTGCAGCTTGTCCTGACAGTAGCTGTGGGCGGCATCGCGCACCATGCGTTCGTCGTCGCTGAGTTGCGCCTCGAGCAGTAGCGGGTCGCTCCAGACAAATGCGGCTTTGGCTGTACTTTCAGATGAATTCGGTGGCGCATTCATGGTCAATATCCGGAAATTGCGCTCAGGCTTCGGCGGTCAGCAGGGATACGCCGAGCAGTGCGCGGCGCTTCAGCCAGGGACTCGGACGATAACGCGGATCGCCATAGAAATCGTGCAACGCCGCGAGGATTGCCAGGATGCGCGCCGGACCGATTGCGTCACCCCAGGCGAGCGGACCCTGCGGATAACCGAGGCCCAGCATCACCGCGGCGTCGATGTCGGCCGGCTGGGCGATGCGCTGCTGCGCGATGTCGGCAGCGATGTTCACCACCTGCGCCAGCACCCGCTGGGCGACGAAGCCCGGGCTGTCGTGGATCACCGATACCGGTATGCCGTCGCAACCGAGGAGCGCGTGCACCGCGTCGCGCACCGGGACCGCCGTGAGCGGATTGGTCATCAGGGTGCGGCGCTTATCGAGCCGGAACAGGCAATCGACCGCGACGGTACGCGCCGGATCGAGCTTTTCGGCAAGAGCAGTGGTGGTGGCATCGTCGCCCAGAGGTGCGATCAGGCACAGCGCCTGCGCCGAGGGCGAGTGCCCGGACTCGATCGTCGCGCCCGCCCGGGGGGCCAGTTGTGCGGCGAGTTCGCCAAGCTTTGTCCCGAGACCGCTACGGCTGATCCAGAGGTTCGACGGCCGGGCGGCGGGCGCCGCCCGAATCGGCATCTTTTCCTGTTCCTCGCCGTCGTAGCGATAGAAGCCGCGTCCGACTTTGCGCCCGTACAGGCCTGCGGACTGACGCTGGCCGGTGATGGGGGAGGGGCGGTAGCGCGGCTCCTGATAATACTGGTGATAGATCGATTCCATCACCGGGTGCGACACGTCCAGCCCGGTCAAGTCGAGCAATTCGAACGGACCCATGCGAAAACCGGCGGCGTCGCGCAGGATGCGATCGATTTCATAGAATTCGGCGATGCCTTCGCCGAGCACGCGCAGGGCTTCGGTGCCGAACGCACGGCCGGCATGATTGACGATGAATCCGGGGGTGTCCTTGGTCCGGACCGGCTTGTGCCCGCAGCGCGCCGCCAGCGCGCTCAGGGCATCGCCCACCCAGGGCGCGGTTCGCAGTCCGTCCACCACCTCCACCACCTTCATCAGCGGGACGGGATTGAAAAAATGGAAGCCGCCGACTCGTTCCGGCGTGTTGCAGCCGGCCGCGATCGCGGTCACCTGCAGCGAGGAGGTATTGCTCGCCAGGATGCAATCGGCCCCGACGAGGGCCTCCAGTTCGCCGAACAGGGCCTGTTTTGCGTCGAGCCGCTCGACGATGGCCTCGACGACGATGTGGCAGGAAGCCAGTTCCTGAAGCGTGCCCGCCACGATCAGCGAATCGAGCGCCCGCTGTGAATCGGCGGCGCTCAGGCGGCCCTTTTCGACCATTCGCGAAAACTGCCGGGCAATGTAGTCGCGCGCCGCCTGCGCCGCGCCTTCGCGCGCATCCTGCAGCACCGTACGGATGCCGGCCTGCGCGATGATCTGGGCGATGCCTCGCCCCATGATCCCGGTGCCGACAATGGCGACGGACAGGTCGGAGCGCGCTACGTCGAGTGTCATGGGTGGCCGCTTGCTGTCGGTGGAAGGGTGAGCATCGCGGGCCTATTTTAACCGACGCCCGGAGGTTAACCGGCGTCCCGAAGCCGGGTCCTGTCGCATTTACCGCAGCCGGGACGGTGGCGAGCCGTCTCGCCGCTGGGGCAGTGCGGCGCGCCAATCAAACGCCGCGCGCATTGACGCTCGCAGGGGTTTTGGGCAAGCTTCGCCCGTCGGATAAATTCCGCAGCGCTCGCAATGAGCCGCGAGCGCTGTTGGACCTTTCCTCATCGCTACGTTTGGAGGACTGCCATGTTGAAGAATATCCTGATGGCCTACAACGGCTCGCGAGAAGGCAGGGGGGCGTTGCTCGCCTGCGCGGAACTGGCGTCATTTACCAAGGCGGACACCCACCTGCTGGCAGTGGCCGGCATGCCCTCGAGCATGTTTCTGACGGAAGGTTTTCTACCCGAGGAATTGCTGGAAGAGGAAAAGCGGCGCGCCCAGGCAGTGCTCGACGAGGGCACCTCGCAGCTCCAGCAAAAAGGATTTTCAGTGACCGGGCACCTGGCCGTGGGCGAGCCGGTGGAGGAAATCTGCCGGCTCGCGTCGCATCTGAAGTGCGACCTGATCGTGGTCGGTCATGCGCAGAAGACGTCATTCGCCGCGCGCTGGTGGCGCGGCTCTGTCGGCAAGTCGTTGCTCGATTACGCGCCCTGCAGCATTTACATCACGCTTACCCCCGACTGAGGCTGCCGCTGCGTGCGGGACGAGCGGCCTCTCGTTCCTGGAGCGCGGCTGTGCAAGGCATCGAGGCGGGATGTCCCGGCCAGCGGGGAATCTTGATTTTTCAGGCATAAGGTCACGCTGCACCGGGTACCGTGACAGCTATAATCGCCGGCGGCGACACCCTGCCCCGAGGACTTCCATGAAAACCGTCCTGACCCTGTGCGCCGCCGTCGCCAGCCTGGCGTTGTCCGCAGGCGAGGCATGCAGCCAGCAATCCCGCGCCAGACCGCCGGCAGGCGCGCAAGGCCCGGCGCTGCGGCCCGCTGCGCCACGCGCGCCCGTCGCAGCGGATTCCGCAGCCGCCCCGGCCGCAGCCTCAACCCGGGTCGATGACAGTCACTGGCAGGGCCTGGCGGATCGAGCGGAAGAATTGTTGGCCAAAGGCAATTTTCCCGGCGCGGAGCAGACCGCACGCGAAGCCCTGGAGGAGGCGCGGAAAATCTTCGGCACGGAACATCCCAACACCGCCGCCAGTCATTCAATCCTGGGCGCCGCGCTGCTCAAGCAAGGCAGGTACGGGGACGCCGACGCGCAATTCCGGCAAGCCGTGGCGGTCTATGAGCAGCGCTCCGGCGCCGAGTCGGTCAATGTCGCTTCCGCGTTGAACAACCTGGCGCTGGTTCAAGAGCGCATGGGCGATTTTTCCGGCGCCGAAGCGCTGCTGCGTCGCGCCCATCGGATCCTGGAAAAAGCACGGGGATCGAATCATCCGGATACGGCGACCACCTTGTCGAACCTGGGGCGGGTGCTCGACAGCCAGGGGAAGCTCGGCGCGGGCGCCGCGATCGGCGGCGGCGCGCGGCAGCCGGACAAGTCCGGGCCAGCCGCTGCGGGCGACAATCCTCAACTCATTGCAGTCCGGGTGGATGAACTGCTCGCCAAAGGCCAGTTCGCCGAGGCCGAAAGCCTGCAGCAACGCGTGGTCACGGTCCACGAGCGGACCCTCGGCGCTGAGCACCCGCAGACCGCCACCAGTCTGTCCAACCTCGGCAATGTGTTTTATCTGCAGGGCAAGATCGTGGACGCCGAGCGGGTGCACCGGCGCGTACTGGCGATACGCGAAAAAATCCTCGGCCCCGAACATCCGGACACGGCGACCAGCCTGAACAATCTTGCCAATATCCTGCTCGAGCAGGGCAAGGACGAACGCACCACGATCGGCGAGCAACGCGCGCGCTTCAGTTCCGGACAGCGGGTGCAGGCCGTCGCCGAAACCGAAAGCCTGTACAGGCGGGCAATGAGCATCCAGGAAAAAACCCTCGGCACCGAACATCCGGCGCTGGCCAACACCATGAACAACCTCGGTGCCCTGCTCGACCAGCAGGGTAAATTCGGCGCCTCCGAGCCGCTGCAACGCCGCGCCCTGGAGATACTGCAAAAAAATCTGGGACCGCTGCACCCCGATACGGCCGCAACCTTGACCACGCTCGCCGTTTCGCTCGACCGGCAGGGCAAACTGGTCGAGGCGGAGCAGACTTATCTGCGCGCGGTCGAGACATCTCGAAATGCCGGCAATCCCCGGACACTGCTGCTGAACAGCAGCCGGCTGGGGTTTTCCCTCGCCAAGCGCGGGCGTTACCGCGAAGCCCTGCCGTTTTACCGGGAGGCGATAGAGACCCTCGATTATCTTTACGTGCGCACCCGGGGGCTGTCCGAGGAAACGCGGCAGGCGTTTCTGGGTCAGTACAGCAACATCTATCTTGAAACCATCCGGTTGCTGGTGCAACTTCACCGTCAATCTCCTACGCAGGGCTTTGATCGCCAGATACTGGAGGTGGCGTCGCGCAACCAGAGCCGGACATTCACCGAGATGATGCGCCAGGCGGATGTGGCGCGATTCTCCGCCGATCCGGCTTTCATCGCGATACGCGGACGGCGCGACGGCCTGCAGGAGCGCATCGAGGGGCTGCGCCAGGCTATCGTGACCGTACCCCTCAACCAGCCCACTACCGAAACACGCCGCGCCGAACTGACGGCACAACTCAATAGCGGCCTGGGCAATCTCAAATCTGCGGAAGACGAACTCTGGAAAAATTTTCCCCGTTTCATGGAGCTGACCAACCCCCGTCCGGTGACGGCGGACGATTTGCAGGGAAAACTCCTGAACGAAAAGGAGGCGCTGGTCAGCTTCGTCCTGCTGCCGCAGGAAATGGTCGTCTTTGGCGTGACCCGGGAGCGTTTCAAAATGGTGGTCAATCCCATCAGGCGCGACGATATTTCCCGGCGCATTCATGCCATCCGCCGCTCGATCGAGAAAGTAACCTCCGGCGAGTCGGTGCTGTTTCTTCGCGAAATCGATCCTGAAAATCTGCACTCGCTGTATCGCGACCTGTTCGGGCCGGTAGCGGACGTGATCGCCGGACGCGACCAGGTGATCATTGTGGGCGACGGACCGCTGCATACTCTGCCGATGGAAATGTTGGTCACCCGCTGGGGGGCGAACGAACAGCGCGCATTCCGCACGGCGCGCGCTGCGGGAGGCGGCAGCGCGGAACAGCCATTCCTCGGCGAATATGCGCTGCCGGAGTACCTGGGCAAAACACATCGGTTCGCTTATCTGCCCAGCCTGTCGGCCCTTACGTCGCAGCGGCTATATCCCAAACAGCAGGGTAATCGCAGCCGCAGCCTGGTGGCGTTCGCCGACCCGGAATTCGCGCCCGACACCAGCAGGAAATTTTCCGCCGCGACACGTTCCATGCTGGACTCGCTGGGCGGGGGGGTGCCGCGTGCCCGCGACGGCACGCCGGACATTCCCAGGCTGAAGGAGACCGCGGAGGAAGCGCGCGAAATCGCGGCAATCCTCGGCGGAACCAACGCGCTGCATGTGGGTAATCAGGCGCAGGAAAAGCTCGCCAAATCGGGCGGATTGCGTGATGCGCGTTACGTCTTGTTCGCCACCCACGGGTTTCTCGGCGGCGAGTTGCTGCCGGGCAGCGATGCGCCGCCCGAACCCGGCGCCAGCGTCACGGCACAGCGCCTGCAGAAGACTGCCGCCCAGCCTGCGCTGGCGCTCAGCCTGGTCGGGGAACTCGGTGGCGAGGATGGCATGCTGACCATGAAGGAAGTCATCGAGGATGTGGAACTGGAGGCGGACCTGGTGGCGCTGTCCGCCTGCAATACCGCGGGCGAGTCGGCCCAGGCAAATAACGGCGAAGGCTTCGCCGGTTTGACCCGTGCCTTCATGTATGCCGGCGCGAAGAGCCTGATCGTGTCGCACTGGAGCGTGGACAGTCTGTCGACCCAGGCGCTGATGACGGCCACCTTCCGCAATATCAGGAATGGCCGCTCGAGCCTCGCGGCGATGAGCGATGCACAGCGCGGCATGCTGGCTGGGCGCTATGCAAGCGGCGCTTACCATTTTTCACGCAGCCACCCGTTTTTCTGGGCGCCATTCGTGTTCGTCGGGGATTAGGGAGCCTGTCGGATCCGGCCGACAGTTGTCATTGGATTTGTCGTCGAAGGTTGAGCAAAAGTTGTATGGACCGAAGAAAAGCGCAGTGGATTTTGCCTTTATCCAAGGAGCCCTGCGGTTTCCGGAACCGGTGAAGCGGCTCCGGGAACCGCTAGTTGAGCAAAGAAAGGCGAATCGGATTTTTTGCGCGGATGATGAAGCCATCCGCACAAAAAACCCGATTTCGAATAAAAGCGCAGCAGGCTTTTGCCTTTATCCGAGGTCCTTGTTTTAGTCCGGATAGAGTCATCATCCGGACTAAAACAAGGAGCGCTGCGGTTTCCGGAACCGGTGAAGCCATCCGCACAAAAAACCCGATTTCGAATAAAAGCGCAGCAGGCTTTTGCCTTTATCCAAGGTCCTTGTTTTAGTCCGGATAGCTTCATCATCCGGACTAAAACAAGGAGCGCTGCGGTTTCCGGAACCGGGGAAGCGGCTCCGGGAACCGCTAGTTGAGCAAAGAAAGGCGAATCTGGTTTTTTGCACGGATGATGAAGCCATCCGCACAAAAAACCCGATTTCGAATAAAAGCGCAGCAGGCTT
>Ga0080064_1001636_pt1 | contig 43694 bp, 56 predicted proteins | sample Subgrocontami54m_FD_69260 | JGI IMG/M metagenome (GOLD analysis project Ga0080064, IMG submission 69260) | Subsurface groundwater microbial communities from S. Glens Falls, New York, USA - GMW46 contaminated, 5.4 m (SPADES assembly) (version 2) ...
GAAGAACGTCTCCTCTCCCCGCAAGCGGGGCGAGGGAGAAAACCATCTCTCATCTTGCTTGCCTCAGAAGAACGTCTCCTCTCCCCGCAAGCGGGGCGAGGGAGAAAACCATCTCTCATCTCGCTTGCCTCAGAAGAACGTCTCCTCTCCCCGCAAGCGGGGCGAGGGAGAAAACCATCTCTCATCTTGCTTGCCTCAGAAGAACGTCTCCTCTCCCCGCAAGCGGGGCGAGGGAGAAAACCATCTCTCATCTTGCTTGCCTCAGAAGAACGTCTCCTCTCCCCGCTTGCGGGGAGAGGGACAGGGTGAGGGGAAAGTTCTTCGGGCATTCTCACGATTGTTAATAGTACTTTTGTCATGCCTGTCGTCCCTTTCCTTCGCCTCCCCCTTCGTCAACATCGCCCCCGACCCCGAACTCGCCGCGCTGCGCCCGGTCGCTTCTCTCGAAGCGCAACCGGCAATCACCGAGACGAACGAACTCCCCGCCCTGGTCCTCAACTTCCTCCCCGACGCCAAAGACCCCCGCAACGCCAAGCTGCATTTCGCCGACGTCTGGGACCGCATCCGCGCGGGCTTCGCACTGCCCGCAATCGACACCAAAGAAGCCACGCAGTCCGAGGCCTGGTACGCATCGCACCCCGAGCAGGTGACAAACATCCTCGAGCGCAGCCGCTATTACCTGTTCCACATCATCGAAGAAATCGAACGGCGCGGCATGCCGACGGAACTCGCGTTGCTGCCTTTCGTCGAAAGCGGCTTCGACCCGTTTGCGCTGTCCCCGGCGCAGGCCTCCGGGCTATGGCAGTTCATTCCCGGCACCGCGAGCCGCTACAGGCTGCCGCAGAACAACGGCTACGACGCCCGCCGCGACATCATCGCCTCGACCACCGCGGCGCTCGATTACCTGCAAGACCTGCACCTGCAGTTCGGCGACTGGCACCTCGCGCTTGCCGCCTACAACTGGGGCGAGAACCAGGTCGCGCGCGCGATCGAGCGCAACCGTGCGAAAGGGCTCCCCATCGATTTTGCGAGCCTGCAATTGCCCGCCGAAACCCGCAATTACGTTCCGCGGCTGATGGCAGTGAAACAGATCGTGATGAGTCCGGCATCGTTTCGCATCGCACTGCCCGCCGTGCCGAACCTGAGATACTTCACCGCGGTGGCCAGATCGGCCAAAGTTGATCTCGCGCAAGCGGCGCGATTCGCCCAAATGCAGGTCGAGGAGTTCAAGGCGTTGAACCCTGCCTACAACTATGCCCTGGTCAACGCTTCCGCCACCATGCCGCTGCTCGTCCCGGTAGATCGCGCGCAGGGCTTCGAAAAGCGGCTCGAAGAGTTCATGCAAAAAGAGCAAGCCCGCCTAAAGCGACAGACCGCAAAGCCCGGCCGGCGCGCAGGCAAAAAGATGTGATCAGGCTTCGAATACCACCCGCATAGTGGCCAAGGTAGCCGACAGCGTGCGGGGTGTGACCGCGCCAATTCGCTTGGCGAGCCGGCTCTTGTCAAGAGTCCGAATTTGGTCGAGCAGAATCAGTCCCTTTTTGCCCTCGAAGGTCAGCGGAATCCGGAATGGGGCTGGCCGGCTTCCCGTGGTCATTGGCGCCACGATCACGGTGCGCAAGTAGTCATGCATTTCCGCGGGCGAGATGATCACGCACGGGCGCGTCTTGCGGATTTCGCTGCCAATCGACGGATCGAGCGTCGCGAGCCAGATTTCGCCCCGCCTTACCACGCAAACTCCGAGTCTCCGGCGTTGCCGAATTCCGGCCACACAAGTCTGTCATCACCGCTTGCCGCGATCCCTTTGCTCGCCTCGGCCCACCCCTCGCGAACGCCCTTGCGCGGCTTGCGCAAAACGATCGCATCGCGTTCGATCGACATCTCGGCCTCAGTCTCAAAACCAAGCTGCGTCAAAACCGGTTTGGGGATGATCACGCCCTGGGAATTGCCCATTTTCCTGATTGCGATCTTCATGCGGGGTACCTCGTTCATTGTGGTTGCAACGTGATAACAATGTTATAACTTACAAGCAGATTTGTAAAGGGCTGGTCAACTTATTCGTGCCCGCCACCTCATGCGCTGATTTCAAGGGCCGAGTGACCCTCCGCGGTCTGGCGCACTGAAGAGAAAGAACTGCCTCTCGCTTCCTGATGAAATTTCTCATCGTACTGTGGCTTCAATCCACCAGATCGCCAGCCCACGTGGCCGGAGAAATCAGCGACCTGCCTGGGCGCGGATTATCCAGAAGCAATAGGTCGCCCGTCACCAGCACGGCAGCGGGTTCACACGCCAGCAGCGCCCACAAATGCGCATCATTCGGGTCAGGCGCCCGATGCTCAGCGTCCGCGGGCGGCTCCCGCCAGATGGCATTGGCGGTAAGTTCCGTCAGCAATGTATCGATCTCGACTTCCGCCAGCCCATGCGCGCGGATAAGACGCGGCCGCAATAAGACGGCCCGATACTCGCCGAGCAATGCCGGCGACAACAGATAAATCAAGCGGCCATTCACCATCGCATCCAATAGCCTGGCGGTGGGGCTCTCGACCTGCGACGTGATCAGCGCCGCAACCACCACATTGGTATCGACAATGAACACCGGCGGCATCAAGCAGTCCTTTCAGACTTCCTCTCGGCCCGCGTTTCCTCGACCGCGAGGTTCACCGCATCCTCTTCGCTGAGACGCGATTGCAAACGCGCACGCGCCACCAGCTGTCTTGCGTTTTCCACCGGTTTGATTCCGCGAAGCAGCAGTCCCTCCTCAATAATCTTGGCAATCGAGCGCCCTTGTTTTGCCGATGCCTCTTTCAGCGCCTGATGCAGTGAGTCGTCCAGCGTGATGGTTAGCCTGCTCATTCCATTTCTCCGTTGAGTGCGTCAAATAACACCATTACACCATTGCACCACAACACCATAGCACCGATCTGTGAATCTATCAACCCTTAAACGGCAGTCGAATTGGGGTCCCGGTACTCGTTAGTCTTACTGGGTGCGGGTTAGCGCTCACCCCACTCGCATATCACGGCGATTCGAAATGACGGCGCGCTTAAGCTACGCCTGGCTGGAGGAATCGATCCTGGTATTCGTGGAATCCTACTTGTGTAGAACTATAAATCCTACTAGAATAGGATTTTCCATCATGCTGGAGAAACATATGCTTCAAACCCTGAGACGAGCCGGCGGTTCGCTGGTGATGACGGTGCCTAAAGCGTTTATTGAGCAAAACCAGCTTCAGGAGGGTTCGCAGGTCGACCTTCTGCTCGAAGGTGCCCGCATGACCGTCAATGCGCCGCGCAAGCCTCGCTACAAACTGGAAGACTTGCTGGCCGAGATGCCGGGGGCGCTGCCTCGGGTCGAGGGTTGGGACGCCATGGGGTCGGTCGGCAAGGAAGCGCTCTGATGGCCTACGTGCCGGATCGCGGAGACATTGTGCATCTGCAATTCGACCCGTCTTCCCGACAAGAAATGAAAGGGCCGCATTTCGGGTTGGTGGTCAGCGCCAAAGCGTTCAACAGCCGCGGGCTGGCGATGATTAGCCCCATCTCGCAAGGCGGGGCGGCTGCCGCGCGTACGTATGGCACAATCGTCACGCTGATGGGATCGGGCACGGACACACAAGGCGCAGTCCATTGCCACCAGTTGAAATCACTGGACTGGCGGGTGCGCAAGGTTAAGTTTAGAGAAGCCGTCCCGGCGGCGATTATCGATGACGTCGCTGCGCGGATCGAAGCAATCCTGTTCAAGCCGGAAAACTAATCACCTGTCCCCGGTCCGCCTGAGACGCGGCGGTCAGCACCGGCACCACCGACCACGCCTGCATGCGCGCCGACACCCGTTGGCGCAGCCGCGAACACGCAGGAGAGCGGCTCAGGCTGGGATCAAATGCGCCGGAAAGGCCAAGGACACCTACACTAGATTTCAGGCAAAAACGACGATTGTTTCACCATAGTGCATGCATTATAATGAAACACATTCGTTCGTTATCGGAGTAACGGCCATGCCATCCCTGCAAATTCGCAACCTTCCCGACGCCCTTTATCAAACCCTGACCTTGCGCGCCGAACAGGCGCATCGGAGCCTGGCACAACAGGCGTTGATCGAGCTCCTCCGGGCAACCGGCAATGCAAATTCCGGGCAGCGAGACCGGATTCTTGAAACAATCAGCCAGGATATCGCCGGCCTTGGTACTCGTACGCCGCATGCTCCACCCGAACGGCTGCTGCGCGACGACCGGGATCGTTAAAGCCCATGCGCACCGTCCTCGACGCCTCGGCGGGCGTCAACATCATCCTGCGCACCGAGCTCGCACCTGGCCTCATCGAAAAGCTAAAGCACAGCCACCTGGTCATCGCCCCCACACTGTTTCACGGCGAAATTGCCAACACCCTCTGGAAATATGTTCGTGCCGGCGACCTGGACAAAGAGACGGCTCTGACCCGCTACGCCGAAGCAATCGGCCTGGTGGACACGTTCGAAGCCGATGCACAACTCGCCGCAGAGGCCTTGTCCACAGCCATTCGCTACAACTACTCCGTGTACGACATGCTCTATGTGATCCTGGCGCGCCGGCATGGCTGCGGCATTCTGACCGTCGACAAGAAACTTATCGCGTTGATCCGGCAACTCGATAAAAGCATGCTTCCTTGATCAGCAAACGACATGACAACTCTGGAATTGACACTGAATCTGCCGGACGAACTGGCACAACGGGCGAAAAACGCCGGACTGTTTACGCCCGATGCCATCGAGGCCATGCTGCGCGAGCAACTCAAGAAGCAGGCCGGTGAACAACTGCGTGCGCCGTGCGTCACCAGCGTGATGCCGGGTTCTAGCGCGTCCGATTCGCAACCGCTCGTCCCCAGACTGGTAGGAATCAGCTAACGTGGAGTGGGAAATATCCACTTGACCAATAACCCACAATGGGCGAGACTGACGAGATGGCAACCAATACCCAAGCCCGCCACAAAACCACCGATTCCAAGGGCCGAGTGACACTCGGCGGCCACTTCGCGAATCGAGCGGTTATCGTCGAGCACCGCAGCGCCGACGAGGTCGTAGTCCGGCTTGCGCGCGTGATCCCGGAGCGCGACGTATGGCTCTACGAAAACCCCAAAGCCCTGGCTTCGGTGCGGCGTGGGCTTGACCAGGCCCGCAAGGGCAACGTCAGCAAGAACCCGCCGGATCTGAAAGCGGCTGCGAAACTCGCCAAGCAGCTCGAGGACTGATGCCCTTTACGCTTGTCTGGCTGGAGGCGTCAGCGGACATCTTTCACGAGCTTGAAGCGGCGGCCCGGAAGTCGCTCGAGAACCGGCAGAAATCGACGAAGGCAAAGGCCTCAACTCAGGAGGGGCTCTTCAAACAAGTCGTAAAGTGCGTTGAACTCCTCCAGGCAAACCCTCGCCACCCGGGCCTCAAGACCCACGAATTCAACTCGATCGAGAATCCCTACGATCCTGACACGAAGGTCTTCGAGGCATACGTTCAGAACCGCACACCCAGCGCCTACCGCGTCTTCTGGTGCTACGGTCCAAACAAGGGCGAGATCACGATCATCGCCATCACACCGCATCCGTGAACGGTTCTGTCAACTTGCGGGCGTCTCTGTTTTAGATTGGTATGGCTGGCGGGGAGCAGGTCAACAATGCCATCGCAGAATTCCCGAATCGAGGATCAATCACATGATGACCCTGCAACTAAAACTCGACCTACCGGATAGTCTCGCCAAGGAAGCGGTTAACCTGGGTTTGCTGGAACCGAAAGCGCTCCAAAATATGCTGCGCGAGGCCGTGCGTCGTCGCCATATCGCGCGACTGACCGAAGCGCGCGAGCGTGTCGCCGCCACCGGCATCCAGCCGCTGACGATGCAAGAGATTCAGGACGAGATCGAGACCGATCGCGCCGAGCGTAGCGCTGGTAAGTAACGAGGGCTGATGCGGCTGGTGCTAGATACCAACGTTGTTGCATCGGGGCTGCTCTGGAATGGCGCGCCGGGATGAGGCTGGACACACGACCGTACCTGCGTACGGTCGGGCGCCTGCCGAATCCGAGCGACGCCGGAGCGAGGCGGAGAGGAACTAGGTGAGGGGCGTCCGCAGAAAACCCCATCCCGATTGACATCCCCCCAGATTCGTTCTCTAATCTGCGTTCACCACTTGAACGCACATTATCGACCGTGGATTCCACTCCCCAAAACCGGCAGACCGCGATCATGCCGGCCATCACTAACCAGCCCATGGAAGACACCCATCTGCGCTTGCTGCGGCTGATCGAAGCCAGGCCCGATCTAAGCCAGCGCGATCTCGCGCGCGAGCTCGGCACCAGCTTAGGCAAGGTCAACTACTGCCTCAATGCCCTCATCGACAAGGGCCTGGTCAAGGTGCGCAACTTTCGCAACAGTAACAACAAGCTCGCCTACGCCTACCTGCTCACGCCGCGGGGTATCGAGAGCAAAGCCACCATCACGGTGAAGTTTCTCAAGCGCAAGATGGCCGAATACGAATCGCTCAAGACCGAGATCGAACAATTGCAGCGCGAAGTCGGCGAACTCGGCGAGCGCAGGTGAGTTGCTCCCTCGCCCCGCTTGCGGGGAGAGGGCCGGGGTGAGGGGGTCATCGCAACGGAGCCATTCGTTGCGAAAGGCAGCAACCATGCAGTGCTGCGACAACAGTTGTAGCAGCATCAAATTCATGCGAAACACGCAAGTGTGTTGCAGGGCGGTAGCGTGCCCGATGCTGCTCGTACCGAAATTCTTGTCGTATTTGTGGACAACCCGCCAATGCTAGAATCCTCACCACCCAAGCCAAGCTCGCCAAAACCACAGCGCGCCTCTCAATGAAAGCAGTCATCCTCGCCGGCGGCCTCGGCACACGCATTTCCGAGGAAACCCACCTCAAACCCAAGCCCATGATTGAGATCGGGGGCAAGCCGATCCTCTGGCATGTGATGAAAATCTACTCCGCGCACGGGATCCACGATTTCGTCATCTGCTGCGGCTACAAAGGCTATCTGATCAAGGAGTACTTCGCCAACTACTTCCTGCACATGTCGGACGTGACCTTCGACATGGCAAAGAACGAAATGCAAGTGCATCAGCGCCACGCCGAGCCGTGGCGCGTCACCCTAGTGGATACCGGTGAAGACACCAAGACCGGCGGACGCCTCAAGCGGGTGGCCGATTACGTAAAGGGCGAGGACCCATTCTGTTTCACCTACGGCGACGGTATTGGCGATGTGGACGTGACCCGCGCGATAGCCTTCCACAAGGAACACGGCAAGCTGGCAACGCTGACCGCCACCCAGCCGCCCGGCCGCTTTGGTTCGCTCCAACTCGATGGCAATCGCATTACCACGTTTGTCGAAAAACCGGAAGGTGACGGTGGCTGGGTCAACGGTGGTTTTTTCGTTCTGTCGCCAAGAGTTCTCGAATACATCGAGGGCGACATGACTGTTTGGGAGCGCGAGCCGATGGAGTCACTTGCCCGGGAAGGACAATTGTCCGCCTTTCGCCACGAAGACTTCTGGCAGCCCATGGATACGCTGCGGGACAAGAACCAGCTCGAAGAACTCTGGGAGTCGGGTAAGGCGCCTTGGAAGGTTTGGTAGTGGACGCGAAGTTCTGGCGGGGGAAACGCGTTCTGATTACCGGCCACACCGGATTCAAAGGTGGCTGGCTTTCGTTTTGGCTGAAATCTCTCGGTGCCGACATCACCGGCTACGCTCTGGCTCCGTCAACGAACCCGAGCCTGTTTCAGGTCGCAAACCTGTCCCAAGACATGAAATCGGTCATTGCCGACGTCAGGGATTTCGCCAGTTTGAAGAAGATTGTGGCGGAGTTTCGGCCCGAAATCGTTTTTCATCTGGCGGCACAGGCGCTGGTCCGTTACTCGTATGCAAATCCGATCGAGACCTATTCCACCAACGTCATGGGCACTGTCAATCTTCTGGAGGCGGTTCGGCAGACGGGCGGCGTGAAAGCAATCGTAAACGTCACCAGCGACAAGTGTTATGAAAACAGGGAAAGATCGAAGGGATATCGGGAGGATGAGCCGTTGGGGGGATACGACCCGTACTCGAGCAGCAAGGCTTGCGCGGAACTCGTCACGGCCGCGTACCGCAATTCGTTCTTCAATACTGGCGATCATGCCGGGCACGGTCTTGCGCTGGCCTCGGCTCGTGCGGGAAACGTCATAGGCGGGGGAGACTGGGCAGAAGACCGTTTGATCCCCGACATCATGCGCGCCTTTCTCGCGGGCAAACCGGTGGCGATTCGCAACCCCAACGCCGTTCGTCCATGGCAGCACGTGCTCGAGCCCTCCAGCGGATATCTTCTGCTCGCGGAAAAGTTGTGGAGGGAGGGCGGAAAATTCGCGGAAGCGTGGAACTTCGGTCCGGACGACTCCGACGCGAAACCGGTGCAATGGATCGTCGAAAGAATCGCCGAGGCGTGGGGGCGCCCCGGGGCGTGGGCAACGGACAAGGGTGCCCATCCCCACGAGGCCACCTATCTTGCGCTCGACTGCTCCAAGGCAAAGGAAGAACTTGGCTGGCGACCGCGATGGTCCCTGGATCGCGCGCTCGACGCCGCGAGCGAATGGTACCGGGCGTACCAAGGCGGCAAAGAAGTTGCGCCCATGATGCTTCGCCAAATCACGGAATATCAGGGAAAATAAAATGCTTTTCACAAACGGTCAGGCCGCCGTCGAATCCTCGCATGCTGACTCGGGCGCACAGATAAAGCGATTGGTTGCAGACTATGCCGCTCGCAGCTTTGCGCCGAAGCCATTTGCACCTTCGCGCAAAACGCCGATCCTAACTGTCCTGTCGTCCCATCCCAAAATCTGCATTGCCAGCAACTGAGAGATCACATCACATGCCGATCAAAGTAACCACAAAATGCCGCCTTTGCGGAAACACCGACCTCAAACTCATCCTCAAGCTTGGGGAACAGCCGCTTAGTGGGGTCTTTCCTCGGCCGGAAGCCCCCGATCCCTCGGTATCGCCGCTGGAACTGATCCGCTGCAACAAGGAGTCCAAACCCGACGCCTGCGGCCTCGTCCAGCTCCGGCACCAGGCCGAACTGTCGGAGATGTATGGCACCACCTACGGGTATTTTTCCTCCATTAGCCCGACCATGGTGTCGCACCTCGAAGAAAAGGTCCGCCATCTGAAGGCGTTCGCCAAGCCCGTTAAGGACGATGTCGTGCTCGACATCGGCTGTAACGACGGCACGTTGCTTAACGCCTACGGCGCCGACAGCGGCCTCGTGCGCTTGGGCATGGACCCGTCCAGCAAGAAGTTCGCTGCCCACTTTCAACCGGGCATCCAGGTCGTCAACGATTTCTTCTCAGAGAAAGGTGTGCGCTCGATGATCGGCGACCGACAATGCCGCATCATCACCTCGATTGCGATGTTCTACGACCTGGACGATCCCGTCGACTTCATGCGCCAGATCCGCGCCCTGCTCGCTCCCAATGGCGTGTGGGCGCTGGAATTGTCCTACCTTCCCCTCCTTTGCACGCAACTGACCTACGACCAGGTCTGCCACGAGCACGTCACCTATTTCAGCCTGTCTCATTTGGATTGGATGATGAAAAAGACGGGCATGAAGATCCTCGACGTGTCGTTCAACGACATAAACGGTGGCAGCTTCTACATCTACGCCGGCCGCGATGATGGCCCCCATCAGCCCGATAGCGCCAAGATAAAAACAATTCTCGACTCCGAAGAACCGCTCGACACCGAGGCCCCTTACAAGCGCCTGCGCAACCGCGTCCTCGCCCACCGCGAAGAGATCCGCCATTTCTTCGAACTGGCGCGGGCCGCGGGCAAGCGCGTCTACGGCTACGGTGCATCTACGAAGGGCAACATCGTGATGAATTACTGCGGCGTGACGAAAAAAGACCTGATCGCCATCGGCGACCGCAATCCCGAGAAAGACGGGTTGACCACGCCCGGCACGCGTATTCCCATCATTTCCCACGCCGCGCTGCGCAAGGAGCAGGCCGATTACCTCTTCGTCCTGATCTGGCACTTCCGGAAAGAGGTCATCCAGGATGAAAGCGAGTACATCATGCGCGGCGGCAAGCTCGTCTTCGATCTTCCACGCCTGCACGTGGTGGACAAAGACAACTACCGGCGCTACCTGGAGACGAATTTCGAAGATCTAGCCTATTCGCTGTGACCTGGCCCGACGCCGTCCGCAGCATTCCTGCCTTTTCCTGGAAAGGCCGGAGTATATTCATTACGGGGGCCGCCGGGTTTGTCGGCAGTTGGTTATCCGAGAAACTCGCCGGTCAGGGCGCCCGTATCACCGCCCTTGTCTGGCCGGGTGACGAGGAAGCCCGTTGGCGGCCGTTCTTGGATTTCGACGGCGTCGAGGTGGTGAAGGGATACGTCGAGGATGCCGCGGGCATCGAGCGTATCCTGCGCGACGCGAACGCCGACACCGTCTTCCACCTCGCGGCGATCAACGTCAACATCGGGACCTCCATCTCCCCCCTCGCGATTTTCGAAACGAACATCCGCGGAACCTGGAGCGTGCTGGAGGCGTGCAGGCTGACGCCCGGAGTCGGGCGCGTGGTCATCGCCTCGAGCCGGGAAGCGGAGGAATCGCGGGAAACCCAACCGTCCGAAGCGCCCCAGGCGCCCCACCGCAAGCGCCACCCGTACCGGGTGTCTAAGATGTCGGCGGAGCTGGTCGCCCACGCATATAGCGATACCTATGACATGCCCGTCGCCATTTCCCGGTCCGACAATATCTACGGTGGGCGCGACCTGAACTGGAACCGCCTGATCCCCGGAACGGTGCGCTTACTCCTCAACGGCGAGGCCCCGACGCTGCGCAGCGACGGGACGCTGACACGTGACTACGTCTATGTTGACGACATGGTGAACGCGTACTTGAGCCTGGCGGCCCGGGCCGCGGATCCGGGGGTCCGCGGCGAAGTATTTCACTTTGCGACAGGTATCGGCACATCGGTGCTGGCGATCATCACGCAACTGTGCGAACTGGCGGGGCGGCCCGACCTGAAACCGGTCATCCTCAACCAATCCACTGGCGAACGCGTCAACCAGGAGCGCTCGACGGCGCGCGAACGCGATCTTCTGGGATGGACGAGCCGCGTGGACATCCGGGAAGGATTGCGATCCACTGTCGAGTGGTACCGCAAGTACTTCGGCGGAACGAGCGCGCGCTACTAAGCGATCTTGCTGGCAATGAGCCCGCGTTCTGGAGGGAATATGGCGTCCACGAACATAACTTTCCTCGTTTTTGCCTATAACGAGAAAAGGCGCATCGAGCCGATGCTGAAATGTCTGCAAGGACACGGGACAATCATCGTGATCGACAATTACAGTTCCGATAATACGATTGAAATCGCAAGGAAATACACGAATGAAATATATCAGCACAAGAATATCGGGTATGTGGAAAACCAACCAACAATGGACTTCGCACTGGGCAAGATCAAAACCCGATGGGCTTATCTCGCCTTCGTCGATGAACTGATACCCAGGCGTCTCATGGAATTGCTGGAAAAGGTCTCCGCCGAAGATCGTTACGATATCGTGGAAATTTATCGACAAAATTTCATGTATGGACAGAAAGTGTTCAATTATGGAAAACATCATATTCGAATGTTCGTAAAGGATTCTGTCGATTTCAGAGGGAATATCGTTCACAAGCGCGGTCAATATAAGGTAGGCTCCGACAGGGTCTTACGAATTCCGACACATACAAATACTTCGATATGGCATTTCAGTTCCTTCAATACCGACAGGCTCGAGTTGACGCATAATCGCTATGCCAACCTCGAAGCGCAGCAACGCCATGAACTACTTGGGCAGAAGTTTTCCGGAATAAGAGCCCTGTTCAAATTGCTGTTCTATTTCTTTGGTACCTACATTGGGCTCGGCGGCATTCGCGGTGGTTGGCCGGGCTTATTTATCAGTCTGCAAATCGCATACTTCAAATTTAGTATCGAATCCAGACTGTGGGAACTTGATAACGGAGTCAGCCTGGAGAGCATTGAAAAAAGGTACGACTTATTGAAGGAACAATTATTGAGTGAGTACATAGCTCGATAATAATGACTGAGGCGGCGATTGTCCGGTGTGCACTTCTATTAATGATTTGAATCGAAACTTTCGGAAGAATACGTGAGAAACTACGGATTGAAAAAGCGCGTTTTAGTGACCGGAGGCGCGGGATTTGTCGGCTCACATCTTTGCGAGCGGCTCCTCAAGGATGGACACGACGTGCTCTGTGTAGATAACTTTTTCACCGGAACCAAAGACAACATTGCGCATCTGCTCTCGGATCCGCGTTTCGAGGTGATGCGTCACGACGTCACCTTTCCGCTTTATGTGGAGGCGGACGAAATTTACAATCTTGCCTGTCCTGCGTCCCCGATTCACTATCAATTCGACCCCGTGCAGACCACCAAGACCAGCGTACATGGGGCTATCAATATGCTGGGGCTCGCCAAACGCGTGAAAGCGAAAATTCTGCAGGCATCGACCAGCGAAGTGTACGGCGATCCGAAAGTACATCCGCAAACGGAAGACTATTGGGGGCACGTCAATCCGATAGGGACGCGTTCCTGCTATGACGAAGGAAAGCGTTGTGCGGAAACGCTGTTCTTTGACTATTACCGCCAGCACAAGCTGCGCATCAAAGTGGCGCGGATTTTCAATACATATGGTCCGAGGATGCACCCGAACGACGGCAGGGTGGTTTCCAACTTCATCATGCAGGCGTTGAGGGATGAGCCAATTAGTGTCTATGGGGACGGAAAACAGACGCGGTCATTTTGTTACGTAGACGACCTGATCGAGGCCCTCGTCAGATGTATGGCCACAGCGGACGATTTTGTCGGGCCGGTGAACATTGGCAATCCGAATGAATTCACGATCCTTGAATTGGCGCAAAAGGTCATGGAATTGACCGGTTCGAAATCGGAGATTGTCTTCAAGCCCCTGCCCAGCGACGACCCAATGCAGCGGCAGCCAGATATCAGTGTAGCCGGGAAAAAATTGGGGTGGCGGCCCGCAGTGCCATTGGAGGAGGGGCTAAGAAAGGCTATTGCGTATTTTGAGAAAGTTAATCAAAACGTAAATATGCAAAATGATGCAACGTGACTGGTCCCGAATTCCAACGAGCACGTTTTGGGGAGCGCTACTAAGGTTGCCCTTACGCGCAATCCCAAAAGGAACAACAGTAACGGTGCGGTCCGGCATTAACCGCGGGATGAAATGGATCGTAGGGTCTAGTATCCACGGGTGCTGGCTGGGTACGTACGAGTTAGAAAAACAGTCCATCATAAAACGCTTTGTTAGGCCCGGGATGACAGTATTTGACATTGGAGCAAATGCCGGGTTTTACACGCTGGCTTTTTCACGCCTCGTTGGCGAAGAAGGCCACGTGTGGGCGTTCGAACCGCTTGCCGAGAATGCAAGCAATATTCTACGACATGTAAATCTTAATGGGCTTAACAACGTTACGCTCCTGCAGGCAGCGGTCGCGGATCGAAATGGTATCGTCGGATTTAACATTGGTGAGAGCAATTCCGTAGGAACTATCAGTCAGACGGATGCCTCGTATAAAGTTCCAGCAGTCGCTCTAGATGAACTGATTGCCGATGGCGTCCCAATTCCGGATTTGATCAAGATGGATGTGGAAGGGGCTGAGTCGTTGGTGTTGAATGGCGCGAAGGAGCTCTTGAGCAGGAAGAAAACGACCCTTTTTATTGCGCTACACAGCGATGATCAGCAGCGGAAGTGCGCCAAATTTCTTAGGTCGTCAGGATACGAGATTTATCTCCTTGATGGCCAAACTGCTGTCGGCGAGTTGACTAGCGATGAAATTTACGCAACCCCTTCAGCCGCGTAAGTACTCCATAGTTGACAACGCTGTCGTTCTTACGGTTTTAGCCATCCTAAGCCCCATAGCCGGTCTCGCTTTGGAGATGGTGCTGGCGTGGCGCTTCGGCGCGACAGAAACGGTGGATTCGTTTCGCATAGCGTCGTTAGTGCTGGTTTTTGGCAATCAGGTATTTTTGGGCCAAGTGCTTCCCCACGTCGTCGTCCCTTTGTTTTCAGAATACTCTGCCAAAAACCTCGAACAAGATGCTTGGAGGCTAGTTGCTTCCTTGTTCGGAATATTCGGATTGATTTCGCTGGTCTTTGCAATTTGGGTGTGGTTTTACCCTGCGACGTTGGTTGATCTGCTAGGACCGGGATTGTCCGGTTCAGGTAGGGCGGATGCCTTCCTGTTCGTTCGGTACTTCAGCTTGGCGTTCGTGTTGATGGCTTTGTCTGGGGTCGTAAGCGGTGTTCTTTATTGTCACCAGGTTTTCTGGCCCCCTGTTGCTGCCCAGGTATTGACCAACCTCTTTGCCATCGCCGCAATAATCGCAATCGGAAGGGCGTGGGGTAGTGGGTCACTCGTGCTCGGCATCCTGCTGGGTTCTTTGGCGATGTTCGTATTACATCTCTATTACCTATTGCGTGTCGCGAGAACTTCGAACATTGATTTACCCGCGTTGCTAAGGCTGGGTCCGTGGGATGGAGTAGCGAGGGCGGTGCGTTTGTCCGCGCCCCTCCTGGGAATGATCTTCATAGGGCAATGGAGCATCATTATAATCAACCGGGTTCTCAGTGAGATGCCGCCGGGGACGCTGGCCAACTTTGGTTATGCCTGGAAACTGCTTGCGCTCGTTGGGATATTGCCGACAAGCTTGGCAACCGTAATCTTTCCGGCGTTTTCAGCCGCGCGCGCGCGTAGAGACGCGACTGAGCTTTCAAGATTGATAACGCGAGCTGTCCGTATGACGCTTTTGTTAACTGTCCCCTTTGCCGCATTTCTTTACGTCATGCGCACTCCGATTGTCAGTTTATTACTTGAAAGGGGAGCGATGAACAAAGCCGCCGTGATGGACACGATCGAGTTTCTCGGCCTACTCCTCATTGGGGCCACGGCAGGCGCACTGATGGGTATTTTGTATAAAGCCTTTTTTTCGGTGCAAGATACAAAGAGTCCGGCGATTGCTGCGTTCGTCTCGGCGCTCGCAATCACATGGCTAGTTCCTTATGGCGCCAGCGTCGCGGGAGCAACCGGTGTGGCGTGGGCTTATAACGCGATTACCTGGGTAAGTGTCTTGGGATTATTCGCATATCACATCTGGCGCTATCGTGTCATGCGTTTCTGGGACTTATGGATTTACAGCGGTTTGCTGACGTTGTTGTGCCTGGGAATTGCGGTTCCCGCTATCGCCATTCGATCCCTGTTCGAATCGACTTATACGACGGTACCGGCAATCATGACTCTGTTCGAGCTTGTTGTGATTGCCATGATTTCAATATCGATAAGCTACTATCTCTCGCGGCTCTTGGGAATTCGCGAAACCTCCGACTTATGGGAATACCTTCGGAGGCGCAGTGCTGAGGTATTGTCCCGAAAAGGGCCAGCACAAAATGAGTAAAGCCAGCTTCCTGTTTCGAGTTCTTAGAGCCTACCTTGAGAGACAAGATAAGACGTGCCCATATTGTGATAACGGCGACACTCGCGTTACCGGCAGAAAATATTTGATTCTGCAGCTAAGAAAATGTGCCGTTTGCAATTTGATGTTTCGTTGGCCCAAGGATACGCCAGAATTCAATAAGAGCTTCTATCAAGATACGTATCAACAAGTGGGGCTAACAACAGAGCTCCCTAGTCTTGAGTCGCTCGAAAAGCTTGTCGCATCGAATTTTCGCGGGACGGAAAAGGATTTTTCTGAACAGATTGCAGTTCTAAAAGAGTTGGTGCCCGAAGGGAGAGCATTGGATTTTGGCTGCTCATGGGGCTATGCAAGCTTTCAACTGCAGCAAGCCGGCTATGACGTAATTGGCTTTGAAATTTCCAAGCCAAGGGCTGCATTTGGCCGCAATTATCTGAGAGCTAATATCTTGGACGAATATGATTCGCTGGATAGATTCCGGAACTCATTTGACGTCATATTTTCATCCCATGTGCTTGAACATCTGCCGAATTTCAAGGGTGTTTTTGAACGGTTTGGTGCATTGCTGAAACCGGAAGGCATCCTATTGCTGTTTGTGCCTAATTGCGGTGGAGAGAATGCCGCTCGGCTTGGGGTACGGTGGGGACCGATGGTTTGCGAAAAACATCCACAAGCCCTCGACCGGAATTTTTTTGAAACCATACTTCCTAAACACGGTTTTGCCGTGAAGACATTTTCTGAGCCATACGATCCGAAGGAAATTGGGTTGTGTGTTTCAAAGAGTATTACTCCACATGAACCGCGTGGAGATGAATTAATGGTTTATGCAAGGAAGATGACAAATTGATTTCCACAGAATCGCTATCCCAAGATAAACGAAAAGTTATCGTCGCTCACCCCGGCACGCAACATTCGTACCAGACGGCACTCGGGCTTCAAGAGGCTGGAATGCTAAAGGCCTACTTAACGGGGTTCTACTATAAGAAGCCGAGTTTTGTTTCGACTTCGGCCCATTTGTTTCCAACCAGATTTGCTTCAAGATTGGAGCGTGAACTTAACCGTAGAAGAAAAGAGGAGCTCGACCAGAATCTGGTTCGTACGTTACCGATACCTGAGTTGATGTACGTTGCGTCTGCAAGGCTAAAATGTCTGGGACGTTGGTCCGATCAATTACTTCGTTGGAGAAATGAACGCTTCGATGCGCATGTTGCCCGCTTGGTGGCATTTGAACGGCCTGATGCAGTCATTTGTTACAACAGTTGCGCACTAAATACGTTCACGACTGGCAAAGAACTAGGGGTGACAACCGTTCTTGATCAGACCATCGGCCACGTCAAGGCGGGAATCAAGATTCTTCGCGAGGAGGCGCGTTTACATCCTGAGTTTGCCGATAGTCTTAACGTGAATGCGCCCGACTTGCTAATCGAACGTGCTTCGGCCGAGCCGCTCGCCGCCGATTGGGTGCTGGCGCCGTCGGGGTTCGTCCGGGATACCCTGGTGGCTGAGGGCGTTTCGCCTTCAAAAATCGTCGTTTTACCCTACGGTGCGGACAGCGCGCGTTTTCATCCGTCAACAAGGCGCGATGACGCAGTGTTTCGCATCCTGTTTGTGGGGGGCGTCAGCCAAAGGAAGGGCATCAAATACCTTCTTGAAGCTTTTAAACAACTTCGTTTGCCGAACGCTGAACTGGTTCTGGTTGGCGGGATCGTAGGTAGCGGAGAAGGCTTGAAACCGTATTTAGGAAATTTTAGGCATATAACGCATGTGCCACATCGTGAAGTCCATGTTTGGTTCCAGAATGCCGACATCTTCGTGTATCCATCCCTATTCGAAGGCTCCGCGCTTGCCATTTATGAAGCATTAGCCAGCGGTCTCCCCGTGATCACTACTCCCAATGCCGGTTCCGTAGTGAGAGATAGTGTTGATGGATTCATAATTCCTGTACGCGACGTGGAAACCTTGATGGAAAAAATACTGTTGCTATACCGAGACCACGAACTGAGAAGCACCATGGGTTTTAACGCGAGAGCCCGAGCGGAACAGTTTACGTGGGAGCAATATCGTCGGAGACTGGGGACGCTTCTAGTAAATTTCGTTAAGGACCAGGCGTGACCTTAGTAATTCTTGCGTTTCTGGTCGGGCTAGCGTTTTGGATACCGATTCTTCAACGCTGGCGACGCGGAATCTACCTGTTACTCGCCTACATGCCATTTGCCGGCGTGGTGACGTTGTCCTTATATCCCTCACCCTGGCCAACCTTATTCAAAGATATTGTTTTTGTTATCCCAGTCTACCTTTCGTTCTTCCTGCTCCGGCGACAAAACAACCCGGCGGTTCGTATTCCCCAATTCATTATCGGCGCGATGCTTGTGTTGGCATCATTGGTATTCTTCCAGATGTTCAATCCGGGCGTCGCCAACTGGATGGTGGCTGCTATTGGGGCAAAAGTCTGGTTGTTCTACTTGCCTCTTTTCTTCCTGGCCAATGCGTTTCTCAATTCTCGGGATGATCTAATCAAGGTATTGCGGCTGATGGTTCTCGTTGCCTGGGTGCCGTGCACTGTTGGAATTGCAGAGTGGGTAGGCAGCATGGCCTTCGGATACGAGGCTACGATGGAAGCAATTTACGGCGATGCCGCCAGCCAGGCAACGCAAGAATTTACCTCGTTCGACGTCGGTGGCTCTTTTTTCCGAATTCCCTCCACCTTTGTATTTGTTACCCAGTATTTTGGATATACATTGGCCATGATCGTGCCCGCATATGCCCTTGCGGAAATGGATCGCTCAAGGGCGTGGCGCGGGGTTTCGACTGCAACGTTAGTCTTGGTCGTCGTCGCTTCGTTCTTGTCGGGTGCGAGGTCGGCCTATGTGTTCGTTCCTCTGCTTTTGGGGCTTTGCTACTTGATTGACGGCAGGCTTAAAGGAGTAATTGGGATAGTTGTATTTATTCCGATCCTTCTGCTGATTGCGCTCTATATAGGGGGTATCGATCCCGTTGCGATGTTTGAAATGATATTCGAACTGACTACGATGTACGGGGACGAAATAGCCTATCAGGGATTGATTGATGCCATACAATCAGCGCCATTAGGGGTCGGTACGGGAATGAACACCGGGCCGGCGCGTTACGCTTTTGATGATCCACTCGGTTTTGTGGCCTTTGAAAATTACTATGCCAAGGCGGTATACGAATTGGGAATCCTCGGACTTGTTGTTGTGGTCGTGCTATTTGCTGCCCTTGTTGTTAACGGATATCGATCCAGTCGCAGAATTCGGGATAAAGGACTTCGGAGTTGCGCGGCGGCGATTCTCGCTTTCATCGTTACCATGGCGCTCAACAGTTTCAAGGGCTGGCAGATGGACTTCGACCCGATAAATGTGTACTTCTGGCTCTTCGCGGGTATCTTATTCAAGCTGGAATATTTGCCCCCGTATTTGGAATCACAGCGGGAGCAGTCGGCGACTGTACCGGGGCGCAGCTTGCCCCTGCATAAGAGCTATCTTGAGAGAGCCGAGCCTTCTCGATAATGGGTAACAACGATATGTCACCCCAGGATCATCTTGACGCAGCGGATTGCACGCATCGTGCACTTCTCCTGGCTTGAATTTCAGCAAAGGTACGCCGTCTTCTCAACTCGCCGCAGCACACCAGATGCGATTAGAGGTCCTGTCACGCGATGAAACTGCTTATAGTAGGCCATAGTTACGCGATCGCGGGAGCGCAAGACAAGTTCGTAACAATGAAACAGTTAGATAGCAGTCTCCAAATACGGCTGTTGACTTGGCGTAAAAGCAATTATTTGTCGATGGATTGGGAGCGAGAAATACATCCAGCTCTGACTAACGAGGAGGTCGTATCGATAAGAGATATGTTTTCCAAGTCTCATATGACCTATATTCTGGATCCAGTACTCCTGACCCGGTTATTCAGGCGGTTTCGCCCTGATCACATTCATATTGAAGAAGATCCTCACTCCTTCGTCGGCGTTGAAACTGTTTTACTGGCACGCCTTTTTTGTCGAGAAGCGACAATCAGTTTTTTCATCTGGGATAATCTCTGGAGACAGCCTTTCTTTCCACTCAATATGTTGAAGAAAGCATTCACCAAGTTCTCCCTGTCCCGTTGCAGTTTGGTCATATGCGGAAATACAGAGGCAGGACAGCTATTATCGAAGAAGGGATACCATGGCAGGCGACAGAATTTGCCGCAGGTGGGTTTTAATCAGGAAGAGTATGTGACAGCGGCACGATCTGAATTGCGACAGCAATTCATCGCTGGTCAAGAGGGAGTCTTGATTGGCTTCTTGGGACGCCTGGTTCCCGAGAAGGGAGTGATTCTGCTGCTCAAGGCTTTGGTAGGTCTAAGACATTTGCCATGGAAGCTTCTCATTTGTGGAGCCGGTCCGTTGGAGAAAGAGATCCGAGAAGATTGGCAATCATTTTATGGTCCCCGGCTCATACTCAGGAGGTCGATTCCGCGTACAGAGGTTGCGGAATATCTGAAATGCTTGGATATCTTTGTCTTGCCTTCCTATGAAATCAATTCCTGGAAGGAGCAGTTCGGCATGACATTGGCTCAGGCGATGATGGCCGGTGTGGCTTGCATAGGCTCGTCCTCAGGATCCATTCCCGAAGTTCTCGGTCCTGGTGGGCTCATATTCAATGAAGGTAACGTGGAAAGTTTCGTAGCCGCGCTCGAAAGACTCCTGAGCTCCAAATCCGAGCGGGAAACATACGGCAGGAAAGGGCGGCAATTCGCGACGCAACACTACACTAGCCGCAAAGTGAGCGCGGCCTATCTGGAGGCATTTTCAAATCTTCTGGACAACAAAGGTGGCTACGCATGAGCAACCGGTTCGGAAGTCTTGTAGCGAGCATCCAGTGAGGCCTGACGAGACACCACTGGTGAGTATTGGACTGCCGGTATACAACGGCGAGCGCTATTTAGGCAAGGCGTTGGATGCGCTGCTGGCGCAGGACTATGAGTGCTTTGAGTTGATCATTTCGGATAATGCTTCAACTGACAGCACAGCGGAGATTTGCCGTGCATATCAAGCCAAAGATAAGCGTATCCGGTATTTTCGCAACGAGTCGAATCTTGGGTCGGTCAAGAATTTCAGTCGTGTGCTCGATCTGTCTACCGGCAAGTATTTCATGTGGGCAGCGCATGATGATTTATGGGAGCCCGATTGCATAAATAGACTCGTTTTTTGCCTGGAACAGAATCCAGAATTCGTTTTGTGTGCCTCCGATGTAAATTTCATCGATGCAAACGGGCACCTCCTTAGAGTCGAAAGCCTGCATCGCATAGATATTGATATCAGTTGGGCGCGTGCAAGAAAGCTGTTCTTCCAATATCCAACTTCCGAAGTGTTGCATACGATTTATGGTTTGTACCGAACGGAATACTTGAAGCGCTGTGAAGCCCCCACCCTCAATGGGAGGGGATTTCTTGAAAGCGGCGAGACTCCCATTCTTGCAGAGCTTGCTACTATGGGGGGCATTTGTGCTGTTCCTCATGCGCTGAAATCCTACAGGGTGCATGCTGACTCAAACTACCGCAAAGAACTCAAGACGAAGACCAAACTCGATCATCTGTTGATTAGCCTGGATGTGGTAAGGAAGCTTCTCGTAATTGTTAATAGGTCGAACTTGGATGCTTACGATAAAGTAGTTCTGGTTAATACGATTGTTTGCTCCTGGGTGAGATCATTTGTGAGAGCAGTGGGTCGGCGATTTATTGCAACCGTGCAATCGTGGCGCGAGGGACAGGCGTGATTACACAGAGGATTAACGCAGGGTCCGCTTTGCGACTCGGAACTCAGCGGGCAGTAGTTGCACCACGTGGTTCGAAGGAATCTGACGGTGTAACCTGGATCCGCGGGCTGATTTAGGAATTTTGTGCACCATAAATCGACATTTCGAATGCCGGCAGGTGGCGCCAGCTTCTTCAACTCATAATGGACATGAAAGTTACGTGCACGGCTCTCGCTGGGGTGTTCGTCGTCGAAACAGCACCTTTTTCCGATCATCGAGGCGGTTTCGCCCGTCTGTATTGTGAGCGCGAACTGGCCTCAGTCATGAACGGGCGCCGAATCGTGCAAGTCAATCATTCCCGTACCGCCGTTATTGGCGCCGTGCGCGGGATGCACTTTCAATGCCCCCCGCATGCGGAGATGAAGCTGGTACGCTGCCTCAAAGGACGAGTGTGGGACGTAGCGGTAGATATGCGCGCCGGATCGCCCACCTTCTTGCATTGGCATGCCGAGGAACTCGCACCGGATAACGCCCGCGCGCTGGTCATGCCCGAAGGCTGCGCCCACGGTTTCCAGGTGCTGGAGTCCGATAGCGAACTGTTGTATCTGCACACCGCTTTCTATACGCCCGATGCAGAAGGGGGGGTGTCCTGCAGTGACCCGAGTCTAGGCATCAACTGGCCGCTGGAAATCGCCGACCTTTCCCGACGCGACAAAAGCTACCCACCGATTACGCCCGGCTTCCTCGGAATCGCCATATGAAATGCCGCCACTGTCACACGCCGCTCGAACACGTTTTTATCGACCTCGGCTCTGCCCCGCCGTCCAACGCGTTTCTCACCGCCGCGGATCTTGAGGCGCCGGAGCGTTACTATCCGCTCAAGCTTTACGTCTGTGAGCGTTGCTGGCTGGTGCAGACCGAGGACTACGCTCAGGCCAGCGAACTCTTCGGGTACGACTATCCCTACTTCTCCTCGGTGTCGCAAAGCTGGCTGGATCACGCCGCCCGATATGCGAATACGATCATCGCGCGCCTTCGCCTCGGAAAAGAAAGCTTCGTCATCGAAGTCGCCGCCAACGATGGCTACCTGCTGAAGAATTTCGTCGCGACCGGTATCCCCTGTCTCGGCATCGAGCCCACCGCGAGCACGGCCGCTGCCGCAGAACGCCTCGGCATCCCCATCCGACGCGAATTCTTCCGGAAAGCCCTGGGGGAGCGCCTCGCCGCCGAGGGCAAACAGGCCGACCTCATCGCCGCCAACAACGTTTATGCTCACGTGCCGGATCTCAACGATTTCACCGCCGGCCTCAAGACCGCGTTGAAATCCGGCGGCACCATCACGCTCGAATTCACGCACCTCATGCGCCTGATCGAGCACACGCTGTTCGATACCGTGTATCACGAGCATTTTTCCTATTTCTCCCTGCACGCCGTCAGCCGCATTTTCGCCAGCGCCGGACTGCGCGTGTGGGATGTGGAAGAACTGCCCACCCAGGGGGGTAGCCTGCGCGTCTACGGCTGTCACGGCGACGATGCGCGCAGTGAAACTCTGGCGGTTGCTAAGCTGCTCGCAGAGGAAGAACGGCGCGGCCTGCGCCAACTTGCCATCTATCGCGATTTCCAGGGGCGTGCCGATCGTGTGAAGGACGACCTTGTCGCCTTCCTCATCGAGCAAAAGCGGGCCGGCAAAACCGTTGCCGCCTACGGTGCGGCAGCCAAGGGTAACACGCTGCTCAACTACGCCGGCATCAAACCCGATCTGTTGCCTTACGTTTGCGACGCCGCGCCGTTCAAACAGGGGAAATTTCTCCCCGGTTCCCATATTCCGATCCTGCCGCCCGATGCACTGCGGGAGCGGCGGCCGGATATCGTGCTCATCTTGCCGTGGAACATTGCCGACGAGGTAATTGGGCAGCAGGGTTGCGTTCGGGAATGGGGCGGCCGGTTCGCAATTGCGATCCCGAAGCTGAATATGGTTTGAACACCGAATATTCCAATGTCCCGAATCCATTACACTAAACCCTCGATCACAGAACTCGAGATTCGTTATGCCACTGATGCTGCTGCAAACGGATGGGGTGAACGGTGCTACGAGTACATCGGCCGTTTTGAGGGGTTGTTTCGCGAGCATCTCGGCGTGAAGTATGCCATTGCCACTTCCAGTTGCACCGGCGCCATGCACATGGGCCTTGCCGCGCTCGGCGTTGGCCCGGGCGATGAGGTCATTTTAGGGGACACGAACTGGATCGCCTCAGCGGCGCCCGCCACCTATCTTGGCGCGAAGCCTGTCTTCGTGGATGTCCTGCCCGACACCTGGTGCCTGGACCCGGGAATGGTCGAGGCGGCCATCACTCCGCGCACCAAGGCCATCATCGCTGTACACCTCTACGGAAACCTCTGCGACATGGACGCGCTGCTGGCAATCGGCGCGAAGCACAGTATCGCGGTGGTCGAGGACGCCGCCGAGGCGATTGGCTCGCAGTGGCATGGCCGCCGAGCCGGTTCAATGGGGACGTTTGGCACGTTCTCGTTTCATGGAACGAAGCCGGTGACCACCGGCGAGGGCGGTATGTTTGTCACGCAGGACAACACGCTGTACGAAACAGTGCTTACTCTTAGCAACCATGGTCGTGCGCGCGGCCAGTCGAAGCAATTCTGGGCTGACATGGTAGGCTTCAAGTACAAAATGTCCAATCTGCAAGCAGCCATTGGCTGCGCACAGATGGAGCGCATCGATAATCTCATCGCGGGTAAGCGGCGTATATTTACTTATTACGCTGAGCACCTTCGTGATCTGCCATTGAAGATGAATCCAGAACCTCTGGGTACGATAAACGGTTATTGGATGCCCACAATCGTGGCGGAGGAGGATGTGGCGTTTGATCGCAAGGCGCTGCTTGCTGCATTTAAGGCGGACGATATTGATGGACGCGTGTTCTTTTGGCCATTGAGCATGCTGCCAATGTTTGAGGCGAAGCCGGAAAATGATGTAAGTTATAGCCTGTACGATCGCGCTATCAATCTACCCACGTATCACGACTTGACGGACGAGGAAATGGAGCGTGTGGTTCGCCTTGTTCGCGCACATCTGGCCTAGGTGAAACGCGTGCGAGAGGTATTGTTTTGGGGTGCTACCGGACAAGCAAAGGTGCTGCACGAAGCACTTCAGGGTACTGACACAAAGTTGGTAGCGCTGGTTGACAATCGCGAGATGCAATCGAACGTGCTTGGAGTACGGGTGCTACATGGTGAAGCTGGACTCGATGCCTGGCTCGCGCGGCGCAACAACGCAACCGATCTCTACTATGCCGTCGCCGTAGGCGGTGGACGTGGTCGAGACCGCCTTATGCTGATGGACATTTTACAAAGCCGTGGGTTAATTGCGCTCACTGTTGTGCATAGAACTGCTTTTGTGGCCGACAATGCTGTGCTTGGTGATGGCTGCCAAATCCTAGCTCAAGCCGCAGTGTGTGCATATGCTCGACTTGGGCGCGGTGTTCTTGTGAATACCGCAGCTTCGGTGGATCACGATAGCGAGATCGGAGATGGAGTGCATTTGGCGCCCGGGGTTCGGCTGGCCGGGGAGGTGACCGTGGGCGGGCGGGCCTTCATTGGCACAGGTGCGATAGTCTTGCCACGTGTGCGCATCGGTGAAGATGCAATTGTGGGTGCTGGCGCTGTCGTGCTACATGATGTGCTACCGGGTATTACTGTGGTTGGGAATCCGGCGGCGATACTTGTGAATAGGAAGTAAGTACCTATTTTTCAATTTGGAGATTATAGTTGTGAGCAACGCCGATCAATTTAGCGAGCAAGTGCGCAGGAATATAGATGGGCTTGCTAAAGATCGTGATATACACGAACTGACGCGCACATGGCTGCGCGACAGCTTAAAACATCTTTATTCATATAACTTTTCCTGGCTTTCCCGCCCCATCATCCAGTATCCCCAGGATATGGTAGCGATGCAGGAACTGATCTGGCAGGTGAAGCCTGATCTCATCATCGAAACTGGTATTGCCCACGGCGGCTCGCTGATCATGAGTGCCTCCTTGCTGGCAATGCTGGATTACTGCGATGCGGTTGAAGCCGGGCAGACGTTGGATCCGCGCGCGACACGCCGGCGTGTATTGGGGATCGATATCGATATCCGCCCGCACAACCGCGCGGCCATCGAGGCACACGCGATGGCGCATCGAATCGACATGATCGAGGGCTCCTCGATTGCGCCGGAAATCGTTGCGCAGGTGCATGCGATCGCCAAAGGCCATGAGCGAATTCTCGTCTGCCTCGATTCGAACCACACTCTCGATCACGTTCTGCAGGAACTCGAAGCCTATGCGCCACTCACAAGTAGAGAAAGCTACTGCATCGTATTCGATACTGTGATTGAAGACTTGCCTGACGAAGTTTTCGTCGACCGTCCCTGGGCCAAAGGCAACAATCCAAAAACCGCAGTATGGGAATATCTGCGCCGTCTGACGGAGGAAGGGCGCGAGGCGGCAGATGGTGGTCCGCTCAGGTTCGAGATCGACAAGACGATAGAGAATAAGTTGCTTATCACCGTTGCTCCAGATGGCTATTTGAAGCGGGTGATTTAGTTGTACCGTGTCGCTGCTGATGAGTCGCTGAATAATGCTGCGCATTTTTCTAGTGATTGTCCATGCGAGGACCTTGCTCAGGACGTAGCCAACTCCGAACAGAATCAAAGTCATCGCATCTCCCGCGTCGCCTTTCCCCCGGTTCAGGTTGTAGTATTCTCGGGTTCGCGTATTCGGAGGCGGAATTGCGCATATTGGTAATTGCGGAAGATATTGCGCCGAGCACCGGTGGCGGCAGAGCGGGAATACTTGGAATTTGCAAGGGATTGGTCCAACGTGGTCACCAGGTTATCCTGTACGCCACCAATACGGATGGAAGCAAAACGCGGGATGTCCCTCCGGGAGCTCCCACCCTTGAAGAAGGCGTCGAGGTTCATTTCTATCCCGCACAAACGGTTATTTGGGGTTACGAGCTTTCGCGTCCTATGGTGAGGGCCCTAAAGCACGGTGTAGTTCAAGCAGATCTGGTTCTTATCCATAGTTTGTACAGATTCACTTCCACTGTCGCTGCCCATTATTGCCGCAAGTTCAAAGTGCCCTATATCCTGCGGCCGCACGGTACGCTCGATCCGTTCCTCGTATATCGCCGGCGTTGGTTTTTGAAATGGGCCTATATCAATCTGTTTGAGAAGCGGAATTTCAATTCCGCTGCCGCTATCCAGTACTCCAGCCGGATCGAAGAGGAGATGACCCGTCAATTCATGACTGTGACTTCGCCCAGCCTTGTCATTCCCGAGGGAATCGATTTGGAAAACTTCGCGAAGCTTCCCCCGCGCGGAATGTTTCGCGCGAGATATCCCGAAACAGCGGGCAAAGTTCTGATTCTCTTCTTGAGCCGCTTTCACCAAAAAAAAGGAATCGAATTGCTGATTGACGCCTTTGCTCGGGCGAAGAGCCGCGGCACGGACGCCCACCTCGTATTGGCCGGAAGCGGCGATAGCGACTACGTCAAACGGGTTTCGCAGAAGGTGCGCGACGCGGGATTATCCGGCTGCACGACGATCACGGGTCAGTTGAGCGAGGAAGACAAATTTGCCGCCTTGGCCGATGCGGATCTGTTCGTGTTGCCGTCGTTCGGAGAGAATTTCGGATTGGCTGTCGTGGAGGCCATGGCCTGCGGGTTGCCGGTGCTAATCTCCGACAAGGTCGGCATCTGGCCAGAAATTGCCGAGGCCGAAGCCGGCATGGTAACGCCCTGCGATCCGGACAAGATTTCGGACGCCATCGACAGGCTCGTCTATGAGCCGGAATGGCGCGCAATCCTGGGTGGCCGCGGCAGGAAACTCGTCCATAAACGTTTCAGCATGGATCGCATGGCGGAAAGAATGGAGCGCGCTTATCAATCGCTGTGCAGGGCCGCCTGATGTAGTGAAGGCGCACGGGAACATGGGGGAATAATTTGCGTTTTTTCGTGACCGGCAGCGCGGGCTTCATCGGCAGCAATCTGGTTGACCGATTATCGTCGGACGGCCACGAGGTGATTGGCTACGACAATTTCTCCACCGGCCAAAATGAATTCCTGAAAAAGGCTCATCAGTCTCCGAATTTCAAACTGGTCCATGGCGACACCCTGGATCTACCAGCGCTGACGCACGCCATGACGGGTTGCGACTTTGTATTTCATCTGGCCGCCAATGCCGATGTGCGCTTTGGCGTGGAGCATACGCGAAACGACCTAGAACAAAATACCATCGCGACCTATAACGTGTTGGAGGCGATGCGGGCCAAGGGTATTAAACGGCTGGCTTTCTCGTCCACGGGATCCGTCTACGGCGAAGCGACTGTCGTCCCGACACCTGAAGATGCGCCGTTTCCCGTCCAAACGTCTCTTTATGGTGCCTCGAAGTTGGCGGGCGAAGGTTTGATTGCGGCATACTGCGAAAGTTTTGGTTTCGAGGCACGCGTTTTCCGGTTCGTATCTATCCTCGGCGAGCGATACACCCACGGCCACGTCTTTGATTTCTATAAACAGTTGAAACAGGATCCCGGGCGCCTGCGCGTGCTGGGGAACGGCAAGCAGCGCAAGTCGTATCTGTACGTCCAGGACTGCATCGACGCCATGCTGGTTGCGATAGAGCGTGCGCCTGAGAAGGTGAACATCTTCAACCTGGGGGTGGACAATTATTGCGAGGTCAATGATTCCATCGGCTGGATCAGCGAAGCGTTGGGCGTCGAACCGGTTTTGGAATATACCGGTGGCGATCGTGGCTGGATCGGCGACAACCCATTTATCTTCTTGGATACGAAAAAGATCCGATCGCTGGGCTGGGCACCCAAGCTGTCGATCCGCGAGGGTGTCGTCAGGACCGTTGAATATCTCCGCGCCAATGAATGGCTGCTGGAGTCGAGAGCATGAACGTGTGCGTGATGGGGCTGTGGCACCTGGGATCGGTGACAGCGGCTTGCGTCGCATCCCTCGGGCATCGTGTAGTCGGGCTCGATTTTGACGTGGCGGCTGTCACCGGCTTGCGGGAAGGACGCCCACCTCTTTTCGAGCCCGGTTTGGAAGAACTGGTGCGCAAGGGGCTTGCTGCGGGCAATCTGAGTTTTTCCTCGGATCCGGGATCGGCCCTGGAAAATGCGGAGCTGTTATGGGTGGCGTACGATACACCGGTTGATGACGATGACCGGGCGGACGTGGATTTTGTGATTGACTGCGTTGCCCGTGTTCTGCCTTTTCTGCCACTGGGTATGACCGTTCTACTGTCTTCCCAGCTTCCTGTCGGCTCGACCCGACGACTGGAGGCATTGGTGGCGGCCAAGTATCCCGATAAGGAATTGGGGTTCGCTTGCTCACCCGAGAATCTTAGGCTGGGCAAGGCAATAGACGTTTTCATGAATCCCGATCGAATCGTCGCGGGCGTGCGACGCAAGAAGGACAGGGAGCGGTTGGCGTTGCTGTTAGGCGGTATCACGGACCGGATTGAGTGGATGTCCATCGAGTCTGCCGAAATGACCAAGCATGCAATCAACGCGTTTCTCGCTGCCGCCGTGGTGTTCACCAACGAGATCGCATCGATTTGCGAGTTCGTTGGCGCCGACGCGAAGGAGGTCGAGCGGGGGTTGAAGTCGGAAAGCCGCATTGGTCCCAAGGCTTATCTCGCGCCGGGAGGGGCTTTTGCCGGTGGCACGCTGGCGCGGGACATCGCGTTCCTTAACAGGATCGGGCAAAAGTATGGATTGACCTCGCGCTTGCTGTCCTCCGTAAAGACAGGCAACGACGAGCACAAAGGGTGGGCAAGACGCCGATTGCGCAGCGCGCTGGGTTCCTTGTTCGGGGCTCGTATCGCGATATGGGGGCTGACCTATAAGCCCGGCACCGACACCCTCAGGCGCTCGATGGCAGTCGAGTTATGTGACTGGCTGGTGACCGAGGGAGCCGAGGTGCGGGTTCATGATCCGGCGGTAAAGGCGTTGCCCGCATCTTTCGCAAAGTCCGTTCGGCGATTCGATGAGCCGATGCAGGCGCTGGAAGGCGCGCGGGCCCTGGTGATCTGCACCGAGTGGCCCTTGTACCGGGATATACCAGGCCAGCAGGTGGCCAAGGCTGCTCTGGGTTTAATCGTCATCGATGCGAATAGATTTCTCGTGGAGCTTGCCGCGACACCGGGGATTAATTATTTGGCTGTCGGTACACCGGATCCAGACAATTCAAGAGCGACGTGATGAGTGCGAAAAACGAGTTGCTGAAGGATTGCGTTGCTGTCATCACCGGCGCCAATCAGGGCTTGGGCCTCGAAATCACCCGGCACTATTTGGCTGCCGGCGCGAAGGTGGTGCTGTGCGCCCGCGATGGCGAAAAGCTGAAATCCGCCTGTGCAGCCTTGTGCAATAGTGAGCAGTTGGCAAAGCACGTCGTATCTGCCGTTGCGGATGTCTCCAGAGAGGAAGATGTATCCCGTGTGGTGACGCTGGCCCTGGAGACTTTCGGGCATGTCGATATTCTGGTCAACAACGCCGGTGTCTATGGGCCGAAGGGCGTTATTGAGGAGGTGGATTGGCGAGAATGGGTACGCACCATGGAGATCAACTTGATGGGGTCGGTGTTGATGTGTCGCGCACTGCTGCCCCATTTCAAGGAGCGCCGCCGTGGCAAGATCGTCCAGTTGTCCGGTGGAGGTGCAACAAACCCGTTGCCGCGTCTTAGCGCCTACGCGGTATCGAAGGCAGCCATCATTCGTTTCGTGGAAACGTTGGCTGAGGAAGCACGGGAGTATGGTATCGATGTGAATGCGATTGCTCCAGGTTCGCTGAATACAAGGATGCTGGACGAGGTGTTGACCGCAGGCCCCGAGAAGGTCGGTCAAGCGTTCTACGAGCGCGCCTTGAAGCAAAGAGAGAATGGAGGTGCGCCCCTTGAAAGGGGGGCGTCGTTGGCGGTTTTCCTCGGTTCCTCATTGAGCGACGGCATTACGGGCAAACTGATCGCCGCAATGTGGGATCCTTGGGAGTCGCTGGGTGCGCATCGCCGGGATCTGGACAAGACGGATGTTTATACGCTGCGCCGCATTGTGCCGAAGGATCGCGGCATGGATTGGGGAAACGATCTGTGAAGGTGGGGATTGTCGGCTGCGGTCTCATCGGGCAAAAACGGGCCAAGTCGTTGGTTGGCGCCTCGGTGGCCGCCTGCGCCGATATCGATCTGGCGCGCGCGGAGCAGCTTGCTCGCGGTTTTCCCGGATGCGTGCCCCTTGCGGACTGGCGCTCCGTCGTTGCGCGTGACGATATTGACGTCGTCGTGGTAGCTACGCCTCACGATGCATTGGCCGAAATCAGTCGCGGGGCCATCGAGTGCGGTAAACACGTTCTGGTCGAGAAGCCGGCTGCCCGTCACGTGGATGAGCTAAGACCTCTGGTTGCCATGGCGCAGGATAAGAAGGTGCGCGTTCGGGTGGGGTTCAATCACCGCTACCATCGCGCTTTTAGGCACGCCAGGAGCATTGTCGATTCCGGCGCACTCGGACCATTGATGTTCTTGCGGGCTCGGTACGGGCACGGCGGACGAGTTGGATACGAACGGGAATGGCGGGCGAGACCGGAGCTATCCGGGGGCGGCGAGCTGATCGACCAGGGCGTTCACATCATCGACTTGGCGCGCTGGTTTCTGGGCGATTTCACCGATGTCGAGGGGTTTGCGCATACCTATTTCTGGAATATGGGGGTGGATGACAACGCGTTTTTACTTCTGAAAACGGCAGGAAAGCAGGTGGCGTTTCTTCATGCCAGCTGTACCGAATGGAAAAATACGTTTTCGTTCGAGTTGTACGGGCGCAGCGGCAAGCTTCAGGTCGATGGATTGGGCGGCAGTTACGGCGTGGAGCGGCTCACTTATTACAAGATGTCTGCTGAAATGGGTCCTCCTGAGACGACCGTTTGGGAGTACCCGATGGCGGATAACTCGTGGGAAATTGAGATGGCGGAATTCCTGGAGGACATCAGGCAGGGAAAGGTTTCTTCGCCAGGGCTCGCCGACGCCATCGCCGCGCTGGAAATCGTTGACAGGATTTACAGGATATCTGGATATGATCATCGCGCGTAGCCCACTGCGGATAACCTTGGGAGGAGGCGGTACCGATCTGCCTTCGTACTATCGCGAGCATGGGGGGTTCCTGATAGCTGCGGCGATCGACAAATACGTCTATGTGACGGTGATGCGCCCGTTTACCGAAGGGGTCTATCTCAAGTACTCCCAATTGGAACATGTAGAAAATGTGGTGGACATTAAGCATCCGATCATTCGCGAAGCGCTCCTCATGCAGGGCCTCAAGACGCCGCAAACGGAAATCACCACGCTGGCAGACATTCCCGCAGGGACTGGACTTGGATCCTCGGGAAGTTTCACGACTGCGCTTCTCAAGGCGCTTCATGCGCATCGCCGGAAGCTCATCCATCCCCAAGAGTTGGCGGAACTCGCCTGCCATATCGAAATCGATCGTCTCGGCGAGCCCATCGGGAAACAAGATCAGTACATCGCCGCCTTCGGCGGCATTACCTGCTTCACTTTTCACAAGGACGATCGCGTGAGTGCCGAGCCGCTCAAGCTCAACATGAATACCCAATTCGATCTGGAGGATAACTTGTTGTTGTTTTTTACCGGCTTTTCCCGCAGCGCCGGCAACATCCTTAAGGATCAGAATACGCGCACAAAGCAGAGCGACGATGAAATGCTGAAGAACTTGCATTACGTGAAGGAACTCGGCGTAAGCAGCAAGGCAGCGCTAGAACAAGGTAACGCGGTACTCTTTGGCGAGCTGATGCACGAGCACTGGGAGCACAAAAAGCGTCGTTCCGGAGGGATGAGCAATCCGCAGATAGACGGCTGGTATGATCTTGCGATGAGCAGCGGCGCGGTCGGCGGCAAGCTCGTCGGCGCAGGCGGAGGCGGTTTTCTCATGTTTTTCGCACGCGACCGGAATAGGCTGCGGCACGCCATGGCCAAGGCAGGGTTGGAGGAGGTGCGCTTTCGTTTCGATTTCGAGGGCACCAAAGTGGTGATGTCCTAATGCTACCTGTGGCGATCCTGGCCGGCGGCATTGCAACGCGATTGAGGCCAATTACCGAGTCGATTCCAAAGTCGCTGGTGGAAGTCGCGGGAAGGCCCTTCGTCGAATTGCAGCTAGAATGGCTCAGGAAAGAGGGCGTGACGCGCGTGGTGTTGTGCGTTGGCCACCTGGGAGAAAGCATCGAGAAGGTGGTTCGCGAGGGCGGGCGGTTCAATCTGAAGGTCGCTTACTCTTATGACGGCGACAAGCTTCTCGGCACCGGCGGGGCACTCAGACGTGCGCTTCCATTGCTGGGGGAAGCTTTTTTCGTGCTGTATGGGGACTCGTTTCTGACCTGTCGTTTTGCTTCCGTTGAGGCGGCTTTTCTCGCGGCAGGAAAGCCGGCTTTGATGACTGTTTTTGAGAACGAGGGGCGCTGGGATAGGAGCAATGTCATATTCCACGAAGGGAAAATCGTTCTCCACGACAAGAAGAATCTTTCCTCGGAAATGCGGCACATCGACTATGGCCTCGGTGTCCTAACGCCCACGGCGCTTGGGCGTTACCCTGAAGGGCAGCCCTTAGACCTTTCGACGGTCTACGCCGACCTCTTAAACCGCGGGGAGCTTGCCGGATTCGAGATAAGGGAACGGTTTTACGAGATCGGGTCTATTAACGGACTCAAAGAAACGGAAGAGTTTTTTCGTAGAAGTGCTTTCTCATGAGCTACGCACAACAACATCTGAACGAAGCGGTCGAAATCATCAAGAAGATTGACGTTTCCGTCGTCGAGGCAATGGCCGACCTTCTTGTTGGGATTAAGAATACCGGTGGCCGCCTGTTCTTTCTTGGCGTTGGTGGTAGTGCCGGCAACTGCTCCCATGCCGTGAACGACTTCCGCAAGATCGTCGGCATCGAATCCTATGCACCGACCGATAATGTTTCGGAGCTCACAGCGCGCACCAACGACGAAGGTTGGGCCACGGTTTTTGTGGAATGGCTGAAGACCAGCAGACTTGCAGCCAAGGACTGCGTTTTCGTGCTGTCCGTCGGCGGGGGCAATCTTGAAAAGAACATCAGCCCGAATCTCGTAACCGCCCTGCAATACGCCAAGACAGTGGGCGCCAAGATTGCCGGCGTAGTGGGTCGCGACGGCGGCTACACCGCCCAGGTCGCGGACGCCTGCGTGATCGTGCCGACGGTGAATGCTGAAACTATTACGCCCCACTCGGAGGCGTTTCAAGCCGTGGTATGGCACCTGCTGGTATCCCATCCCAAGCTCAAGGCCAACCAGACCAAGTGGGAGTCTGTCGTCAGATGAGGGCGCGAGCTGTTTTTCTCGACCGGGATGGGGTGCTTAACCGCGCAATGGTAAGGGAGGGGAAGCCTTATCCGCCCGCCAGTGTCGAGGAAGTAGAAATATTACCTGGCGTGCTCGAGGCACTGCAGCGGCTGAAGGTAGCCGGCTTCGTATTGATCGTGGTCTCTAATCAGCCGGATGTTGGCAGAGGCACGACTTCCAGAGAGGTGGTTGAGGGAATCAATGCTTATCTCTTGAAATACCTGCCAGTGGATCGTTTCATTATGTGTTACCACGATAGCGGCGACAACTGCGATTGCCGTAAACCGCAGCCAGGCATGTTGACTGCTGGTGCCGAGGAATTTGGTGTAGAGATGGCATCAAGCTATATGGTGGGCGACCGCTGGCGGGATGTGGAAGCCGGTAAGCGTGCGGGGTGTACTACAGTGTTTGTTGATTATGGATATTCAGAGGTGTCCGGTAACAGTTCTGCGAATTATTCTTGTAAATCTGCTGTAGAAGGACTGGATTGGATTTTATCGATGGAGTCTAAGAATGTCTGAAAGAATCAGCGCACTTAAAATCAAAATTTTTGCCGATGGCGCGGACAGATCCGGAATGCTCGAAATGTACGCCAAACCATTTATCAAGGGTTTGACTACAAATCCGACGTTAATGCGCAAAGCGGGCATTTCAGACTATGAGGCGTTTTCGCGGGACATCCTCAGCGAGATTAAGGACAAACCCTTATCACTTGAGGTTTTTTCCGATGACTTCGCTGAGATGGAACGCCAGGCGATGAAGATTGCAGGGTGGGGCGATAATGTCTATGTGAAGATCCCAGTTACCAATACTAAACAAGAGCCTTGCTGCGCTTTGGTACAGCGGCTGTCCAATGCAGGCGTGAAGTTGAACGTAACTGCACTCATGACGCTTACTCAAGTGCGCGATGTGGTCGCCGCGCTTAATCCTAAAGTACCGAGTTATATATCTGTTTTTGCCGGTCGTATCGCTGATACGGGCATTGATCCAGTACCCTTGATGGCTGCTGCCGTGGAGATGCTCAAAGTCAACCCGTTGGCAGAATTAATTTGGGCAAGCCCGCGTGAGTTACTTAATATTTTCCAGGCCGACCAGATTGGCTGCCATGTGATTACCGTAACCAACGATGTTCTGAAAAAACTCTCGTTGGTCGGTCTTGATTTGGATGATTATTCTCTGGACACAGTGAAGATGTTTTATAACGATGCAATGGCGGCGGGGTTTGATCTATAGACGCGATGTGGTGTCCAAGAATCTGTAGTTGAACGGATGCCCTCGGGCGCTGCTATGAAATTGCGGTTATTCCTAACGCGTATTGATAAATTCTCACAGGTAGTTCAGTCGGCGCGCTTGTTAGAGGCGCTGTTCCGTTATCGCGTCCTTGCCGGTGCCGAGCATCGGCACGTTCTGTCACGCGATATGAGTACGGTGCTGGATATTGGCGCCAATCGCGGGCAGTTTGCGCTGGCGGTGCGCCAGTGGGCGCCAAAGGCGCGCGTTATTTCGTTCGAGCCGCTGCCCGGCGCCGCATCCATTTTCCGCAGCGTGTTTTACGGTGACGATCAGGTATTGCTGTACCAGGCGGCGATAGGGCCGCGCCCGGAGCAGCGGACGATGCATGTTTCCGGGAAGGATGATTCGTCTTCCTTGCTGCCCATATCTTCGGTTCAGACGGCGATGTTTCCCGGTACGGGGGAAATCGCCACCACCGAGGTGCGTGTCGGCCCGCTCGAAGAATTCGTCAAATCCGATGAGCTGCGCTCGCCGGCCATGTTGAAGCTCGACGTCCAGGGCTTCGAATATGAGGCGCTGATCGGTTGCGAATCGATGCTGCCGCATTTCGATTGGGTGTATTGCGAATGCTCGTTCGTCGAGCTTTATTCTGGACAGAAGTTGGCGTCCGAAGTGATTGATTGGCTGGCTTGCAAAAGTTTCGACCTCAAGGGGATTTATAACCCGGCCTACGACCGAGGCGGTCGGGCGGTTCAGGCGGATTTTCTGTTCCTACGCGAGGGTGCGGGACGGTGAATGCGTGCGGCTCGTGAGGATACTCATCCACGGTATCAATTATTTTCCTGAGCTTGCGGGGATAGGCAAATATTCCGGCGAGATGGCTGAGTGGCTTGTTGAACGGGACCATGAGGTGAGGGTGGTCACGACACCGCCGTATTACCCCGAATGGAGAATTGGACAGTCGTATAGGGGCTACCGTTACACGAACGAAACTATAGACGGCGTAACAGTGTTTCGTTGTCCGCTTTGGGTACCCCGAAAGCCCTCTGGTCTGAAACGCCTGCTGCACCACGCCAGCTTTGCGCTATCGAGTTTGCCGGTTATGCTGGCGCAGGTGTTTTGGCGGCCAGATGTGGTGCTGGTCGTTGCGCCTTCGTTGTTTTGCGCACCGCAGGCTGCACTGGTGGCGCGTCTTTGCGGCGCCAAGGCATGGCTGCATATGCAGGATTTCGAGATCGACGCGGCGTTTGAGCTTGGCATATTGCGCGGTCAGAGTTTGCGCCAGGTGGCGGCGGCCGGCGAGCGTTGGTTGTTGCGGCGGTTCGATGTGGTGTCCACCATTTCGGAGCGCATGTTGGCGCTGCTGGGGAGCAAAGGCGTGGCCCCCGGGAGAGCCGAGTTGTTCCCCAACTGGGTGGATATTTCCGCGATCTCTCCATTGAGCGGGGCGAGCCCATTCCGGGCCGAGCTGGGGCTCGCGCCTGGTGCCGTGGTGGCGCTTTACTCCGGCAATATGGGGCGGAAGCAAGGGCTCGAACTCTTGCCGCAGGTGGCGGCCTTGTTGGCGGGGCGGCCGGACATTCAATTCGTGTTTTGCGGCGATGGCGCGGGCAAGCCCGACTTGGTCCAAGGCTGTGCGGGTTTGCCCAATGTACGGTTTCTCGATTTGCAGCCTGTTGATCGGTTAAACGATTTGTTGGGTCTCGCGGATATTCAACTGCTGCCGCAGCGTGCTGGTGCTGCCGATTTGGTGATGCCGAGCAAACTGACGGGCATGCTCGCGAGCGGTCGGGCCATCCTCGCAACGGCGAGTCCAGAAACCCAGCTTTCCTACGTGTTGGAAGGCTGCGGTCTGGTGGTTCCGCCGGAGTCGCCAGAAATGGTGGCTGAAGGGTTGCGGCGGCTGGCGGGCGATGCGCCATTGCGGGAGCGGTTGGGAAGGGCGGCGCGGGTTTATGCGGAGCAGCATTTGGATAAGGAGCAGGTGTTGGGGAGGTTTTTGGAGAAGTTGCAGAGTGTGTGTGATGGAGGAAATTGAAGGGGGGGTGTCGAGCATTACCCATTTGCATGACCTTTCCGTCGCGGAGCGCCCCCTCACCCCGCCCTCTCCACCGTTTCCGGGGAAGAGGGCGAAGACCACCGGCATGGCGCGGTGCGTTTATCGATGGACTGCGCGTTGCATGGCCCGCTGAAGCGCCACGCCGATCAGGGCGCCGATGGCGTTGATAATGACGTCTTCGGATTCGAAGGCGTGGCTGTGGGTGATGATTTCGGTGGCTTCATGGATCGTGCCGATGAGGGCCACGAAGGCCGAAACGTGCACTGCCGGCTGCAGCGGCCAGCCGAGGCCGAAGGCGAAGGCGAAGGCTACCAGCGCGTAGGCGGAGAGATGCGCAATCCAGTGCATGGCGCCGGGAAAGGCTTCGCCGGCGGCAGGAATGCTGCCGATGGTGAACAGGCCGAGCGTAAGCAGCACCGCCGCGGCGCGGGCGAGTTTGGTGATGAGTGGAAGCGTGGTCGCGTTCATGAGGCAGGGCAGTTTATCAACTGGATCTGCAGGGTCAAGGGTAGAATTGGAGCTGCTCGACTGAAGGAAGTGGCATGCCATCGAGATCCGGCGGTTTGATTCGACCGCACCATTTCACGTTCGCGACGCTTCACCGGATGCTCGATTCGGCGATCGTGCTGTTCGCGCTCGTGGCCGCGGCGAACGCCTATGACGGCGAAATGAACACTGGTTACTGGCTCGCCGGGCTGCTTGCGGTGCTGGGCTTGCAGGTGGCGGGGGAGGTCACGCAGGTCTACGCTTCGTGGCGGGTGTATTCGCTGCGGCAGGAGTTGTCCGAGCTCGCCCTGGCGTGCATTGTGGTTGGGGCGTTACTGGTGACGGCGGCGTTTCTGGCCAAGCTGTCGGAGCAGTACTCGCGTGTGGTGATGGTGCTGTGGTGGACGCTCGCGTTTGCCGGCCTTGCGCTGGAGCGAGTGGCGATCCGGGCGGCGCTGCGGGCGAGCCGCGCGCGTGGGCGCAACACGCGCTCGCTCGCGATTGCCGGCGCGGGCGATCTGGCGCAGCGGGTGGCGGAGCGCGTGCTCGCAGCCGATTCAATCGGCCTGCGGCCGATCGGTTATTTCGACGACGCTGTTCCGGTCGGAACAATGCCGCCGCAGAGGGAGGGCACGCCGGCCCTCGCCGTGCAGGGCAATCTCGATGCGTTGGTCAGGCTCGCCCGGGACGGCGGCGTGGATTACGTTTATATCGCGCTCCCGCTGGCCGGCGAGGAACAAGTCAAGGCGCTGATCCACGATCTTTCCGACACCACGGCGTCGGTCTTTTTCGTTCCCGATTTTTTCGTATTCGAGATGCTGCAGGCGCGCTGGACGCAGATCGACGGCATGCCTCTGGTGAGCGTGTTCGATACGCCGTTCATGGGAGTGGACGGCTGGCTGAAGCGCGTGGAGGATCTGCTGATTTCGGTGATCGCATTGATCGTCACTGCGCCGCTGCTGCTGGCGATCGCGGCCGGGGTGAAGTTCTCCTCCCCCGGGCCGGTGTTGTTCCGCCAGCGCCGCTACGGTTTGAGCGGCAAGGTGGTGGAGGTGTGGAAGTTCCGCTCGATGGGCGTGCAGGAAGATGGTGATGAGATTCCGCAGGCGCGGCGCGCGGACCCGCGCGTGACGCGCTTCGGCGCTTTTTTGCGGAGAACGTCGCTGGACGAGCTGCCGCAGTTCTTCAACGTGCTGCAGGGGCATATGTCGGTGGTGGGCCCGCGGCCGCATGCGGTCGCGCACAACGAGCAGTATCGCAAGCTCGTGCCTGGCTACATGCTGCGCCACAAGGTGAAGCCGGGCATCACCGGCTGGGCGCAGGTGAACGGCTGGCGCGGGGAAACCGACACAGTCGAAAAAATGCAAAAACGTGTGGAGCACGACATGCATTACATCCGCAACTGGTCGCTCGCGCTCGATGTGAAGATCGTGGCGCTCACGCTGGTGCGGGGGTTTGCGGGGCCGGGGGCGTATTAGGGCGGGGTACTTATTATCCGCCCCTCACCTTGTTCCTCTCCCCGCGTCGCGGGGAGAGGAGACGTACACACTCGCGCCGCAACGGCGGCCACCGGCTTTGCCTGCCCGCAGGGACGCCAAAACCCTTACGGCGGCCGTCAGCCATCATTGACAAAAGTAGTTCATTGAACTACCGTGTTTATATGGAATTCGAGTGGGATGAAGCCAAGAGCGACGCTTGTTTTGCACAGCGAGGGTTCGATTTCCCCTATGCAGTGGGCATTTATCGATCCAGATCGTTTGATCCGGCAAGATCGCCGCTGGGATTACGATGAAGAACGCTATCAATTACTTGGCATGATCGAGCAGCGGGTCTTTTTCGTGGTCTACACCGTTCGTAATTCCGTCATTCGCATCATTTCGGCGCGAAAAGCCAATCAACGAGAGGTGAGGGACTATGAAAACAGTACGCGTCAAGGTTGATTCGACCCGGCCGGCAAGTTTGCCCAAAGGCCGGGTCAATCGTCGCTTGTTGGATGCCACTACCGAACATGACCTGGCATTGCAGCAACAAATGGACGATGCCGAAGCCATGCGAGATACCGCCAAGTTTGCACGTCGTGTGCGTAAGCGCCTGGGCCTCACTCAATTGGAGTTTTCGCAGCGCATCAACGTGTCGCTAGATACCATCCGCAATTGGGAACAAGCTAAACGCTGCCCAACCGGCGCGGCGAAAGCCTTACTCAAAGTGCTGGACAAAGCGCCTGAATCCGCATTGTTGGCTTTGAGTTGATCCGCTTTGCTTTAACCATTGCTTGTTCTCCCAGCTCAGGTACGGGAGGGCGAATGTATCTTGCGCTATGACAACGAGCGCGGCAGCGGGAGAAGGCGCGCATAAGCAAGTCCGGCGCCGGGATTCACTGGGATGGACTGGACGAGGACATCAGCGTGGCGGGCCTCCTGGCAGGGAACGGCGATCTCACGGTCAGAGCCAGCGTCGCGCACGGTTGACCGGAAATCTCCGCTGGTCTGCCGCCGCTGCGCTTGCTGGCTAATTGAGAATTGAATTGACAATTAGCCAATGGCGGCTTAGGCTGTTTTGGCCATGCTGATCCGAAGACATGCCGAAGCCACCCTGCTGCAACTGGCAAGGGCGTACCCCGTCGTCGCGGTGACGGGGCCGCGGCAATCGGGGAAGACCACGCTGGTCAGAAAAGCGTTCCCGGACAAGCCCTATGTGTCCCTGGAGGACCTGGACGAGCGCCAATTCGCCACCGATGATCCACGCGGTTTCCTGAGCCGTTATCCGGATGGTGCAATACTCGATGAAGTGCAACGCTGCCCGGAACTGCTTTCCTACCTGCAAACACGGCTGGACCAGGCGAGGAAAAAAGGGCAGTTTGTCCTCACCGGATCGCAACAGTTCAATCTGCTTTCAGGAATTACCCAGTCCCTGGCAGGGCGCGTCGCCTTGATTCCCCTGCTGCCTTTCGCCCTTAGCGAGCTTCAAGCGGGGAAGGTGGCGCCGAAAACATTGTCCGATCTGTTGTTCCGCGGCCTGTATCCCCCGATTTACGATGGGCCGCAGAAGGCCGGGATCTGGTACGGCAATTACATGCGCACTTATATCGAGCGCGATGTGCGTCAGGTCATCGGGGTTCGGGATCTGAGCGCATTTCAGCGTTTCGTCAGGATGTGCGCCGGGCGCACCGGGCAATTGACCAATTTGTCCGCGTTGGCCAGCGATTGCGGCGTAACCCATAACACGGCGAAAGCGTGGTTGTCGGTGCTGGAAGCGAGCTACATCGTGCATCTGCTGCAACCCCACCACCGAAATTTCGATAAGCGCCTGGTCAAGACGCCGAAGTTGTATTTTTGCGATACCGGCCTGGCATGCTGGCTGCTCGGGATTCGGACCCCGGCCGAACTGGGTAGCCATGCGCAGCGCGGCGCGCTATTCGAAACGTGGGCGGTCGGAGAATTGCTGAAAGCCCGCTATAACCGGGGGCTGGAGTCGAACCTTTATTTTTGGCGCGACCGCTCGGGCAATGAAGTCGATGTGCTGATCGAGGAAGGCAAGAAGCTCGCGCCGGTCGAGATCAAGGCCGGGCAGACGGTAGCGAGCGACTATTTCCGCGGACTCGATCGCTGGCAGGCAATGGCGAGGCAAAAATCCGGCAAGGCCTGGCTGGTCTATGGCGGGGATAAAGCCCAGACCCGGCTCGGATACAACGTCGTGCCCTGGGCTGAAATCGGATCATTCGCGAGCCAACTCGCCGCGGATGAAGCGGTGTAGCAACAGGACAAGTACGGCTGTTCGCCTCAACGGGTATTATTTGTCTTTGTGACACAACAACACCCATGCGACCGATCGACTATCCAGGGTGCGAGCATCGCCTAGCATGCTGATGCTCGCCGCCTTCGGCATTTCAATTCTGACGACCTTCCTTCTGGTTCGATTCTCGTGGCTGCACGAGGGGCTGACCGGGGATCACGCACCGGGTCCGCAGAAATTCCATGTTCACCCGGTTTCGCGGGTCGGGGGGGCGGCGTACTTGTCGCGTTCGCCTGAATAATCATTCTCGACACGCTGAATCCCGCAGATCAAGGCTCCGGCAGTGCCTTGCGTGTCGACAGCCGGGTAATCCTCTTGCTTGGGTGTTCCCTGATTGCTTTCGCGGGAGGTTTCGCGGAAGACATCACCAAGTATGTCAGTGTAAGAGTGAGGCTTGCCGCGACGATGCTGGCCGCGGCATTCGCCTATTTTGCGCTGGATGGCGTCCCGGACAGGCTCGGCGTGGCCGGGTTGAATTTTCTGCTTCAGTTCGGGCTCGGCTCATTCGTGTTTGCGCTGATCGCCGTGGGGGGCATCGCCAACGCGATCAATATCGTGGATGGATATAACGGGCTTTCCGGAGTTCTTGTGGTGTTCATTCTGGGGGCCATGGCCTATGTCGCCTTCTTGGTGGGCGACAGCTTCATTCTCGATACCTGCCTTACGCTCATGGGCGCAATCGTCGGCTTCCTGGTGTGGAACTTCCCGCGCGGGAAGATTTTTCTGGGTGACGGCGGTGCGTACTTCATCGGATTCATGATCGGCGAGTTGTCGGTGTTGCTCGTGCGTCCCCTCCCCCTACCTGCGCTCAGGAACCTGGTCGCTCGCGCTGGACGTGAAGATCGTGGCGCTCACGGTGGTGCGGGGGTTTGCGGGACCGGGGGCGTATTAGGGAGGGGCTGAACAAAGGCCCAAGGAAAGGGGTGGGATAGGGACCATCACCGTATCGGGGAAGCTTACGCTGGCCCATTAATGCAAAGTCGTACGGCGCTTTTCCGGCATTAGGTTTTTCTTGCTGATCCCTAAATTAGGGCCGATAATTCCCATTATGGGGAACGAAAAACCGGCATCAATTTCAAACGTCCTGTTCTCAGGGGTGCAGCAGCGGGTGCTTGGGATACTGTTCGGCCAGCCTGATCGCTCTTTCTACTCTAATGAAATTGCAAAGTTGGGGAAGACTGGCCGCGGGTCATTGCAGCGGGAATTGGAGCGGATGACTACCTCGGGCTTAATCACGATGACTGTTATAGGCCGGCAGAAACACTATCAAGCAAACAATAATTCCCCGATTTTTCAAGAAGTGAGATCGATAGTCCTCAAGACCTTTGGCCTGTCCGATGTCTTGCGTCTGGCGCTGTCAGTCTATGCCGATGCGATTCGCTACGCCTTCATCTATGGCTCGGTAGCCAAGGGTACGGACACGGCAACTAGTGACATCGATGTGATGGTGATTGCCGAAGGGCTCAGCTACAGCCACCTTTTTGAGGTATTGACGAAGACCGAGGAAACTCTGGGACGCAAGGTTAGCCCTACGCTTTACGCCCCGGAGGAATTCTTAAGAAAAGTGCAGGGCGACAATCATTTCGTCGCGCGCGTTCTCAATCAGCCGAAAATTGTCCTGTTCGGCCACAAAAATGACATCCAGTCAGGAAAACCTCCAGAACCTGCAGAAAATCGGCAAGCTCAAGGCTGAACCACTCGACCAAGTTGAGTTTGACAAGTTGGTGGGCTCGGGCAAGAGCATGTTACCGGACGCCGAGAATCCGGCGCTGGCTCTAATAAGCCGTTTCAACCTTGCCTACGATGCAGCTCATTTCTTCGCTCTGGCTGCGCTCCGCTGGCATGGCTACCGCTCTGAGAATCGTTATACTGTTTTCCAGGCTCTGCCTCACACATTGTCCTTTTCCACAGCCAAGTGGCGATTCCTTGACGACTGCCACCAAAAACGCAATGCCGCCCTTTACGATGGCGAATACTCTGGAGATGAGCAGTTGATCAAGGAATTGATCACGGTTGCCCACGAACTGCATGCCGCCGTCAAAGTTTTGGGGCCGGTCGGCTCTTGACGAGCCAACATTTAGTCCTCGCCCGCGCCCGCATGCGGTCGCGCACAACGAGCAATAGCGCAAGCTCGTCCCCGGCACCATGCTGCGCCACAAGGTGAAGCCGGGCATCACCGGCTGGGCGCAGGTGAATTGCTGGCGCGGGGAAACCGACACGGTTGAAAAAATGCAAATGCGCGTGGAGCACGACATGCACACCATCCGCAATTGTTCGCTCGCGCTGGAAGTGAAGATCGTGGCGCTGGCGCTGGTGCGCGGGTTTGCGGGGCCGGAGGCGTATTAGGGGTCTGGTGGTTCCGTCAGAGTTTCCCGAAGCGATGGCCGAAGGATTACGCCGGCTTGCCGATGATGCACGGCTGCGGGGGCGGCTGGGTAGGGCAGGGGGG
>Ga0080064_1001637_pt1 | contig 43690 bp, 36 predicted proteins | sample Subgrocontami54m_FD_69260 | JGI IMG/M metagenome (GOLD analysis project Ga0080064, IMG submission 69260) | Subsurface groundwater microbial communities from S. Glens Falls, New York, USA - GMW46 contaminated, 5.4 m (SPADES assembly) (version 2) ...
AAAGATGGGGGAAGACCCGGTGATCGTCTGGCGGGGGCAGGACGGGAAGGTCAGGGTATTTTTGAATGTATGCCGGCATCGGGGAAGGAAGGTATGCGGGGAGGACGTGGGTTGTGCCGCGCAGTTTCGGTGTCCGTATCACGGCTGGACGTACGGTAACAAAGGGGAACTGATCGCAGTGCCGTTCTATGAGGGGTATCAGGGGAGATTGGACAAGGGCGAGCTGGGATTGTACGAGGCGCCGAAGGTGGAGAGTTATGGGGGGATGGTGTTTGCGAGCTGGGAGAAGGGGAAGGGGAGTTTGGGGGAGTATTTGGGGGAGATGAAGTGGGTAATGGATTTGCTGTTTCGTCGGAGCGATGGGATGGAGGTGGTGGGAGCGCCGATGAGGTGGGAGGTGGATGCGAACTGGAAGCTCGGCGCCGCCAACTTCGCCGGTGACGGCCACCATACCTTCGTCACGCATGGCTTCCAGAGCTCCGTCGGCCTGGAGCTGATTCGCGGCCACAGTTATTCCCTGCAGACGGAAAACGGCCATACCGCGAGCTTTAAATTCTGGAATACCGACGCTAAGGAGAATTACTGTTTGGCCTTGCCACGGGAGCTCTGGCCCGAGATGGAGCGAACTCTGAAGCCGGATCAATGGCGGGTCCTTGAGTCCCTTTCGACCCTGGTCGGGAACATTTTTCCCAATATGAGCTTTCTCGATACCACCATACGCCTCCCCGAGGAGGTGCGCGGGCTGGAACAGCGCACGATCTCTTTTCTGACCGTCCGGCAGTGGCAGCCCAAAGAGGCCGGCAAGATGGAGATCTGGTCCTGGCTCTTGATGGACCGCAATACTCCTCTGGAGTGGAGAGAGGCGTCAAAGGAATGCTACCTTCGCTCGTTCGGGATGGCAGGCATTTTCGAGCAGGACGACGCGGAGAACTGGGGGGAGATCACGCGGGCGCTCCGCGGCGGCGTCGCGCGCCGGTTATGGCTGCAATACAAAATGGGCTTAAAGTTTGCCCGGGCCACGGACTGGCCCGGATCGGTGCGGGTCTATGCGCAACCCAACTTTTCCGAGCTGAACGAGCGCGTCTTTTATAACCGTTGGCTGAAACTGATACGAGCGCAAATTCATTGAAGGAGAATTCCAATGGCAGACGAACATAAGACGATTCCGCAGAGCGATCCGATCTACTCCGAGGTCTGTGAGTTTCTCCATCGCGAGGCCGAGCTCCTGGACCGCGGGGAATTCGAGGAATGGCTGGAAATGATCGCGGATGATATCAGTTACCGCTTGCCGGTGAGTTTGAATCGCGCGAAGAAAACGAAGCCGGAGAAACCTCAGGAAACGGAAATTTTTTCCGAGAACAAGGCATCGCTGGTGCTTCGGGTGAAGCGCCTGGGGACCGAGTACGCGTGGGCAGAGAACCCTCCTTCGAGGACGCGTCATCTGGTGACCAACGTGCGCGTGCGATCGACCTCCAAATCCGGAGAAGTGGAAGTGGACAGCTACTTTCTCGTTTATCGGAACCGCTCCAGCTATTCCCACTCGGACCTCTTTTCCGGCGAGAGGCAAGACCTGCTGCGCCGCGTGGATGGACAATGGCGATTGGCGCGCCGGCTGATCCAGCTCGACCAGGCCGTGGTCGGAGCGCGGAATATCAGCATCTTTCTTTGATTTGTTTCGAAGGAGTGGCGGTTGTGAGTCACCAATTTTTTTTCAAGCATCTTCTCTTGGCGTGCGTGGGGTTTATTCTCCTGTTTTCCGAAGTGGCCGCGGCCGGAGAGGGAAAGCCGGGATGGCAGGCGGAATGGGAAAGGACCTTGCAGGCGGCGAAGAAGGAAGGCCAGGTCGATATCTATACGGCCAATGACTATGACCGGGTCTTCCAGGAATTTCAAAAGAGATATCCCGAGATCAAAGTGGCGGCCATCACCACGGCGAATAACCCGGGCTCTTTTCATCAGATCATCGCGGAGCGGCGGGCCGGCAAATATCTGAGGGACCTTTACATCGGCGGCGCCGCCACCGGATACAATATTTTATATAAGGGCGACGTGCTCGCGCCGCTCAAGCCGACGCTGATGGTGCCCGAGGTGCTGGATGAATCGAAGTGGTGGAAGGGCATTCACCGTTACATGGATGACAAAGGGGAGTACCTCTACGGATTCGCGGAAATGGCGCTGCCTTTCGTGGGATACAATACCAAGCTCGTCAATCCGAAAGAGATCCGCTCCTACTGGGATCTGTTGAACCCGAAGTGGAAGGGGAAAATTATCGGGCTGGACCCCACGATGGGAAGCGCGGTCGATACCCATCTGGTCTTTCTTTATCATAGTCCCGACCTGGGCCCGGAATTCATCCACCGGTTTTTAGCCGAGATGGGTATGGCGGCGAGCCGGGATACGCGCCAGATCGTGGACTGGCTGGCCGCCGGGAAGTACGCGATTTCGATCTTTACGACGCCCAGCCGGGCGCGCCTCGACGAAGCCAAAGAGCAGGGACTTCCAGTGGACTGGTTTGTCCCCAACCACCTCAAGGAGGGCGTGGGCTCTAGCACCAGCAGCGGCAATGTGGGTCTGGTCCATTCGGCCCCACATCCCAACGCCGCGAAGATCGCGATCAACTGGCTTCTCTCCCGGGAGGGACAGATCGCGTACCAGCGAGTGACCAATGGCGATTCGAGAAGAATCGATATACCTAAAGACGGCGTGCGGATATCGACGAGGAGGATGGAAGGAACGAGGTACGTGGAAACGGATAGCCCCGAGCGGCGGCACATGGAGCCCATTCGAAAAATCGTCAATGATTCGTGGAAGAGGGGTCGGTAGAGATATCGACGTTCTAAAAGAGAGTGGGGCATCATGACAAGGAGTCTCTAAGGATGGCTTACTATCGCGATATCCGGGAGCTCATTCAGGTCCTGGAAAAACAGAGCAAACTTTGGCGCATCCGGCGGCCGGTCGTGCGCGAGACCGAATTGATGCCCCTTTTCCGGCTTCAGTTCCGCGGGTTGGAGGAAGAAGCGCGAAGAGGGTTCATTTTCGAAAATGTGGTGGACGTCAAAGGGAGGAAATTCGATTATCAGGTCGCGGCCGGAATCTACGCGTCATCGCGCGAGATTTACGCCCTGGGCCTCATGTGCGAGCCGGGAGAGATCAAGGAGCGGTGGATCCGGGCGGTGCAGAATCCAGTTCCTCCGGTGGTGGTGAAGCAGGGGGTGGTGCAGGAGGAGGTTTATGCGGGAGCGGAGCTGGAGGAGATGGGGCTGGACGCGATTCCGTTTCCGGTGGAGGAGCCGGGCTTCAGCTCGACGATCCGAACCTCCGCCAATTGCTTTATCACCAAGGACCCGGAGACGGGGCTGAGGAATTGCGGCGCTTACTCGGCGCACTATGCCGGACGGACGCGGATACGGTGCGGGATCGCGCCGACCCATCATGGGCGGGTGCATTGGGAGAAGGCGCGGAAGCGCGGGGAGTCGTTGCCGGTGGCGGTGGCCGTCGGAATCCTTCCCAATCTCCTGTATACGGCTTCGGCGAATCTCCCCTATGGGTTGGATGAGATGGCCGTCGCCGGCGGGCTGACCGGCGAACCCATCGAAATGGTCCGTTGCAAAACCGTCGATCTGGAAGTGCCGGCGACCGCGGAGCTGGTCATTGAGGGAGAGATCCTCCCCGATGAACTCTATCCGGGCGCCGCGTTCGGAGATTATCCGGGATACCTGCACACGGGGAGGGGACCATCCAACCCGATCATGAAAGTCAAATGCATCACGCATCGCAAGCGTCCTTTTTTCACCGCCATGGCGGTAGGGTTTCCTCCGTGGGAGGGTGGCAAGATCTCGCAGATAACCGCGGAGGCGGTTTTCTATAATTTTCTCAAGAATCAGTGCAATATCCCCGGAGTGATCGACGTGGCGGTGCACGAATCGGGCGGCTATGAGGGTTTCCTCGTAATTCAGATGAAAAAGACCCACCCCTCTCAACCTTGGCAGGCCCTCTACTCGGCGGCCGGCTATCGAAGCACTGGGCTGAAAATGATCATCGCCGTGGATGACGACGTGAATCCCCATGACATGGACGCGGTGGTTTGGGCTTTATGCTTCAGCATGCAGCCTCATCGCGATCTCAAGGTATTGACCGGCAAAAGCCCGTCTCTCGATCCTTCCGGCTACCCGCCGGGAGCTCCGAGAGAGGAGAGGAGCTTTCCCCAGCCGCAAGGGGCTTCTTCCCTTTTGATCGACGCCACCCGGAAATGGCCGTACCCGCCGGTGGGGCTTCCCAAGAAGGAGTTCATGGAGGCGGCGCTCAGAATCTGGAAAGAGGAAGGTCTGCCGCAGCTCAAACTAAAAGAGCCCTGGTACGGCTACAATCTAGGTGATTGGACCGAGGAGGACAAAGAGTTCGCTCAACTCGCGGTTGAAGGCAGGTTCGCCGAGATCGAGGCCGCGCTGGCGAAAAGGGCAGTGAAAATTTAAGTCGCTCGGAAAAGGATTCGGACGAGGAACGATCAGTTTCCCGATCCGGCATCTAGTCCATAGTCGGGGCTGACCGCAATCGCATTATTGAGGGAGAAGGAGGCAACCTTTTATGATCATAGACTCGGATGCTCATGTGGAAGAGAGCGTGGAGACGTGGAGTTATCTCCCCCCCGAGTTTTATCCCTTTCGGCCCATCCCCATCGTATTCCCCGAAGACACCTGTTTCGGCGAGCGGAACGCCGCCTGGGTGATCGATTACAAGCTCCGCCACTTTGCCGCTACACCCACACTCATGAAGCAGGCGCGTGAAAAAGGGGTGCCGATCCCTATACAAGAGATGAAGGATGTGGGCGGGCGGCTCGACTGCATGGACGATCTCGGAATCGACCGTCAGGTCGTGTTCCCTTCGGTATGGCTGGGTTGTCTTGCAGAGACCGAGGAGCTGGAGGCTGCGCTGGCCAAGAGCTACAACCAGTTCATGGCGACGCAGTGCGGGAAGTCAGCCGGTCGGCTATGGTACGTCGCCGTGGTCACGTGGCGCCGCCCGGACCTGGCGGTACAGGAAATCCGCCGGGTCAAAGAAGAGGGCTGCGTCGCGGGGATTTTCGCCCGCGGGCTCGAATGGGATATCCCGCTCAGCCACCCGGCCCTGCGGCCCATCTTCGAGGAAGCGGAGCGGCAGGATCTGCCCATTGCGGTACACGTGGGCAACGGATCGAGTCCAACCATCAGCCGGATGTTCGAGGGCATTCCCCGTCCCCCGATAGGATCGTTCCCCCACCCGTTGGGAGATGGACTGATCAGCGCCCCGTATGTCCTGCACGCGTTCCGGCAAATCCTAGGCTCGGAGCTGCTGGAAGATTTTCCAAAGCTTCGGGTCGGTTTTCTCGAAGCGGGTTCCGACTGGACGGTCCGCCTCGTCAAGGGGCTGCGCGCGCGCAAGGGAGCCAAGGTCGATCAGTGGTTAGGAGAGCGGGTTTTCGTCTCGTGCGGAGTAAATGATGAGCTGCCGTTCATCATGAGCAAATTGGGGGAGGATTTCCTGATGACCGCGACGGATTTTCCCCACGCCGATGCGAGCCGGCAAGACCGGCTGGCCGAGGGCTTGCTCCGGCGCGGCGATCTCGGGGAGATCACGGTGGAAAAGATTCTCTCTAAGAACCCCCGGCGATTTTTCAGATTCTAGATTTATAGAGACGGACGATAAATGCCCCCTGTGGGGGCTTTCCGCGAAGGAAATTTACGCTCGTTTGAGATTGAGAGAGCCGTGGTACGGGTATGATCTGGGCGACTGGACCGACGAGGACCGAAAGTTCGCGCAGCTCGCCGTCGAGGGAAAGTTTGTCGAGATCGAAGCCGCGCTGGCGAAAAGGGCGGTGAAAATTTAAATGTGGAAACTTACCGGTATGAGGCTGCGGCTGAACCATATGACAGCGCACTCATAAACCCTTGAATGTCTAACGAAACATCTTATGGTCATAGATTCGGATGATCATGCGGAAGAGAGCCCGGATACATGGAATTATTACCCCGGGTTTTATTCCTTTCGGCAAATCACTGTCGTATGCGTGATTTGATCCCGCCGCCCACTCGTGCCAATCGTGGCGTTGCGGATGTCCTCGAAAAACTTTCGACAACTACCGGAATCTGGCTGGCACGTGCGGCGCGAAGAACTCATCGATCGTCAGACGGCGCTTCGTCAGGCCCTGCGCGACCGCGCCGTCGAAGAACGCCTCGAGCGTCTTCCGATTCGGCGTGATTCCGTACGGGAGCGGGTCCGGCCCAAATAGCTTTTCCGTCTCCTCCGGACTGAGCCCGACAATCGGCTCACCTGGGAACTCGGACGGCTCCGCCAGCTCTTTTCCGGCTCGCTTGCGGCTCAGCTCCTTCGCAGTCTGGAACGCATTGCAGAGATTTTCGACCAACCAGGGCTCACGGCGGGCCAGATCCTCCTTGATGGCAACGATATGATGAGTGGGATACACACCTGTGCGCTTGTAGTAATCGACCTGGGCGGCTACCGCGTTCGGAAAGAGGCCTACAGTCCCTTCGGGCCCGCTGCCTCCGGGCACCGTAACGGCGTCGACGTCGCCCGCCAGGAAGAGTTCGCGGGGGTTATTGACTCCGCGCGGCGAGCGCTTTGCGTTCGGCGGAAGTTCGAGGGTATCCAGGCGCTCTGCCTGACAGGTTACCCAATGAATGTCGCGCATGTCGATTCCGTACTCCTGATGCATCACCAGTCGATTCCAGATGGACGCCGACATCCAGAACTGGCGCACCCCGACCCGTTTGCCGCGTAGATCAGAAGGTTGCTTTATACCGGCGGTGGGTGAGACAAACACGCCCCGATGGGGAAACATTCGAGCAAAAAAGACCGGCAATGCCTTCAGCGGTATCCCTTGATCCCGAGCATGGGTGAAACTGCCGATCGACATCTCTCCGACGTCATACTTGAGCGCGAGCATCGCCGCGGTCGTGGCGTCGGTATCCTTCTCTCGCTTTGCGTGGGCGACCGCTCCCGCGATCGGTACTTCACCGCTGAGCAACTCTGGCGTGCCCGGTGAGCCTTGGCGGCCCAGCAAGGACATAGTGAATTCAAGGTCTGCCATATTCTCTCCCTCCGCCGAATGGGCGATTTTATGATTAGCGCGTCCGAGCTGCGATGAGCCGTCGCTTAGACGGCGATGGCACCGGAAGCTCAAAGGTCACGTATCGATCTGCTCGTCAGCATCTCTCAGTCATCAGAGAAAGCGCGCTATGCTCGCAATACCATTTAGACCGGACAGTATCCGAAAACGTGCAGTTATGTCAAAGGGAGCCGCTATCTGGGGCCGGAGCATCTTCTTGCGGATGCACGGCATCGCACCTGCTTATCCTGGGTTCAATTCTTTGCGCTTTGGAGTTTCGCTACCATCGGCTCCCTGCAGTGAGGCAAAAACGCCAGAAAGTCCTGGGCGGCAGGAGAGAGGGGGATCCCTTTATGATAGATGATGAAGGATTTGACATCTATCCTTTTCAACTCTGGGATCTCGATGGCTTTTAAATACCCTGTTCTAAGATCGGATTCCACGATATCCCGGTATAGCAATCCCATTCCGATGCCGCTTCTTACGGCAGCCTTGACAATCTCCGAAGACTCGCACTCCATAACGATATTCAACTTGAAGCCCATCTGCTCAAGCTGCTTCGCGTTTCTCCCACCCGTCCTGATTACCAACGGCACCTTCGCAAATTCCTCCTGGCTCAGTGTAGCTTTTTTGGCCAACGGGTGCCGGGCTGAAACCACCGCAATGACCTCTTCGGAGCGGAGCGGTTGAGTGATGATCTGAGGGTGGTAAGAGGGATTATTGATGAAGCCGATCTCGACGCCGTAATTGAGGACTAATTGCTCTATGGCTTCACTACTGCTAGTGCGAAGAATGGGCTGAACATCAGGATGGGTCATTTTGAACGCCTTCAATGCTTCAGGAAGCAAGGAGGTGGAAGGGCTTTCAGTGCCTGCGACCCTTAGAAATCTCGCTTGCCTAATGCCCGTCCTAAATGTTTTGCCTAGATTCTCGATCTGTTGCAGGATTGGTCTCACCGTGCTCCAGAAAAGAAGCCCATCCTCGGTGAGTCTGATGCCTTGGCCTATTCTCAAATGGAATTTCAATCCGAATTCATCTTCTAACAGCCTGAGCTGCTTAGAGGCGGTGGGCTGACTGATCCGAATCTCGCGGGCCGCTTTCGTGACATTGACATGTCTGGCTACGGCATCGAAAATTTTGAGCTGGTTAATAGTCATCTCTTCCACCGCCCTCAGGTAGGGAACGAACCTAAAGAGTTTCTGCGGGAAAAGCAATAGCCAAAAGGCTATATCGTGAGGCCTGACGATTGGTCTATTATGAGGCCCGCTAGCGAGGACGGAGTCTTTGATTTCCGCTGTATTATCCCAACCCTACAGAAGAATTTGACGGCGGGTTGAAGTTGAGAGGGTGAAGCCTTCGCCCTAATAGCCGGAATTCTGAAGCTATTCCGAAAAAATATTGGACAAACTTTTGATAAAGGACTATTTCGTTCATAAGGAGTCAAACATCATAGCGGACCAACATCTAGCGGGCGTTGAAGATCGAAGCGGTTAAGCCTACTTCGAGAGAAACGGACTTTCGGAATAAGGAAACTTAATAGCTCGCGATCTGGGAGGGCGTCATGCTGAGCAAAGAAGAGAATGAATTGTTAGCGCGAGTCGGTCCTGGAACCCCGTGTGGCGAGTTGCTGCGCCGTTACTGGCACCCGATATGCGCCGCGGCGCAGTTGACAGCGGAGCAGCCGAAGAAGCGGGTGAGGTTATTGGGGGAGGATCTGGTGGTGTTCCGGCTGCCGGACGGGCGCTATGGGCTGGTGGAGGAACATTGCCGACATCGTGGGGTTTCGCTGGCATACGGCTTCTGCGAAAACGAAGGGATCCGCTGCGCGTATCATGGTTGGTTATACGATCTTAGCGGGCGATGCCTTGAGCAACCCTTCGAACCAAAAGAGTTAAGTTTCAAAGATCGGGTGCGTCTGAAGGCTTATCCTGTAGAGGAGCTTGGGGGGATTGTGTTCGGGTATATGGGGCCGCCGGAACGGCAGACGCTGTTGCCGCGGTGGGACTCCTTGGTGCGGGAGGATGGCACACGGGAAGTCAATATCCGGGCCACGCTAAACTGCAACTGGCTCCAGCCCACGGAAAATATAATGGACTCCACCCATATCTATTTCCTGCACCAGTACTATCAAGAGAACGCCCAAGGACAGAAGATAGGGGTGGATTTCATGCCCGTGCCCATGGTGCGCTACGGCTTCCAGGTTTTCGAGTGGGGTATCCTCAAGAGCGTTTTCTTTGGCGAAGAAAAGCCCCAACGCCAATATGCACGGCCATTTATCTTCCCGACGATCCTTCGCATGGGCGATGAGATTCAATGGCGGGTGCCCGTGGACGATACCAACACCGCGACCATTGGGATCAACTTCAAGCCATCGCGTGACGGGAAAAAAGTGGAGCAGCCGGAAGTGCCTGTGGTCTTTATTCACCATAAAAATGAGAAGGGTGAGTACATGGTGGAATCGACGTATGGCCAGGACGCCATGGCGTGGGAAACCGCGGGACCTTTATATGATAGGACCCAAGAACGACTGGCGGCATCGGACCAGGGGGTGGCGCTTTTTCGCAAGATGCTCAGAGAGCAAATAAAGGTTGTTCAAGATGGGGGAGACCCCATCGGGCTGGTCCGCGATCCGGAGAAAAACAAGATGATCGACGTGTGGCAGTGGATGGGAACGGACGGGGGGAATATTTATGGCTTTGGCGGAAAGGATATACCGCCGAGAGGAAAGCGGTTCGAGGAGCTTTTTGATGACTCCCGGCACGAGGTTTTCGAGGTTCCCTTTGGTGCTGCCAGGCGGCCGTCAGATCCTAAATGAGAAATAAGCAGGCTTCATGCTAGAGCGCTGGAGGGCGCAAGAGTATGGGTGTAGAGCTGCGAGTGGGACTTGCGGGGTTGGGCGCGGCCGCATATCAGGTTGTGCCCGGCTTCAGCAAAGTTGAAGGAGTCGAGTTCACGGCTGTGGCGGACATTCGTCCGGGGGCCCTGAAGCTATTCAAAGATAAGTTCGGGGTAGCCACTTTCACGAGCGTGGAGGAGATGTGCCGGAAGGGCGAGGTGGATGTCGTCTATGTCGCCACGCCGAACCATTTCCACGCAGAGCACACCATCATCGCTGCCGAATGCGGCAAGCACGTTATCTGCGAGAAGCCCATGGCCACCACCATCGAGGAGGCCAACCGCATGGTGAAGACAGTGGAGCGGTGCGGGGTGCGCTATGTTCAAGGGCATAGCAAGATCCACCGTCCCAGCATCAAGGCCATGGGACAAGTAATCAGTAGCGGGAGGCTTGGCCGCGTTTTTCATATCAACACTTGGAACTACAATTCCTGGCTGCGGCAGCCCTGGGAAGCGGCGACGTTGGACCCCAAGCGCGGGGGGGGCGTGGTTTTTCGGCAGGGGCCCCATCAGATGGATATCCTGCGGTACTTGGGCGGCGGTATGGTTCGTTCCGTGCGCGGAGTCACCGGCCGTTGGTATCCTTACTTCGATGTCGAAGGCAACTACGCCGCGTTCTTGGATTTCGACTCGGGCGTTACCGCTCTCATGTACTTCAGCGGCTACGGCCATTTCACCACTTTCGAGATCACATGGGACCGTGGCGAGAGCGGAGCGAAGATGCCTCAGGAAGTTATCTACGGCCCTAGGCGCACTCCGACAGCGCCGGTTCCCTCCGAGGACTTCTACCGGAAGCTGGAGGCGACTGGCATGAAAGATCTCGAACGGAGGGAGGCGGCCGCGGGAAAGGGCGATGTGGCCCAGGACTTCTTTGGCGTGACCATTGTGAGCTGCGAGCGGGGGGACATCCGACAATCGGAACACGGACTTTACGTCTATACGGAACAAGGGCGGGAAGAGATTCTTCTTCCCCCGGCATCGACCGGCCGAGGGGCACCGGAAGTGGCGGAGATCAAAGCGAGCATTGAGAAGAACCGCCCGGTCTTTCCCGACGCCGGCTGGGGTCGGGCGAGCCTGGAGGCCTGCTTGGCGATCATGGAATCCTCCCGGGAACGACGGGAGGTTTATCTAAAGTACCAAACGTCCTCACCCGTCCGCGCAGAAACGCGGGCAATCTCGGCTTAGACTGGGGGGTATCTCGAGGAGTTTCGACAGAAGGGGCATCAGCCCTATAGGAGAGACCCGCATGGTGAAAAAGGTAAAAATCCCGGATTTGTGGCAGTTGAAACGCGAGAAAAAGCCGATCATCACCGGCGTCGCGTACGATTATCAGATGGGGAGAATCCTGGACCGCGCGGGCTTCGACCTGATTCTGGTTGGCGACAGCGGTGGGCGCGTTCTTCTCGGCCACCAGAACAATCAGGCCTGTACGATGGAGGAGATGCTGATCATGACGCGCTCCGTAGCCCGGGGCGCGCAGCGCGCCTTTATTATTGGCGATCTTCCCTTCATGTCATACCAGATTAGCATCGAGGAGGCTGTGCGGAATTCCGGCCGCTTCATCCAGGAGGCCGGCGCGGATGGGGTCAAGCTCGAGGGAGGGAAACGATTTGCCCCGGTGGTAGAGGCTATCGTCAATGCCGGAATTCCCGTGCTGGGTCACATCGGGGCTACTCCCATGACCACCATGGGGATGGCTACAATCAGAACCGATCAGGTTTATGATATGGACGAAGAGGCGATCGTAGGCGATGCCCATGCCATCCAGAATGCGGGAGCCTTCGGGGTCGTCCTCTCGCGCATTCCTCCTCCCATTGCCGCGCGCATCACGAAGGAATTGTCAATTTTTACCGTCGGACAGCACAACGCCGACGGCCCTCCAATCGGGGGGACGTCCAACATGCTGGGCATCGACGCGGGCCAAATCGACAAGCCGACCTCCCGCTATGGCCCCGTGGCCCGCATCATCTACGATGCCATGACCCAGTACGTCGCGGAAGTTCGAGCGGGCAAGGCTCCTTCGTCTAGCTCCGAATGATCCATGAATCGATTCAGTGACCCTCTAGAATAAAAAGGAGGAACGCACATGGCGGAAATTTTGGGAATCGGTTGCACACATACGTTAGTCCGCGCTCAGCCCAATCGGATGGACGGCTACCTGCGCAAGAACCTTCAGCATCCGGGTACGCCCCCGGAGTTGCGGGACCCGAAGAACTGGCCTGAAGAGGCGAGAAAGGAATGGGGTGACGACGAAGGACTGGCAACGGCACGGAAGTATAAAGAGGAGCTTCAAAAGGGGTTCCGGCTTGCGCGCAAGGCGATCGACGATTTCAAGCCGGACTTCGTCCTGATTTTTGCCGATGATCAGTACGAGAACATCCAGGACGACCTCCTCGCGCCCTTCACGGTGTTTGCCATTGACGAAGTTCTCTGCGACGAGCGCGTTGCCGGAGGCGGCTCTCGCTACAAACCAAAGGTGACCATCAAGGGTCATCCCGAGGCGGCGAACCATATCGTCCGCGAGCTGATCGGCAGGGGATTTGAAGTCGGCTGCTCGTGGAAGCTTGCGCACGGACCGTCCTACGGGCACGCGTTCACGTGGACGGTTGACTACTTGGATCTCGACGAAACGGAGCATGTGAAGTTTCCCCACCCGGTGGTGCCCTTTGCGGTCAACTGTTACGGCAGCGACCTCCGGATACCGCCTCCGGGTGTCAAGATCGAAGAAACGAAGCAGATCGGGCGCAAGCTGGAGGGGATGCCGGTAACGCCTCCGCCTTCGCCGACGCCGTGGCGGTGTTATGACGTGGGAAAAGCCGTGGCCCAGATCATTCGGGAGAGCCCGTGGCGAGCGGTGGTTATTGGCTCTGCGAGCTGGTCGCATGGATCGCTGACCACGAAGAACTACTACCTGTGGCCGGACATGGAGGCGGACCGGGCGCGACGTGCGGAGTTGTTCGCGGGACAGCACTGGAAATGGCGAAACTTGGATCCAAAGCAGATCGTTGATTCGGGACAACAGGAGTTCCTGAACTGGGTCTGCTTGGCCGGCGCCATGGAAGGAAGGAAGCCCGAGCTCCTCTCTCTCTCGGAGGCGTGGCTATTCAATTCCAACCGGATGGTGGTCGTCTTTCCGGTGTGAAGAGAGGATGGGATCGCCAGTATTGATAGAGGAACGATCATGAACAAATTCTTGACTGATTTTCACAAGCGGGTGCGCAGGCAAAAATCGGCACATTGGGTGAGAACTTTGAGCACCGCGCTGATTATAGTCCAGAGTCTCTTAGGCGCGAGTGTATCGGTCGCGGGTGAGGCCAAACAGGGCTGGGCGGTAGAATGGGAAAAGACCGTGGCGGCGGCGAGACAGGAAGGACAGCTTATTGTCTACGGCACCACCCCCAGCCAAGATATCATAGAAACTGGGGTGTTTCAGAAGGCCTATCCCGGAATCAAGGTGGTCACAGGCGCCGGGGGGCCGGCACAAGGCTTCCAGCGTCTCGTGGCGGAGCGGAGGGCGGGAAAGTACCTTGCGGATCTCTACATTGCAGGCGCTACCTCGCCCCTTGCGTTGCAGCGTGCCCAGGCCCTGGACCCGGTCAAGCCTCTTCTGGTCCTGCCGGAGGTGCTGGATGAGTTCAAATGGTTGGGAGGGAGGCACCATTATAATGATCACGAGCAAAAATATATTTTCGTGTACTCAGGCAATCCTCAACTAGGCGCGTTTGCTTTCAACACCAACCTTGTGAATCAGAAAGAGATCACCTCCTTCTGGGACTTTCTCCAACCCAAGTGGAAGGGAAAAATCGAGAGTAGGGATATCAGGATACCCGGCACCGGAAGCGTCAACACCCTTTTTCTTTATCACAACCCGCAGTTGGGTCCTAAATTCATAAAGCGTCTCTACGGGGAGATGGATATCACGCTTTTCCGGGATATCCGTCAGTCGATCGATTGGCTTGCCAGCGGGAAGTTTGCCATATGCGTGGCCTGCTATCCCAATGAGCTGGCAGTCGCGAAAAAGCAGGGGCTGCCGGTGGCAGAATTGGATTTCATGTTGAAAGAAGGGGCCGCGCTCTCTTCGCATGGAGGCGCTCTAAGCTTCGTGAAAAATGCCCCCCATCCCAATGCGGCCAAGGTCTTCGTCAACTGGCTTCTATCCCGCGAGGGACAGATTACCTCCCAGAGGACCGGACCGAATTCTCGACGAATGGACATTCCGAAGGACATGATCCCGCCGGAGTTCGGGCAGCTCGTCGAGGGAGTCAAATATCTGGACGTGGAAATCCCCGAACGGAATGATTTGGGACCCGCGATTAAGATCGTCGAGGAGGCTTTGGCCGAGGCCGAGAAGAGAAAAAAGGGCCTGTAATGAAAAGATCGTTATTGTTTTGTTTCAATCAGTGAATGCGTCGATATAAACACGCGGATTGGGCTAGGAACTTAGGTTTTGTACTGATTGCCGTGGAGGGTTTCCTAAACGCGAGCTCATCCATTGCCGGTGAGGCCAAACCCGGGTGGGAAGCTGAATGGAAAAAGACAGTGGCAGCGGCCAAACAGGAAGGACAGGTTACCATCTACGGCACCAGTCCGATGCATGCAATCGCAGAGGCAGGAGTATTTCAGAAGGCCTATCCCGGGATCAAAGTGGTCACGCTGGCGCCGGCACCGGCTGAAGCCTTCCAGCGCCTTATGGCGGAGCGGAGGGTAGGAAGGTACCTTGCGGATTTCTACACCGCAGGCGCTACTTCTCCCCTTAGGTTGCTGGATACCAAAGTTCTGGACCCGATCAAGCCGCTCCTGATTTTGCCTGAGGTGTTGGACGAGTCGAAATGGTGGGAGGGGAGGCACCATTATAACGATCACGAACAAAAATATATTCTTGTATACACAGGCAATCCCCAGCTGGGGACTCCCTCCGTCAACACCAATCTTGTGAATCAAAAGGAAATAAAATCATTTTGGGACTTTCTCCATCCCAAGTGGAAGGGGAAAATCGAGAGCCGAGACATGAGGATACCGGGAGCGGGAAGTGTCAACACGCTTTTTTTCTATCACAACCCGTCGTTAGGTCCTAAATTTATAAGGCGTCTATTCGGTGAGATGGATATAACGCTTTTCCGGGACATCCGTCAGGGGATAGATTGGCTGGGCACCGGCAAGTTTGCCATATGTTTTTATTGCAGCAATGCGGACACAGATCTAGCCAAGCAGCAGGGGCTTCCGGTGTCGCCGGTAGATTTTATGTTGAAAGAAGGGGCCACGATTAGTTCACATGCCGGCGCCGCAGCCTTTGTGAGCAAAGCGCCGCATCCCAATGCAGCGAAGGTTTTCATCAACTGGCTTTTATCCCGTGAGGGGCAAATGACCTCCCAGGAGACAGGGAGGGGCAGAGTGAATTCTCGGCGGATTGATATTTCAAAGGAAATGATCCCCCCAGTGGGGCGGCTCGTCAAGGGGGTTAATTACCTTGACGTGGAAAACCCGGAGATGAACAATTTAGAACCTGTTCTTAAGATTGTCGAGGAGGCTTTGGCTGAGAACGAAAAGAGAAAGAAAGGCCAATAGGGGGGTCCCGTGCAGCAGCAGGACGGCAATCTCCAGAAAGAGTTCAAATACCAGGAGTTCATTCGAGGCGAAGGTATACCCATCCATTTTGATGTGACTGGCGTGGCTGATATTACCGCACTGCCTCGCCGCCCCTGGCCTCGAACCGGAGGTCTAGGGACTTTCATCGAGTTGAAGGGCACGTTTCAATCTGAGCGGGGTATGTTCGTGTGTGAGATTCCGGGCGGCAAGGCCCTAGAGGTCCAACGCCATCTCTACGAGCAGTTTGCGTTAATTCTCCAAGGCCGTGGAGCCGCCGAAATTTGGCGGGAAAACGGATCCAAGCGGGTCTTTGAGTGGGGGCCGGGGAGCCTCTTCGCTCCACCCAAGAATACCTACTACCGGCTCTACAATGGCGGGCAAGAACCGGTGATCTTCTTCGCGATTACTACAGCGCCTAAGGTGATGAACGGCCTCGATGAAATTGAGTTTGTTTTCAACTGCAAGCATGACTTCGCGGAACGCTATGACGGCCACGACGACTACTTTCGTCAAACTCAGAATCGGGTTCGACGAGGACGCTACAACACCGCTATGTGGTATACGAACTTTATCGATGACGTGAGGAAGGAGTTTTTAGACGACTACGAACAAAAGGTCGCAGGCGGCCATCATACGCTCTACCGGATGGCCGGAGGGTTCCCCAGCGGCCATATTTCCGAGTGGCCTGTCGGCAGATACCACAAGGCCCACTACCATGGTCCGGGCGCCGTCCTGGTGGGACTCAAAGGCATGGGATACGTCAACCTGTGGCCCAAGGAGCTCGGCATCCATCCATGGCAGGACGGGCACGCTGACGAGGTGGTCCAGGTCCAATGGGGACCGAATAGCATTTATGCCCCGCCGGACGGCTGGTTCCATCAGCACATGAGCACGGGCAAGATGCCGGCGCGCCACGTCGCTTGTTACGGAGGGTCCAACCCGCTGGCAACGGCGCGGGATCGTGATGATAGCGGAGTCGTCACGTCTGCCCGCGAGGGTGGGCGGATGATTGAGTATGAAGACGAGGACCCGGAAGTTCGGCGGTACTTTATTGAAGCCAATGCCATGGAAGGGGTGGAATGTACGATGCCTCCCGTATTGTTTCGTACCGACCCACTTCCGCATGAAGTGCTGTCCAAGCTTGGAGTCCGGCGATAAGGGCCGCTCGCCGTCTCCGGTCCAAATATGAAATAAGCAGGGAAGGGTGCGATGGCACTGACCAAAGTTACCTTATCTATCAGCGATAATACTCCTTATCATTGGCCGATCTTCAAGGGAGACGTTGCTCCGCGTGGAATCGAGCTCGAACTGCAAAAACACAAAGGCCACGACGGTGCCATCGAGCGCGTACTCGAAGGAAGCCTCGACGTAGGAGAGACATCCCTGGCGACGTTTATTGCAGCCCGCGACCAAGGGTTTCGAGTGCTGGGCTTGCCTGTCTTCACGACGAGGCGCTTCATACAGCCGCACATCCATTTGCGGAAGAACTCCGAAGCGCGCGACATCACCGAGCTAAAGGGAAAGCGCATCGGTCTCCACTTGTACTGGACCACCTCTTCCTTGTGGGGGCGGCGTCTCTTGTGGCAGATGCACGGTATAGCTCCCAAGGACATCGTCTGGATTACCTCCAGACCTGAGCGCCTTTCGACCCAGACCTACCCTCCGGGAGTGCAAGTGAAGACCGACGACCAGCGGCGAGATACCCCGCGACTCCTGGTGGAAGGAGCGGTCGATGCGGTGATCGGCTTGGGTCCGGGAGGCCGCCCCGAGCGGGAGTTGCCCGAGGAAGCCGTCGAGGAGATGAGGCGGGACGCGTATCCGGATATTTTGGAAGCGCAGCGGGCGTACTATAGAAAAACCGGGGTTTTGCCGCTCACGAACGTGGTCGTGATGCGGGAGCAGCTTGCTTCGAAAGAGCCTTGGATCGTTGAGAGCCTCTATCAGGCGTTTCAACAAGCGAAGGAACAAGTGGGCCAAGCCAGGGCCATCGAGTTTCTCCTTCCCACCGGCCACTGGCCACTCAAAAAGGGGACGGTCAAGGATCTGCACGACCTTGTAGGAGATGACCCATGGCCTTACGGCATCAAAGCGAACCGGCACGTGCTGGAGGACTTCATAGAAGGCGCTGTGAAAGAAGGCCTCATCCGTAGCCGCATGTCCGTGGAAAGCCTCTTCCCGAGTCTGCCGGACTAGAGAGGTGAAGGAGCTTCAGAACCTGTCCCGAAGAGCCGTGAGGTTAGAAGAAATCTTAATATAACGACTGAGAGAGGGGGGCATATGGCGAGAGTCACAATACCCGACTTGTTGCAGATGAAGCGGGATAAGAAGAAGGTCGTGATGATGACAGCCTACGATTACACGACGGCTGGCATTATCGATCGGGGAGGCGTGGAGATGATTCTGGTGGGAGATAGCGGCGGGCGTTATCTCCTGGGACACCAAGACAACAATTGGGTGACCATGGATGAGATGGTGCTGATGACGCGGGCAGTCAGTCGCGGGACCAAGCGGGCTTTTGTGGTAGGGGATATGCCGTTCATGACGTACCAGATCAACAAGGAGGAGGCGATTCGCAACGCCGCTCGCTTGATCCAGGAGGCTGGGGCTCAGGCGGCGAAGCTGGAGGTCGGGGCGAATCATGCTTCTACGGTGGAGGCTATCGTCAAGGCGGGCATCCCGGTCATGGGGCACATCGGGTTGACGCCAATGTCCACGATCGGGACGGGTAGGAGGGATAGACCCCCTGATGCCGATGATGCGTTCATCGAGGAAGAGACGGTATGGCGAGATGCGCGCGCGCTGATAGAAGCGGGCGCCTTCTCGTTGCTTTTAACCCGGGTGTCGCCGGAGCTTGTCGGGCGCATGGCCCAGGAGCTCAGTGTTTTGACCATGGTCGCCGGGCCAGGAGACGGCGATGGTCGTTTAGGGGTTACTCCAAACACTGTGGGTTTCACTGTTGCGGAGTTGGATCAGCCCCGGGCCAGCTATGGGCCGGTTGCGGCTTCACTATTGGACGCAGTGCAGAAATTCAGTGCAGACGTCAGGGCGGGAAAGCTGACCCGTTCGATGTTGAGGCCTACCTAAGAGACATCCCGGCTTAGGTGGAAAGACATTCTCCAGATCATCGGGTGAACGAGGACGCCGCCGTCCGGCCCTGGTCGCCATTCCTCAGTCGCGACTTCACCCTTTTATGGAGCGCCAGCGTCGTAGCGACGGTGGGTTCGCAGTTGAGGCACGTAACCAACCTCTATCAGGTCTATGCCCTTTCGGGATCGTCTCTGAAGCTCGGGCTGACTGGATTGTTCCAGGCCCTCCCGTTTATTCTCTTTGGCCTTTTTGGCGGTGCCGTCGCCGACGCCGTTGACCGGAAGAAGCTCATCGTCATCACCCGGGCATTTAATTTACTGCCGGGCTTGGCCTTGGGCCTTCTCACGGTTACGGGTGCCATCCAGGTCTGGCACATTTATGTCGTCAGCGTGATCAACTCGCTCGTCCAGGCCTTCGGACGGCCGGCGCGCACAGCCATCATGCCCAGCCTGGTTCCTCCCTCCCACCTGATGAGTGCGATTACTCTGAATACCGCGACGCAGCAGGTGAGCTTTCTTTTCGGGCCCGTTATCGCCGGACTCCTCATCGATCATTTGAGCCTCGATTCTACCTATTTTATCGATGCGGCGCTCCATATTCCCGTGGTGGTTGCGGTTCTCGCCATTCGGAGCACCGGCAGACCGGGCGGTCACACGCAACGGCCGAGCTTTCGCAGCATTGTGGATGGGATTCAGTTCATCTGGAGGCATCGCATCATCTTAGGTCTGTGTTTGCTCGACTTCGGCGTTGTATTGGTCGGATTTTACCAGATTTGGGAGAGAGTGATGCCATCCGATTCTTGGTCGGATAGTGCCGCTAGATCCGTGATTCACGCCACTCGTTTTCGCAGTGAACCGTCCGTATAGGAGCTACCGTTCGTTTTCAGCCTCTTTGACCAACATTTCGTGAAGGAGCGTCTTAATATAGGTTTGATACTTCGGTATCCCTTTACGGCGCGCAAGCTTCCGGGCAAGTTCCAAATCCACTATCGACACTCTTAAGCTAACCTGCTTGGTCGGAGGCTCCAGGACGTACGGTCGCTTCAGTTCTCCCCGAGCGATTTGCTTTTCATCCAGAAAGTCCGGTTCGATCTCCTCAATGACGCAGTCGGGACAGAACCATTCACCGCGATCATCGCGGTACATTTCAATCCCGCACTTCCTGCACTTTTTGGGTTTTCTCATCTTTTCGCCCTCTCCCTGTGCCAAAGTAGAATCTGTCTCCTGTTCGACGGCCAGCCCGTGATAACGTGATAATGGTCCTTAACGGTGTCCCCTCAGAAAAACAAGGGTGGCCGGAGTTCAACAAAGCGACCCAGCTAGGTTCGGAAACAAGCCTGAGGCTCACCCCTTTTCCTTTTCCGCAAAAAGCGGTAGAGATTTGACCGTAGGAGAAATGAAGATGATCATTTTCGCTCTTGGTCCATCATGCCGACGAAAAAATATCCTCCGACGTAGCGTCGCAGCGATCGCGGTATTAGGGCTCCTCGTGACACCGATCCTGGGTGTTGCGGCGGAGACCAAAACGGCTTGGCAGGCCGATTGGGAATCGGGGCTTACGGCCGCGCAGAAGGAAGGCCGGGTCGTTTTATACGGCAGCGTCGTTTACGAGGAAATATTTCGGGAGTTTCAAAAGAAATATCCCGGGATCAAGGTGACGGCGGTGACCGGACGCACGCCGGAGCTGGCGGAGCGGATTCTGGCGGAAAGAAGGGCGGGGAAGTTCCTGGCGGATTTATACCTCGGCGGCTCCGGTCCCGCCTACGTCCTGCTCCAGGCCAAGGCGCTCGATCCGTTGAAGCCTGCCCTGGTCCTGCCGGAGGTGACCGATGGGTCCAAGTGGTGGAAGGGAAGGCACGTCTACCACGACGTCGAGCGCCAATATATCCTGGCGTTCAACGGCATCGCGCAGTCCTATTTCTCCCGTAATACGAAACTTGTCAAGGCGAATGAGATCCGCTCGTACTGGGACCTGCTCCAACCCAAGTGGAAGGGAAAAATCGTCGCGATGGATCCGACGATGGGCGGAGGCGTCGGCGGCGCATTGCAGTCGATCTATCTGAATCCAAAGCTGGGGCGTGAGTTCCTGCGCCGTTTTCTGACCGAGATGGATATCACCCCGACCCGCGACTTGAGGCAGTTTGCGGACTGGTTGGCCCTGGGAAAGTTTGCGATCGGGGCGTTGGCGCCTCCCGATCGGGTGGGCATTTACGAGGCGCGGGAGCAAGGTCTTCCCGTGGACGTTTTCGAATCGAGAAGTTTCACGGAGGGAATCCCCCTGAGCACCAGCAGCGGGAACCTCGCGCTGATCGACCGGGCGCCCCATTTCTATGCCGCCAAAGTGGCGATGAACTGGTTTTTGTCGCGCGAGGGGCAGAAGGTCTATCAGAAGGCGGCCCGCGACAAAGATTCATTGAGAATCGATATTCCCAAAGATGACGTTCTGGCGCACGTCAGGCGGGTTGAAGGCGCGGAGTACATGATCCTGGCGGGACCGGAGTTCCAGAATCAAGATAATGTTCTCAAGGTCGTGAACGAGATTTGGAAAAGCAGAAAGTAGGAGGAGAAAGCATGATGCACAAGGATTTCCGCGGTTTTCTTGCGAAACTGGAAGAAGCGGGGGATCTCAAGCGCGTCAAGACGGAAGTGGATTGGGATGAGGAATTAGGGACCGTCGCTTTCGAGGGCTTGGTGCGCCGGAGCCCCGCTCTCATCTTTGAAAATATCAAAGGCTACCGCAACGCCCATGGACAGAAAGTGGCGGTCAATTTTATCGAAAGCGTCAATCGAGGCAAGGTGGCCCTCGGTGTGCCGCTCGATACGCCGCAACCTGAGGTGGTGCAGATCCTGCGCGAGCGGTTCCGCAAACCGATCAAGCCGGTCCTGGTAAAGAGCGGCGCGTGCAAAGAAGTCGTGGAGGTCGGGAGCGCCGTGAACCTTCTCGAATTTCCGGTCCCGAAGATCCACAACATGGACGGCGGCCGCTATATCATGACCTGGAGCAACGTTATTACCAAAGACCCCAAGTCCGGATGGGTCAACGTGGGGACGTACCGGGGCATGATCCAGGACGAGAAGAGCCTGGGGATGCTGATCGAGCCGGTTCATCACGGCGCCGTTCACATGAGACAATGGCGGGAGGCCGGCCACCGCAGGATGCCGATGGCCGTGGCCATCGGGGTGGACCCGCTCTGCCTTTTTTGTTCCGCGATCAGCTTTCCCTCGGGAGTAGCCGAGTACGACATGGTCGGCGCGATGCGCGAGTCTCCCCTGGAGCTGGTCCGCTGCGAGACCATCGACCTCGAAGTGCCGGCGGATGCCGAGATCATTCTCGAAGGGGAACTGACTCTGGATCCGAAGGACTTTCGGCCCGAAGGTCCGTTCGGCGAGGCCACAGGGCATTATGTGTCGCTGAAAGACGAGCCGAGGCCGGTTTTTTATGTCAATTGCGTCACCCATCGGAAGGATCCCATCCTCACGACTCGTTATGTCGGGGCGAGCTCGCCTTCCGTCACCACGGAATCGAATGCCGGAATCGCGCCGGCGCGAACCGCGGTGCTTTGGAATCAGCTGGTGGACCGGGGCGTCGAGGGACTCAAGGGCATCCGCTCCTTCGGCGGTGGCGCCAGCAACGTTACCGTCATCTCGATCAAGCAGTCTTATTATGGGCAGGCCAAGCAGGTGGCCGCCACGCTTTGGGGAGTCTCCGGAGGGGGAAAGGTGACGGTCATCGTGGACGACGACGTGGATATCAGCGATTTGAACAAGGTCATGATCGCGGTGGCGAACCGTGTTCGGCCCGCCGAAGACGTTCAGGTGCTCAAGGGTTTTCCGGGCGGCTCTTTGGATCCCTCGAACCATCCCGACATCCTGGAAAAAACCAAAGGCGTCGGCACGATCGACCGTCTTCTGATCGACGCCACCTGGCCGATGGATTGGGAGGCGAGGCCGGAATGGGGCGGGCTCAACCATCCGCCTTCCTGCTTGCCGGAGGCGGAAAGCGTGGAAAAGGTCCGGCGGAGATGGAAAGAGCTGGGATTGGAGTAACAAACACTCTCTTCCCCTCCTCCCCGCCCTACGGGATTCCCGCAGCATATCGGTGCGCTGACCGAGAAGCTCTCTCCGGCCCGATCCAATAGAGTGGTGGTACATTCATCCTTCATCCTTAAACCAGTGCCGCACGGCCTTGACGCTCCTTAAGCTGCGTGGCATCGTAGGGGCGACTTATGGTTTTGTCGCCGGTCATGGTTGTAGGTGGTTTAGGTTTTATCGGCGCGCACATTTGCGCCTTGATGGCGGAGAAGGGATTCCAGGTCATTTCTTATGATGTCAAATCCCCTCCGCATTCTTCCGGCGAAGGAGGCGGCGCCAACGAATCGATTCAATACGTTCAGGGCGATGTTTTGGATCAAGGGGCGCTCGTGGACGAGGTTCGCCGGCTAAACGTCGCCGGCATCATCGACACCGTCGCTACGGGCGACGAGACGGCTGCGAGAAAAGATCCCGCCTGGGCGATTCACTTGAACGTCCAGAGTACGCTGAATGTTTTGGAGGCCGCGCGGCTCAACAAGATCCAGCGGCTGGTGTATCTCAGCACCGCCGGCGTCTACGGCAAAAGACAAGACTCGACGCCGGCGCGCGAGGACGATCCCATCACCTGGCGGAAGACGATCTATCACCCGAGCCATTACATGGGTGAGGTCGTGGTAGAGATGTATCGGGAGGTTTTCGAGCTGGACGCTCGGATTCTGCGGCCGCTCTCCGTCTATGGACCCGCGGCCTCATTAGGCGACGGCGAAGGTTTGGAAGCCAAGTTTCTTTTTTTCGGGGGCTGGCTGGAGAACGCCCTCAAAGGAAATGAAGTGGAAGTGAAAGGGGCCGACACGCTTTCGGATATTACCTACGTCAAGGACACGGCCCGGGCGGTGGAGATGGCCTACTCTTCGGAGCCCGTCCGCCATACCTTATTTAATATCAGCTCGGGGACCCTTTTCTCTTACCGGCAGGTTGCGGAGACCATCCGGAAGCATCTGCCTTCGGCCCGCTTTCGGTTCGTCGCCGGAGTGCAGGAAAATCCTTTAAGGCCGACGCAAGGGCCGTTGGATATCTCCAGGGCCAAGGAAGAGCTTCGTTTCATTCCTCAGTACGGCCTGGATCAAGGGCTGGGAGAGTCTATTCATTGGCTTAGGAAGAAAAAAACGCTCAGTAAAGGAGTCTAGTAAGATGGAAGCAAGCATCATGACGCTATCAGAGATCGGTAAGTTCTCGGATTATGAATCCTGGTGGGTGAAAGAAGCCAAGCCCCTGTATGAAGAATGGCTGGCTATGCCTTTCTTCGCAGACTTGAAGAGCGGGAAGCTCACCGAAGAGCGGCTCAAGCAGTGGATGATCAATTGGTACAGCCACGTGCAGGAGTCCGATATTCATCGCCCGGTCTTATGGCCGCGCCATCATTATATCGTGGGCCGCTTTCCCCAAATGGAAGAAGTGGTGACCGAGAGGGCAGGGAAGCCCCTCAATTACCCTTACCCGGGCGGCCAGGTGAAAGGGTTGCGAAAACTGGGCGAGGCCCTGGGATTGCAGCATGACGTCTTGATTCGAGGCCCGGTGCGGCCCCAGACCACGCATCTCAACAGCTTCCTCAAATCGCTCTATCTGGAGGGAACTCTGGCGGAGTTTGCCAGCCAGCTGATCGGCGAGGAATACTTTCTTGGATTCTGCAAGCTCTTCCAGGAAAAGCTCGGGCAGGCCCCGTTCCAGCTCAAGGGCGATTCCCTGGATTACTTCAAATATTGGGAGGGATGTCTCCTGATGACGTATGGGAGTCCGGGAAGGTTCCTCCTCCGGTCTCTGTTCGAAAAGGGCCTAGTGGAAGAGAGGCCCAATTTCGGCATCAAGCACTCGGCCAAGCGCTACGCGGAGTATCTGATCCGATTTTACCAGGGTCTATAGGGGTATGCTGAAAAGGGCGATATGCCGTCAGCCCGGACTGAAGGTCTCTCTCAGGTCCGATGCAATGGGCCAGTGCTACGCTTCGAACGAAGATACGCTCGACCTTCTCTGCTCGGTGCATCGGCCCTTCGAGAAACCCCCAGTCCGGCTCGATTAAGCGCCCCAGCTGTGCAAAACTGTTTTCAAAGGAGAGTCCCATGAAGCATGCGGTGAGCATGTCGAGGGTTCCGACCGAAACTGCGTACGAGGAATGGATGAAAAGCGAAGGCGTCCCGGTGTACGCGGACTGGGGCATCGAGGATGTGAAGGAGGTGGAGCGGAAACCTTGGGCCCGCATGGGGGGCAAGGGCGCCTTTATCCATCTTAATGGAATGAAGGAGTATGGCATCTGCGGGATGTACGTGATGGAGATTCCTCCGGGCCAATCCCTCAATCCCGAAAAGCATCTCTACGAAGAGCTCATTTACATCCTGAAAGGCCAGGGGGCGACGGAAATCTGGCAGGAAGGGCAGCCCAAGAGGAGTTTCGAGTGGGCGGCAGGCAGTTTCTTCGCTCCTCCGTTGAATAGCTGGCATCGACTTTATAATGGAAGCCGCGAGCCGGTGATTTTTTTGGCCATGACCACCGCGCCCATCGTGATCGATATATTTCATAATGTGGACTTTGTCTTTGGAGACAGTTACGCCTTTACCGACCGCTATGCCGGGGAGGAGACTTATTTCAAGGTCGGCAAGCTCGTGGAGCAGAACCTGCGCAATCACAAGCACCAGGTTTGGGACACGAACTTCATCCCGGATCTGACGGTGGATCTTGGCCGCTACGGTCTCAAGCAGTCTCAAAGCCCCAGTAAGGCCGAAGGGGGAATGAGTTTCGGCTTCGAAATGTCGGAGAATGTCCTCACCGGCCACGTGGGAGACTGGCCCACCGGGATCTATCATCGAGCGCACTATCATGGTCCGGGCGCGGTGCTACTGGGGCTCAAGTCAAAAGGATATGTGCTTCTGTGGCACAAGGAGCTGGGAATTCATCCTTATCAGAACGGGCATGGGGACGAGGTGATCAAGCTCCATTGGCGGGAAGGCTCGGTCTACAGTCCGGGCGACGGCTGGTTTCATCAACACTTCAATACCGGCTCCGAGCCGGCGCGCCATATCGCGCTCCGGACCGGCGGCGCGAAGTACCGGGTCGGGGTGCACCGGTATGTCGGAGTGGTGGAGAATATCAAAGAAGGCGGCACGATGGTCGACTATAAAGACGAGGATCCCCAGATCCGGCGCGACTTCGACGCTGATCTGCGGGAGAACGGCGTTGCGAGCCAGATGCCGCCCGTGGGCAAGACGGCCGCGTAGGAGAGTGTGTGTTGATGAAAATGCCTTCAGTCGGCCTGAAAGTCTCTCTCAGGTCCGATGCAATGGGTCTGTGCTACGCTTCGAACGGAGATACGCGCAATCTTTTGTGCTCGGTGCATCAGACCTTCGAGAAACCCCCAGGCCGGCTGTTATGATCGTGGCGCTTGCCCGACGTAAAAATCGAAAGGAACTCACACGTGGAAAAGCGAGAATTGAAATTCCCCACTTTTGAGTCGTTCCAGGAATGGTTCGACCAGAAAACCGAAAACCATCCCTTTAAGCTCGGCACGATCCGGGGCCGGTACGAAAAAGATTTCGCGGAGGGCAAGGTCCCGATCGAATTCATGAGGGAATACGCGCGGCAGTTCTACCTCTTCATCCAGTTGACCAATACCAACGTGACCTGGACCTTGATCAATTACATGGACCTCTGGAGAAAATATCCGGAGCTCTACGAGATCGTCGCCGCCAAGGTCGGCTCGGAGCTCTCCGACCCCGCTCCGGGCGGTCACGGCCGGACCTACGTAAAGTTTGCCCGCTACCTGGGCGTCAAGGACGAGGAGTTGTTTTCCGCGCGGCCGATCCCCGAGCTGGAGGCGCGACTTAACACCACCATTGCTTACCGCTCTCAGAGCCCCGCCCTGACCGCGGTGAGGTGGATGCTGGAAGGCTTCGTGGGTTACCTCATGAAGCATAGCCGCCGGATACTGCACGAAAAGTACGGTATTCCCGACGAGATGCTTGAATACTTCGATATTCATGTCGCCGCGGATCTGGAGGAGCACGGGCCGGAAGGGGCGATGATGCTGGAGAAATTATATAAAGTGGGACTTGTGAGCGAAGAAGATCAGGAGGCCATGCGGGTACAGGTGGAGCGGAACGTGGAAGGCACCCAACCCGGCAGTCAGACCTATACCTGGGCGGATAGCCTCTACGAGCGCTACTGCGCCGGCCGGGCACAATAAACTCCGTGCGGCGGGAGTCGCGTCGCGGGAGTTATGTGGCTCGGGGTAAAGGATTCGTTCCGTGAGTGAAAAAAAATCACGCCTTGCGGTGGGCTCGGCGGGCCAAGCGGCTCCATTAGCGGGCATTCGCGTGCTCGACTTCAGCCATATCCTGGCCGGTCCATTCTGCACTCGGTTGCTGGCGGATTTCGGCGCCGATGTCGTTAAAGTCGAGACCGCCACACGGCCCGACCGCACGGGCGTACGCAAGGGGCCTTCGGACACCGGCGGCCGTAGCGACCGGCCGGCGCCCTATCTGAATACGAACCGGAGCAAGCGCTCCATTACTATCAATCTCAAGACCGAGGCCGGCTATCATCTGGCCGCCCGCCTGGCGCAAGTGGCCGATATCATCGTGGAAAATTTCAGCGCCGGGGTCATGACGCGCTTGAAGCTCGACTACGAGCGGCTGCGGCCCCTTAATCCCGGGCTCATCTACGTGAGCATGTCGGGTTACGGCCACTCGGGACCCAGGCAGGATTGGACCAGCATGAATATGAATCTGCAGGCCTATACCGGCCTCATGATGGCCACCGGCTCCGAGAACGATCCGCCCATCGCCATTTCTAATTCCTGGAACGATTACATCGGCGGCCTCCACGCCTGCTTCGGAATTTTCGAGGCTCTTTCGGAACGGGCCAAGACCGGCGTCGGCGCGAATCTGGATCTGGCCCAATTCGAATGCAGCGTGGCGACGTTTGGTGCGCTTTTGGTTCAGAGCGCCGTGAACCGCACCGTGCCGCCGCGAATGGGCAACCGCTCTCTTCAGTATGCCCCTCAGGGGGTTTACCGGTGCGCCGGCGACGATCAGTGGTGCGCTATCAGCGTCCAGAGCGACGATCAGTGGCGGGCTCTGATATCGGCGATGGGCCAGCCCGCTTGGGCCGCGGATCCTCGGTACGGCACGCATCTGGGCCGATCGCGGAACCATGACGAGCTCGATGCTTCGATAGAGAGTTGGACGAGGCAGTTCGAACCCGCGGAGGTGGAGCGGCGGTTGAAAGCGGCCGGAGTTCCGGCCGAGCGCATGCGGCGTATCCGGGAGGTGGTGAAGGGGCCGGACGCTTCCCAGGCCTTTGTTCCTCTCGAGGATCCCAAAGGCGGATCGATGCTGGCCACGGGAGTTCCCTTCCGCTTCAGCCTGAGTCCGGTATTGCCGCCGGCGCCGGCGCCCGCCCTGGGCGAGCACATCGGAGAGGTCTTGAAGGGCTGGCTCAATCTGTCCGACGCGGAGATCGAGCGGGTCGATAAAGAGGGCGCATTGGTATGACTCGGGATATCACAGGAGAATCCAGTGTCTTTGATTATTGATCTGACCGCCCATTCCGCGGCTTACGCGACCCGTCTTTTTGCGGAGACCGGCCATCGGGTGGTGCGAGTGGAATCTCCCGCGGGGGATTCGCTCAGGCGCACCGGACCATTTCTGCACAATCGCCCGGAGCTCGAAAACGGCGCCTACCACCAGTTTTTGAACGCCGGAAAAGAGAGCCTGACAATCGATCTGAAGACCTCGTCGGGGCAGAAAATTTTTTACGATTTATTAAAGAAATCGGTTGCTTTAATCGCCAATCTTCCGCTGCCACTTGACCAGAAGGCGTTGCTCGACGCGCAGCCGAATCTGGTATTGACTCTCGTGGAAGACAGTGAGCCCGAGCTGTGCGCCTTCGCCCGCTCGGGGCTCTTGTCCCTGACCGGCCACCCCGGGGAGCGGCCGGTCCTTCTAGGTGGGCATGTGATCTACTCGGCTACGGGCTTGTACGTGGCTGCGGCGACCGCGGCCGCCCTCTACGTTTTACAACAAACCGGGCAGGGGCAGGTCGTCAACGTCTCGGTCCGGCAGTGTCTCGAAACCTTGAACGAACAAGCGATGGTAACCTACGCCACGACCGGGAAAGGGACGGAGAGGCGCGGCTACCGTGGCGCCATAACCGCCGTCTCCGGCGCCTTTCCGAGCAGCGACGGCTACTGGATGATCAGCGTGCCCCATACGGTCGAAGGTTGGGACCGCTTCATGGAGTGGGTGCAGGACCCGGTGCTGATGGCGGATAAATCCCTCGCCGACGAAGCGGAACGCGATGAGAAGCGCGATCTGATCATCAATCGGTTGGAACTCTGGTCAAAGCGTTTTCCCAAAGCGGAGTTGGTCGCTGAGTCTCAGAAGCGGCACATCCCGGCTTCGCCGGTCGCCACCGCGTTGGAGCTGGCCGAAGATCCCCAGCTTCTGTCGAGGGGATTTTTGACTCAAATGGACCATCCGCGCTTCGGCCCGATGATGTTTCCCCAGGGGGCGATCGCGACGGTCCTGGGAACGCGTATGAAACCGGCGCCGACTTTGGGACAGCACAACGCCGAGATCCTCGCTGAGCTGGGTTATCATGAAAGCGATCATCGGGCATTGGTGGAATGCGGAGCCATGTGAGGGCGGAAGGTGCGGCTAAGATCGAAAGGAATCGCATGCAGAGTCGTTCAGCCATTGTAGGCATCGGACAGTCGGAGGTCGGGAGGCGCTCCGAGAAATCCTCCATCGCGCTCGGTCTTCAGGCCGCGGTCGCGGCGATCCGGGACGCTGGGCTGGAGAAGGGCCAGATTGACGGAATCGTCACGAGCCAGCCCCGTTCGAATCCAATGCCGAATTGCTCGGCCTTTATCGCCGAGCGGTTGGGGATCCGGCCCGCTTTTATCAATGACATCAGCCTGGGGGGAGCGGCGGCGGTCTCGATGGTGATCAGCGCCGCCGGCGCGATTCAATCGGGCCTTTGTACCACGGTCTTGTGCGCGTCCGCGGGCGGAGGGCAGCCGGTCTCCAAAAATGGGCGGGGCCATGGAAAATTAGCGAGCGGTTGGGAAGACTTCCTCTATCCGTTCGGGGCGGTGGCCGCGCCCGTGGATTACGCGCTCGCGGCGAGACGCCATATGCACGAGTACGGCACCACCTCGCGGCAATTCGGCGCGATCGCGGTGGCGTGCCGCAAGCATGCCTGCCTGAACCCCAACGCTCAGATGCGGAAGCCCATCACGCTCGAAGATCATCAAAACTCTGAGATGATCGCCGATCCCTTCCGGCTCCTGGATTGTTCTTTGGTCTCCGTGGGAGCGGGCGCCGTGGTCGTTACCAGCGCGGAGCGGGCCAGAGACTTTCCCCAGCCTCCCGCCTATGTCCTGGGCATGGGTTGCTCCTGCCGCTTCGGGAGCGTCGCTTATGCGGAGAGCATGACGACCGTCGGCGGCAAAGACTCATCCCGAACGGCTTATCAAATGGCCGGGATCAAACCGTCGGATGTAGACGTGGTCGAGCTGTATGATTGCTTTACCTATACCGTCCTGGTGGCTCTGGAAGATTACGGCTTCTGCGCCAAAGGAGAGGGCGGCGCGTTTGTCGAGAACGGCCGGATCGAATTGGGCGGCGAGCTTCCCGTCAACACCCACGGCGGCCTGCTCTCTCAGGCCCACGTCGGCGGCATTCTCCATATCACCGAGGGCGTCACCCAAATACGTGGCCACGGCGGGCCGCGCCAGGTGAAAGATGCCGAGATAGCGGCCGTGAGCGGGCAATGCGGACAGTTGGGTATCCACGCGACCCTTTTGTTGGGCAATCATGCTCATTAGGAAGAAAGATATCAAACCGCCGGACCGGGAGGGTCTTGAAGGGCCGATGCACTGAGCGAAAGGGATCAAGCGTATCTTTGTTTGAAGCGTAGCAGAGGCCCATTGCATCGGACCTGAGAGAGACTCTCGGTCCGGCTGATGACGATAACGGGTTTTTAAGAGAGCTAGCAGGAAGGAATTTTAATCGTGCCAAAAGGCAATCGCCCCCTACCTCTTCCCAATGCGGAAACCGAGCCGTTCTGGCAAGGCTGCACACGCGGCGAGCTCCTTCTCCAGCGCTGCCGATCGTGCCAGACCTACCGCCATCCGCCCAGCCCGATTTGCGCCCGTTGCTGGTCGCCGGAGCATGATTGGGTCCCGTCCAGCGGCCGCGGTACCGTCTACAGCTTCGTCGTGGTCCATCATCAGTTTCGCGAGTGGAGCGGCGAAGTCCCCTATGTGACCGCCATCGTGGAGCTGGCGGAAGGGCCGCGCATCGTCAGTAATATCGTCGGCGTGCCTCACGATCAGGTAAAAATCGGAATGCCGGTCGGCGTATTTTTCGAGCAGGCCTCCGAGGAAATCTTCCTGCCGTTGTTCCGCCCTGCCGGACCCTAGAGGAAGCATCCATGGCCGAGATACTTGGAATCGGAACCACCCACTACCCCGGACCTATGGTCCCCGATGCCAATATGGCCGCCTTTCTGCGCCGCACCTTGAAGAGCGATCGGGTGCCGGAATCTCTCAAAGATCCGAGGAACTGGCCGGAACCCATGCGGGCGGAATGGGGAAGCGACGAGGGGACCAAGGCTGCGGGGGAACACCGCAGGAGAATCGTCGAAGCCTTCCGCGAAATTCGCGGCGAGATCGAGGCCTTCAAACCGGACTTCGTCCTCATGTGGGGCGACGACCAGTATGAAAATTTTCGCGAGGAGGCGGTGCCTCCGTTCTGCGTTTATATTTTCGACCGCGCTTCCTACACCCCGCTATCGGGAATCGACCGCTGGGCCGGCACCAACGAAAACATCTGGGGCGAAGCGCCGGATAAAGTCTTTTCCGTTCGCGGCCACGCGTCCGGGGCTAAATTTCTGGCGCGGCGGATGCTGGAGGAAAGCTTCGACCTTTCCTACGCCTATGCGTTTCGCTCCCCGAGGGGGCTCGCGCACAGCTTCAGCCAGACGCTTCTCTATCTCGATTACGACCGGCGTGGCTTCGACTTTCCTTTGGTTCCGTTTCACGTGAATTGCTACGGCAGCAGTTTGGTGCAAAATCGCGGCGGCATGGCGCACGTGACCGGGGAAGGCGCCGCCGAACCGGACCCTCCCGCGCCCTCTCCCCGTCGATGCTTCGATCTCGGCCGGGCTGTGGCGCGGATTCTCCGTGCTAGCCCCTGGAGAGTGGTTCTCATGGGCTCATCGAGTTGGTCCCATGCCTTTTTGACCGAGAAGAACCACTGGCTTTATCCGGACGTGGTCTCGGATCGAGAACGATTTCAGGAACTCAGAGAAGGAAAATATGATCGTTGGCGTGACTTGAGCCTGCCGGAGATCGAAAAGGCCGGCGAGCAGGAGCTGTTAAACTGGGTATGCCTCGCCGGCGCCATGAGCGAGCTCGACTACCGGGTTCGCATTATCGACTATGTGGAAAGTTATGTGTTCAATTCCAATAAGTGCTTCGCCGTCTTCGGGCCGAAGGCCGGGGGGGACAGATGAGAAATCCTGCAACGAAAGGTCTAGCGTTTGTTTTTCTCGCGGGGCTTTGGACATCGGAGGCATCCGCGCAGGGCGGCTCCTCCGGTTGGAAGAGCGACTGGGAGCGGCTCACAGCCGCAGCAAAGGTGGAGGGGACGCTGGTCGTTGCCGGTCCTCCGGCGACCCAATATCGCGACGCCCTGATGGAGTTTCAAAAGGCTTTTCCGAACATCAAAATAGAGTATTCCGCGGCGAGCGGCCGCGATTTTGCCCCTCGCATTCTTGCCGAGCGGAGGGCGGACAAGTTTCTGTGGGACGTGCACGTGGGCGGCGCCGGGACTCCGAACCAGCAGCTCAAGCCAGAGGGGGTCTTTGATCCCCTCCTGCCGGCTTTGATCTTGCCCGAAGTCCTGGACGACAACGCCTGGGCGGGAGGATTTGCCGACGGTTGGATGGACAAGGAAAAGCGCTTTGTCTACGCCTTTTCAGGCGAGGTGAATCCCCAAGTCTACGTGAACCGAGATCTTGTTCCCGAGGCGGAATTGCAGCGGGTCGAAGATCTGGTGAATCCTAAATGGCGCGGCAAGATCTCCTGGAATGAGCCGCGGGAGCAGGGAAGCGGCGGCGCCACCGCGGGGTTTTGGATTTATCTCCTCGGCGAGGAATTTGTGAAGAAATTGCTGCAGCACGAGATCGCGGCCGTCCGGGACCTCCGCCAGCAGGCGGAGTGGCTGGTCCGGGGCAAATATCCGATCGGCATCAGCGTGGATGAGCGGTATCTCAATATATTCAAAGAAAAGGGCGTGGGTCTCAACGTGAAGCCGCTCGCCCCAGAGAGCCCCGCCGGAGGAGGGACGCGCATCGGGCCCGGCTTTGGAGGTCTGATGCGGATCAACCGTCCGCCCCATCCCAACGCGGCCAAGCTCTTTATGAATTGGCTTCTTTCCCGCGAGGGACAGATGGTTTACGTCAAGTTGACCCAGGTCAACAGCCGGCGCCTGGATGTCCGCGAAGGTCCGCCCGAAAGCGCGCCGAAGCGGGGCGTCAAGTATATCAACATCAATAAAGAGGAGTTGGGTTCCTATCAACGCCGGGGGATCGAGATCGCGAAGGAGATTCTGAAGTGATCGAGGAGACCGTAATGGACGGAGGAAAAATGAAGAATCGATGTTTCAAAGCGGGGAGCGTCGCGGCATTGTTGTTTGTAAGCCTTTCCTGGCCGGCGGGCGTTGCGCTGGGACAAAGCGCCGCCAAGGGGAAGGCCGAGTGGGATCAGCTCGTGACCGCGGCGAAGGCCGAAGGGAAAATAATATTGGCCGGCCCTCCGGCGCAGCAGTATCGGGAGGGGCTCACGGCATTTCAGAAGGTTTTTCCAGAGATCAAGATCGAATATTCAGGGGCGAGCGGTCGCGATTTCGGTCCCCGAATCTTAAAGGAACGGCAGGCGGGACAATTTCTCTGGGATGTGTATACGGGCGGCCCAGAGACGGCGAATTTTCAGCTCAAACCGGCAGGCGCCTTTGATCCGCTGGCGCCAACCTTGATCTTGCCCGAGGTTCTTGACGATAGCGTGTGGGCGGGGGGATTCAGCGACGGGTGGATGGATAAGGAGAAGCGCTTCATCTACGCCTTTTCGGGCAGGAGCTCGCCGCAGGTCCATGTAAACCGCGATGTGGTCTCCGAGCAGGAGCTGAAAAGGGTCGAAGATCTCGTGGAGCCCAAGTGGCGCGGTAAGATCTCGTGGAATGAGCCTCGAGCTACGGGCAGCGGGAGCGCTACCGCCGGTTTTTGGTTGTATCTTTTGGGAGAGGACTTTCTGAGAAAGTTGCTGAGCCAGGATATTATCGCGATCCGGGATCTTCGCCAGCAGGTGGACTGGATTGTGCGCGGTAAGTATCCGCTCGCCGTCTCCCTGGATGATCGGTTTTTGGCTGAGTTTAGCGAAAAGGGCGTGGGTCGTAATGTCAAGCCGCTGGCGCCGGAGACCCCCGCGGGAGGAATTACGCGCATCAGTCCCGGCTTCGGGAATGCGATGCTGATCAACCGGGCACCTCATCCGAATGCGGCCAAGCTCTTTATCAACTGGCTGTTGTCGCGCGAGGGCCAGATTGCCTACGTCAAGGCGACGGACATCAATAGCCGCCGCCTGGATGTCCGTGAGGGCCCGCCCGAAACCGCGCCTCGGAGGGGAGTGAAATATATCAACGTCAATAAGGAAGAGCTCGCGCCCAACATAGAGAAAGCGGTAAAAATAGCCAACGAGATCCTGAAGTAAGGAGCTTTTTCTGACGATGGGACATTATTATCGAGACGTGCGCGAACACCTGAGTGCGCTGGAAGAGCGCGGCAAGCTCCTCCGGGTCAAGCGCGAGATCAATAAAGACACGGAGCTCATGCCTCTGGTGCGTTGGCAATTCCGCGGCTTGGCGGAAGAAGAACGGAAGGCCTTTCTATTCGAGAACGTGGTGGACGTCAAAGGCAAGCGCTACTCGATGCCGGTGTCCGTGGGCACGCTGGCGGCCAATACCGAGATCTACGCCATCGGGCTCATGTGCGAGCCCGCCGAGATCCATGAGCGCTGGACGCAGGCGCAGTTGAACCCGGTTCAGCCGGTCCGGGTCTCTTCCGGGCCGGTTCAGGAGGTCGTATGGCGGGGAAAGGATCTCTTGAGCGGTCACGGACTGGATATGATCCCCGTGCCGATCTCGACGCCGGGCTTCGACAACGCGCCCTACTTGACGTCGGCCAACTGGGTATCGAAAGATCCCGAGAGCGGCATCTATAATATTGGAAACTATCGAGGGCAGCTTAAGAGCCCCGACCGCCTTGGCGGATGCTTCGGCAGCCAGCATATGGGCCAGCACTGGCGGAAGTGCATGGCCAAGGGAAGGTCACTCGAGGCGGCGGTCGTGATTGGAGTGATTCCCAGCGTGGCGTACGCCGCGACGGCGAAGCTGCCCTATGATTTCGACGAATACCGGTTGGCGGGCGGTCTGGCGGGTGAGCCGGTGGAGCTGGTGAAATGCCTCACGGTCGATATCGAGGTGCCGGCGACGGCGGAGCTGGTGATCGAAGGAGTGGTCTCGATCGACGCGGTCGAGCCCGAAGGCCCCTTCGGGGAGTATACGGGTTACATCGGGAAGCGGGGTTTCAGCCCCTACATGGACGTGACCTGCATCACGCACCGCCGCGACGCCATCTACACCGCCCTGATCAGCCAGTTTCCCCCGAGCGAGTCGAGCAAGATCAAACACCTCGGCACGGAAAAGGTTATTTTTAAATACTTGAAGTACGATACCGGGATCTCCGCCGTCTTGGACGTCGCGCTTCACGACGAGGTGAGCGGGAGCGGCCAGGCCTACTGCGTGATCAAAATCCGTAAGACGAACCCCGCGAACGTGTGGCGGGCACTGCACGCGGCCAATGCCTACAGTAGCAACAACGCGAAGATCTGTATCGCGGTCGACGAGGATATCGATATTCGTGATCCGGCGATGATCAACTGGGCCATCTGTTTTAACGTCATTCCGGACAAAGATGTCGCGGTCGCCCAGGGAAAGACGGGCGGTCTCGACCCTTCGGCTCGCCCCCCGGGACTCGAGCAGGAGGGCCGCACAGCCGCGATGACGGCGCTCCTCATCGACGCCACGCGTCCCTGGCCTTATCCCCCGGTCTCGCTCCCGCGCAGAGATTTCATGGAGAGGGCGAAGGGGATCTGGGAAGAGTTGCGGCTGCCGCCGCTCAAGCCCCGCATGCCATGGTATGGTTACAGCCTGGGCGCGTGGACTGAAGAGGACGAGGATGAGGCGGAAATCGCCTTGAAGGGAGAACATTTCGTTACCGGAGAGAAGGCCAAAAAACAGCGGACCAAGCCCTGAACCATTTGCAGTTATCGACGCGGCGAGGTAGGAAAAAGCTATGGCCGTTGTACCATCACCCCCAGCGAGCCGCTTTGCCCAGGCGGGCGGCGTCAAAATCCATTATCACGAGGCGGGAAGCGGGTATCCCCTGATTTGCATTCATGGGGCCGGCCCAGGCGCCACGGCCTGGAGTAATTTCAGGGGTAACTTCGCCGAGCTCAGCCGCCATTTTCGCACAATCCTCCTGGACATGCCCCAGTACGGCAAATCCGATAAACCGGTGATCGAGGGAGGAAGGCTGGCTTTTCTGGCCAAGACGCTGCGCGATTTTATGGAGACCCTGGGAATTGCCCAGGCCCATTTCATCGGCAATTCGATGGGCGGCCAGTCGGCGCTGAAGCTGGCCATCGACTTCCCGGAAAAAATCAACCGGCTCGTTATCATCGGATCGAGCCCGCTCAAAGCGGGAAGCATCTTCCAGCCGATGCCGCTGGAGGCGATCCGGAATATCAGGGAGTACTACCGCGGCGAAGGGCCGAGCCTGCCCAAGATGCGGCAACTTCTGGAAAGCTTGGTCTCCAATCCGGCTCTGATCACTGACGATCTGGTCGAAGAACGATACGCGTCGAGCATCGAGCCGGAGATCCTGGAGATAAATGGAAAGCCCGCTGCCGATGCCGAGGATCTTTACTTTGAACTTCCGCGGGTCAAGGCGAAGACCATGATGATATGGGGGCAGGATGACCGGGCCGGCGCGCTGGATGTGGGCCTTCTCATGCTTCGGCGCGTTCCGGACGGCCGGCTCTATCTATTTTCAAAGTGCGGCCATTGGGCGCAAGTCGAACACCGTGAGGAGTTCAATCGCGTCGTCATCGACTTTTTGACGAACGCGTGAGCCTATTTTACGAGAGGGGGTAAGAGCAATGGCGATTTCAGTCCGCGCCCAAGAAGATTTGCTGGAGAAGCCTTCCGATACGGAGAGTTGGCGGGCGGAGATCCCGGCCACGGGGCTCCGGGAATACTGGTACCCGGCGCTCCTCTCAAAAAAAGTCGGGAAAGGAAAACCCACTGGACTGCGCATGCTCGGCGAGGACCTGGTTTTCTTCCGCGATCCGGACGGCCGGATAGTCGGCTTCAAAGATCTCTGTCCCCATCGCGGAGCGAAGCTTTCCATGGGGGTCTGTCACTTTCCGGGAACGCTCACCTGTCCCTATCACGGCTGGACCTACAATGGTGATGGCGAAGTGATCGCCGCCTTCATCGAAGGGCCGGAGTCCCGGGTTCCTGAGTCCGGGATCCATGCCACAACCAAGATCGTCAGAGAATTTCGCGGCATGGTGTGGGTGTGGATGGGAGAGGGCGAGCCGGTACCGCTGGAAGAAGATGTCCCGGAGGAGTTCTTGGAGCCGGGAACCTGGATACTGACGGCCATCCGTCCCTGGCCGATCAATTGGCGCCCGCTCATCGAGAACGCCATTGACGGCCACGCCCCATATGTCCACAGGAACTCGCTCATAGCGATTCTGTTCGGCGTCGGCCCGCTAGGACAGAAGCTCACCCCGCAGTTGACCCGCGACGGCAAGGGGATCTGCCTGATGAAAGGCAACTTTCCGCCGCCGCGGCAGGACTATCCGGGATTGGGACGGTTCCCGCGCGTGCTGGTTCGTAGGCTTTGGCAGCGGATTCTTGGGAGATGGAGGAAGACGACGACTTTTACCGGGAAGCCCTACACCCAGGAGATTGTCCTCCCCGGCATCAACCGGATCACCTATCCCAATCACCTCTACATGCGCTGGGGAGTTCCCATCGACGAAGGGGCGGTGAGGAATTTTTACTGGCACGTGATCCGGGGCACGACCCTGTGGAAGCTCGGCTTCTGTCTCCGCTACTATCTTTTCCGTTGCTGGGCGATGAACATCCTCTTCTCCGAGCAGGACCGCCGCATCGTGGGGGCGCAAAATTACGGTGGCAGCGAGAGGCTCTCATGGACCGATGGCGTGGTCGTCGGTTGGAGAAAGATGGTGCTCCACGGCTATCACGTGGAGCGCGTCAAGCGGACCCATCAAGGAAAAATCCATTTGGAACCGGCTTCCGGCAGCCACGCCTGATCGGCGGATCAGCCCCTCCTTTGCGAAAAGTTTTCTCCCGAGGAACAACGGGGAGCTGTTGCGCAGGTCAGACTTGAAATGATCCGTTGACGCAATGGCACCACTCTGCTAATGGAAGCCTTAAGAAAGGGTGACTGCATGAGAAAACCATGAAACTTTTTTTGAGAGGAAACACAACGTGACTGTACGCGAAGTCATGGAAGTCTTCAACAAGCGTCGGAAAGAAGAGCCGGTAATGGTATCGCCAGGCATCACTGGCAGGATCTTGGATGAACTGGGACACCGGGGTCCGACTCTCACAGGGACTAGCCTGTCTTATGCTGCGCCCATGTGTTTTGGCCTGGCGCTCGCGCGTCCAGACCTGAAAGTCGTGGCCATTGAAGGCGACGGTTCGATGGTTGCGGGCTTATCCTTTCTCGCCACTTTGGGACGCTATCCATTAAAGAATCTAGTGCTGTTGGTCATCGACAATGAAACACACCTTTTGACCGGGTTCGGGGGACTCCCAACAGCCACAGCGAGTAGCTTGGACCTGCAAGCAGTTGCTTCAGGGGCGGGCGTCAGAAATGTTGCCAAGGTGACCACGGTGGCACAGGTCGAAGAATGGGTTCAGCGGGCGCTTTCTGAGGACGGCCCCTTTGTCCTGATCGTAAAGGTTGACCGTTCAGGACACCGTCCCACAACTCGGCCGCCTCCAAATCCCATGGATCGCACGGAGGCCTCGGTGCTTTTTCGCCGCTGGCTTTTAAACAATCCCAGGCGGCCAGGCACGAGTCCAGCGCTGGAGCTGAAACCCCGGCAGGTGGAAGTGGAGGAAAACATGCCAGGGAAAGAGACCGGCCGCGCTATTTATGACGCGATGAAGGCCGCCGGAATCGATCTCTTTGTCTATTTGCCAGAAAGCGTAACCTTCCCGGCTCAACTCCTCGCCGAGCGCGACCGTGACATGCTAGCCGTTTGTTGCGCCCGCGAAGACGAGGGCATCGCGATCGCAAGCGGAGCTTACTACGGAGGACTCTTGCCTGCCATCGTCATGGAAGGATCGGGAGTCGGTTACTCCGCGCTTGTGCTGGCGGGATGTATCCTCCGTCGCACGCCTGTGCTGATCGTTGCCAGCCATTCGGAATCGCTCGGCGTCCGTTTCGATTACGATACAACGTCGCGGCTGACCAATGAGCCCATTCTTCGGGCCTTACAGATTCCTTACCAAGTACTTAAACGAGTTGAAGATGCTCCCTATCTGTTCCGCGAGTCCGTACATGAGATGCGCATTTTAAAGATGCCGGTTGGCGTGGTCGTGCCACCGTACGTGATGTCGGAACGTGGGCTGGGTTAGGGCAGAGCAGCGAACCTTCGTACCTTATAATACAGAGGACTGTGAAAATTGAACCAGGAGGATGTGGCATGAGGAGTCTACAAATAAGTCCTGCCGCTTTTGCCTGTCTTCTATTTCTCCTTGCTCTTTGGGCTAATGCGGCTAGGGCGTCTTCAGCGCTTGTTCCTTGGGGGCCGATGAATGAAATCGAAGCGGCGGCCCGCAAAGAGGGGAAAGTGGCGATCTATGCCGCGCCGGGTCATGCCCTGCCTCCTGACCAGCAGGCCATCAGCGCCGTCATGAAGGAAAAATATGGGATCTTCGTTGAGTGGACATCCATGAGCGCCAGTGATATCGGGCCTCGGGTCCTTGTGGAGAACCGGACCAAGCGGTACGTCACCGACATCATCATGTCCGGGGAGACCAACACGATTGAACACTTCGCGCCCAGGGGGCTTGTTCAACCAATACTGGCCCCTTCCACTTTGGAGAAAGGCGTGTGGCGTTTGGACCCGTCCAGAAACCGGCCTAAGGAGCGGGACTGGTTCTTCATCTTTTTTGGCATCATTCCCAGTTTCATCGTCAATACGCAACTTGTGCCTCCGGGAGAGGAGCCAAAGAGCTACAAGGACCTTCTGGATCCGAAATGGAAAGGGAAGATCGTGATGGAAAACCCGGGCCAGGGAGGGAGCGGCTCTGGCTGGTTTCGGGCGACGTATCGGACGCTGGGGCTTGACTACATAAGGGCGCTTGCTAAACAGGTGACTCTCGTACGGGTGGGGTCCGAGGTTCCTGATAGCGTTGCCCGCGGCCAGTACAGCCTCGGCATTTCGCCCACCGTGGCTCGTTCCCGGGAGCTCATCCAGGCTGGCGCTTCGCTCAAGTTTGTCGGGGCCAAAGAGGGCCTTCACGTCGTCGGCCCGGGCATGAGTTTCTTGAGCAATGTTCCGCACCCAAACGCAGCCAAGGTGTTTATCAACTGGTTTTATAGCAAGGATGGGCAGACCGTCTACAACCAGAATCACCGGTCCGTGTCGCTTCGTAAGGACGTATCCCAGGACCACCTTCCTCCGGAGGAGCGTTATGTAGACGGCAGGCCCTTCTTTATCCAAGCACTGGAAGATTCGGAGCCAGGCCGCCCGGCTGAGACCTTGATCCTCGCGCGGCGGATCTTTGAGGGAGGAAAGTGAGTGACGTTCGCACAATAGGAGGTAAGTTATGACAAGGTGGGTTAGGCTGTTGACTTTGGCCATTCTGTTTGGGATTGGAGCGGGGCAATCCTGGAGCGCATCGGCTCCCAAGCCCTGGGGTCCGATGAACGAAATCGAGGCGGCGGCGCGCAAAGAAGCGCGGCTCGTCATCTATGCTGCTCCGGGCCATACGAACGGCGATACCCAACGGGCGGTGAGCCAGCAATTCCAGCAGAAATACGGCATCGCCATTGACTGGACCGGTATCGATGCCCGCGACATCGCCCCCCGGGTCCTGGCCGAGCAGCGGACCAAGCAATACGTGGCGGATCTTGTCATGACCGGCTATGGGGGCGCCTGTACTCCCATCAAGGCGGCGGGTTACATCGAGCCCCTTCTCGCCCCTTCAACCATGGAAAAGGGGGTCTGGCGCCTCGAGCCGCTGGCGGCGGCGCCCAAGGAGCGAGACTGGGCTTTCATTTTTATGAATCTTATCCCGAGCTTTTTCATCAATACCAATCTGGTTCCGCCGGCTGAAGAGCCGAAGGGCTATCAGGACCTGCTTCAACCCAAGTGGAAAGGCAAGATTGTGCTTCAGACTCCCAGCGTGGGTGGATCCGGGTCCGGCTGGTTTCAGCCAACGTACAGGACGCTCGGGCTGGACTACATGAGGGCATTGGCCAAACAAGTAGTGATCGTGCCGCAAGTCAACGATGTGCCCGACCAAGTTTCCCGAGGCCAATTTGTCCTTGGGCTGGGTGCCTCCACGGGCCGGGGTCGCGAGCTTGTGCGTGAAGGGGCGCCGGTAAAATTCGTCCAACCGAAAGAGGGCTCCCACTTAGCCTATGTCGGGACTTGCGCCTTATCCCCCGTGTCCCATCCCAATGCGGCCAAGCTGTTTCTCAATTGGCTGTACACCCAGGAGGGGCAAAGCCTCTATAGCAAGCCGATGAACGCCATTCCTTTGAGAAAGGATGTCGCTCAGGACCATGTTCCGCCCAACGAGCGCCACGTCGAGGGCCAGCCCTTCATGGCCAGGGCGGTGGAAGACCTGACGGACCAAAGGGCTTACGAGCTCTATGCTCTGGGCAAACAGATCTTTGATGAAAAGAAGTAGGAGGGGCGTGAGAGTGCGGCTGGAATGTCTCTTGCCAGCATTGTCGCCCTACTCTTCCATTTTGGCTGCACGAACTCTGTGAAATCAGTCGAGAGTTCCCCTCGTGTAACTCCACATGCTTCGTTGTACCAATTTGTATGGGCGGTCATTAGATAGTCTACGAGCTGTGGCGTTTGAGGGCTGATGAGCTCGGGCGGCACTCCTAGCGTTTTCCAGTCAAGATTTTCATATATGCCACGTTCGATTAATGAGAAGACTTGGGTGAGCGCTCCGTATGTTGTATCGCTATGTTCAATTCCAGCTTGCGCTGCTTGGATAAGTGTGCTTGTCGCTGCAAGTCCAAGGCCTCTGGTGGAGATTTCCATACCAGGCCACTGTTTAGAAAACTCTAGACGATTCTCCAGTGCTACATAGGCCTTTCGCCTCCAATACTACCCAATCGCCATCCAACTTCACGTCGTAAACCTGGCTGCTGTATCCCCGTTGGTTGAGACACCTGCCATCGGTCAAGTCGAAGATGAATCCGTGGAGCGGACATTTAATATGTTTGCCGAACATTAACCCTTCACCTAGGTTCCCTTGCTCATGAGGACAATCCCGATCAATCGCACGATATTGATCCTCCACTCGAAGGAGAACAATCGCTCTTCCGCCCTCCTCGACGACTGCGAGGCCCTCTCTGTCCAGTTCAGGAGGGAACTTCACCTTTATTGTCACTTTTGATGCTGTCCTCTGTCAAACTCCCTGAAGTCGTTGCAGCGTGAAATCCCGATTCATCGTGTTGAATAAGTATCCTACCGGCACGACGAAACGGCTCTCCAGAAAAGTGTTGTAGACGGCGTCAGCGGCCTTCCGGCTGTCGAGCCCAGTTTTGTCTACACACCGGTGGTAAGCCATGTGGAGTTCCTTGCCGCTCTCCCAGTCCACACGTTCACAAGTGGAAGCCAGAAGGTGCAGAAAATCGCGCTGTTCCTGGTCAAGTTCTCCTTGATGTGGCGCCGGCCCCTCTCCGGTGTACTGCATGTAAGACCAATTCTCTTGGGCGAGGCCAGCCTCGAAATCACAATCAATGACTTCTCCGTCCATGACACAGAACTTAGGCACGATCATAAGTGTGCCCTGACGGACTTTACCCTTGGCGTCTCGGAATTTATACGCGCCCTCCTCCATCCCAAACACCGTGATACGGGCTGGGAGTCCCGGAGTAAGGCTTCCCAGCTTATCCTCCAGTCGTAGCGCCCTGGCCGGGTTGATGGTCACTCGCTCCACCACGTCTTTCAACGTAAAGCCGTTGTTCAAAAATAGCGACATCACATGGGCGAGCGAGTGCGCCGGTCCAGTGATGCTAACGCCCTGAAGATCGGAGCTAATAACGTCAGCAATAATGCCTTGGGCAAAGAGCTTGTCGAAGGCTTCGAAGGAAAAGTTGTTACCGCCGAAGGCAACGGAAAGGATGACACCCCGCCGTTGTGCACGCAGAACTTCAGGAAAAACAACACCTTCGTCGTCTAGCAGGTTGCCCCAATTGCCTGTATACGCGTGGGTAAGGGTGTCCCCAGGTCTCAAAGAGTCGACAACCTGTCTCGTTATTCTAGGGCCACGTGGAGCAGAAGGAACGATGTCACCCAGATGGAGGTAGTACGGTATATCTGCCGCTTCGCTTATACTTCGCATGACCTCGATCGGTCGGATACCGAGGTAAGTGTGTATCCCGCCTTTCAAGGCGCGGACCCGGTCTCGGTTCCGGTCTATCATCTCTTTCCAAAGACCCGGCGGGATATTTGTCTGTTCAGGCTGCTCGTAGTTCTTCGGATCCAGTGTCAACTTCCCATTGCCGAGTCCTCCAGGAA
>Ga0080064_1001638_pt1 | contig 43679 bp, 27 predicted proteins | sample Subgrocontami54m_FD_69260 | JGI IMG/M metagenome (GOLD analysis project Ga0080064, IMG submission 69260) | Subsurface groundwater microbial communities from S. Glens Falls, New York, USA - GMW46 contaminated, 5.4 m (SPADES assembly) (version 2) ...
GAGAGCGAGGTCACCGCGCCGCGGGTGAGCAACGGCCGCGAGCCGTGCGAAATCTCCCGCCAAACGTCGGCCGGGGGCGCGCCACCAGTCCGGGTGAAGTACCGGACCGTCTGGCCGAGGAAATAGCAGGCCGGGAGGTGCACCGGCGCGGTCAGCGGTGTGGAGAGAAACTGGAGGGCGATGCAGAGGAGCAGGTTGCCCCGAACCACCAGCGCGCCGATCACGGCAAACACGCTTTGGGCCGGCAGGAAGGGCACGACGGTGATGGGAAACCCGATCAGCCACGCGCGGGCGAGCGAGTTGCGCGTCGGCAGCCACAACGACTTGTCGAGAATGCGATCGCCAAACCAGCCATGCAGCCGCCCGCCGCGCATCTTGCTGCGCGACATGTTCTGGCGGTGCATCCACCGCATGACCCGCAGGGGCAGTCGCATGATTCAAGCCCGGCGCAGACGCCGGCCGGTCAATCGCGGCCCGGAAACCATATGGTACGCAGCAGCCATCGAGGCAAGGGGTGTGGCATGAGGGCGGCATGTAGGGCCCTCGCCCGCCGCGAGTCAACTGGCGCCGTGCTCGATCTGCGCGGCCGCAGAAATTCGGTTTGCGGTGCGCCGCTAAGTAACTCGATAGTCACCGGCTCACCCCTCGCGGCTGAACACTCTTCCGGAATCCTTCATGCGTCTCGCTGCCCTGGTTCGTCCCCTTATTCTCGTCGCTGCCGCCACCGCCGTCTCGGCGGCGCAGCCGCCCGCCGGCTTCACGGCGCTCTTCAACGGCAAGGACCTTTCCGGCTGGCGCGGGGGTGACACGTTCGATCACCGCGAACTGCTGGCCATGTCGCCGGAAGCCCGCGCGGCCAAGATCGCCGATTGGACGAAGAGCCTCACCGAGCTGAAGGACGGCAAGCCGCACTGGCGCGCCGAAGGGGGTGTCCTGGTCAACGATGGCCAGGGCCGGTACGCGACCACCGAGCAGGATTACGGCGACTTCGAATTGCTGCTCGATTACAAGCTCGAGCCGGGCGCCGACTCCGGCGTTTACCTGCGCGGCGTGCCACAGGTGCAAATCTGGGACTACACCATGCCCGATCCCAAAGGTCACGGGTACGCGAAAGGCTCGGGCGGACTCTGGAACAACGGCCCGATGGGGGCACCGGGGCGCGACCCGCTCGTCCGCACCGACAAGCCGATTGGCCAGTGGAACTCGCTGCGCGTCGTGATGGTCGGCAGCCGGGTCAGCGTCTGGCTCAACCAGAAGCTCGTCGTCGATCACCAGATTCTCGAAAATTATTACGACCGGGGAAACAAGAAGCTGAAGCCCGACGAGCGGCGGCCCGTGCCGCCGAAGGGCCCGATCGAACTGCAGACCCACGGCGGCGGCACGCAGTGGCGGAACATTTTCCTGCGCAAAATCGGCGGCGAGGAGGCGAACAAGATTCTCGCGAGCAAGGGCGGCCAGGGCTTCAAGCCAATCTTCAACGGCAAGGATCTCAGCGGCTGGACCGGCGCAACGGATGCCGTCGAGGTGAAGGACGGGGTAATCATGTGGAAGGAGAAGAAAGGCGGCGTCCCCTATTGGAACAAGGAGCTGAAAGACTTTCAGGCGCGGGTGATGTTCAAGCTGCCCAAGGCCGGCAACAACGGGCTGGCCATTCGCTATCCCGGCGCCCCGAACACCGGTGACGTGGCGTACATCGGCATGTGCGAGCTGCAGATCCTCGACGACAACTACGAACAAAACAAGCCGGCGAAGATCGAGCCGCAACAGGCACACGGCTCCGCCTATGGCATGGTGGCGGCCGCCCGCGGTTACCAACGGCCCATCGGCGAATGGAATTTCCAGGAAGTCACCGTCAAGGGCTCGACGCTCAAGGTGGAGCTCAACGGCAGCGTGATTCTCGATACCGATTTGAAGAATGCGACGATTAACCCGAAGGTGCTGAAGCACGAACAAACCGGCCGCACCCGCCTGAGCGGCTATTTTGGCTTCGCCGGTCACAACGACCCGGTGCAGTTCAAGGAAATTTCAATCAAGGAGCTGTGAGCCCCATGAATCGCCGTTCATTCCTGAAGTCCTCCGCGGCGCTCGCCGCGCTCGCCCCCGCCGCGGCCGCAGCCGCCGAAAAGAAAAATCGCACGAAGGCGGCGGACACCGCGGCCACGCCGAAGGAGTTCAAGCCATCCCGCACCGCCCCGCGGCCGAACAAAAAGGGGTTCATGTTTTCCACCTTCCGCAACCCCCCCGGCCAGACGCTCACGCTGAAGCAGAAATTCCAGATGCTGAAGGCTGCGGGATTCCAGGGCGTCGAGATCCAAAGCAACCATCCCGAAGCCGAGGTCCTCGCCGCACGCGACGCCGCGGGGCTGGAGATCCCGAGCGTGCTGGTGTCGTCCCACTGGACCCATCCGCTGACGGACCCGGATCCGGCCAAACGCGAAGTCACCGTCAATACCCTCAAGCAAGCGCTGCGTGAGGCGAAAGCCTACGGTGCGCGCTCGGTCCTACTCGTCCCCGGCGTGGTAAACAAGCAAGTCTCCTACCGCGACGCGTACCAACGCTCCACCGAGGAAATCAGGAAGTGCGTGCCGCTCGCGGAGGAACTCGGCGTGGCGATCGCGATCGAGAACGTCTGGAATGCGTTTCTGCTCAGCCCGCTCGAGTCCGCGCAATACTGCGACTCGTTCAAGTCGCCCATGGTCCGGTGGCACTTCGATGTCGGCAACGTGGTGAACACCGGCTGGCCCGAGCAGTGGGCGCGGATCCTCGGGCAACGGATCGTCACCGTCCATGTGAAGGAATTCAGCCGGAAGCTGCGCGACGAAAGCGGTCCCCGCGCGGGATTCGACGTGAATCTGTTCGAAGGCGACAGCGACTGGCCTGCCGTCATGGCCGCCTTCGACGAAATCAAATACACGGGCTGGCTCATCACCGAGCAGAGTGCGCCGAAAAACCTGCCCCCCGCCGAGTTCCTCTCCCACCTTTCGAAGAAACTGGATCAAATCCTCGTGGCATGAACGCCCACTGGATTGGGCCCGCTCCTGCCCGGCGCAGCCACCGCAGAATTTCTAAACCCAAATCATGAATACCTCCTCAACCGAAACTCCCTCGCCCGCGACCTCGATGCCGCGTCGCGATTTTCTAAAAACCTCCGGCGTCGCCGCCGCCGCCGCCGCGGTGACGTGGAAGAATCCGCTGACCGCCGCCGAGCGCGCGCGGTCCATCGGCGCCAACGACCGGATCCGCGTGGCGCAGCTCGGCTGCGGCAGCCGGGGCGTCGGCACGCACATGAAGGAAATGAAGAAGCACCTCAAGGTGGCCAATTTTGAATACGTCGCCGTGTGCGACACGTGGCGCATGCACCGCGAGCAGGCCGCCGCCACCGTCAAGGCCATGTCCGGCAACGAGGTGAAGCAGTTCAAGAACTACCGCGATCTTTTCGCCTCCGGCGACTTCGACGCCGTGCTCGTGGCCACGCCCGATCTCCACCACACGACGCACCTCGAGGCGGCGGCAAAGGCGGGCAAGCACATCTACATCGAGAAGCCGCTCGCCACCGAGCTGGACAAACTGCTCCGCGCCTACGACGCCGCGAAGGCCGCGCAGGCGAAGGGCAGCATCATTCAGGTCGGCACGCAGCTCCGCAGCCTGCCCGGCATCACCGGCGCGCGCGAGTTCATGAAAACCGGCGCGCTCGGCAAGATCACCCGCATCGACGAGACCCGCAATGCCGAGAAGCCGTACTGGTACCAATACCTCGAGCGCGACGTGAAGAAAGAGGACGTCGAGTGGGATGAATTTCTCGGCGACCGCAAGAAGCGCCCGTTCGACGCGCGCCAGTATGCCGCGTGGTACGGCTACTATGATTTCTGCCAGGGGCCGGTTCCGCAGTGGGGCGCGCACTTCCTCGACCTCATGCACTACGTGATGGACTGCGGTTTCCCGGAATCCTGCGTATGCCTCGGCGGCGTGACCTACTGGAAGGACGAGAACAAGTTCACGACCCCGGACAATGTCATCGCCACCTGGATGTATCCCGAGGGCTTCATCGTCACGAGCTCGAATAATTTCGGCAACTTCGCCGGCAACACGCGGAAATTCTACGGCGACAAGGGCACGCTCAGTGTCGATAATTGGAACGTGCCGAGCTACAGCGCCGATGGCGGCCCGAAGCGCGACGGCAAGATTCGCGGCAAGGTGGAGGTCACGCCGGTCCAACGGCCCGAGCACTGGCTCAACTGGCTGCAATGCATGCGTGACGGCAAGACGCCGCACGCCTCGATTGATGCCGGCTACCAGCACGCCATTGCCGTGCTCATGGCCGTGATGTCGTACGACACCGGCAAGAAGACCGTGTACGACCACGCGAAGCGGACAATCAAGACCGCGTAACCGCCAACCCTCCCTGACTCCGGGCGCAGCCTTCCGCTGCGCCCTTTTTTCTTGATGTAGGGCGGAGTCTCCGCACCCCGCCGCAAAAGCACGCCGATCTGCCTATTCGGCGGGGTCAGGCGACCCCGCCCTGCAGCACGATTACTTCGCCGGCTTCCACGCCTCCGCGCCGGCGACGTCCTTCGCCGCGGCGGGGTCGCGGCCATACACGCCGCCGATTTCCTTTGTCGGCAGCTTCGGCTGGCTGCGGCTTGGCCGCTCGACGCAGTACCACCAATTCCGGGCGAACTTGAAGGTCGCCGGCGCCGTACTGCTGCCGATGTTCACGCCGCCTTCGGCCCAGCGCGCCTCTTCAAAAACGATCACGTTGTCGGTGAACTCGCCGTTGCGACAAGCGACGAAGCCGGGCGACCGATTCTCCTGCACAATCCGCAGCGCCCAGCGGCCCGGCCGCTCGATCGTGTTGAACCTTACCACGGCGCCATCGACCCCCGCGAAGGTCACCGGCGCGACTCCGCCGACAAAGGTGTTTCCCTCGACGCGGATGTCGCGCGCCTCCGCGTGCGGGCCGTTGCCGGTCAGCGGCGGCCGGAAGAATTGCCGGCCGGTACTGCCGCCAATATTCACGGCGCGACCGCCCGCGTACTCGAAGCGATTGCGGCTGATCTCCATGTCCGTCGTTCCGCCTTTGCATTGGACGCCGGTCGCGTTCGGCGGACTGTTGTGGCGCAGCAAGCAGTCACGCACCACGCCGCGGTGGCAGCCCACCATGTCGATCGCCGAACCGCCGCCCGTCCCCCATCGTTCGATCGTGCAGCCGACTATCCTGAAATCGGATACGCCGGAGAGCTTGATCCCGTCTTCATTCCCCCCTCCCCCGACATCCATGATGCGAAGTCGCTGCAGCCCGAGGTGGTGCGATCCGGGACCGGTCCGCACCCCGCCGTCGTCGATGTTCAGCCCATTGCTGTACAGCACCGTGAAAACGAGGTCGGCCAGTTCAACGAACGCCGCATTCGAGAAGTGCAACCCCATCTTCGCATCGCGAAAGACCGCCGGTTTGTTGGGGTCCGCCGAGGCGATGACGATGGGACGACCTTCCTCGCCGTGAAGGTCCGCAAACTGGAGCCCGCCACCATAGCTGCCTTCCGCCAGGAGAATCCGGTCGCCCGGCTGCGCCGCGCGGAGGGCGTTTTTGAGTTCCGCGGCATCGTGGACCAGCACGTCCTTTCCGAACGCAGAACCGAGCAGAACGCAGGAAAATAGCAGCCGGCGAAGCATGAGCGGCAGCAGTCACGCGACCGCAGTGGGCGTTGGCAAGCACCCGGAGGGCCCGTTAACCGGCGCCCAGCTCACTCGCTGTACGCATCGCTACAGAATAGGAGTTTTCCCGGGATGAAAATCGGAGATTTTGGAATCGTTTTGCCCGCTATTCGCATTGAGCGTTTGCGCCTTCGCTGTCGCGATGTGTAGCGAACGCTACGAACACACCCATTTTGCCCACCCGATGACAGGACACCGCCAATTTCTCGTAATCGACGACAATCCAGACAGCCGCTTCCTCCTCGTAAAGACATTGTTGCGCAAGTTTCCCCAATCGCTGCTCCAAGAGTGTCAGGACTCCGATGTTGCCCTCGTGGCAGCGCGCAACCCGCGACTCGACGTGATTGTGGCTCACCGCGCCAGCGACGTGGACGGCCCCGAACTGGTCCGGCTCTTGAGGCACACGAATCCCGACGTGCCGATTGTCATGGTTTCCGGGCTCGATCGCAGTGCGATCGCGGCGGAAGCTGGCGCCACCGTCTTCCTGAATTACGACGAGTGGTTGCGAATCGGCACCGTGGTTTCCGACCTGCTCTCACCCGAGGATGCGGCCAACCCTTCTCATCGTTGACGACGACGCGGACCGAGGTGCACGCCGGATTGGTGGTCCTATTGAATCAAGGGCTCGCGTCGATCTGCGACGTCGCGCCGGCGGTCGCGCGATAGATCCGCGACGCGATCCGGTCCGGGTTCACGCAGGCGAAGACATGCGCGGAGCCCGGTGAAAGATCGGCGCGAATCATGACGCCGCCCTTGGCCCATTGGTGCGTGCGCGTCATGTCCGTCACGCGCACCACGAAAACACCGTCGCCCGCGTCTGGAGGGGCGACCTCCGTGACATCCGCGCCCCGCGCGGAGGCGGGCCCTCCAGGAATGACGCCGCCCCGGGCGAGGCCCGCGCTGCACGCATCAGGTTTCGTCTTGCCCTGTTATGGGCGAGAGATGACAAGGGATTTGCTGGACCCCACCCCAATATGCTCCCGCAATCTGCTCCCAAAACCCACATCGAGCCGGGCGTCAAAGTAGTGATCGACGACCGGACGTACACCGCGCGCCACAACAGCGTGCTCGGCCGCGAAGGCACGATCGCGGCGGATTACTTCGACAAGTTCAATACGGTTTCGCGGGTGCACGCGAAGTTCACCAAGGATGGCGGCCGGTGGTTTGTCACCGTGCCGGCGGCCGTCGCGAATTCCACGATGCTCGACGGCGTCGAGATGAAACGCGACCAGCCGTATCCGATCGTCGGCGAACACATTCTCAAGATGTCCGATCAGTGCGTGGTCCGGCTGACGTTGTGACCCGCGCGCCGGCGCGACGGCGCGTGTTCCAGACAGAACGTCATTAATCCGCGCTGGAGCGAGCGCACGTCTTGGGTAGCGCGGTCAATCTGACCGCGTTCGGCTCATCGGGATGGCTCTAGCACGGTCAGGTTGACCGTGCTACGGCCGCGTTCGTCAGCGAGGTAATGAGCTCTTATGACGTCGTGGAGAGTTCGCTTCACCGCGGACGTGACATCTCCGTCGGCAGTTTCGCCGGATCCAGCACCACGTGCTTCACCCGCTGCCGCTTCCAGGTGTACGTGATGTGCACGCGGCCGTCGCTCGCCTGAATCACCGCGGGATAAGAGTATTCGCCCGGCTGGTCCTCGAGCACGAGCGCCTGGGTCCACTTCCGCCCATCGCGCGAGACGAACACCGCCAGGGGAGTCCGGCCGCGTTTCACGGGATTGCACACGAGCAGATGCCGGCGATCCGCGAGCGTGACGGCGTCGGTGCCGGCGCTGGGATTCGGCACATCGAGGAGCGACATCACGCTCCAATGTCGGCCCCCGTCGTCGGAAAAAAGGGTGAACACCTTTCCCTGCCGCGTGCGCCCGATCGCCTGGAGCTTGTTGCCGCCGATTTGATCGTGAAACAGGATGCTCGGCTGAATCGCGCCGAGCTTCACGCCGTCGTTGAGCGGCGCGGTGTTCGACCACAGGTCCCCGCCGTCACTGCTGCGCTCGAAATGCACCCGCCATTCCGAGCCACGCCGGAAGATCGTTTTGTTGACCGCCCAGGCGACCGGCCCGACGCCGAGCAGCCAGATCGCCAATGCCAGGAGTGGCGCCGTCCGGGGCCGCGCGCCCACCAACCGCCGCAAGGCGACGGCGGCGAGCCCGGCGAGGAGTAATCCGACGCCAAAGCTGCCGATGAGCACCTGCTGGTCCACCGTCGAAAACGGCCGGAGGTTTTCGACGCTCGAACCCGCCACGATCGTGCCGTCGGCCAGCTGGACCGGCTTGTTCTTGATCGGGCCGAGCACGCCTTCCGGCAGTCGCCGCGCCTCGCCCCACGTGCGGCCGCCATCGGCGCTCGTGCGCACCAGGCCCCACCACGTTTGGGGCGAAGGACCGACTTTGTAGAAAAGCAGCAGCGGCCCGCCACGCGGCTGAAACAGCACGGGATTCCACGTCGGATAACGCGTGCCGTCGGCCTGGACGCCGTTCGCCACCTCGACGCTGGGTGTCCACCGGCCGTTCTCGTGGCGCGAAAACCAGATTCCCACGTCGGGGTTCTTCTCCGCGGTGCCACCGAACCACGCGGCGACCATCTCGTGCTGCGTCGTCTCGACGATGGTCGACGCGTGGCACGACGGATACGGCGCCTGCTCGTAGATGAATTCGCTCGTGAGCACGGCAGGGGAATCCGCCCCCAGCAGGGAGCGGGCGGCGAGTACGCCGAGCAAAAGGACTGCAGCTGGTTTCATGGGGTGAATGGGGTGGCCCGGCGGTTTCCCGTTCCCGGGAAACGAAGTGCCGCGCTACGCAGAACTCCGCTCCTCCTGCGGTTTGATCATGAGCACGATCACGACCGACAGCAGCGCGACGCCGGCGAACACGCCGAAGATCAGGTTGAGCGGTACGTGCCGGTCGCGCAGTGCGCCGAAGGCGATGTCGCCGAAGCCGCCGCAACTGATGCTGACCAGGTTCATGATGCCGTAACCGGTCGCGCGCCATTGGGGCCGGGCAATCTGGCAGAGGATCGGCATGTTGTTGCAGTCGAAAAAACCCCACCCCAACCCGAACACCACGAGGCCGGCGACGGCCATCGTGAGCGTGCCGGCATTGCCCACACTGAACAACGCGGGGAGAAACATCACCATCCCAATGGCGCTGGTGAAAATCCGGCCGCGCGACGTGGTGCGCATCCAGCGATCCGCCAGCGCGCCGCCCACCACGGCGCCGATCATGGACGCAATCTGCACGTAAAGGATCGCGTTCACGCCGGCCTTGCCCTGGCCCAGATGGAACTTCTCCTTCAGAATCGCCGGCATCCAGTCCCGCACGACCCAGCCGGCAATCGCCGGCAACGTGAAGTAAAACACGAGTAGGATGAAGTTGCGATTGGTGAGCAGGCCGCGAAATACGCCCGGCGCATCGCTATGCGCACCGCCGTGCCCAACCGCCGGCTCAACCGCGGCGGCCGGCGGGTTGCGCAGGAATGCCAGCAGCGGCAGCGCGTAGATCACCCCGATCATTCCACAGGTGGAGAAAGCCCAGCGCCAGCCGTGCTCGGGCGAGTCCGCGACATAGCCGGCAAATCCGCCGAGGATCTGGCCGACGTAGATGCCGGTCTGGTGCAGCCCAACCGCGCGCGATCGCGTGAACCCGGTGTGAAATTCCGCAATCAGGGCCAGCGCGGTTGGAATATAGAACGCCTCGCTGATCCCCATCAGCGCCCGCGCGACCATCATCTCGTGGAAAGACGTCGCGTGACCCGTGTACCAGGTCACCGCTGACCACACGAAGAGGCTCGCACCGATCACAATCCGCCGGCTGAAACGATCCGCAATGTACCCGCCAAAGGGACTCAGCACCGCGTACGTCCACTTGAAGCACGCCAGGATCTGGCCCCAGTCCGCCTGGCTGGCGATCGACGGAATGTCGCCCACGATCGACGCTTTCATCGTCGCGAGCATCTGCCGGTCGAGGTAGTTCAGCAGCGCGACGGGAAACAGCAGCGCGACGACGAACCAGGCGTAGCGGGCGGGATGGGGTGAGGGCGACGTGGGGGAAGTCATCCGAAGTGGTTCATGGAGGAGCCTGCGGGCAGGCGATTCCGCGGAGCAATCGCTTTTGCATCGCCTGCCAGCAGGCTCCTCCTCCTACGCCGCGGCCGACGACGCCAGCCCCAGCCGGTGGCGCGAGAAGAGTGCCACCAACTCCACCCGAACCTTTTCGTACAGCCGTCGCGACTCTGGCGATACGATCGTCTTCGGCGCGCCGGGCCGGAATCCGCGTGCCTCCAGTCCCGCGGCCACGTTGAGCGGAAACGTCAGCTGGTCGATGATCCGACCGAGCTCGACCATGGCCGTCGCGGTGACCGAGGCAACGCAAGGCTGTGTTGTAGGCGGGGTGCCCTCACCCCGCGGGGTTCCACGTGCGACTGCGATGTCGCGGGGTGAGGGCACCCCGCCTACATCCTTTTGCCTGTATACCCGATCGAGCAACACCATCCATTCCGGCACGAGGTTGACGAGTCCGCCGATGCAGCCCGCGCCCCCGAGCCTGAATACTTCCGGCAGCCGCGTGTCGGCGCCCGACATCACCGCAAAGCCCTGCTCGCGGCCCAGCGCGATCAACTCCGGATGGTAGGCAAACTCGCCGCCGCTCTGCTTGATCGCACACATCCGCGCGCGGCTCGCAAACGCGGCCACCGTCGGCAGGTCGATGCGCTTGCCCGTCAGCTCCGGGAAATTGTAGAGCATCACCGGCAGGTCGACGTGCTCGGCCACGTGGAGGAAATAGGCCAGCATGTCGGCTGGTGACACCGGAAAAAACATCGGCGGCATGAGCGAGATCGCGGCGGCACCCTGCGCTTTCGCGAAGCGACCCAGTTCCACCGCCACGCGCGGCCGGAGATCGCTGACATTGGCGATGACGGGCAGTGGCCCCGCCAGCTCAGCCACCGTCGCCAGCAGTTGCTTGCGCTCGTCGGGCGAGAAATGAGGAAATTCACCGGTGCTACCGAGCACCAGCACGCCGTTGATCCCGGCGCGCCGCTCGAACGCGATGTGGGCGGCAAGCGCGGCGCGATCGACGCGGCCCTTGGCGTCAGTGGGAATCCACTGAGCGGAATAAATTCCGCTCGGACGATAAGAAGTGTGCATTGGAAAATCTAAATGCTCCGGCGCTGCGATGTAGGGCGGGGTCGCCGACCCCGCCGTACTGACGCGCGAGGCGGGGTCAGCGACGAATGGCGCTAAGTTAAGCGGTGGAGATTGCGGGTGTCGGGTGATGGCGCCAGCTGTAGCGCGGTCAACCTGACCGCGCATTTCGAACGAAATTTCCGGTCGGCGGAGGCGCGGTCAGACTTGTGCGCCTGCGGCGCATTGACCGGGCTACGTGAAAACATGACGAACAACATTGTTAACTTGGCGCCATTCGGGTCAGCGACCCCGCCCTACATTCGGCGCTGCTTCTGCTGGATTGGGGCATTAGAAGTCGGGGTAAACCGCGGCTGGGTCACGATGCGTCGCCCTACCGCTTGGCGCGCGGGCTCTTCACCTGGTAGAAATGGCCGTCCTCGGCGCCGATCAGCAGTTCGCGGGTTGCGGCGAGATACGTCGGCTTGGTCGCATGGCCGGCGAGGACGTGCGGGCTGACCGGCCCCTCGTCCTTGAACGCCCACCGGCCCTGCGCGTTGCGGCCGAGCCCGCGGAAGAAGTTCACGTTCGGATTGCTGTTCACCAGCAGGTCGAGCTGCCCGTCGCCATCCCAGTCCGCGAGGCAGAAGGTGCGGCGGCCGCTGCGGCCGAAGTCCGCGGAGTTGAGTCGCAGGAGCCCGGATACATGGTTCGTCGGCTTGCCGTTCGAATCGAACTCGCTCGCGCCCTCGCTCCAGAACACACGTTGCGGCGGCAGCAGCACGAGGGTTCCATCGCTGTTCCGCTTCCGCTCGAACAGCGCGAGATACCCTTCCGCGTCGGACATCACGAGGTCCATCAAGCCGTCGCCGTTCCAGTCGATCATCTGCGGCGTCGTCCGCCACTGCGTCACGAGTTCGCCGGGTTTCGGCTCCCACCAGAACCACGCGGGTTTCGGCGTCTTCGCGCCGGCGGGCAGCGCGAGTTGGATCGGCTCGCCCGCGGCCAGCTTCGGCGCCCGCCGCGTGCCGGTGTTTCGATACCACACGACTTTTCCCCAGATCCCGTTGGTGATGATGTCCGGCAACCCGTCGCCGTCCCAGTCGCCGACGCTGAGAATCGAATAGCCCCATTTCGCCTCGGCCGGACCCTGAATCGATCCATTCGGTCCCGCCTGTTCGCGAATCAGTTTGCCCCCCGCGCTCAAATAACGCGGCGCCGCCCAGCGGGGCGGATTCCCGCCGAGGTTCTCGATGAACGCCACGTAGCCCGCGGAGTCGCCGCAGATCAGGTCTTCGTCGCCGTCGCCGTCCCAGTCGAACGCATACGGCGTGGCCAGCGCGCCGAACTTCACCTCGGCCGCAAACTGCCGGAAATACCGCGGCGGCTGGAACTGCGGCATCCCGTTCACCACCTTGCCCGTGTTTTCGATCAAGGCGACGCGGCCGTCCTCGTCGCCGCACACGATGTCGAGATCGCCGTCGCCGTCGAAATCCACGACGGTCGGCGTGATCATGCAGAGATCCATGACCAGGGGCGCGCCGCCGGTCGTGAGTTGCCGGCCAGCCGCAAACCGCGGCGCGGTGCGCCCGCCGATGTTCTCGAAATACGTGAAGCCGTCGCGGAATTCGCCACAGATCAAGTCGAAGTCGCCGTCGCCATCGAAGTCGCCCCAACTCGGCGACGGCATGCCGTAGGGGTCGATGTCCTGCCCGCCCGCCTGCAGCCGCACCGGCGCCGCGTACTTCGGTTTTTCCGTCGTGCCGGTGTTGCGCAGATAGTACACGTAGCCCCGCAGCTTGCCGCGCGTCCACTCGCCCTTGGCGTTGAACGCGCCGGCGCCACCTTGCAGCGGTCCGAAGTCGCCCCAGAAGTCGATGCCGACCGTCAGGTCGAGCGCACCGTCGCCATCGAGGTCGACGAACTTCCACTGGTTCTGCCGGATCGAGCCGGGCTCGGGGTGTATCCTTTCCGGCACGGGCAGCTTCACCGGCTGCCCGAACTGCGTGTTCAGGAAATCCGGATACACATGGCCGCGAAACGCGTAGAGGCTCGTCTCCCGATTGGCCGCCGACGCCGTGGCGGTGATCAGCGGCCGGCCGCCGACGTACGAGATCCCGGGAGAGGGCACGGATTTCCCGATCAGCACCGCCGGCTTGAAGATCGGCAGCTTGAGCTGCGGATCGATCTGTCCGCTGTTCTCGAAATACCACGTGCCGTTGTACGGCTTGTCGGTGCAGACGACGACCAGGTCCATCAGCCCGTCGCGGTTGTAGTCGAGCGGCAGCGGCCACGCCCACAATCCCACGCCAAGGTCGGCGAGCGCACCGGGATTGTTGTAGGCCAACCGAGGCAGTGTTTCAGCTTTGGCCGCGCGAACCACCGACGACACGAAAAGGGCGGCGATGGCGAATGTAGCGCGGGCAACCTGCCCGCGTTTCGGGGAAAAGCACGGGCAAATTGCCCGTGCTACGCTTTGGCCTGCGTTCATTGATGCGTTCTCCAAAATCAGAACCGGCCCTGCACGCCGACGGTGATCGTCGTGCCGGAGATGATCGTCCGTTCCATCTGATCGCGGATTCCGCGATAGAAGGCCTGGGTTTCGTTGAAAAGATTCGCCACGTCGGCGAACAGCCCCAGGCCGCGCCGCACCTCGTAGTTGAACCCGAGGTTCACGATTTCCCGGGCCAGCATGTACTGGTTGCGGCCGGGCGTCGAAGCGGAGTAGGCGCGGATGTAATCGCTGGTGTAGTTCCACAGCAACCGCGTGCTGAAGTTGCGATGGCGCCACGAGAGACTGGCGTTCGCGGTCCGGGGAATGAAGCCCACTACCTGGCCGCCGGTGAGGTACGAAGAGCCGCCGAAGTCGCCATGCGTGTCGATCGTCGTGTAGTTCGCGGACAGCGCGAGTCCGCGCAGCAATCCCGGCAGGAACGTGAACTGCTGCTGATAGCTGAGTTCCCAGCCCTGCACGTACGCCGTGCCCGCATTCGCCGCGGTCAAAATCGTGTAGCCGCCGAATTCGCCGTTGTAGCCATTGTTCGGTCCGGTCGGCACGGTGCCGCCGATGATGCCGTTCGCGAGATAATCCTTGATCGTCTTTTGGAACCAACCCGCGGAGAGCTGACCGACCGGCTCGAAATAGTACTCGAGCGTCGCATCCCAATTGCTCGCGAGCTGCGGCTTCAGCCCGGGGTTGTTGATCGTGAGTTCCTGCCGCGCGTCGTTGAACGACTCGCTCGGCAGCAGGTTCGTGAACACCGGCCGGCCAAAGCTCTGCGACCAGCTCAGGTGCGCCTTCACGTTTGCGGTGAGGTCGTAGGTGAGGTGCGCACTCGGAAACGCCTTCGTATAGTCGCCGTGCGTCGTGCGATAGTTGCTCGCATAGTCCCGCGTGGCCGAGCCAACCGGATCCGCCGCCTGCTGCGCGGCCGTGCTCGGCACCTTCGTCCGCGTGTAGCCATGGGTGTCGTCCTCGGTCCGCTCCACGCGCACGCCCCCGAGGAATCCCAGGTGCCGCCATTTTCCCTGCGCCATCCCGTAGCCCGCCGAAACGGTTTCGGTCACGCCCCGCGTGCCCGTGTACTTCTGCTGCTCGCGGAAATAGCGATCCTCGCTCCAGAGCGAAGGCGTGAGCGGCTGGTTGTTGTTGATGAACTGCGCGGCTTCCCACTGCGGGACCTTCGGTCCGCCCTTCAGCGATGCCCACGTGATGATCGACGGATCGTTCGGCAGCGCCGTCGTGCCCGTGTAGTTCCACCGCCGACTCCCGCCCACCTCGAAGGCCTTTTGAATGCGGTACTGCGCGCCCGCCTTCAGCGCCAGGGTGAATTCCGTCGGCAGCGCGTACTTCGCGTTCGCGCGATAGTCGTAAATTTCGACGTTGCGCTTGCTGTCCCGCGCCGTCAGCGGGCCGTTCGGCCGGTAGTTGGCGGGGTTCGTGAGGTCCGGCCCGGCGGTTTGCACGAAGCTCGGATACAGATCCGATGCCGTTCGATCCAGCGTCCAGCCGATCCCGCTGATCCGGTTGGTGAACGTGCCGCCGCCGCCCACCCCGAGGTTGTTGTGCGTCTGGCTGTAATCCGCGGTGTAATCGAGACTCAGCCGGTGGAGTTCGTGCTCGCCGGTGAATGCGACCTGCCGCGTGCGATTCATGAAGCTGAACATCGTCTCCGTCACATCGATGACCGACGCCGCCACCGGCCGCACCTGCGTGATCCGGTTGGTGTAGCCGGGAATCACGCCCGAGGTCGTGGCGTTGGGCGCCGTTTGATTCGTGAACGCGCGCGTCTCGTAGAGCCGGTTGAACGGCTCGAACGCGTCGTTGTAGATCGTGTTGAGCGAGAACTTTGTCGTGGGCGAGAGCCGGTAATCGAACTTCGTGTTCACGCTCGACTGCTTCCGGTTGTTGTACGCGTCCTGCGTGCGATAGTCCCAAAGGTACGCCGGCTGGCTCGTCGTATTCTCGAAATCGCGAATCGTGCGGAAATAACCTGCGACGTTCTCGCTGTAAAAAAGGTTCAGCGCGACGCCGAGATTTCGCTGGCCGCCCAGCACGTCGAAGACTTCCTGGTATCCGAGATTCAGCAGCGGGTGCACGCGATGCGCCTCGCGCAGCGGAATCTGCTGCGTGAAAGAGGGTGCGATGCGCGCGCCCAGGCTGTACGAAGCCCGGCGCCTTTCGCTCATGCTGAGCGGCGAGCGGGTCTTCAAATTGATCGTGCCACCGAGCGAATCCGCCTCCTGGTCGGGCGTGTGGCCCTTGATCACCTCGAGTTGATCGAACATCGCGCCGGTCAGGCTGTGCGTCTGGAACTGACGATTGAGTCCGCCGACGTTCGACATCAGCCCGCCGTCGATCGTCACGCGGTTCAACGTCGGGCCCATGCCACGCACGGTCAGGCCGGTGACGTTGCCCTCGTCATCGAGATTGCCCGCCACGCCGGGCAGCCGAATGGCGAGTTCGCCCGCGCTCATGTTCGGCAGGTTGCCGAACGAATCCATCGCGACGACGTTCCTGACGTTCTCCGCGTTGCGCTGGGCGGTGATCGCCGCGGCGCTGCCCTCGCGTTCGCCGGTCACCTTGAATTCGGCCAGTTGGTAAATCGCCGCCGTCAGGGCGAAGTCCTGCGTGACGCGCTGGCCAGCGGCGACGCTCACGGTCTGACGCGCCGTGTCCAGCCCCGTGTAGGCTGCCGTCACGTCATGCGTTCCGCTGGGCACGCCGCCCAGCACATAACGCCCGGTGTTGTCGGTGAGCGCCGAGAGGCCCAGGGCCGGAATCTCCACGCGCGCGCCCGGCAGCAGATTGCCCGTCGCGGTGTTGCTGACGGCGCCGGTCAGCGCGCCCGTCGCGGCGTCGGCCGCAACGAGGCGGGGCAGAGCCGGCAGGCAGGCGACCGCGAACAGAACGAAGGCAGCGCCGGGGGAAACGAGGCTAGTCAGTCTTTGGCAAGGTGACATGGGATGAGGTTTTGAGCGGACCGCCGGACAGCGGTTCCGAATCACGAAAAAAGCTAAATCGTTTTAGGTTCAAGTGAAAATTGCGGGGACAGTCGACTCTGTCGAAAAAGTCAGGTGGACGCGCGGAGCGTCACGGTCGGTGGCACGAACACCTCCGCCGGCCGGACCCGCCGGCGGTTCATCAGGTTGAACAACAACGCGACGATTTCCTTCACCACGACATCGTAGGCCGGACCCACGCAGGTCAGCGGCGGATCGAAAAAATCGGCGTGTTCGTGGTCGCCCACCGCCACCACTGCCAGATCCGTCGGAATCCGGCGGCCCGCCGCCTTGATCGCCTGGTAGGCGCCCAGGGCGAGCGTGTCGGTCACGGCAAACAGGCCGTCGCATTTCGGATCCGCCGCCAGATGCGCGCCGATCGCCTCGGCTCCGGCCCCCGGCGCGAAACCCGCCGCCGCGCGCCGCGGCGGATCGATGCCGGCAAGCGCGCGATAGCTGGCGCAAAACGCCTCGGCGCGATCCGCCGTCGTTTCCGTCAGCAGCGCAGGCGTGAGCACGACGGGCCGGCGCCGCCGCGCCCGCACGAGGATTTCCGCCGCGCGCCGGCCGCCCTCCCCCGGCGTTTCGAGCACGCAGCAGTAGTTCGCCAGCCGGCGGCCCTGGACCACGACGGCGTAAGGCAGGGTCGTCGATTTCAGGAACGCGTCGTCGACCGGCAGCGTGTTGGTGATAATCACGCCGTTGAACCGGCTCGCGTTGAGCAGGCCCGGCATCTCGCGCAGTCGGCCCGCATGGAACATGTCGATCGAGACCGAGAAGTGCCGGTCCGGTCCGCTCCGGGCATCGACCGTCCGTTGCAACTCGCGAAGCGCGCGACTCACGAGGAAGAGCGGCGCTTCGAACGTCGTGAGAATCCCGAGTTCGAGGCTGTGCACCTGCGGGTCGTGGGCCCGCAGCCGGCGTGCCGCGACATTCGGCACGTAGCCGAGCGCGCGCACTGCCTGCCGAATCCGATCGACCGTGGCCGGCGCCAGCCGCCGCTCCTCGTGGCGATTCGCCAGCACCGTGGAAACGGCTGCGGGCGAGACGCCGACGTGCTGCGCAATGGTGTGCACGGTAACGGGACGTCGATCGCCGCGGGACATGCCGCGCGATTTCGCACCATGCCGGTGGGCGCCGCAAGCCGCATTCCCGCGGCGGCCGCCTGCCGCGGGCTGGAAATCGGCCGCGCATTTCCAAACTTCGCTCTGGCGGCGCTCCTGAATTTGCCCCGCGAGTCGGTTGAGGTATGACGCAGATCGTATCCGAAAACTCCCTGCCATGGTTCCTCGCCGACCCCGACTCGGATGATCGTACGCTGCTCGGTCTGCTGCTCCGCTGGCTCCCGCTGCGCACCCCGGCCCGGCAGCCGACGTAGCCAGGTTCGGGCCGGCGAGCGAAAGCTCGCGCGGTGACGAAGGGAAACGGCGGCCTCCCGGCCCCGGTCTCATGGGATGCGCAGCACAGCGCACTACTTCGGTAGGTGGCTCAAGCACATGGGTAGTGTAACGTATTACGTTACACTGGAAATCAGACGATTTTTGCGGGCACTCAACGAAGTAGCGACCGGAGCCCGCCAAGCGCCCGGCAAAAAGTGCCTGCGCGGTGGTGTAACGTAATACGTTACACCACGTCTGAAAAAACAAATGCGGAACTCCGCCCGCCGGTCGGCTTCCTGCCGCTACGACCGCCCACGTGTGCAGAGCAAAGATCCGCGGGACAAGCCCCGAGGCATTTGACCAAACCACCCATCATCTCCTCTTCACGTTTTCCGATTCTGGTCGCCGCGAGCGTGAGCGAGTGGACGAGCAACCACTCGCTCACGCTCGCGGCTACGCCAGCTAATTCCAATTTGCATTCAAGTTGAGACGAATGAAACGGGAGCGCAGGTGGGGCCGGCTCTCCGAGCCGGCCTGAGTTTGACTCGCGAATGCACGCGGGAACCCAGGTCGGCTCGGAGAGCCGGCCCCACCCAAATAACGCTCATCTTGAATGCAAAGTGGAACAAGCCGCAGCGAGTTTCGGGGCATCAGACCCAAGGCGACTGAACGTGAAATACCCGGACGAATGAGCCGTCATCGTGGAAGTCGGGCTCGCGATCCGGCCGGCACCGCACAGAGAGTCAAAGGTGCTAACCTTCACTTATGGCCACTGGGAACATCGATAACTCGAAAGCCAAATTGCCGAAGCTCGGCGTCATTTTCATCGGCCGTCGCCGGCCCGGTTTCGACATGGACTGGGGCAAGGCGATGGAGGAGCGCGTGCGCGGCTGGTTGCGACGCGAGCAAACGCTTTCGTTCTTCGAGCCCGCCGAAAAAGCAGTCGACGACAGCTCGCTCCGGCGTGTCATGGCCGCCTGCGAGACGGAGCGGGTCGATGCCATCGTCGTGCTGCAGGCGACGATGGGCGACGGCCGGCTCGCGCCGACGGTGGCGCAGCTTTGGCGCGACCCGGTGATCCTCTGGTCGACGCCGGAGAACCAGACCGGCGACATGATCAGTTCGTGTTCGCTCGTCGGCACGCATTGCTGGGCGTCGGTATTCCGCCAGATGGGACACCGCTTCGAGCTGGTGAACGGTGCGCCGGAAGACGCGACCGTGCAGCGGCGTTTTCGCGAAGCGCTGCAACTTGCGTTCACCGTGCGACGGCTGCGCAGCGTGCGGCTGGGCGTGATTGGCGGCCACGCGCCGGGTTACTTCGCGATGGGCGGCGATCCGTTTTCGATCCACCACGGACTCGGCGTGCAGATGCAGACCTACAGCCTGATCGAATTCGCGAACGTCCTGCACGAACTGCAGGACGACGCCGTGGCCGTGGACGTCGCGGCGGTCAAGGCGCTCGAGCTCCCGGCCAGGGACATCACGGACGACGACCTGCCGATGGCATCGAAGCTGTACCTCACGATGCGATCGTTCTTCGAAAACGAAAACCTCGACGCGATGACAATTCGCGAGTGGCCCGAGATGCCCAACGTGTTCGGCCAGTGGCCGTATCTCGGCGTGGCACGCCTCGCGGAAGAAGGCCGGGCGATTGGCATCGAAGGCGACGCCGATGGCGCGCTCACCGCGTGGATCGGGGAAAACCTCGGCCTCGGCCGCTGTTATCTCACGGACTGGCTCGAGCACGACGAGAAGACGATCACGATCTGGCATGGCGGCGCCGCCCCGCTTTCGTTGTGCGAGCCGGGCGCGAAGCTCGTGCGGCATTTCAACATCAAGAAACCGGCCGTGGTCGAGGCAACCATCCGCGCCGGCATGCCGGTGACGCTGACGCGCCTGTGGCGCTGTGATGGCAAGTACTTCCTCACCGCGCGCGAGGGCGAAACGATTCGACCCCGGCGTCACCTCATGATGACCAACGGACTCGCGCAGCTCGACACGCAAAATCCCGCCGCCTGGTTCGAGGAGCTGTGCCACCTCGGCATGCCGCATCACGTCGCGCTCTTTGCGGGCAAACACGAAGCCTGCCTGCGCCGCTTTGCGCGCAGCATCGGGGCGCAATTCGTTTGAAGTCGACCTACCGCGGCACAGGATCGGCGCGAGGGATGCATCAAGGAACTTGTCCGGGCCGTCGGCACCAAGGGTAACGCGCCGGCCAGTCAAGAGCGCCCGGCAACCACCAGCCCTTCTCGCGATGTCGAAATCGACCAGACTCACCCGGCGGCGTTTCCTGCAACAGGCGTCGCGCCCAGCGAACGGATTACGATGGGATTCATCGGCGTCGGCACGCAGGGCGGCGGCCATCTGCTCGGCGGCAGCCCGATGGCACGCCGGTCGAAGGCTTGCGCGTCGATCCCGCCGGTCCCGATAAAAAACAATCATCCCGGATTTCGCGATCAGACCCAAAGTGAATGAAAACCACGATCCGTTCAGTTGCTGAATTTCGCACCGCGCTTGCCGCCGCCGTGATGGCGTCGCTGTATTTCACCGGCGCAGCGGCCGGTCACGCCGCCGCGCCCACGTATCGGAAAATCCAGGTCACCGACAAGTTTTGGGCCGAAGGCGCGGCCATCGCCGACTTCAACCACGACGGCCGCATGGATGTCGTTTCCGGTCCGTTCTGGTACGAGGGCCCCGATTTCAAGCAACGGCACGAAATCTGGCCGGCGACGGCGAGCTTCCAGCGCGCTCGCGCCGAGGGTGGCGAGGAAACCGTGCCGGGCTTCGAGGGCGCGCTCGGCACGAAGAACGCCTATTCGGAATGCTTCCTCACGTTCACCCACGACTTCAACGGCGACGGCTGGCCGGACGTGCTGGTGATCGGATTTCCCGCCAAGGAGGTCTGGTGGTACGAAAATCCCCAAGGCGCGGACGGACCGTGGCCGCGCCATCTCGTGTTCGAAACGGTCGGCAACGAATCGCCGGAATTCCGCGACCTCACCGGCGACGGCCGGCCCGAGCTGCTGTGCTGCGCGCTCGGCCGGCTGGGTTACCTCGAGGCGGACTGGAAGAATATTTCCGCGCCGTGGACCTTTCATCCGATTTCCCCCGAGGTGCCGAAGAACGCGTTCCCGCGCTTTACCCACGGGATCGGCGCCGGCGACCTCAATGGCGACGGCCGCCTCGACATTCTGGAAAAAGACGGCTGGTGGGCACAACCCGCGTCCCGCGCCGGCGACCCCGTCTGGACCAAGCATCCCGTTCCATTCGCGAAGGCCGCCGCCCAGATGCTGGTGTATGACGTGAATGGTGACGGGCTGGCGGACGTGATCACCGCGCTCAACGCGCACGGCTATGGGCTCGCGTGGTATGAGCAGGTGCGGATCGGCGGCGACATCTTGTTCCGCCCGCACCTCATCCTCAACCCGAACGCGACGCCCAACCGCGACGGCGTGAGCTTCACGCAACTGCATTCGCTCGCGCTGGCCGACATCGACGGCGACGGGCTGATGGATATCGTCACCGGCAAACGATTCTGGGCGCACGGCAAACAGGGCGCCGATCCCGAGTCGGACGGCCATCCCGCCCTGCTCTACTGGTTTCAACTCCAGCGGCGAACCGGCGGCGAGGTTGCGTTCATCCCGCACCTGATCGACCGAGATTCCGGCGTCGGCACACAGGTGACGGTCGGCCAAATCCAGTCGGCGGCGCGGCCCGACATCGTCGTCGGCAACAAGAAGGGCCTCTTCGTTTTCCTCCAGCAGCCGGGCGCGCCGCCCGCCGCGAAATGATCCGGGCCGGTCGCCCCACGGCGTGCCAGCGCGCCTCGCGACAGGCGAAGCGCTTCAAACGGGTTTGCTGGCGTCTTGAACGCGGCGAGGCCGCGGCTGCAGCCCATTTACTCGCAGCGTGCAGTCGGATGCAGGTGGAACGCGATCGTCCGCCTCCGCCCTCCCGGCAAGTGGCCGGCTTAGCCACTCGGGATGCCGCTTTCCGTTTTAGAATCGAAACGTGTTCGTCAGCAGCACCTGCAACGGCGGATCGAAACGCACGCGCGCGGCCGAGCCGTCGGGCTGGCGGCGTGACACGGTGATCGCGTCGCTGTTCCAATTCTGCAGATTTCTCACGTTCAGTTGCGCCGTCCACTCCTTGTCCCGCGTGATCCGCCGGCGATAGCCGAGGATCAGGTCATAGCTGGTCTCCTGCGCGGATCGAAAGGCATGCTGCACGTCCGGCAGCACGAGGCCCCGCGGATCGATGATCAGCGGGTAACCTTGCGCGTAGCTGTCCTCCCAGCGAATCGCGCCGCCGATTGTCGCCCCCCTCAACCGGCCTTCACTGAACTGAAAACGCGTGACGACGTTCATCCGCCATCGGCGTTGCTCGGCTTGCGGCCGGCCCTCCTGGCCTTTCACCGCAAAATAGTCGAGGAGTCGCGCGTTGATCTGCTGGGCGGTCGTGTTCCCATTCACCGGCTCGATCGGTTCGTTCCAGTCGAGGCCGCCGAAGTTCTGGAGGTGCGGCAGCCACAGCGATTGCAGCAGCGAGGTGATGCGCGGCATGATGTTGGTCAAAATCGTCTCCTGTTTCGCCGCGTTGAAGGCGACCCGCCAATTCCGCGTGGGATTGAAGGTAATCTCCGCCTCGAACCCGCGTGATTCGATGTCCTGGGTGTCCGTCACATTGCCGGCAGCCTGGGTCAGCGACGCCCCATCCGGTGCCATGCGGTAGTTGTAGGCCGTCCTCAACGCATCCGTCAGGTAAGGTGCGATGGCCGCCCGTGCTGCCCGTGCCTGCTTGAAGTTGGGATACAGCGCCTGCAGGGCCTGCTCACGGGTCATCCCGTCCGGCGTGAGCCCGGTACGGGCATCCACTTCGATCGCGTCGCGGATGGCCGCGTCAATCACGCCGTCGTCATCGGCATCGAACTGCCGGAGGTTGCGATTCAAATTTCCATAATGGTTGAAGATGTCGGTGTTCAGGTTGTTGAAGAGGCCGGACACGGCCGCGCCCGCGCCTTGGAGCGTGGCGACGAACCAGTTGAAACGCGCGACGACCTTGTTGTCCCAGAGGTAAACGCTCGCGCCATAGTCGCGGCTCCGGCCCGTCGGTGATGGCACCGGCTGGCGGTATTGATCCACGCGGTTCGTCTCGGGCACGAAATTATCGGACGTATTATAGTGGAACGAGACATTTGCCCAAGGCGGCAGCTTCAGCCACCGGCGGGGCCAGTTCAGCACGCCGCCGTAGCCGAAAATCTCGGCCTTCGTCTCCAGCAGAGTGCCGTTCTCGAGCCGGAAGTCCTCCGGCGAAAGATTCGGAATCTCATCGAGACCGACCAGGTTGGCCTCGGTGTTGAGCCACGACTTGACCCGATCGACGCGATAGCCGGTGTTCGCGACGAGCAAGCCATCCCAGAGGAACGACTGCGAATTGATCGCGAGCGACCTGACCTTGCTCTGCTGGATCCGATAATTCTTCGTCGGGTGTTCCTCGACCCGAAAGGTTCCCAGGACGAAGCGCTCGTTGCCGTTGGCGCGCGAATCCAGCCCGAGGTTTGCGTTCGTGGCATCCGGTCCGAGGTTCCAGCTCAGCTTGGGGATGGAGTAGTTTTCCGGCAGCCGCAGCTGGTATTTGGCCGGCGTGAGCACGAAGTCGTGGAGCGTGAAATTGGCGTTGGTGAAGGCGTCGAGCTGCGGTGGCCCGATATAGGAAATGCGCGGCACATCGCGCGGGGCGTTGCTCACCTGCCGGGCATTGGCCGGCCCGATGTGGAGCGCCGGCTCGGGTTCGCCAAACGAATTATAGCTGCGGTTGATCAGCTTCTCGTCGTAGTTCGCCTGGTCGGCGAGGCCGGTGAGGCTGTGGCGGCCGAGCAGCTTCGCCAGCCACGGCCGCTTCACGTGTCGCGCGAAGTCGTACTTCACGAAGCCGGTGAAGCGCGCCGCCTCGTTCTGCGAGTCGATCGTGCGCGGCGCCGCCTTGGTCATGACAAACGGGCGTCCATAGTTGGGATTCCGCACCGGCGCGGCATTGCGCGACGTGAGGTAGTTCGGATCGGCGGGCAGCCAGAGCGTTTCGTTGACGTCGAAGATGACCCGGGACACGCCCGCGTTGAACGAGACGTAATCGCGGCGGAACAGGTCCTGGAAGTCGTAGGCGAGTTCGAAGCCCGCATTGCCCTGCAGGAAGACCTGCTCGAGCGCGACGTTGTAGTTTACAAAATCGCGTGTGTAATAATCGTTGTCCCAAGCCAGCGTCGCCTTCGTGAAGTCGATCGTCCCGAGATCGGTGAACCCCTGGTCATACCAGCCCGGGCCCTTGATATCGGACAGGTTGCCGTGATATACATTATACGGCGCGCCCTTCGCGTTGCGCCCCGGGGCAAAGAACGGATCCCGCTGCACATAGTCGGCTGCGCGATATTGTGCGGTGTAGGCAAACGCGGGCATGCGGCCATTGGTGCCGTCGTAAACCAACCCGTAGGCGCCATTGCCCCAATTGGCATTGCCGATACTGTTCGCCGTCGGCGTCTCGCGCACGACAAAGCGCCGCTTGTCCGCGGCCGAGAGGTTGTTCCACTGCGCCTGCGTCGGTCCCTCGACGTGATTGAAGCGCTGCAGATTGGCATAAGGGTCGAACGAGTGCCGGCCGACGGTGGGGTCGTTCAGAAACGTGCCGAGGTTTTGCTGCGGCAGGAGCACGTCCGGCGCATTGCCCCGGATGCGCCCATTCTCGACGTGCGCCGTGATCGTCGTATCCCGATTTTTGAACGGACGAAAAGCGATCGCGCCATACTGTCGATCGTCGTCCTTGTGCGTCGGCTCCTGCCGGTATTTTGTGCGATCCATGAGCACGGCCGCGTGGATGGCCAGCATGCCCTTTTTGAGCACCCGGTTGATCTTGAACGAGCCGCGATAGGACGGCGTATCGCCATTTCCACTGCCGATGCGGGTGCTGATCTCGTTCGTATCGCGAAATCGCGCCCGCGCCATGCCGGTGTTGGTGAGGCCCGCGGGCGACCCCAGCCCGAACAGGAACGAGTTCGCGCCCCGGTTGATGTCGATGCGCTCGGTGTTGAACGAATCGAACGGGATGCTCGTCTTGAAGAAATTCCGCGTGCGGTCGGGAGCGGACAGCCCGCGCACGCGGGTGGTCCCGTCCGGATCACGCCGGGCACCGCCCGTGCTGGTCTCACCATCGAAGTTGTCGGACGCACCGGTGAAGTTGCCCAGGATGCCGCCGACTTCGGTGCTCGTCGTGTATTGAAAAAGCTCCTCCACACCGGTGACGCCGAGATCCTCCATGAACTCCTTTGTAATCACCTGAATCGACGTGCCCGTGTCCTTCAGGTCCTGCCGGAGCCGTCCCCCCGCCAGGGTCTGGGAGGCGTAGTACCCCTGGTCCGTGTTTTCGCGCACCAGAAAGGGCGAGAGCTCCACGGCCTCCTCCGGGGATGTTTTTTTCGGATCGGCGACTGTTTGGGCTGGGGCCAGCGCGGCGCCGCTCGTCAGCAGCAGGATAGAGCCGATCACCGAGGCGGTTTGATCCAGGGGTTTCATGATGCAGTGGGGGGGGTTGGATGCATCGTCCGCGGCAAGCCCGCGGGGCCGTTGTCAGGCCTGCTTCGGCCGTTCCCCGGACCACCAACGATGCAGGGGGAAGGACCTGGGTGGTACTAAACGTTTTTCAGCCAGGAGCGGGGTCACTCCCTTCGATGGGTTCTACCGGAAAGCTATGCGAGGAGGCGCGCGCCTCAAATCATGGCCGCTGATAATTCTGTAAGACTGCGCGCGTGAAATTCTGAACGCATGCCGTCGAAACTCATTTCGCTTGCCGACCCGGACGGTTCTCCGTGGCGTCATCATAAATCGGATACCCGGCTCCGCGGACGGGCGTTGGCTCGACGTGGCTCGTCGTCACGGTGCGTGGCCCGGATTCACGGAGCAGGCAAGGTATCGCATTATCCCCAACCAGCTCGCCCAGATGCTTTTTCCATGAGCCACGATTACCTTCAGCGTCAGCGGCGCGGTTCTGAATCGGGTGGCCCGCACCCAAGGTCGCAAGCTGTTGGGATCAGTCCGGCGCGCCTATCGCCCGGACATTGCCGCCCGAGCGAAGGGGCCCAAGCCCCGTCCACCCGTTATCCCCAGCCGGCCGCACCGACTGAAGCCGTGGGATGCGCCTGGGGCTCGGCCTGCCTCGCGGAGGCCGGAAGCACGCCAAAATGCCGGAGCCCGGCCAGGACACCCGCCGCTGCTTTCTCGCACGCCACGAAGGGCCGAAAATTCCGGGCGCCGTCAAACAGCTCGGCCGACGCGTTCCCCACCAGGATGCCACGCACGCGCGGCAGTGCGAACATACCGATATTGTTCGCACTCGCGCCCGCCACGATAATCTCGTCCGTGGGTACACCGATGCGATCACATAGCCAGGCGAGGGCGTTTCCCTTGCCGGCGTGCCTCGGAATAATGTCGAGGAAAACGCTGTTCGTATAGCTGACCGTGACATCGAGTCCCGCTTCCTTCAGTCGATACTCCAATCGAAATAGTTCGGCCCGCGAAGCGCGGTGCCAATGCCAGCTCAGCTTGTAGTCATTGAGGAAGGCGGACGGCTGCAGCCGCGCCTCCTGGATCCCCTGAACGATTTTTTCCACCGTGTCGCGATCCCAGCCTTCCGCGATATGGGCGCGAAACGCCCCGGCGACCGAGGCGTCGATCGGATCGTGCACCTCCGTTCCGATGCTTCCGATCACAAACTCCGGCGGCGGCAGTCGGTGTTGCAAGACGAGCCACTCGGTATCGACGACGCTGCGTCCGCTGTTGTAAACCAAGAGCGGTCGCTCGTGGGCACCGAGGGTCTCCCACGCCTGCTGGAAACAATGCCTGTCACCGAAGTCGCTGACGATCGTGTCGTCGATGTCGGTCGAAAACATTCGCACCCTGCGGTGAAACTCGCTCATGCTTGGATTGGATTCGCGCAAAGCCTCAGTGGATTCCCAGGGTGCGCCGTGGTCCGGCCCGTGGTCGCCCGATGCGATCTTTGGCGCCAGGCGCCAGCGATCCGAATACCGCGAGGATCACGGCGAAAATGTTGAGCACATTTGATCTGCAAACCCGCGTCTTGAACCGTGGTCAGCATGGGAGTGGGATGACTAAGCCAGGCGAAATAGAAGTTCCCGGAATTCAGACCGCAACGTTCACTCCCTGATAACTCTGTCAGATGGGAGGAAGGCAACCCACTCGGCGCCGGCGGCACCTTCACACCGACCGGTCCATGTCGCCGCAGGTTTTCAGATTGCCACTCGATCCACCCGGGGTTCAGCGCCACGTCCGCTCGATTTCCTCGAGCGTGCGGCCCTTGGTTTCCGGCACGGCGGCGAAGACAAACACCAGGCCGGCGAGGCTGCACCCGCCGTAGACCCAGAACGTCAGCGCCGGGCCGATCGCGGGATTGTCATTCAACATCGGAAACGTCTGGGCCACGAGGTAACACGCCGCCCAGATCGTGAACGTCGCGACCGACATTGCGCGGCCGCGCACCTTCGTCGGAAAAATCTCCGAGCAGAGAATCCAGGGGATCGGGCCGAGCGCCATGGCGAACGCGGCGATGAACGCCAGGATGGCGAGCAGCAGCGGCAGACCGTGATAGCCGGCGTGAAACATCCAGCCGACCGTGCCGAGCGCCACGACCTGGACCGCGAGACCGATGAGCAGCAGCGCCCGGCGACCCGCCCGATCCACGAACGCGATCGCCACGAAGGTGAACAGCAGGTTGACCAGCCCGACGATCGCCGACGAGGTGAACGCGCTCTGGGCCCCCACCCCGGCCGTGGCAAAAATCTTCGTCGAATAGTACATGATCGCGTTGATTCCGCTGAACTGGCTGAACGCCATCAGCAGCACCGCGACGACCAGCGGCCGCCGGAATCGCTGGTGGAACAACTCGGCGAAGCGGCCTTCCTCTTCACCCATCACCGACTGCACCGCGGCGACCTCCTGTTGCGCGTGGGCCGGCCCGCCCACGTTTTCCAGAATCCGTCGCGCCTCGTCGGGCCGGCCCACGCCGATCAGCCAGCGCGGACTCTCCGGCACGAAGAACAGCAACGCGAGCAGCACCACCGCCGGCGCCACTTCCGCACCCAACATCCAGCGCCACCCGCTCGCGGCATTCCACGCTTCGTCGCCGAGGCCCTGGATCCGGGCGTTGATGAAGAGCGTCACGAAAATCCCGAGCACGATGCCGAGCTGGAACAGCGCGCCGAGCCGGCCGCGCCGGGCCGCCGGTGCCAGCTCCGCGAGGTAAACCGGACAGATCATCGACGAGGCCCCGATCCCCAGCCCGCTGAGAAAACGGGCGGCGAGGAACTGTACAAACGTCTGCGGAATCGCCGAGAGCACGCCGCTGAGCGCATAAATCATCGCGCAGAGGAAGAGCACCTTGCGCCGGCCGAAACGGTCGCTGAGAAACCCCGCGCACATCGCGCCTGGAATGCACCCGAGGATCGCACTCGCGCCCGCCAGGCCCTCCTGCATCGCGTCGAGGTGAAAGTGCGCCTTGAGGTACTGGTTCGCGCCGTTGATGACGGCGGTGTCGTAGCCGAACAAGAAACCTCCGGTGGCCGCGACGAGCGTCACCAGCGTGAGCGCCGTGGATCGGGAGGGGGCAGGGTGAGGCTCGAGCGTGGCAGTCGCGTTCATGATTTTTCGGGGAAAGCAAATCTCAGCGGGGCGAACGCCGGCAGCGTCACGCGGAACCGCCCGTGGGAAACCGGAATCGCCGCGCCGGCGGCGCGACCGGGCACGGGAAACTCGGGGCGCGGGCGAAACCGGGTTTGGAGTTCATGACCGGAAGAATTTCAGGACGGCCGCACGCAGGCCTGCATCGTCGCCAGCTCGCGGCCGGCGGCCGCCTCCGCCGCGCCGGCGCCATGCGGCCGCAGGGTGTACGCGCCGGCCGCCGCGGGCACGATGAACGTCTCGGCGTAGTGCACGACGAAGGGCGCGAACACACCCGCGGGGCTCTCGACGATCGCTTCTTCGCCTTGGACCAGATTGAGCACGTGCACGCCCCCGCGCGTATCGTGCGGCACCGTTTGGGTGAACCAGTGCCGGCGCGTCTCGATGAATTCCGTCGCGTGCAGCCCCGTCCGCTCCTCGCGCCAGCCGGCGCCACCACCCAGGGGTTCAATCCGGTTCACCAGTTCGTGGCGCGTCCACTCCGTCGTCCGGTCCCATTGGAGGTTGGCGAGACCGTGTTCGAGATGAATCGGCCGCGGCCGGCCGTCGAGGCCGAGCCGGGCCCAGTCCCACAACTTGAACGTGAAGATGTAGGGCGTGGCGCTGATTTCGAGGACCATCGCATTTGCGCCGCTGCAATGAACCGTGCCGGCCGGAATGAGATAATGGTCGTGCTGCGTGGCGAGCCACTGGTTCGCGTAGCGCGCCGGTTCGAACGGTGCGCCCCCGGCCTGCGCGGCCGCGAGCTCGCGCGCCATCGCGGCGCGGTCCACGCCCTCGCGCAACCCGAGGTAGACGCTCGCGCCCGGCGCGGTGTCGAGCAGGTAGTAGCTCTCGTCCTGGGTGTACCTGAGCCCGAAATGCCGCTGCATGTACTCCGTGAGCGGATGGACCTGAAACGAGAGGTTGCCGCCGCCCATCGTGTCGAGAAGATCGAAGCGGATGGGGAACTCGGCGCCGAAACGCGCGTGCACCGCCTCGCCGAGCAACGCGCGCGGCTGATCGAAAACCAGATCGATGGCCGGCAGCTCGAACGGCACGTTGCCGAACTGGAGCAGCAGGCTGTTCTCCTCCGGCACGCAATCGAAGCACCAGCCGTAATTCGGCGCGCTGCGGTCGAGAGCGCAGACCTCCTTCATCCACTGCCCGCCCCACGGCGCCGGATCGAAAAACGGCACCACGCGAAACGGGCGCGTGACCGCGTGGCGCAGGCCGCGGCGAACGGCGTCGCCGTCGGCGAGTTTCGGCTGGCGCGGGGAATTGGTATCGAGGACGAAATCCCATTCGGCGATGAGTGGCCGCTTCCAGCGATCGCACACGCGCCAATCCACGAAAAAGGCGCGCTTGTAGCGCCGCCCGGTCCCAAGCGAGCGATCCTCCGCCCCGAGATTGCCCGTCTCGTTGCGCCGAAACCGATTTTGCGCCTCCCAGCGGGCGAGATCGGCGTAGACGAGGAGGTCACCGTGCGCGACGAGCCGCGCGCCGCAGCCGACCACGAGCACCACCCCGGCGGCCACGGCCTCGACCTGCTGTTGCCGCGTCCGCAATCTTTCGGGCTCGAAGAATTGCGGCAAGGCCAGGTCCGCCATGAATCCGAAGACCGGATCGTCGCCGCCAAGGAAGGGCGCGACCAGCGCGTCCACCTCGGCGGGGGATCGCATCGCTTCCGCGGCATCAACGACCAGCGCCGGTTCGAGCCGGCGGGCCAATTCTACCCGCACCTCGTCCTCGTGCACGCCGGTGTAACACTCGACCACCACGACGGTTTTTCGCGCAGCGCGTTTTTTGATCGCCGCGCCCAGTCGCTCCGCGACGGCATCCCAGCCCACCACGCAGGCGCGGTTCCCGCCAGGGACGGGGATCGTGGGAGACTTGTCGTAGTTCGAGCGTCTCATCGCCTGGTCTTCGGGCCACCGGCGTTCTCCACGCCCTGAGTCACGGCCCCTCCGCCGGACTCACTCACGGTCGTTTCCCCGCCGAAGTTCCAACCTGCAGGTGCAGCGGTTGGCTGCCGCCGGATCGCGCAGGCGTGAGAAGGGCGGAAGCGCGGGACGGCAGGGACATTGAATGTATAAACATTTAAGCAAAGCCGCCGCGCCGCTGCCAAGCTAATTGCGGCGGGCCAGGTCGCGCCGGCCCGGCTCGCGGCCGCGGACCTGGCGGCGCATTTCGCGGCGCCGCGATAGAACGACTGGCGCTAGCGGCGAACGGTGACGAGATAGGACGTCGTCGGCGCGTTGAGCGGCAGAACCCAGCCGTCGGCGCCGCGGGTGGCGGGCGTTGCGCTGGCGCGAGCGGCCCCGGCTCCATCCAGGGGTGAAATGAACATCTCGCGCGCTCCGGCGAGACCGCGCAACCGCAACGTCGCGACGACGGGCTCGATCCGCGTCGGCGCCCCGCCGCGTTGCTCGAGGGTCGTGCGCTTTCCGTTCCACTGCTGTCCGGCATTCGCCATCCGCGCCGTGGCGGTCACGAGCAGGCGGTCCGCCTGGGCAATCGGCCGATCCTCCAGGGAACTGAGGGTGACGGCGCAGAACGGAGTCTCCGCGTCGACCGCCAGATTCGTCAGGTGGACCCGACCCCGGCCGATGAAACCAATGGCGGCCTGCGAGGCCTTCGTATCCACGGTGACCAGACCATGGGCGGGTTCGTCGGCCTGCCAGATCAGTTCCCCGGTGTCACTCTGCAGGCGCGGCCGGTCGTCGCGTTCGAACGCGCCGGTGGCCGGCCCCTCCAGGGATCCGATGCGTGAACCGTGCACCAGCGCCAGGCGGGCGGGAAAACCCCGCGTGAAATACGGACGCTCGCTCGTCGGCAACCGGATGCTTTCGCGCACCTGCTCGCGGGTGTAACTGCGCACGACCGTGCGCACGGCCGGCCGCACATCGCCGCGCAGAAACAGCAGCGCGCCGGCAGGCAGCTGGTTCATCTTCACGGGATCCATCGCCAGATCGAAATGCCCGGCGACTTTCGGCTCGAGCGTGGCGACATCCTGATGCGCCAGGCTGTACCAAAAGATACCGTCCCAGTCCTGCAAGGCGGCATAGGCCGCGAGAATGGGAATGCCCTCGCAGGCATACTCGTTCGGGTAGGGGTGGTTGACCTCCGAGACGGTGAACGGCTTCCCGGCAAAGGCGGAGCGCGACAATTGCACCACCGTCGAGTTGAGGGGCCCGTCGACCATCGGCGTGTTGCCGATCGTGAAACCGGTCTGCCGGCCGGTGGCGGGATCCGTCTGGTAGCTGGGATGCTGCCAGTAGACGTGCGAATCCACGACATCGAGCAACGACGTGCCGGCGAGCTGCGGATAACCCGTCCGGCTGTGGCCATGATCGCTGTTGCCGATCAGCAGGGCTTCGACGCCCACATCCTTGCGCAGGAATTCGGCCATCGCCTGGTAAAAACGGCGTTCCACGTCGAGATAGAATTCCGCTTCGGCGTGAAACCGTTCCGCCGATGCCTTGGCGAATTGATCGGGCGTGAGTCGCGGAATCGGCGCGTCCGCGGCCAACTGCTCGCGAGCCCGCCACTGCTGCAACGTGCCGGCTGAAAAATGCGTCCGCAGCCACGCGTTGAACTGTTCGGTCAGATCGGCCGCGTAGCTCGCCGGAATGTCAGACCACGTGCCGGGATTCCGGCGCGTGTTCTTTCCACGCAAACGCCCGTCCATCCAGGCTTCCACGAGTGAGTTTTCGTTCAGGAACTCGACGACGATGACCGCCGGTTCCCGCGCGTAGGTCGAGCCGGTGTAGGCGTTGCGATGCGCCAGGAGCCGGCGCGCGTAGTCGCGCTGCAACTCCAGCAGGCGTGGATCGAAAAAGGTGACTGCCTTGGCGAAACCCAGCAGTTCGTGATCCTTCACGCCGTCGCCCGGTTTGTAGGATCGCCCGACGTTCAGGTTGAGGTCGGCGTAAATGCCCCGCCGCTTCAATTCCGCGATGAACCAGTCGAGCCGGTCCAGTTGCGCGGCGTCGAGCTCGCGGGTGTCGTCGCGGTTGGCCGCGATCAATCCGGCGGGCGCAACGCGGTCGAGAAAGTGAAAGCGCACGCAATTGATGCCGCGGCGCGCGAGCTGGCCGGCGATGCGCGCGGCGTTCTCCTTCGCCGGGACGGTCGCAGCGGCGGTCGCGTTGATGCCCCAAATCCGGAACCGCCGGCCGTCGGGATACGCCAGGTGACCGTCCTTGACACCGACCCGGCCCGCCTTCCCCGCCGGTGCGTCCAGGAGAAAACTCACGTCGTCGGCGGCCGCGTCGCGCGGGTTCCACTCCACGACGAATGGCGGGGCACCCGCGAGATCGGCCGCCGTCTTGCCGGCGTGATAATCCGCGGCGGCCGGCGCCGCGGCGCGGCCAATGACGCAGGACAGCAGCGCGGCCGTAACCAGGGTGCACGTTGTCTTCATGGTTGTCGCTTTGTCTCCGGGTAGATTGCCGCGGGTTCGACGACGACTCCGCAGAGCAAGGCCTGGCCCCGAACCGGATCGAGTCGCAGCTCAATCGTCCCGGCGGCGTCGAGCTGAATCGGATACGAACGCTCCAGCAGGTGGTGCGCACCTCCCGCGAGCTGAAACACGTCGATGGTCTCGCGCGCGCTAAACGCGCTGCCGGGTTTCGCGGCCGCCGGGCGCAGCGCCACCTCGAACACCCGCTGCCCCGGCGCCGACGAATCCGGATCCAGAAACAGGAGCCGGACGCGATAGCGGCCCGCGGGGAGCGAGGCCGGTTTGGCCTTGGCCCGCGAATCCACCGCCATGATCGGACGAAGGTTGAGCACGAGTGGCTGCGCGGTGATCAAACCGGTTTGCCCAATCTCTGCCCAGGAAGCCGGCAGCGATCCGCCATCGACCTTCTGGGTGGCGGGGACGACGAAAACTTCCGCGCCGGTCTCCTGCGTGCCGCGACATTCCCACAAGGAGCGATCCGGTTCGAAATGAAATGTGAAGGTCCCGCGGCTCTGGGCGAGCCGGTCGTGCGAGGTCGGAGCGAAGTTGATGCGCACGGGCTCGAGCCCGAGGGCCTGCCGCTGCCGGACCACGTGCGAATACCAGCGGGTGTTCATCGTGACGACGAGGCCCTGCTCGCCGCGCGTGATGCCGCCGGCGCGGCTGAACCGCGCGTAGTGCTCAATGACCGAGCCGGGATCACAAGCGGCGATCGCCTGCCGTGCGCCCGCCAGGTCGCCCCGGTCCAGCCGCTCCCGCGACTCCTGCCACCGACCCTGGGTTTCGTGCACGGCCACGATGAACTCCTCCAAGCCCCGGCAGTAGGCGATTTGCTCGCGCTGTTGCGGCGTGAGACCGGCAGTGCGGGCGGACGCCAATAACGCGAGGCGCGCCCGGCATCCCGCGATGACCTCGGGAATGTTGGCGAGCGGCCGGTCGATGAACCAATCACTCGTTTCGCGACCAAACTGGGGAGCGCCCGTGATCCACGCCTCCAGGTAGGCTCCGAGGGCGTCGCGGTTTTCCGGACCGAACCAGCGGCCGGCCGCGTCGAGGCACGTCTCGCGCAGCGGCCGGTCCTTCGTGCTCTGCCAGGACTGTTGCGCGAGGCTGGCAAAGTAGAGATCGAGCGGCCGCGTCGTCCAATGGATGATGCCGAAACCGGCGGACTTGGCGTCGGCCAGCTTGGAGGCGAATTCGGGGAGCGGGGTGTAGGGCCGGCCCAGATACTGGCCGTCGTCATGGTGGGCCCACAGGATGGGAATCACCGGCCGGCGGGCGCCGATTTCCCGCAGCGCGGCGCGCGACGCCTCGCTGCCGAGCTGCGGTCGGCCGTGCAACACGTCGTAATCGAGTCCGATCAGCGGAACGCCGGCCGGAAAGAAATGATCCGCGGCGGGCAGAAATTCGAAACCCCAGGTGCCGGCCGCAAGCCGCACGTGGCTGGCGCCGATGTCACGGAGCGCCTGCTCGAAGGCCCGGACGATCTTGCCGACGCCGAACAAACCCGGGGCATGCCAGTAGCCGGCGACGCGGGGATCGCGGGCGACCTCCGCGGCGAATTCCCGCTGCCATGTTGCCGGCAGCTCGGCGAGTTTCAGCTCCATCCAGGGCGTGCCGCCGCGGCGAAACCAGACGACGAGCGTCGTCATCACGGGATACGTTTTCACGAATTCCGCGACCTGCGCGCGATAATAGGCGCGGCCTTCCGGCGTATCCGGGTTGGGCACCGCGATGCGGCCGGCGGTGCGCGAACCCGTCGCATTCGCGCCGCCGATTTCGAAGCGGGCCGAGGGCGGCAGCCGACGGACAAGTTCCTCGGGATTCGCGCTGGGCGTGTCGACGTCGACCGCGAAATAAACGCCCATCGCGCGCTGCGCGGCGTCGGCGAAAACGGCGCGCATCAACGACTGCGCGGCGGCGACGCGTTGTTCGTCCGGTACCATTCCGGCGGACGAGCCAAAAACCGGCCCGTCGAAGATCTCGCCGCCGAAGAGCCGACGGACGTCGTTGACGTGCATCGTCGACCAGTCGCGTCCCTTCACGGTGGTGGAGAGATAACCCACCGGCCGCGGTTCGCCGTCGAACGTAAAGCCCGCCATCGGATTGTTGCCGTAGGCGTGCACCATGATCGCGTTGTAACCAAGTTTCTGCGACTGGGCGGTCCAGCGCTGCCAGTCCGCGAGATTCCACGTCGAGCATCCGCTGAGGAAGTTGTGCCAGTTGAACACGAGCCGTTCGCGGATCAGCGGCCGATCGGCGAGCGACCAGCCGGTGAAATCAAACGGAGTCGCGCGTGGCGCGGGCAACGTGTCGCGATCGAGCGCGTAGCCGCAGCCGAGCCGGGCGAGCAACGCGTAAACGCCGAAAGCCGTGCCGCGGCCATCCGCACCCGCGATGATTCCCAGCTCGCCGGCGCCCGCAGGTCGAACGTGTTGCACGACGAATGACTCGGGTGCGTCGGGCGGCGGCCCGTCGAGGTGCCGCCGGATCAAGGCGTGCGTCGCGTTACCGACGAGAATGATCCGGCCGCCCTGCGGAATGTCGCTGGCCGAGACAAAACGATCATTCGGATAAAGCTGGCCCAGTTTGTCCGCGAGCTCTCGGGCCGCGATGCGCTCGACGGGCGCTGCGTCTGGCGCGGTGACGACGGCGACCTCCGCGGCGGACATGGCGGCCGCGGCGGCGAACGCCAGGGCGCACCACCATCGGCCGGTTGCGGGCAGACGTCGGCCGAGGTGCCGGATCAGATCGAGCGGGGAGCGGCCACCGCTCGGCTCGACCGGCAGAAGCCCACGGTGGCGGTGATGCGTGAACCACAGCCAGAGGCTTGAAGCATGCACGCCAAGAAGTGATGCCGTGCGACTCAGAACATCTGACCCGCAGTTACGACGCGTGGGTACAGGCGGGCTCGGCGCTGATCCGCCGACGGCGGCGAAGGAAGACATGGTTCGGGAAGGGATCGGTCGGGATCGCCACCAGGGGCTGGTGGAGGAGTCTGACGGGATGTCGAAGACTCGTCACCGCACCGTCCGCCCTTCTCTCCGCGTTTCTTGTGGTGGCGGCCAAGCCGAGGCGGGCTGCCGGCTTCGGGTTCAAACAGGACTCACGTTTCGTCGGCGAACTCGTGTCGGCAGTGGCCGCCAACGCCGGCGAAGGCGCGGTAGGACGCATCACGCCTAAAGAAAAAGCCGGGCCATCGCCCGGCTTGCAGTTCTTCGACGCGCCGCCCGCGCGTCCCCTCGCCTTCCCCCTTACTTCACCGTGAGCGTTCCCTTCATCAGCATGTAGTGACCGGGGAACGAACAGATGAACGTGTATTCGCCGGCGTCCGGAGCCTTGAACGTCGCGTCGCCGCTCTGTTTGGGCCCGAGCACGGGAATCGAAGCGATCACGCTGTCCTTCATCGACGGCGGAATGTAATTGGTGTCCTTCGCGGTCATTGCCGCGGTCGCGAACGCGTTCACATCGGTGCCCTTCTTCAGCAGCACCCAATTGTGCCCCATCGCCTCCTTCGGCAAGGTGCCTTGGTTCGTGAGCTTGACGGTGATTTGTTCGCCGGCCTTCGCCTCCATCGTCGTCAAACTGTACTTCATCTGATCGTTCGCCGTGATTTCGATCGTGCGCGCGGCGCCCGATTTCGCCGCGGGCGTGGCGGCGCTGCTCGCGGGAGCAGGCGCCGCGCTGGTGGCAGCGGGCGCGCCGGAAGGCGTTGAAGAACTGGCGGTGTTCGTCGCGGTTGGCTGCTTGCCGCAGCCCGCAGCAATCAGTGCGGCGAAAACACTCAGGGGAAGGAGTCGGATTTTCATGGCGCGAACAACGTTGGAAAACGAATGACGACATGCAAACTCGAAGCTGTGCAAAAATCGGCACTGCTTCCGGTAGTGATGCCGTGAGCCCAAAAATGCGGTCCCCGTGCCGCTCTGCGTTTTTTGGCCACAAACGCCGAAACCCCGAGCGCTGCTAATCACCGCCGCCGCTTAACGCGGACTACAGCCGAATTAATAAAAGCTCCCGTGGGCTGCAACGGAGCGTCGAGGAGGTCTAAACTCCGGATTCTAGCTTGAAATGCGAACTCCTTCGCCAACTCTGCTGTGATTTTGGCGTGCCTGAGGCGCCAACCGCTTACCGTTCCCGACAGCCCACATGTCTAATTTCTTACCGAGTCTCCCCCGGTGGAGTCGCGCTGCGTTCGCGTTCGCCGGCATCGCCCTGCTAAGCGGATGCGACTTCAACTTTTGGCGGATGGATGGCCACCAATCGACCATGGTCACCGCCGGTCCGGTGGCCCGCGAGCAACTCGATGTGTTCATGGTGACCGTCTGGGTGACGCTCGTCATCTTCATCCTGGTCGGCAGCACGCTGGCCTACGCGACGTGGCGATTCCGCGCGCGCACGGACGCCGATGAGCACGCCGAGGCGCCACCGCAGGGCCACGGCAACCCGCTGGTCGAACTGGGTTTGATCGGCGCCTCGGTGCTCGCGCTCGTGATCATCGCGATTCCGACGCTGAAAGGGATCTGGTCGACGTACGACGTGCCCGAGGCCGAGAACAAAGACGCGTATGAGATCACCGCGGTCGGATACCAGTGGTGGTTCAAGTTCGAGTACCCGAGCGAACAAATCGAGGGCGCCGGCCGGCTCACGACCGCGAACGAACTCGTGGTTCCCGCGGGTCGTCCGGTGCGCGTTCACCTGCGGACGTTCGACGTCATTCACTCGTTCTGGGTCCCGAAGCTCGCGGGCAAGGTCGACATGATCCCGAACCGCGCGAATCACCTCTGGTTCAAGGCGGACAAGCCGGGCTATTTTTGGGGCCAGTGTGCGGAATACTGCGGCGATTCGCACGCGGTGATGCGCTTCCGCGTGGTCGCCCTCGACCCAAAGGAGTTTGGCGAATGGCTCGAGCAGCAGCGCCAGGGCGGCCGCAACCTTGCGGCGCCCGTGGCCGACGCGAACCGGCCCAAGGCGCAATTCGCGTCGCTGCGGAGCTTCAAGCAGAACGAGGCGGGCATCAGCGAAAAATTCGACATCAACCCGCTCGAGGCCTGGCGGGCGAAGCAGGCGCCGGAGAAGGACGAGAACCCGGAGCTCGTTGCGAAAGGCAAGTCACTTTTCACTGCGAAAACCTGCATCGCGTGCCACACGATCCGCGGCCACGGCGCGAGCGGCATCACGGCACCGGATCTCACGCATATCGGCGCGCGGACGACGATCGCCGGCGGGCTGCTCGAGAACAACTCGGAGCAGCTGCGCCGCTGGATCCGCGACCCCGGCTCGGTGAAGCCGGGCAACAAGATGGCCGTCGGCTACAGCGCGAGCAACATCAAGCTCAGCGACGAGGAGCAGGTCGCCATCGTCGCGTATCTGGAGAGTTTGAAATGATGCCTTTGAAGTAGCGCCGGCTTCCAGCCGGCAAGTGGAGCAGGCCGGCTGGAAGCCGGCGCTACCCACGAACGCTTCCAAAATTCAACAAACCACCTTTCTCCCACCCATGGACGCCCTGGCCAAAACTGCTCACCTGACGAAGGAAGAGCTCGCCCCGTCGCAACCGCATATCCTCGCGCATCCGAGGGTGAAGACCGGCCTGATGGGCTGGCTCACGACCGTCGATCACAAGCGGATCGGTTTCCTCTACGGGTTTTTCGCGCTGATCTTCTTCCTCGTCGGCGGCTTCGAGGCGCTGCTCATCCGCACGCAATTGATCGTGCCGAACAACGACGTGCTCACGGCGCAACAGTACAACACGCTGTTCACGATGCACGGCACCACGATGATCTTCCTCGCGGTGATGCCGTTGTCGGCGGCGTTCTTCAATTTCATCATGCCGCTGCAAATCGGCGCGCGGGACGTCGCGTTCCCGCGGCTCAACGCGTTCTCGCTTTGGACGTTCGTGGCCGGCGCCATCATCCTGAACATCGGCTGGTTCCTGCCCGAGGCGACCCACGGCGCGCCCGACGGCGGCTGGTTCGGCTACGCGCCGCTCACCTCGAAGCAGTTCATCCCGAAGCACTCGATCGACTACTGGGTGATGGGGCTGCAGCTGCTCGGCGTCGCGTCGATCGCGGCTTCGCTGAACTTCATCGTCACGATCATCAACCTGCGCGCGCCCGGCATGACGATGATGCGGCTGCCGGTGTTCACCTGGATGACGCTGGTGACCGCGTTCCTGATCATCCTCTCGTTCCCCGCGATCACGATCGCGCTGGTCGAGCTGATGATGGACCGGAATTTCGGCACGAACTTCTTCGAGGTGTCGCAAGGCGGCATGCCCATTCTGTGGCAGCATCTGTTCTGGGTCTTCGGCCATCCCGAGGTCTACATTCTGATTCTGCCCGCGATGGGCATCATCTCGGATATCCTGCCGACGTTCTCGCGCAAGCCGCTGTTCGGTTATCCGATCGTCGTCTTCTCCGGCGCGTGCATCGGCTTCCTCGGTTTCGCCGTGTGGAGCCATCACATGTTCACCACCGGCATGGGTACGGTCGCGACGGCGGCGTTCGCGCTCGCCACGATGGCCATCGCGGTGCCCACCGGCGTGAAGATCTTCAACTGGATCGGCACGCTGTGGGGCGGCCACCTGATGATGCGCACGCCGATGATGTTCGCGCTCGGCTTCGTCTGGATGTTCATGATCGGCGGCTTTTCCGGCGTGATGCACGCGGCGGCCCCGGCCGATGCGCAGCAGCAGGACTCTTACTTCGTCATCGCACACTTCCATTACGTGCTGATCGGCGGATCGATTTTCGCGCTGCTCGCCGGCATTCACTACTGGTTCCCGCTCATGTTCGGCCGCAAGGTCTCCGAGTTCTGGGGCAAGGTTTCGTTCTGGGTCGTCTTCGTCGGCTTCAACGTGACGTTCTTCCCGATGCACTTCCTCGGGCTGAACGGCATGCCGCGGCGCACGTTCACCTACGACCCCAACCTCGGGTGGAACACGCCGAACTTCATCGCCACGATCGGCTCCTACATCCTCGGACTCGGCATCCTGATCTACTTCATCACGATGACGTACACCTATTACAAGGGTGAGCGCGTGAAGAAGGATTACTGGGATGGACGCACGCTCGAGTGGTCACTCGACAACCCGGTGCCGGAATACAACTACCGCGTGATTCCGACCGTGCACGCGCGCGATGGCTGGTGGTACGAGAAACATCACCGCGAGGAAATCGAAAAGGAAAAGGCCGCGCATGCGAAGGAGGAGGAGTCGCATGGCGGCATCCACATGCCCTACGGCTCGATTTGGCCCGCGGTCACCAGCCTCGGCATTCTGATCGGTTCGATTGGCGTGAGCGCCTTCGATGCGCATTGGGACGTCCCCGGCATCCACTGGAAGCTCGGGCTCGCGCTGACTGGCGGCCTCGGGCTGTTCGTCGGCCGGCGGCATCGCTAGGTCAAAAGAACAGCTTCCCGCTCAGCCGGTCCACGCGATCTTTCAGCGCCGTTTGGCCGGTCAACGATGATTCGATTAAGATCGCCTTTCGGCCCATTTCAGCCGCCACCTCGCCCGTGGTGCCGCTGCCAGCGAACGGGTCCAGAACGGTGTCTCCTTCCCGCGTCGTTGGGAGCAGCATCTGCCGCACGAGCGCGCGCGGCCACATCGCTACATGCCGGTACGGCGAAGCCTCCGGATTGATCCGCCACAGCCCATCCGGCCCAAGCTCGGTATCTGAGAGGACCTCGGCGTGCGTTTGCCAAACTGAGCCCGCGTTCGCCCGGTCCCCGCGCCGGGCACTCGCGCGCGACGGCACATCGATCGCCGTACGATCGAAATAATAATCTGGCTGCTTGCTGAAGAGGAAGAGGAACTCGTAGTTGCGTGAGGGCCGGTCGCGCGTCGGTTCGGGCATCGCGTTGCCTTCAGCCTTCTGCGATTCCAGCGCAACAAGCGACTTCGCCCAGATGATTGTCCGGCGGCAAATCCACTGCGGCCCCTTGGATACACCCACGAAGCGCCGGAAGTCGGTGTCGGTCATCGCGAGGTGGAATCGGAATGGCACGCCCATCTCGGACTTGTGGGCGATACCGGGTACGTAGTGCTTGAAGAACTCCGGCTGCTGACGGAGGGCGTCGGCGTAGCCCTTGCCACCAGCCGCAAAACGGCCATTGCAGCCGTCGGGCGCGTTGGTCGTTCCCTTCTTCCCCTGTTTGTTGTTGAAGGTGTCCGCGAGATTGACCCAGAGGCAGCCGTCCTCCCGCAGTATCCGCCAGACTTCGTCGAAGACGTGTAGCAGATGGCGGACGAAGTCGTTCGGGTGAGGCTCGTGCCCCAACTCACCTTCCCACCCGTCGGGCCACGCCGTCGTGGTTCCGTACCGACGCAAGAGATAGAACGGTGGTGAGGTCAGGCAGACCTGAACGCCCGAACTCGCGACACTCTTGAGACCGGTTAACGCATCCGTGTGCAGAACGCGAATCGGATTGACGGTTGAAATCTCCTTCAATGCTCGGCGGTTAACGGCAGGTGCGATGGCGAGCGTTTTCACAGAGGCAGATTATTGCTTACGTCGCAGCCAGGTCAATCGTTAAGCTGTGAAGGTGAAGGGGGCGGGACGGCGTCGGCCGCCTCGGTGGCGTCTGGACACTCGTCGTCGCTGCGGACGGGGAACGCCGTGGTCCGGTCGCACGGTCGGGTGATGATCCTTCCGTCAGGTGCTACAGTCTAGGTCGTCGCTTAAAACAAGCTGTTCACCGCGATGCCCAGCACGCTGAGCGGCCCCTGGTCCTCCAAGCCTTCCGTCGCCTTCTCCACTTTCTGCAGTGTCATCTTCGCGTTCTTGTAGAGCGCCTCGTCGTTGACGAGTTTGCCGACGGAGCCTTCGCCTTGGTTGATCTTCTGGAGGATTTCCCGGAGGTTCGTCATCGCGGTCGTGGTCTCGTTGTAGAGCGCTTCGTCCTTGGCGAGCTTGCCGAGGGTGCCTTTGCCGGCGTTGATGTCGGCTACGACGCTCTTGGCCTGGTCGAGCGTGGACTTGATTTCCTCGGTCGTGCTGCTCAAGCCGCTGACCGCATCGGTGGCCCGCTGGTAGAGCGTCTCGTCCTGGATGAGCTTGCCGATCGTCCCTTTGCCCTCGGCGATCTGCGAGGAGAGCGTCTGCATGTTGCCGAGGATCGCGGTGAGCTTGGGGTTGTTCTCCTTCAGAAAATCGGTGAAAGGCCCCAGCACGTCTTTGAAACTATCCGTGCTGAAAGTCTTCGTGAGGTTTTCCACGCCGCTCGCGACGCCCTCGAGCTTCGCCATCAGGCTGCTGAGGTCGGGCTGCTCTTTGCTCTCCAGCACGGCGCCCGGCGCGATCGGCAGGCCCGCTGGCGTGCCGAAGTCGAGCGACACAAAGTTCTGTCCGAGCAGGCCGGGGAATTTGACCATCGCTCTGCTGTCGGTCTTGATCGGCGCTTTGCGGTCGTCGATCTTCAACGTCACCTTGATCTTGCCGTCGGCCCACTCGATGTCTTCGACGCGGCCAATCGGCTTGCCGGCCAGCTTGACCGGGTCGTCCGTTTTCAACTCCTGCACCGTCGTGAACAGCGCGTGGATGCGGTAGCCTTTCTTGAAGTAATCCAGGCCGCCAGCCAGTTCGAGGATGACGACGGCGGCGAGGATGGCGACGGCGAAGAAGATGCCCAAGCGGGTTTCCAACGTGTTTTTCATAACGGTTTGGTCTGGTTGTTTTGGTTGAACTCAGCGGTCAAAAATTTCTGGATCAGCGGGTGCGGAGCCTTCTTCACAGCGGCGGGTGTGCCGACGAACAGGATTTTTCCTTCGGCAATGATCGCCATTCGATCGGCGACCCCGAACGCCAGGTCGCGGTCGTGCGTCACCACGATCGACGTCACGCCGATGCGCCGCTTCAGTTTCAAAATCTCCTCCGCGATGGTCACCGCGATGAGCGGATCGAGCTCACTCGTCGGCTCGTCGTAGAGGATCAACTGCGGCTCGATCACCAACGCGCGCGCGATGGCAACGCGCTTCTTCATGCCGCCGGAAAGCTCGCTCGGCAAGCGCTCCTCGAGGCCTTCGAGGCCGACCAGTTCCAGCTTTTCCGCGACGACGCGCTTGATCTCGTCAGGCGGCTTGAGCTGGTGCTCCGTGAGATAGAGGCCCACGTTTTCGCCAACGGAGAGTGAGTTGAGCAGCGCGCTGGATTGAAACACCATCGCCAAACGGTATTTGTCCATCACTCCAGGCGCGTGGATCGACTCGCCTTCGAGGAGGATTTCGCCCGCATCGGGCGCCTCCAGGCCGATGATGTGTTTCAGAAGCATCGTCTTGCCGCTGCCGCTCGGCCCCATGACGACGAAAACTTCGCCGCGCTCGATGTCGAGGTCGATCCCGTGCAGCACTTCGACGCTGCCGAAGCTCTTCTTCAGGCCGCGCACCTGCACGCGCACGCCGTGGGTGTTGTTCGTCGGCGCGCTCATTTGACCTTGTCGAAGTACATCAGGAAGCGCGTCAGGAAATAGTCCAGGATGAGGATCAGCACGATGGAGTTGACCACGGCCTTCGTGACCGAGCGCCCGATGCCGCGCGGGCCGCCGAGGGTGGTGAGGCCCTGATGGCACGAGACGATGCCGATCACGACGGCGAAGACGAGGCTCTTGATGAGGCCGTTGCACACGTCCCACACGTCCACCACCTGCCGCAGGTTGCTGAAGAAGGTCTGGAACGTGATGGCGACCTTGTGATTGACGAAGGCCCCCGCGGCGCCGCCCAGCCAGCCGACCAGCACCGCAAAGAGGACGAGCAACGGCAGCGCGATGCTGATCGCGATC
>Ga0080064_1001641_pt1 | contig 43660 bp, 35 predicted proteins | sample Subgrocontami54m_FD_69260 | JGI IMG/M metagenome (GOLD analysis project Ga0080064, IMG submission 69260) | Subsurface groundwater microbial communities from S. Glens Falls, New York, USA - GMW46 contaminated, 5.4 m (SPADES assembly) (version 2) ...
TGGTGCCCGCGGGAACGCCCAAGCCGGTCGTCGACCGGCTCGCTGCGTGGATGTCGCAGATCAACGCGACCGAAGACACCCGCCAGTTCCTGAAAAACGTGGCCACCGACGTGCTCAACGGCACGCCCGAGCAGATGGCGGCGATGCTCAGGCAGGACCTGGAGCGCTGGGGCCGCTACGCCAAGCTCGCCAGGATAGAGCCGCAGTGATTCCGCCTCGCTCCGGCGAGCGTCGCGGTTACATGTTCCGCCGATACTGCCCGCCCATCCCGAATAGCGCGTGGGTGATCTGGCCAAGCAAACACACGCGCACCGCTTCCACATCGTGTGCGGGTCGGAGCCGCCTGCTTGTCTTTCGCTAGGCAGCTGGCCAGAATGGCCCGACGCAAGCCGCCATGGTGGGCGTCAAGGCGCAGCCAGCCGACCCCCGAAGGAGGCTGAGCTCCTCCAGATCGGCCCGGGAGGCTCCGAAGGTGAAGAGGTCCATCGTCTCCGGCACGGCTGCGCCCGCGAACCCGCGCGCAAAGACGCGTATTTCCCGGATGTTGCGCGCGGCAGACCTCGAGCAGCGCCTCCCTCGCCTTCACGTGTTCGGCATGCCGGATGGTTCCGCATGCAACGATCGGGTTAACGTGGGCGCAGGATCGCATGGCGCGCGAGGCGGCCGTGGCGTGCGAGGAGAAAGGACGGCCGCGCTTTGCCCTCGCACACGGCTACGCGACATCGGGGACGGGCTGGCAGGTCAAGGCGATGACCGCGTTGGCTGGCCGCTGGGGCGCGGGCGGGTCCGGCCCGCTCGGATGCAATGCTCACAGCACCAGGTGCTCGAGGACGCGCCGGATGACCTGCGGATCGTCGATCAGGGCGCATTGACGCGCTGCGGCTTCGATCGCGCCGAATGCAATTCTTGGCAGAGGCGATCGCGCAGATGTTTCCATTCGCCGCGAATTTGTATTAAATTGGACTCGCCGCCAACCGGGGGAGGCGAACGATGAGCACGGATTATGACAACGTCAAGAGCGTCGAGCCGCCATGGCTCGGCGCGCTGCGAAATTCCGAAGTGTTCGGGGTCAGCGACGGCGAGGCGCTGAAGAGACTGGCGAGCTACTTCGAGTGGCTCACGGTCAACGAAGGGCAGGAATTCATCCGCGAGGGCGCGTCCTCGGACTTCGCGCTTCTCGTTGTGTCGGGCTCGTTCGAGATACTGAAGGCCCAGGGCGCGACCCGCAAGCTGATGGCGGTGGCGAGAGCCGGCTCATTCCTCGGCGAGCTGGGGCTCATCACCGACGAGCCGCGCTACGCCACCTGCCGCGCGGTGACGAGCAGCGACGTCGGTCTGCTCTCGCGCGAGCATTTCGTCTCGATGCAGTCGAAGGACCCGGCGCTCTACGCGATGCTGCTGCAGCGGCTGTGCCAGCAGCTCGGCAAGCGCCTGGTGCAGGTCACCGACACGGTCTTCCTCCTGCGCGAGAAGAACGACATCGCGGTCAACGCGGCGAAGCGCATTCTCGAGACGGCCGGGCTCGCGTAATTCGAAGCCGCCGGTCCGGACCGGTCGGGAAATTCCCGTGGACACCGATCAAGCCTCGCTCGAAGGCTTGCCGCACGTCTGCCGCCGGGTCTGCATGATCTGGGGGACGCCGGAGCTCGACGTCTACGTCAACGGGCTCGTCATGGACTCGCGCGACGGCACCCGCAAGGGCCTGCCGATGAAGATCGGCGGCGAGCTGCTTTGGCTATCGGACGTGAACAAGCACCGCCGCGCGATCGAATACCAGGAGCGCTATTCGATCAACCTGCAGGACGCCCAGGCGAAAGTGCGGATGGAAGACGACGCGAGAACCGGCGTCGATCTCTGGGGCGATCCCGCCGCGGGCGGCGTCGCGATGCGGCGCAGCCCGATCCGCGCCGCTCTGTCGTTCCAATCTCGCCGCGGCGTCGAGGGAAAGAGCGTGCTCGCCAGCGTCGGAGACGCGCTCACGAGCAAGTTCGTGCTGATGTCGATCATCGCGATACTCGTGCTCAAGGACGCGTGGCTGTTCCTCAAGACGGCGTTCTGAGCGTCGACTGCGTTCGTCTCGGCACGACCAAGTGCGTCGCGGGTGCAGGCGCGGACGGCGCGAACAAGCAACTGCACGCGACGGACTGGCCACCCTTGCCCCTCGCGGTGCTACGCGATGTCGGGCACAGGATGGTAGGTGAGCGGAATGACCGCGGTCGCTGGCCACTCGGGGGCGAGCCGCTGGATCCCACCCTGCCTCCTTGGATGCGCCGAGCCCTCTGACGAATCGGCGCAGGCACTGCGTCCTGCGCCGATTGAGTCCCACGAACCGGCGCAGCGGACTACATGCTCCTCCGGTACTGCCCGCCCACCTCGAACAGCGCGTGGGTGATCTGGCCGAGGGAGCAGCAGCGCACCGCGTCCATCAGCACCGCGAACACGTTCCGGTCGTCGATCACCGCGCGCTTGAGGCGCTCGAGCATCGGACCTGACTCCGCGGCGTGGCGCTGGTGGAAACCGGCGAGCCGCGCGAGCTGGCTCTGCTTCTCCTCTTCGGTCGAGCGGATCAGCTCGATCTTCTGCGGCACCGGGTCGGAATGCGGGCTGCGGAAGGTGTTGACGCCGATGATCGGGTAGGACCCGTCGTGCTTCATTCTCTCGTAGTGCAGCGACTCCTCCTGGATCTTGCCGCGCTGGTAGCCGGTCTCCATGGCGCCGAGCACGCCGCCGCGCTCGCTGATCGCCTCGAATTCCTTGAGTACCGCCTCCTCCACGAGGTCGGTCAACTCGTCGATGATGAACGCGCCCTGGTTGGGGTTCTCGTTCCTGGCGATGCCCCACTCGCGGTTGATGACCATCTGGATCGCCATGGCGCGGCGCACCGACTCCTCGGTGGGCGTGGTGATCGCCTCGTTGTAGGCGTTGGTGTGCAGGGAATTGGCGTTGTCGTAGGTGGCGATCAGCGCCTGCAGCGTGGTGCGAATGTCGTTGAAGGCGATTTCCTGGGCGTGCAGGCTGCGGCCGGAGGTCTGGCAATGGTATTTCAGCTTCTGGCTGCGCTCGTTGGCGCCGTACTTGTTCTTCATCGCCACCGCCCAGATGCGCCGCGCCACGCGGCCGAGCACCGCGTACTCCGGGTCCATGCCGTTGGAGAAGAAGAACGACAGGTTGGGCGCGAAGTCGTCGATGTGCATGCCGCGCGCGAGATAGGCCTCGACGAAGGTGAAGCCGTTCGCCATGGTGAAGGCGAGCTGCGAGATCGGGTTCGCGCCGGCCTCGGCGATGTGGTAGCCCGAGATCGACACCGAGTAGAAGTTCTTCACGCCGTGGGGGACGAAGTACTCCTGGATGTCGCCCATCACCTTGAGGCTGAATTCGGTGGAGAAGATGCAGGTGTTCTGGCCCTGGTCTTCCTTCAGGATGTCGGCTTGCACCGTGCCGCGCACGGTCTCCAGCGTCCATGCGCGGATCTTGTCGGCCTCGTCCTCGGTCGGTTCGCGGCCGTTGTCGTCGCGGAACCGCTCGAGCTGCTGGTCGATCGCCGCGTTGAGGAACATCGCCAGGATGGTCGGGGCGGGACCGTTGATGGTCATCGACACCGAGTTGTTGGCCGCGCACAGGTCGAACCCCGAGTAGAGCACCTTCAGGTCCTCGAGCGTGGCGATCGACACTCCGGAGTTGCCGACCTTGCCGTAGATGTCGGGACGCGTGTCGGGGTCGAAGCCGTACAGCGTCACCGAGTCGAACGCGGTCGAGAGCCGCTTGGCCGCATAGTCCTTGGACAGGAACTTGAAGCGCCGGTTGGTGCGGAACGCATCTCCCTCGCCCGCGAACATGCGGGTGGGATCTTCGTTCTCGCGCTTGAAGGCGAACACGCCGGCGGTGAACGGGAACGAGCCCGGGACGTTCTCCAGCAGCAGCCACCTGAGCAGCTCGCCCGCGTCCTCGTATTTCGGCAGCGCGACCTTGCGGATGGTGGAGCCCGATAGCGTGGTATGGGTAAGCTTGGTGCGGACCTCGCGGTCGCGGATCTTCACCACGTACTCGTCGCCCGAGTAGGCCTTCTGCATCTGCGGCCACATGTCGAGCAGGCGCCTGGAGCGCGCGTCGAGCTTCGCCTCGCGCGCTCTGGTGAGCGCGTCGATATCGTCAAGCAGGTCATTCCCGCGGAAGCGGGAATCCAGTTCGCCATCGTTGCTGGATCCCCGCTTTCGCGGGGATGACGGAGACTCGAGCAGCATTTTCTTCGTCTCCGTCAGCTGCTGCCTTTCGCGCGCCAGCCGGGCCTGTTCGCGCGCGCGCACATGGTATTCGCGCATGCCGCCGGCGATTTCGGCGAGGTAGCGGGAGCGCGCGGCCGGAACGACGACGTTCCTGCCCGAGGAGACCTTGACGGCGGCGGCGGGCAGTCGGCCGGCGGCGAGCTTCAGGCCCTTTTCGGCCAGCCGCCCTGCGAGCCCCTGGTACAGCGCAGTGACGCCGTCGTCGTTGAAGCGCGAGGCGATGGTGCCGTAGACGGGCATGTCGTCCGCGCCCTGGTCGTACAGCTTGCGGTTGCGCTGGACCTGCTTGCGCACGTCGCGCAGCGCGTCCTCGGCGCCGCGGCGGTCGAACTTGTTGATCGCGACGAAGTCGGCGAAGTCGAGCATGTCGATCTTCTCGAGCTGGCTCGCTGCGCCGAATTCGGGGGTCATGACGTACAGGGAAACGTCGGTGAGCGGCACGATGGCGGCATCGCCCTGGCCGATTCCCGAGGTCTCGACGATGATCAGGTCGAACCCCGCGACGCGGCAGGCCGCGATGGCGTCGCCGAGCGCCGCCGATACCTCGGTGCCGGTGTCGCGGGTGGCGAGCGAGCGCATGAACACGCGCGGGCCGCTCGCCCAGGGCTCGATCGCGTTCATGCGGATGCGGTCGCCGAGCAGCGCGCCACCGGACTTGCGCCGCGAGGGGTCGACCGCGAGCACGGCGATCCGGAGCCTGTCGTCCTGGTCCAGGCGCAAGCGCCGGATCAGCTCGTCGGTGAGCGAGGACTTGCCCGCGCCGCCCGTGCCGGTGATGCCCAGGGCCGGGACCCTCTTGGTATCGGCGTCCTTGAATAGCTGGGCGCGCAGTTTCGGATCGCAGGCGCCGTTCTCCAGTCCGGTGATGAGGCGGGCGAGCGCGCGCCGATCGCCCGACACGACCGCCTTCAGGTCGTGCGGCGCGTGGACCGACAGGTCCTCGTCGCAGCGCATGACCATGTCGTTGATCATGCCCTGCAGGCCCATCTTCTGGCCGTCCTCGGGTGTATAGATGCGCGCGACGCCGTAGGCCTGCAGCTCGCCGACCTCCTCGGCGACGATCACGCCTCCGCCGCCGCCGAAGACCCTGATGTTCTCGCCGCCCCTGCCGCGCAGCAGGTCGAGCATGTACTTGAAGTACTCGATGTGCCCGCCCTGGTAGGAGGACACGGCGATGCCCTGGACGTCCTCCTGCAGAGCGGCGTTCACGACTTCCTCGACCGAGCGGTTGTGCCCGAGGTGGATGACTTCGACGCCGGTCGCCTGCAGGATGCGGCGCATGATGTTGATCGATGCGTCGTGGCCGTCGAACAGCGACGCCGCCGTGACGAAGCGGATCTTGTGCTTCGCCCTGTATTCGGTGAGTTGCTGGTTGACGCTGAGGTCGGTCATGGGTGCCTCTGGATGGCCGGGAAACGCCCTCGGGCAACTGGTAAGCCCCCAGAGTACGTGACGTTAACGTAAACGTCAACATCGGACTCCCGGCCGTCGTACCGGCTTCCCGGAGTGTAGCGGCATCGGCGGGAACTGCAAACCGCATACCGCCTCAGTGCTGGCCTTCTCGTCCGGACTGGAACCGCCGGCGCAGGTCGGTCTTCAGGACCTTGCCGGTCGAGTTCTTGGGCAGCGCGTCGATCACCTCGTAGCGCTTCGGCCGCTTGAACCGCGCGATGTGCTCGAGGCAGAGCCGGTCGAGCTCGTCGACATCGAGGCGGACCCCCGGCCTGGGAACGATGAACGCGACCACGTTCTCGCCCCATTCCGGGTCCGGCTCCCCGACCACCGAGACTTCGCCCACTGCCGCGTGGCGCAGCAGCACCTCCTCAACTTCGCGCGGATAGATGTTGGAGCCGCCGGAGATGATGACGTCGTTGCTCCGATCGCGCAGCGTGAGGAATCCCTCTTCGTCGAGCACGCCGACGTCCCCGGTGTGCAGCCAGCCGCCCCGCAGGGTCTCCGCCGTCGCCTCTTCGTTCTTCCAGTAGCCGCGCATCACCGCGTCGCCGCGCACCAGCACCTCGCCGATTTCTCCCGCGGCAAGCGCGCGGTCGCCGGCGTCCGCCACCCTCACCTCCATCCCGGTCTGCGGCAGGCCGACCGAGGCGAGCCGCTGCGCGTAGCGCGGGTGCGAAACATCGGCGTGCAGGCGCTTGCCCATCGCCGTGATGGTCATGGGCGACTCGCCCTGGCCGTAGATCTGGGCGAGCTTGTAGCCGAAGCGCGCCATCGCGCGCCTGCATTCCTCGACGTACATCGGCCCGCCGCCGTAGACGATGGTCTTCAGATGGGCGGTGTCGGCGTCGCGCGGATGGTCCACCAGCCGCTTCACCATGGTCGGCGCGGCGAACATCGTCGCGCCCGGCCAGCGCCGCAGGAGCGAATAGACCTCGTCGGGATCGAAGCCGCCGGACTCGGGCACGACGTTGACCGCCGCCTGCGCGACGTGCGGCAGGATGTACAGGCCCGAGCCGTGCGACATTGGCGCCGCGTGCAGGATGCAGTCGCCCGGCTCGACGCGATCGACGTCGGCGAAATAGGCGAGCGTCATCGCCGTCAGGTTGCGGTGCGTGATCATCACGCCCTTCGGGCGCCCGGTCGTGCCGCTCGTATAGAAGAGCCATGCGACGTCCTCCGGCGCGATTTCCGCGGCGGCCACGGGCGCCACGCTGGCGAGGCGTGCGTAGTCCGCCGAGTCGACGTCGACGACGCGCGCGAGCGCCGGGAGTCCGGGTGCGATCGACGACAGCGCCCCGGCATGGCCGGCGGTCACGAAGCAGGCGCGAGCGCCGCTGTCCTCGAGGATGTAGGCGAGCTCTTTCGGATGCAGTTTCGCGTTGACCGGCACCGCGGCGAGCCCCGACTGCCAGCAGGCGAACAGCAGCTCGACGTACTGCGGGCAGTTCCCCATGACGAGCGCGACGCGATCGGCTCGCGCGAGCCCGAGAGACGCCGAAAGCCCGCCCGCCAGCGACGCGGCGCGCGCGGCGAGCCCCGCGTAGCTCGCAGTGACGGTCCCGCCCAGCGCGAGCGCGGGACGGTCCGGATAGGCGCGCGCGCTGCGCAGCAGCAGGCTCGCGAGGCTCACGCCCATCGGCCGGGGACTACTTGATGGCGGTGATGACGTAGCGCGATTTCTCTTCGACGAATTCGAAGGTCACTTTCTGCTCGGGCTTGAGGCCCGCGAGCAGCTTCTTGTCGCGGACGCTGAAGTCCATGGTCATCCCCGGCCAGCCGAGGCTCTTGATCGGGTCGTGCTTGAGCAGGACCACGCCCTTGGCGGCGTCGACGCGCTTCACCACGCCGGTGGCCTGATGGCTTTGCGCGAACGCGGCGCCCACGAACGACATCAGCAGCACCACTTTGAGCAGGAATTTCATTGAAGTCTCCTTCGAAGGAAAATGGGAATTCAGTGTCATTCCGAGGCCGCAGGCCGAGGAATCTGCTGTTCTGCATGATTGCGCAAAAGCAGATCCTTCGCTGCGCTCAGGATGACGCTGTGGTTCAGGTCCACGCGCTTACAGCCGGAAGATCCGCTCGGCGTTGCCGCCCCGTACCTTTTCCCGGACGTCGCCGGGCAGCGCGTCGACCCGCGACAGGCAGCCTTTCATGTCGCCGATCGTGTGCGGGTAGTCCGAGCCGTAGAGCACGTTGTCGGTGCCGAACACCGACACCGCCATGTTGAGCGCGTCCTGGCGGAACACCACCGAGTCGGCGTAGATCTGCCGCATGTAGTTGCTCGGCCGCTCGGTCGTCTGCGAGCGCGCCGCCGGAATGTTGTCCCAGCAAATGTCCAGGCGGCCGACCAGATACGGCAGGGCGCCGCCGCCGTGCGCCGCGATGATCTTCAGCTTCGCATGACGGTCGAAGAACCCGGCGAGGATCATCCGGCTCACCGCGAGCGAGGTGTCGAAGGTGAAGCCGATCGGGGCGCTCAACTGGAACTCGTGCATGCCGAGCTCGCTCGATCCGGGCGGTGCGCCCGGATGGACCAGCACCGGAAGCGCCGCAGCGTCGATCGCGCGCCAGATCGGGTCGAAGAGCGGATCGGTGAGGTGCCGGCCGCTCACGTTGGCGATCACCATGACGCCCACTGCGCCCGCCTTCACGGCGCGCTTCAGCTCCAAGAGTGCTGCCTTGGGGTACTGCCAAGGCAGCGACGCAAACCAGCGGATGCGGTGGGGCCAGCGCTTCTGCGCGCGCGCGAAATCGTCGTTCATGTGGCGCGCGGCCTGAACGCTCACTTTCTCGCCGCCCCAATAGACGTTCGGGCAGGTGAGCGAGACCACGGCGAGGTCGACGCGCGCCTTGTCCATATTGTCGATGCGCGCCTCCCAGTCGAACATGTTGGGCACCGGCGTCATAAAGGGCGAGCCTTCGAGGTGGATGGCGCGCAGTCCGCCGGCCACGGGCTTCACCGTATAGCGCGGCTTGCCGTGCTTCTCGAGCAGCGCGAGCCACTCCTTGCTGAGCATGTGCGTGTGTACGTCGATGACCTGTGACATTTCGATCTCCTGTCCAGACGCGAACTTTACCGGTGAAGCGTGATCCGCGACAAGGCGCGCCCCGGCGCTAGCCGCGGGCCTGGCCGCGGCGAATGACCTGCGCCTTCACCATGGCATAGATCGCTGGAATGACGATCAGGGTGAGGAGCGTGGAGGAGACCATCCCTCCGACCATCGGCGCGGCGATGCGGCGCATGACTTCCGAACCGGTGCCGGTTCCCCACATGATGGGCAGCAGGCCCGCCATGATCGCGACCACGGTCATCATCTTGGGACGAACGCGCTCGACCGCGCCCTCCATGACGGCTTCGTAGAGATCGGCCAGATTGAGCGCCTTGCCCTCGGCGCCGCGCTTCGCCCGGATCGCTTCCAGGGACTGGTCGAGATAGATGAGCATCACCACGCCGGTCTCTGCCGCGACCCCGGCCAGAGCGATGAATCCCACCGCCACCGCGACGCTCATGTTGTAGCCCAGCCAGTACATGAGCCAGATGCCTCCGACCAGCGCGAAGGGCACCGAAAGCATCACGATGATCGTTTCGGTGAGCCGCCTGAAGTTGAGGTAGAGCAGGAAGAAGATCACCGCGAGGGTCACCGGCACGACCAGCTTCAGCCTCTCGATGGCGCGCTGCATGTACTCGAACTGCCCGCTCCACACGGCGTAATACCCGGGCGGAAACTTCACCTGTTCGCTCACTGCGATCTGGGCGTCGGCCACGTAGCGGCCGATGTCGCGGTCGCGGATGTCCACGTAGACGTAGGCCGAAAGCAGAGCATTCTCGGTGCGGATCGCCGGCGCGCCCTTGACGATCCCCACCTTCGCAAGCTGCCCGAGCGGCAGCATCGCGCCGCCCATGACGGGCACCAGCACCTGGGAAGCGATCAGCCTCGGGTCCGAGCGCAGCTCGCGCGGATAGCGCACGATGACGCCGAAGCGTTCCCTCCCCTCGACCGTGGTCGTGACCATTTCGCCCCCGAGCGCCGTGCCGATCACGTCCTGCAGCTCGCCCACGGCGAGCCCGTAGCGGGCGAGCTGCGCGCGATCGGGCTCGATGTCGAGGTAATAGCCGCCGGTGATGCGTTCGGCGAACGCGCTCGTCGTCCCCGGCACGGTCTTGACCGCGGCCTCGATCTCCCTCGCCATTCGCTCCATCACGGCAAGGTCGGTGCCGAAGACCTTGATCCCGATCGGGGTGCGGATTCCGGTCGAGAGCATGTCGATGCGCGCCCTGATCGGCATGGTCCAGGCGTTGGAGATGCCGGGGAATTGCAGCGCCCGGTCCAGCTCGGCGATCAGCTTGTCGACCGTCATGCCGGGGCGCCATTCGGATTCCGGCTTCAGGTTGATCACCGTCTCGAACATCTCCAGCGGCGCAGGGTCGGTCGCGGTCTGGGCGCGGCCCGCCTTGCCGTAGGCGGAGGCCACTTCCGGAAAGCCCTTGATGATCCGGTCCTGGATCTGCAGCACCTCCGCCGCCTTGGTCACCGACATCGCCGGCAGCGAGGACGGCATATATAACAGCGTGCCCTCGTTCAGGGTCGGCATGAACTCGGTCCCGAGCCGCATCGCTGGCCAGGCGCTTGCGACCAGCGCGGCCAGGGCAAGAAGGATGGTCAACGCCTTCCAGCGCATCACCCAGGCGATGACCGGGCGGTAGAGGAAGATCAGGACGCGATTGAGCGGGTTCTTCGCCTCGGGCAGGATCCGGCCGCGCACGAAGATCAGCATCAGCGCCGGAACGAGGGTCACCGAGAGCAGCGCCGCCCCCGCCATCGAGAAGGTCTTGGTGTAGGCGAGGGGCGAGAACAGGCGGCCTTCCTGCGACTCGAGCGTGAACACCGGCAGGAACGAGACCGTGATGATGAGCAGGCTGAAGAACAGCGCCGGCCCCACCTCCTTGCATGCATCGATCATCGCCTGCATGCGCGATTCTCCCGGGCGCAGCCGCTCCAGGTGCTTGTGCGCGTTCTCGATCATCACGATGGCCGCGTCCACCATCGCGCCGATGGCGATCGCGATCCCGCCCAGGCTCATGATGTTGGAGTTCATGCCGAGCGCGTGCATCGCGATGAAGGCCATCAGGACGCCCACGGGCAGCATCAGGATCGCCACCAGCGCGCTCCTCACGTGCATCAGGAACAGCACGCACACCAGCGCGACGATGGCGCTCTCCTCGACGAGGGTGCGCTTGAGCGTGTCGATGGCGCGGTGGATCAGCTCGGAGCGGTCGTACACCGCCACGATGCGAACGCCCTCGGGCAGCCCGCTCGAGATCTCGGCGATCTTGGCCTTGAGGTTGTCGATCACCTTGAGCGCGTTCTCGCCGTAGCGCGCCATGGCGATGCCCGAGACGACCTCGCCCTCGCCGTTCAGCTCGGTCAGGCCGCGCCGCTCGTCGGGCCCGAGCTCGACCCGCGCCACGTCGCGCACCAGCACCGGCACGCCCTTCTCGGCCTTGACCACGAGCTGCTCGATGTCGCCCTTGCCGCGCAGGTAGCCGCGGCCGCGCACCATGTATTCGGTCTCGGCCATCTCGACCACGCGCCCGCCGACGTCGCGGTTGCTGTCGCGAATGACCTGCGCGACCTTCGCGAGCGGTATCCCGTAGGCCTGCAGCCGGCGCGGATCGACGATCACCTGATACTGCTGCACGAAGCCGCCGATGCTCGCCACCTCGGCGACGCCCGGGGCCTTGGTCAACTGGTAGCGGATATACCAGTCCTGGATGGTGCGCAGCTCCGCGAGCGTGCGCTGCGCGCCGAGCACCGCGTACTGGTAGACCCAGCCGACGCCGGTCGCATCCGGCCCGAGCGCCGGGGTCACGCCCCGCGGCATGCGCCCGGAGGCGAAGTTCAGGTACTCCAGCACCCGCGATCGCGCCCAGTAGATGTCGGTGCCGTCCTCGAAGATCACGTAGACGAAGGAGGCGCCGAAGAAGGAGAAGCCGCGCACCACCTTCGACTTGGGCACCGAGAGCATGGCGGTGGTCAGCGGATAGGTGACCTGGTCCTCCACCACCTGCGGGGCCTGGCCCGGGTATTCGGTGTAGATGATCACCTGCACGTCGGAGAGGTCGGGCAGGGCGTCGAGCGGCGTCTTCAGCACGGCGTAGACGCCGGCGCCGACGACGATCAGGGTCGAAAGCAGTACCAGGAAGACGTTGCGCGCCGACCATTCGATGATACGGCCGAGCATGCTCAGTGCCCCTTGTGCGGATCGGGGGCGGCGGCATCGCGTCCCCCGGCGAGCGGCGTGGCGCGAACCACGGTCCATTCGCCCGGCGGCTGCTCGATGAACTCGAAGCGGATACGCGCGCCGTCCTTCAGCGCCGAGAACAGCGCGGAATCGGCCACCTTGAAGTCCATGGTCATGCCGCCCCACTTGAGGCTCTCCACCGGCCCGTGGGCGATGATGGCCGAGCCGTTCTTCGGGTCCGCGCTCACGACGCGTCCTTCGGCGGCGTGTGCGGCCGCCGGCTTCGCGTCGGCCCCCGCCTTGGACTGCCCGAACCCGCCGACCGCGGCCTTCAGGTTGCTTTCGGCGTCGATCAGGAAATTCGCGCTGACGACCACCGTCTCGCCTTCCTTCACGCCCTCGAGTACCTCGACGTAGCCCTCGCCGCGCTGGCCCAGCTTCACTTCGCGCGGCTCGAACCTGCCCTCGCCGCGCTCCAACAGCACGAGCTGGCGGGTGCCGCTGTCGAGCACCGCGGAGTCCGGGACTGCAAGGTGCCTGGCGCCGCGCTGCGAGGCGGCCAGCTCGACGCTTGCATACATCTCCGGCTTGAGCAGCCGGCCGGGATTCGCCATCTCGATCCGCACCCGCGCGGTGCGCGTCTCCGGGGTCACGGTCGGATAGACGAAGGCGACCTTGCCGCGGAACACCCTGTCCGGATACGCGTTCACCTTGACGCTCGCCTCCTGGCCCGGGCGGACCCAGGCGAGGTCCTGCTCGAACACCTCGGCGAGCAGCCACAGCGAAGAGAGATCGGCGATGCGATATAGCGCCTCTCCCGGCATGAAGCGCATGCCCTGCACCGAGGGCTTGGCGAGGACGACGCCGTCCACGGGCGAACGCAGCGTGATGGTGTTGCGCGGCTTGCCTTCCTGCTGCAGGCGCTGCAACTCCTCGGGCGATATGTCCCAGTTGCGCAGCCGCTGCAGGCTGTTTTCGGCGAGGCTTGCCATGTTGGCCTGGATCTCCGCGCCAGCGTCCTTGACGCCGTCCCTGCCTTTCAGCGCGATGAGGTATTCCTGCTGGGCCGTCACGAGCTCGGGACTGTAGACTTCCATCAGCGGCTGGCCGCGGCGCACGGCCTCGCCGGTAGTCGCGACGTGCAGGCGCTGGATCCAGCCCTCGAACTTCGGCGACACGGTGCGTTGCAGGCGCTCGTTCACCTGGACCGTTCCGACCGCGCGGACCAAGCGCGAGAACTCGCGCCGCGCGACCGTCTCGGTCTTCACGCCCAGCTTCTGGACCCGGTCGAGACTGATCTTCAGCTCCGGCCCGGCGGGCTCCTCGCCCTCGTATACCGCGATGTAGTCCATCCCCATCGAGTCCTTCTTCGGCACGGGCGACGTGTCGGGGAGCCCCATGGGGTTGCGGTAGTAGAGGAGCTTGCGCTCGGCCTTGGCCGCCGGCGCCGGCGGCGCGGCCTCGGTCGCAGACTTCCTGGCGCCCAGCCAGTAGCCACCGCCTGCGGCGATTCCGAGCACGACGATCGCGGCGATGAGGGAAAGAATTCGTTTCACGTGGGATCTCCTGTCCGGTCGCCGCTCAGCGTGCGCCGGCAACGGGCTTGCCGGTGAGCTGGTCGATTTCGGCGAGGGCCTTGTTGAATGCGACCACCGCGGCCGCATGATTGACTTCGTAGTTGAGCACGGTCATCTGGCTGTCGAGCAGCATAGGGAAATCCACGCGGTTCACCCTGTAGGCCGCGAACGCGGATTCGAGCGCGAGCCGCGCCTGCGGCAATATGCCGGTTTCGTAGAGCTTCGCGGACTCGCGGCTTTGCTCGGCGATCGCCACTTGCTGGCGCAGCTTGGCGAGGAGATCGTTTTCCTGAACCTGGTACATGCTGATCGCCTGCTCGCGCATCGCCTGGGCTTCGGCGACCTTCGGATCGAGCTTCTGCTTTCCCCAGACGGGCAGGTTGAACGCCACGGTCAGGGTGAACACATCCGAACGCGGCATGCCTTCGAGGTCTTTTTCCCGCTGGCCGTACTGGAAGCGAACGTCGAAATCGGGGTAATAGTCCTTGCGCGCGAGGTCGAGCGCCTTCTGGCCCTTGTCGATGAGCGCCTTGAGGCCGAGCAGTTGCGGGCGGTTCTGCAACGCCGTCTCGCGCAGCCGGTCGATCGCCGGCAGCGCCGCTTCGAGCCCCGGCATGACGGCCTCGATCGATGCGGGCTGCACCCCGCGCCCGACCGCACGGGCCAAGTCGGCCTCCATCGAGCGGCGTTCGCGGCGCATGCGCAGCAACTCTTCGCTCATCTTGGCGAGCTGCGTCTGCGCCTTCAGCAGCTCCGCCTGCGCGCCCTGGCCGACCGAATAGCGCCCCTCGGCGATCCGCAGCAGTTGCTCGACCAGCCGCCGGTTGCGCTCGACGGCCGCGATCGAGCGGTCGACGAGCGCCAGGTCGTAGAAAGCCAGCTTGACATCGCGGACCACGCGGTTGACGGTCTCGCGGTAGCCGAAGGCGACCGACTCGGCATCCTTCGCGGCGACCGCCTCGCGCAGCCCGCGCTTGCCCGGATACGGCAGCCGCTGCGAGATGCCGAGCATCTTCATGGTCATGTCCTCGCGGTTGAGCCGCAGCGACTGAAACGGGACGTTGATCAGGCCGGCCTCGAACATCGGGTCCTCGAGCGCGCCCGCGGGCGAGATCCGATGGCCCGCCGCCTCTTTCTCATGCGAGGCCGCCGCGATTTCCGGATTGTTCTTCAAGGCTTCCCCGATCAGTTGCTGCAACGAGGAGGCCGGCGCGTTCATCATCGCTTCGTCAGCCGATGCAAATGCCGCATTGGCCGCGGCCAAGGCCAGAGCTGCGGCACATAGCCATACCCGTCCGCGTAAACGGGCGGACGACTCACCAGACGCGAATCCCATCATCGTTGCCTCCTGACTCATATCCGCTCCAGGCCGGCGCTTGCAGCACTGGTATCCCACTCACACTTGAGCGCCACCATGTCGCGAAGCGTTGCTTCCTCCGAAACGAAGGCCTCCACGGCCTGGGGATCGAACTGCCCTCCCGCCGATCGCCGAATTTCCGCTTTGGCGGCGTCGAAGGACAAGGCCTTGCGGTAAGGCCGATCGGAAGTCATGGCATCGAGCGCGTCGATCACCGCGAACAAGCGGGCCGAAAGCGGAATCGAGTCCCCGGCAAGCCCATGAGGATAACCGGTCCCGTCGAAACGTTCTTCGTGATTCAGGACGATGTCGGCGGCCTCGTCCATGAACGAAGCGCTCGCGAGAATGCGCCGCCCGATCTCGGGATGGGTACGCATGACCCGCCACTCATCCTCCGTGAGCGGACCTTGCTTGAGCAGCACGGCATCGGGAATGCCGATCTTGCCGATATCATGCAGCAGGGCTCCCCAAAAGATCTGGCGCAGCCGTTCGGGATCGCCGGTGAATCGCCTCGCGAGCACCAGTGTGTGACAGGCCACGCGCTTGGAGTGCAAGCCCGTTTCACACTCTCTCGCGTCCAGAGCGGCGGCGAGCGCCTCGGCCAGCCCCGTATATGCCTCGTCGCGCCATGCGGGCATGGCTTGAAATTCCAGCTGCTTGAGAAAGCATCCTTCGCAGCAGTAATCGTCCCCGGCGCGGGCGAACGGCAGACCGGCGATCGGGCTGCTGCAGTGCCGGCATAACCGCTTGCCTTCCCGGCTCGGCCGGGCATGATCATCCTGAGGGAAAGTACCCGTGATTATGGACATTGCGGATTTTCGGTGACTGGGTGATTCAGGCGTGCCTCGACTCGGCGCCGAGGCGCGGAAAGAAGGCAGACGTTTGCTCCATGTAGCGGCGATACTGCTCGCCGAATTCGGCGCCCACCTCCTGTTCCTCGCGCCGCGCCAGCCGCACGTACATGAACACCAGTATCGGGAACATGGCAAGCGTCAGCAGCGTCGGCCACTGCAACAGGAAACCGAACATGATCAGAACGAACGCCGCGTATTGCGGATGCCGGATGCGTGCGTAGGGGCCGGCCGTCGCGAGCCGGCGCGAGCGCTGGGCGTGATAAAGCGCCTTCCACGCCGACGCGAGCAGGAAGAAACCGCCGAAAATGAACACTGTGCTCAGCAGGTGAAACGGCCCGAAGTGCGGGTTGCCCTTCCAGCCGAACACCATCTCCAGCAGGTGCCCGGAATCGTGCGCGAGCCAGTCGACGCCCGGAAATCGCGACGACAGCCATCCCGAGAGCAGATAGATCGTGAGCGGAAACCCGTACATCTCCGTGAACAGCGCCACCAGGAAAGCGGAAAACGCGCCGAACGAGCGCCAATCCCTGGGGGTCGTGGGTTTCGTGAAGCTGAACGCGAAGATGATGAACACCAGGGAATTGATCACGACCAGGGACCATAATCCGTAGGCCTGCGTTTCCTGATTCATGATTGCCCTCCCCTGTCTCGCTTGTCCTGGTGGGAATGGCCACCATGCCCGCCGTGCATGAATAGATGCATCAGCGGGCAGGCAAGCAGCAGCAGATAGGGGAGCCAGCCGAAGAAATGCGCCCGGTGCTCGCTCAGCAGAAAGAACCCCGCGATGGCGCCGAATACGATGAGCGCCAGTCCCGACTTGGAGCGGAAGAATCCAGTTCCGGAATCGTGTTCGTTTGGCATCGAATATCTCCCTTAGGAAAAGGATTGCACTCGGCCGCGTGGCGCTCCCGCCCTGGGTCACGGGTTGAGTATGGGACGCGCCGACTACTTGGCGCCCGCCTTGTCTCCGGCCGCCTTGTCGGCAGGCTTCTTGGCGGCCTTCTTCTGACCGTGCGGCCTTTCGTCATGGCGACCGGCCGGCCCGGGCGGCCCTTTGCTTTCGGTGGCCATCGGCATGTCCTTGGGCATGCCGTGGGGCTTGTCGTCGTGCCGGCCCTGCGCATAGGCGGCGGTGCCGATGGCGGTACTGATGGCAAATACCATTGCTGCAATCGCGGCGATCTTCATTTGATACCTCCTAGCCATGCGTGGTTGAACATACGGCCCTTCACTTCGCGTTCTGGCCCGCGTTTCCGGCCGGCTTGCGCTCGGACTTCCTGGTCGCCGGCTTTTTCGCAGCCTGCGAATGGTCATGCTTGTGTTCGGACATGCCAACCGTCCCCTTTTGATTGGCCGGGTCGGGCTTGCAGCAGTGCGCGTCATGGCCCTGGTCTGCGCCCTGTCCGGACTTGGGCGTGCCATGGTCGTGTGCCCCCTGGGCGTAGGATGCGGGACTGAAAATGCTGCTCGCCGCGAGGATCGTCAATGCAAGTACCGTGCGCTTCATCGATCATCTCCGTTATGTGTGGTTGATATGGAATTCAAGGCGGGGCGGTCACCCGATGCTCGCCGAGCGCAGTCTCAGCGCATTGGTCACCACCGACACCGAGCTCAGGCTCATGGCAGCCGCTGCGATCATCGGACTGAGCAGCAGACCGGTCCATGGGAACAGCACGCCCGCAGCGATCGGGACGCCGAGCACGTTGTAGACGAAGGCGAGAAACAGGTTCTCGCGGATGTTGCGCATCGTGGCGCGGGAAAGGCGCCGTGCGCGGACGATGCCGCGCAGTTCGCCCTTCACGAGCGTGATGCCGGCACTTTGAATCGCCACGTCGGCGCCTGTTCCCATGGCGATGCCCACCTCGGCCTCGGCCAGCGCCGGGGCATCGTTGACCCCGTCGCCCGCCATGGCGACCGCGCGACCCTCGGCGCGCAAGGCCCTCACCACCAGCCCTTTCTCCTTCGGCAGCACGTCGGCGCGGACCTCGGTGATGCCCAGACGCTTCGCCACCGCCTGCGCCGTGACCAGGTTGTCGCCGGTCAGCATCACGACCCGGATGCCCTCGGCTGCGAGCGCGCGCAGCGCTTCGGGCGTGGATTCCTTGATGGGATCGGCCACGCCGATGATACCGGCGACGCGCGCCGCGTCGACGAGAAACACCACGGTCTCGCCGTTACGGCGAAGTTCATCGGCCCTGGATGAGAGCGCAGGCGGCACTTGCGCGAGCGACTCGGCATGACGCAGGTTGCCCAGCGCGACGCGCCGGCCTTCGAGCGTGCCTTCGACGCCGCTGCCCGTCACGGCGTTGAAGTCCTCGACGGCAATCAGCTTCAGGCTGCGTGCCGCCGCAGCGTCGAGAATCGCCGCCGCCAGCGGATGCTCGCTGCCGCGCTCCAGGCTTGCGGCGATCTGCAGTACGCGATCCTCGGTCACGCCCTCGCCCGCAATCACGGTCGTGAGCTTCGGCTTGCCCTCGGTCAGCGTGCCGGTCTTGTCCACGACCAGGGTATCGACGCGCTCCATGCGCTCCAGCGCCTCGGCGTTGCGGATGAGCACACCTGCCTGTGCGCCACGGCCGGTGCCGACCATGATCGACATCGGGGTGGCGAGCCCGAGCGCGCACGGGCAGGCGATGATCAGCACCGAGACGGCGCTCACCAGGGCGAATGCCATCGCGGGCGGCGGTCCGTAGATAGACCAGACGACGAATGCCGCCGCGGCGATGCCGACCACCGCGGGAACGAACCAGGAAGACACCCGGTCCGCGAGATTCTGGATGGGCGCGCGCGTTCGTTGCGCCTCGGCGACCATGTGCACGATCTGCGAGAGCAGAGTCTCCGCGCCGACCCGTTCGGCCCGCATGACGAAACTGCCCGTTCCGTTGATGGTGCCGCCGGTCACTTTATCGCCGGCGTGTTTTTCCACCGGCAGCGGCTCGCCCGTGACCAGCGACTCGTCGACGCTGGAATGCCCCTCCTGCACCTCGCCGTCGACAGGAACCTTTTCTCCGGGCCGCACGCGCAGCCGGTCTCCCACGTGGACCTGGTCGAGCGCTACCTCCTCGTCGTTGCCGTCTTCCCGAATGCGGGTCGCCGTGTGCGGCGCGAGCTTCAGCAACGCGCGTATGGCGCTGCTGGTGTTCTCGCGCGCCCGCAGTTGCAGGACTTCGCCGAGCAGCACCAGCACCGTAATGACCGCGGCCGCCTCGAAATAAAGGCCCACCCTCCCGTCAGCGTCGCGGAAGGCCGGCGGAAAAAAGCCCGGTGCGAGGAGCGCGATGGCGCTGTCCAGGAACGCGACCCCAACCCCCAGGGCGATGAGCGTGTACATGTTGAGGCTGCGCGAGAGCAGCGAGTTCCATCCGCGCAGGAAAAACGGCCAGCCGGCCCAGAGCACCACGGGAACGGACAGGAGGAATTGAATCCAGTCGGAAGTACCGGCTTCAAGTCCCCGGACATGCAGACGGGGAAGGTGCTCGAGCATCGCCAGCGCGAGGACCGGAACGGTGATCACGGTGCCGATCCAGAACCGCCGCGTCATGTCGATGAGCTCGGGATTGGGCTGACCTTCCCCGGCCACCACGGGCTCCAGCGCCATGCCGCACTTCGGACAGTTTCCCGGCCCGACCTGGCGGATTTCCGGATGCATCGGACAGGTGTAGATCGTGCCCGGCGGCGCGGTGCGGGCGACAGGTTCGGGTTCGGCGCCTGGTTGCGCCATGGGCGGAGCGTGCGCGGCGCGATGCGCCGGTTGATCGGCGTGGGCCGCGTGCGGGTGGGCGTGCCCATGCTCGACCGCGCCGCCGCGGTCCTTGCCGGCGTAGGCGGCCGGGTCCGACTTGAATTTCGACTGGCAGCGCGCGGAGCAGAAGAAATAGCGCTCGCCGAGATAGACTTCGCTTCCAGCCGCCGTGCCTGGATTCACGGTCATGCCGCAGACCGGGTCGGTCGCCATGTCGCCATCCTTTTCCATGTCGCTCGTTGGAGTTTGCCTTGTCAGCGCATTACCGGGCCGGCCCTTGCCAACCGAGTCAGCGATAGCGCGCAAACACCTTCACCGCACCGCTGCGATCGAAGCTGAGCACTTCGTACGGCTCGCTGCGCGGACCCTCCATGCCGGGTGATCCCGCCGGCATGCCCGGTACGGCCAGGCCGACCACCTTGAGCTTCGACTTGAGCAGGCGGTGAATGTCGGCCGCCGGCACATGGCCCTCGATGGCGTAGCCTTCGACCAGCGCCGTGTGGCAGGTGCCGAATTTGTCTGGAATGCCGTACTTCCGTCTCACCGGCGCCAGGTCGGGATAGGCGCGCACCGAGACCGAAAAGCCGTTCTTCCGAAGATGCTCCGCCCACACGTCGCAGCAGCCGCAGTCGACCAGCTTGAAGACCGAAACCGCCGGGCCCGCCGAAGATGCGGGCGTGGACAGCAGCGCCAAAGGTGCTACGGCGAGCGCAGTCAATACCCGCCTGCGTGCGATGATTGACGACCGTTGCATTGCGGTACCTCTCTAACAAGTGTTCCAAAATATTACTTGGACTTGCGCAACACGTGAAACGTGCCGAAGCGCGCTGCGCATGCATGCCACGCGCGTGCGAATGACGTCGCGGAGAGCAACGGGGAGGAAAGGCTAAATCAGGAGGCGCTGCAGGCGCAGGTAGACCCGGTCCGGAGGGGCGAGCGACAGCCAGATGCCATCCCGCTCGACCCATGGTCGTGCGGCCGTCTCGGGCCAAGCGGAGCGCACCGGCGACGCAAGCAACTCCCGCGACGCATCGTCATTGGAAAGGGCCGTCTGCGAGCCCGCAGGTGGCGCCGGCTTGTCCACTGCGGCCGGACACGCTGGCACATGCGAATCGCCATGTTGCGTCCCATCAGCCTGGTCGTGGTCGGCATGCTCGGCTGCCGCGGTAGCGTGGAGGTAAGCGAACGACTCGGTCGAGCGCTGGAATCGGCCCCCGTGCGGGTCACAGCAGCTTGCTAATACCTCGGACACCGAGAACATCGCCCACAGGGCGATGAGGAACATCGCGCAATTGCGCTTCGCGTTGCGGCTGAATCCGAAGAATGAATATCTGCGATGTGACATGGGTCGATCCGACGCCGGTCAAAATATCCGCTGTCAGCGCCGCGGCATTTGACCTAGATCAAGCAGCAGGACCTCGCGTCGTGCCCCAGACCGGGAGGCGTCACGACGCGGGGCAGAAACGTCATTTCACCGGCATACCGTGCAGCATCTGATCGTGCTGCATCATATGTTCCATCATGATCTGCATCATGTCCATGCGCATTTCCATCATGTCATGGTGCGCCATGGGGCCAGGGCGCGGTGTAGCCCCTTTCCCTGCGCCGTCCTTCGGCGCACGGCCCGCCTGTCCTCCACTCATCATCCCCCGCATCATGCCGCCGCCCATGCCGCGCATCATCGCCATGCCCTCGCGCATCGCCTGCCTGTGCTCGTCCAGGAGCTTCTGGCGCTGTGCCGGGTCGGTCGCCTTCTGCACCTTTGTCATCAGTTCCTGCATCCTTGCCATGTGGTCCTGCATCTGCTTCGCGCTCTTTTCGTCCACTCGCGGGGCGGAGGCAGATCGCGGCGCCTGGGTGGCCGGGTCCTCGGGGTGATGCGCGTCGTCCGCACGCGCAATGGGCGCCGCCAGTGCAGCCGCCAGGAATGCAGTTGTCAAGAATGCTTTCATCGCAGTACTCCCTTGTGATGGTCCGGCAGCTATCCTCGAATGAGGCAGCTGTCATTCTTGCGTCCCGCCGCCAGCAGCAAGCTGACGGGACAATTACTTTTTTGTAATCTGCCGCCCGGACTCATGAGAGCAGCACTTCCCGCCAGCCAACGCAGGGGTGAACGGCTTTATCGGGTACCTCTTACGTTGAGGTGGGGAACCGGGCAGGATGGCGGTAATGCCAATCGCAGCCGAGGCGTGCCGCCTAGCTTCTGCTTGACCTATTCAACCGGCGAGAATGTCCGCTGCGGCCACCGGCGCGCGAGGCGCCGGTTGAGGCAGACCGCAGCAACCGCCTGGGGCTGATCACTGGGCGGTATGTGAGGCCGGATGGACGATGTTCACGTAGGTGTTGCCGGCATCGAAGCTGCCGGGGGCGATCGTCTTGAGAGGAAAGCTTGACATCGCCATCGCCGAATCGAACCGCCAGACGAAGCTCTGGCCCTTGTCGTTCTCGAACTTGGCCGTTGCGAAATGCGGTACGGAAACGAACTCGGTCGCGCCGCTGATCCTGAGCGTCGTATCCGGCTTGGTCTGCACCTGATCGCCGTAGAACCCTTGCCTGACCAGAGCGGAGTAGTCGGCTGCGCCGGCGACACCGGCGCCGACACCGATCAGGGTTGACAACAGGATGGAGGTGAGAAGGTTGCGCTTGATGTCCATGATAAAGCTCCTATGCAGTTTTCAAATGAACTATCAGATCTCTGATAGAGGTTTCATTGTGAAAGCCGAAAGGGGACGGACCGATGACCCCGCGATTACATTCGTGCAATCGGCGTTGCCCGTCGATCCTGCTGGATTCCGGAAAGCTGGGCGGCTGTCGGATCTCGCCAGCAGCCTCGCGCGGTCAATTCTTCGCGAAAATGCCGAAACTCCCGGAGACGACGGGCTGACCCGGCAACGCGATCGACACCACGACCTTGGCGCCGGCACGCGTATCGAACTTGCCCCCGGCCGCAAGCGCATTGCCGCCGGCGGGAACGAGCTTCAGCGTCCGCTTTTCCGGGCCCGCAAGCACGGTCGCGCTCGCTTCCGCCCCCCTGGTATCGACTTTGGCGCCCCCGGCGCCGGTGACGAAGACGCGCAACTCGTCGGCCTTCATCACGAGCTCGACGTGGTACTTGCCGACGTCCTCGACAACGCCGTCGTTGGGTCCGGTCTTGTCGCCGTGCGCAAGCGCCGCCGCGGGCAAGAACAATGCGGCGGACAAAAGTGCAACTTCCAGTGCTTTCATCAGGCTCTCCCGTCAAAATGCTTCCTGCGTGCGCCGCTCAAGGAGGCGCGCAAGCGGCTTCCTGCCCCAGAGCCAGAACATCACCGGGGTCAGCAGCGAGTCGAGCAGCGTCGAGCTCACCAGCCCGCCGAAGATCACCACGGCCACGGGGTGCAGGATCTCCTTGCCGGGCTCGTCGGAGGCGAGCAGCAGCGGCACCAGCGCGATCGCCGCCACGAGCGCCGTCATCAGCACCGGCGTCAGCCGCTCCAGCGACCCGCGCACGATCATCTTTCTGCCGAACACCTCGCCCTCGAACGCGCACAGGTTGATGTAGTGGCTGACCTTGAGAATGCCGTTGCGGGTGCTGATGCCGGCGAGCGTGATGAAACCCACCAGCGAAGCGACGGAAAGCGGCTGCCCGGCCAGCCACAGCGCGATCACGCTCCCGACCATGGCGAGCGGGATATTGCCCATGATCAGGAGCGACAGCACCGCCGAGCGGTAACGCGTGTAGAGCACGAGGAAGATCAACGCGAGCGATACGAGGGACAGGGCCCCGATCAGCCGCGTCGCCTCCTCCTGCGCCTGGAACTGTCCCTCCAGGCTGGTGAAATAGCCCGCCGGTAACTGCGTCGCCGCGATCTCCCGGCGGATGCGGGCGACGATCTCCGCCATATCGGTGCCGTCCGAGTTCGCGGAGATGGCGATACGTCGCCGCGTATTGTCGCGGCTGATCTGGTTTGGGCCGTCGCTGTCCTCGATCTCGGCGATGTGCGACAGCGGCACCTGTCCGTTGGGGGTCTCGACCAGCAGCCGCTCGAGTGCCTGCGTGCCGCGGGCGCTGTCGGGCAGCCGGACAACGAGGTCGAAGCGGCGGTTGCCCTCGATGATCTGGCCGACCCGCTCGCCTTCCAGCAGCGTCTCCAGGGCCTTGAGCACAGAGGCCGGGGCGACGCCCAGGGCGGCTGCCCTTTCGTAGTCGAGACGGATCTTGAGCTGCGGGATCAGCACTGCCTTCTCGATCTGCAGGTCGGTCACCCCGGGAATCGCGGCGAGCCGGTCGCGAAGCTTTGCCGCCAGGCCGCGCAGCGTATCGAGGTCTTCGCCGTAGATCTTCAGCGCGATCTGCGCGCGGACGCCGGAGAGCAGGTGGTCCAGTCGGTGCGAGATCGGCTGGCCGATGTTGACCACCGCCGGCAGCGGCGCCAGCCGGCCGCGCACGTCCTGCAGGATCGCCTCGCGGTCGCGCGCGGAACGCTTCATGTCCACGTCGATCTCGGTGTAATGCACGCCTTCGGCGTGCTCGTCCATTTCGGCGCGGCCGGTGCGCCGGCCCACGTGCGTGACCTCGGGAACCTGCCTGATCGCCCTCTCGGCAAGCGTGCCGATGCGGTTCGACTCGGTGAGCGAGGCGCCCGGGTTGAGCAGCAGGTTGATGGTCAGCGTGCCTTCGTTGAAGGGCGGCAGGAACGAGCGCGCAAAGAACGGCACGGTCGCGGCGGTCGCGGCCACGACGAGCAGCGCGATCCCGAGCAGCAGCCGCGCGTGGTCGAACGACCATTCCAGCAGCGCCGCATCCCAGGCTTTCAGCTTCCTGACGAGCGGGCTGTAGTCCGCGCCGTGCGCCGCGCTCGAACCACCGGTCGGCCACCACCACCGGCGCCGCGGCGTCGCCGAATCCGCCTGCGCCGGCTCGGCTTCGCGCCACAGCAGGAAGGAACACAGTGCCGGCGTCAGCGAGACCGAAACGAGCATGCTGGCGAGAATAGAAACGATGAAGGCGGCGCCGAGCGGCGCGAACAGCCGGCCCTCGATCCCCGAGAGCGCGAACAGCGGCACGAACACCAGCACGATGATCACGGTCGCGTAGACGATGCCGGAGAGCACTTCCTTCGTCGCCGAGGCGATGATCTCGATCACGGGACGCTTCGCGCTTTCAAGAGCGTTGCGCCGCAGCCGGCGCAGGATGTTCTCCATGCCGACGATGGCGTCGTCCACCAGCGCGCCGATGGCGATCGCAATGCCCCCGAGCGTCATGGTGTTGATCGACAGCCCCATCGCCTTGAACACGAGCGCGGTCATCAGCACCGACACCGGAATCGCCATGAGCGAGATGAAGGTGGTGCGCAGGTTGAGCAGGAACAGGAACAGGATCGCCGCCACCATGATCGCCCCGTCGCGCAGCGCTTCCTCGACGTTCCCGATCGAGGCCTGGATGAAATCGGCCTGCTTGAAAATGACCTGCGGGGCGGCCAGGCCGGCGGGCAGCGATCTGGCGAGATCGGCAAGCGCGGCCTGCACCTCGCGGGTGAGTTTCACGGTGTCGGCGGAGGGCTGCTTCTGCACCGACATGATCACGGCCGGCGCCGCGTTGTAGCCCGCGTCGCCGCGCTTCACCGCCGCGGCGAACTTCACCTCCGCGACCTGGCTGAGCAGGATCGGCTGGCCGTTTTGCGTGCCGACCGTGAGTTTCTGCAGATCGGCGAGGCGCGAAGTGCGGCCGATGTTGCGGATCAGGTACTCCTTCGCCTGTTGTTCCAGGAACCCGCCGCTCGTGTTGGCGGCGAAGTCTTTCAGGGCCGCCTCGATTTCCTCGAGATCGATGTCGAGCCGCTGCATGCGCGAAAGATCCGGCTCGACCCGGTACTGGCGCACCTCGCCCCCGATCGAGATGACCTGCGCTACGCCAGGGATGGTGAGCAGGCGCGGCCGCATCACCCAGTCGACGAATTCCCGCGCCTGCATCGGGCTCGCCTGCGCCGGATCGGCGGGCAGCGCGATCAGCATGATCTCGCCCATGATCGACGAGATCGGCCCCATCTGCGGGGTGATGCCCTGGGGAAGCTGCTCCTTGACGAGCGAGAGCCGCTCGGCCACCTGCTGCCGGTTGCGGTAGATCTCGGTGCCCCAGTCGAATTCGACGTAGACCACCGATAGCCCGATGCCCGAGACCGAGCGCACCCGCGTCACCCCCGGCATGCCGTTCATCGCGGTCTCGACCGGGAAGGTGACCAATTGCTCCACCTCCTCCGGGGCCATTCCGCCCGCTTCGGTGAGCAGGGTCACGGTCGGCTTGTTCAGGTCCGGGAACACGTCCACCGGCATCGTTTTGAGGGTAAGGCCGCCGTAGCCGATGACGAGCAGCGACGCCACCAGCACGAACAACCGCTGGCGCAGGCTGAAATTGATGATCGCGTCGAACATGCGCTCGCCCCTATCTCGCCTATCGCACCTGGGCGAGCGCCGCGGCGCCGCTGGTCACGACGCGCTCGCCCTCGGCGATACCCGAGACCACGGCGACGCGCGCGGCATCCAGCGGCTGCGAGCGCACCCGCTTCTGCACGAAACGCTCGGCCTCGTCGTGCACCCAGACGACCGTCTCGCCGCTCGCGTTCCTGACCAGCGCGCCGACCGGCACGGCCACGGCCTTGATCCGCTGCCTGAACTGCGCGATCACCCTGACCGGCTCGCCCACGGCCAGCGGGGGCAGCGGCGGCTTGATTCGAAACTGCAGCGGCAGCGCCTGCGCGCGCAACTGCGCACCGCCGCCGAGATACGCAAGCTCGAGTACGCCCGCGCGCGTCGCGCCGCTTGCACCGGCGATGTTCGCCGTGACGCTGGCGTCGTAGGCAAGCGCCTCGACCAGCAGGCGCTTCGGATCGACGATCTCGAACAGCGTCTCGCGCGCCTCGACCACCTGCCCGGCCAGCGCGGAGGCGGCGCTCACGACTCCCGTCACCGGCGCGATCAGCGCCTCGCGCTGATTCAGGCTGGCATCGACCGCGGCCTTGCGCTGTCCGAGACTCACGAGCTCCGCGCGCGCCGCCTCGATTTCCTTGCGCGGCACGCTCCCCTCGAGATCTTCCAGGCGCCTGACCTTTTTCTCGGCGAGGCCCAGCTGCGATGCCAGCTCGGCGAGCTGCGCCTGCTGGTTGCCGCGCTCGATCGCGTTCGCGACCGGGCGCAGATACGCGAGCACCTGCCCCCTGGCGACCGCCTGGCCGAGCGTCGGAAGCCCGTGCGGCCCGGGCTCGATGCGCCCGGGCTGCGACGCCTGCACGGGTCCGCCGGCGTTCGGGTCCGCCGTCACGCGGCCGTTCAGCTCGATCGTCTGCGCGTGCTCCTCGAGTCTGGCGACGACGGTGCGGACGGCAAGCTGGCGCTGCGAGCCCTTTGGCACCCGCACCGAGCCGTCCGGCAGCCTCGCCGGCGTGGAGTCGCCCGGCGCCGCGGCGGCCGTGTCCGCCGTGTATACAGGCGGCGCGCCTGCGGCCTTTGCGTCCTTGGCATGGTCCTCGTCGCCGTGCGCCCCGGCGGCCTGCCCATACAGCGCAAGCGCGAGGACGAGGCCTGTCTGCAACCCTATGCTCATCTCTCTCTCCAGTCAGCGCTTGCGCCGCGCCATCAAGACGCCGGCGATAAGCAGCAACACTGCGGCGGCGGCGGCATACACGATCCAGCGCGTGGTGAAGCCGCTCCGGGCGGCCCGGTCCCGGTCATCGGCGCCGTGCTCGTCCAGCACCTCGAGCGTCCCGTTAAGCAGGTCGTCGAGATCCTTCGCATGCACCGTGAACACGAGCGGATGCCTGCCGGGCCGCGCGAGCCACGGCGCGCTCACCTGGTACAACCCTTCTCCCACGGTCACGGCGGTGCCGCGGTTTGCGCCCTCTTCGACCTCGATCTTCGCGCCGCTCAACGGCTCGTTGGTCGCGAACCGGTCGAGATAGATCAGGAGCGCTTCCTTCCGCAATTCCGCGACCAGTTCGATGTCCGGAGAGGCTGCGGCCACCCGAGGCGCGAGTCCGGGCGCAGGCGCGTGCGCCGCCGGCGCGTCGTCGTGGCCCTCGTGCGCGAGCGCGGAACCGGAAACAATCAGCAGCGCGGCGACACAGGCCAAAAGCAGCCGGCGCGCCACAACAACGATACGTCGAGCGATACGATCGGTCATGGCAGTAAACCCAGTGCATTGTTCAAACGGGAAACGGCGCGCGACGCCTCGAGCGCCGCGCGCGTGAAATTCAGTTCCGCTTCAAACCGCTCGTTTTCGGCACGGAGGCGGCTGATCAGATCCAGTTCGCCAAGCGCAAACGCCTTGGCCAGCAGGCCTTGGGTATCCGCTGCGAGCGCGAAGCGCGCCTGCGTCAGTTGCACTACAGTGCGTGCTTGCTCCAGTTCGCGCCGCGCCGCTTCGATCTCAGCCGCCACCTTGGAGCGCTCCAGGTTGTAGGCAGCGTGCGCTTCGATCATTTCCCCGTTTGCAGCGGCAATCCGCGGTTTATTGCGCGCATCGGTCGCGAACGGTAAACGGAAGCGCACCTCGAGGGAGTGTGAGTAGGGCTCGTCGAACAGACCGCGTTCGCGCCGCAGCCCAAGCTCCAGTTCGGGATTGTTGCGCAGGTTCTGCGTGGCCAGATTGAGCTTGGCCTGCGTGGTGGCCACCGCCCGCTGCAGCGGCGCGAGTAGCGGATGGTCGTCAAGGGAGACGGCCTGCGTGCCGAGGGTCTCTTCTCCGCCGGGCAACCTGCTCAACCCTGTCAGCACGTTGAAGCCCTGTCTCGCCCTGAACGTCTTGATCTCGCCTTCGGCCCGCGCGGCACGCGCCAGGCGTTCCGCGGCCTGCGCCTGGTTGAGATCGACGCGCGCCAGGTCGCCGGCATTGACGCGACGCTCGACATCGGCCGCCAGCACCGCCGCTTCCTCGACCTTGCGCCGCACGAGCGCCAACTCGGTTTCGGTGAGCCGTACCTGCCAATATGCTTCGCGCACTTCGCCGGCGACTTTCAGCTTCGCCGCAGCGAGCGCGGCAGTGTACTGATCGCGCTCGGCGCTGACGATTGTATCCTGGCGTCCCTGTTCTCCGGGCAGCCACAGCGGCAAAGCGATTCCGGCACTCAACTCGCGCGCCCCCTGGTCGCGGTGGAAGCGGTCGTCGCGGTTACCGACGACCAGGCTGGGCGGCTCGGGAAACCAGGCGTGCGCGGCGTCGCGTTTTGCCGCGAATTCTTCGGCGCGCGCCGGTCTCGCCTGCGCGAGCGGCTGCCGCAGCCACGCCGCTTCGACCGCATCGCGCAGACTCTGCGCATGACACGGCAGCGCCGCGGCGACACCTGCAACTGCTGCCAACAAGTATCCCATTGCAACCCCCAACGACGTGACCTGGGCCGGCACACCGGCGCAGTGCGCGAGCGGATGCCGTTCGCATCCGCGACAGACGGTGGGTCAGCCCCGGTTCCGGGGCAGGAGACGCCACTCGCCGATCAGACGGCGAGGGATGCTAGGGGCGGGCGCTTGAGGCGCTCGGGAAAAAAGGAGTAGAAGCTGGCAAGCCCGGCCGGAACGTACACGAACTCCGTCGAGGCAGCATGCGGCGAAGTGCTGTGCACCACGCCAGAAAAATAATAGTGGCAGCAATCATGCGAGGAGCTCCCGCCCGGACCGGCCGGCGCATCCTGTGCGGGATGCTCGTCGCCATCGTCATGAACATGCAATCCATCCGCAGCGGCTGGCGTCGCGTCGTCGCAAAACAGCATGCGTGCCGGTCCGGCCACGCTTTGCAGCGGCAGGCACGCGAGCAGCAGGTACAGCACCAAATTGCGGATTCGAATCGACATGTGGAGGCAAGTCTAACAAACAACGGGCGCAACTGCACAAATCACTTCTGTTCTTCTCAGGATTGAATTCAGCGTCATAGGAGAGGTTCGACTGTCATGATGTTTTCGCTCGACTCACTGAAAGCTGACCGCGCGATTACAAGTCTGTAATCTATGGAAACGGTGGATTCTTATCATGCACAATCCGGGATCATGACTGTTGCCGCGAGGGACAACATGAGAATCCTCATCATCGAAGACGAGGCGAAAACAGGCAATTACCTGAGGCAAGGTCTCACGGAGGCGGGCTTTGTCGCCGATATCGCACGCGACGGCATGGATGGCATGCACCTGGCATTGACCGAGGCATACGACCTCATTGTGCTGGACGTGATGCTGCCCCGACTGGATGGCTGGCAGGTGCTGCAGGAAATACGGCACGCCGGAAGGGACATGCCGGTGCTCTTCCTTACCGCCCGCGACCATGTGGATGATCGGGTCAAGGGCCTGGAACTGGGCGCCGACGACTACCTCGTCAAGCCGTTTGCCTTTTCGGAGTTTCTCGCCCGGGTTCGGACGCTGCTGCGGCGCGGCACTGCCAAGGAGGCCGAGGTTCTGCGCGCCGCCGATCTGGAACTCGACTTGCGCCGCCGCCGCGTCACGCGCTCGGGCAGGCGGATCGACCTGACGGCAAAGGAGTTTGCGCTGCTCGAACTCTTGTTGCGGCGACAGGGGGAAGTGCTGCCGCGCTCGTTGATCGCCTCCCAGGTCTGGGACATGAACTTCGACAGCGACACCAACGTCATCGAAGTCGCCGTCCGCCGGTTGCGATCGAAGATGGACGACGGTTTCGAGCCCAAGCTGATCAGGACCGTGCGCGGCATGGGCTACGTCCTCGAAACGCAGGAATCCCCATGATGTGGCGCAAATCGATCACCTTTCGCGTCACACTTCTGTTTGCCGCGACCTCCGCCGCCGTGCTGGTTGCATTGGGATCGGTGATCGGCCAGGCGGTGGAAGCTCATTTCGAGGAGCAGGATCTGGCCGAAATCAACGGTAAGCTGGAACTCGCTCGCCACGCCATCTCCAAGTTGCGCTCCCCTGCGGATATGGAAGCCATCCCACAACTGCTGGAGGATTCGCTCATTGGGCATCATGGACTGTCCGTGGCCGTATTCGCTCCGAGCAATCGCCGCTTGTTCGCTACTCCTGGAGCCGATTTCCCGAAGGAATTGATGGCGGCGCAGTCGAGCAAGCCGGGAGAAGGACAGCCCGTGGTGTGGGAAAGCGGAGAACGCGCTTATCGCGGCGTCGCCGTTTCAGTTCCTTCCGGTGGCGCGGCCGCAGGTCCGTTCACTGTCGCCGTGGCGCTGGAAATTTCCCACCACCGCGAATTCATGACCGCGTTTCGCAAGACCCTGTGGATATTTGTTGCTTTCGGCATCCTGCTCACGGGCCTGTTAGGTTGGTTCGCCGCCCGGCGTGGTCTCGCTCCGGTGCGCAACATCGCTCAGGTGGCAAAAGGCATTTCAGCCACGCACCTCGGCGAACGACTGCCGCCCGAATCCGTACCGACGGAACTGGCCGAACTTGCCGCCTCGTTCAACGACATGCTCGACCGGCTGGAAGACTCGTTCCGGCGCCTGTCGGATTTCTCCTCCGACCTCGCGCATGAACTGCGCACGCCGGTCAGTACTCTGATGACCCAGACCCAGGTCGCGCTTTCCCGCTCGAGGTCCGCGGAGGAGTACCGCGAAGTCCTTTATTCGAACCTCGAGGAATACGACCGGCTCGCCCGCATGGTCGCGGACATGCTGTTTCTCGCGAAAGCGGACCACGGCCTGATCGTGCCGAGTAGGGAGAGCATCGACCTGGCGGCGGAGACCGATGAGCTGATCGATTTCTACGAGGCCCTCGCCGAGGAGCAGGGCGTGCGCCTAACCCGAAGCGGGAGCAGCACCATCGCAGGGGACCGTCTGATGATTCGGCGTGCGATAAGCAACCTGCTCTCCAACGCTCTCCGGCATACTCCCCGTGGAGGCCTGGTCAAGGTCGAGATTCGTGACTTGGGCAAAGACGGCATCCGTGTTGCCGTCGAGAACCCGGGCGAAGCCATAGCGCCGGAGCAATTGCCCAGACTGTTCGACCGATTCTACAGGGTTGATTCATGCCGCGAGCGTAACGGCGAAGGCGCAGGCCTTGGCCTTGCGATCACGAAGTCGATTGTCAAAGCGCACGGCGGCACTATTTCCGTATCGTCCGAAAACGGTGTTGTGCGATTCGCGCTTACGATCGGGGCGAACGCTTGAAGTGACGTGGCGCGAGCGGAATTCCCGCAAGATCATCCCTGCGCCGCTGCAGGGAACCGCGGCGCGGCTGCCTGGGCGCGCCACCTGCGGCGGAAAAAGACCAGCAGCGCCAAGGGAATGATGAGCCACTGCAGCAGCGGCGCAACGCCGATCCCGAAAACGAGCGGCATGCTCTCGGAATACGCCCATGCTCCGGTCTCGTAGACGTTGTACCACTCGCTGAACGCGGTGTAGAGCAAGCCAAATGCGGTCGATATCCCGCCGCCAGTCAGGGGATGCGTGGCCGGCCAATAGAGATGCCGTGTCGCAAGCCCCGCGGCGATGAACGAGCCGAGCGCAATGAGGGCGTCTCCGATGGTGCAGTGAAGAACCGCATACGCGATTCGCGGAAACGGCTCGGTGCGCACGATCGTATAGAGGGGCAGTTGCGCGATTTCCCAAACCAGATTCAGCGCCGACGACACCGCGACCCAGCCCAGCACGACCAGCGTGATCCGCTTCACGGCGACGGCCAGCGAAGGTGACGGCATGCGAATCACCGCGAAAGCGCCCGTCTTCACCCGGCAAGGTCGCGCTTCTTCTGCTCGAACTCCTCCTTGTCGATCTCGCCGCGTGCGTAGCGCTCCTTCACGATGTCGAGCGCGGTCTTCGCCGGCGGCGCCCCGGTGGAGGTCAGCGATCCTGCCAGCCACTTCACCAGCACCACGATGCCCAGGATGATCAGCACCCAGAACAGCAGCATGCCTATCATGCCGATGCCCATTCCCAGCCAGCCGCCGTCCCATCCGTAACCGAATCCGCGCATACCGCCCCACATGTCGATCCTCCCGTCTGAAGATTGATCGTGCGTCAGGCCCGGTTGCCTCCATTGCCGGAGGATTGGGCCGGCAGGATGGCGGCCTCGATTTCGGCGACGAGCGACTTCAGGAGCTGCGATTCCTTTGCGCTCAGCTGCGTCGTCTCGCCCGCGGTCCAGTCGGCGTAGAGCAGCGCGACGGCACGGCCCTTCACGACGACCGGAAGCAGCATCAGCGAGCGGGCATTGTCGAGCGCGTTGCGGTGCCACGCGGGGATGCGCGGACGGATCTTGACGTCCGCCGTGTTTTCGATGTGGACCGGGCTCTTCGAGGACAGCGTCAGGTGGAACACGTCGGGCGCGAATCCGCCCTCGAAGGAGAGCGCGGTGAGTTCGCCGAACTGCGCCTTCCCGAAGCCCGCGCGCGCGCTGTAGCGCCCCGTGGCGGGCTCGAGGACGAAGGCGATCGTGCGCGCGCAGCCGAGGCAGCTCTTCAGGACTTCCAGCGCCATGTGCAGCAGCACCGAAAACTGGCACTCCTTGGCCGAGCGTGCGATCTCGGCCACCCCGGCGGCAAGCCTTCCCTCGGAGTCGGCCGGCTTTCCCGACGTTTCCTTGCCCGGCTTGACGAGGTAGACGTCGGCGAGTCCCTCCCAGCCGCCTTCGGTCTTCGCCTCCGCTGACAGCGCCTCGAGCGTGGCGTGCGCGGCTTCCAGGTCCAGGGCGACCAGCGGCGCGAACCGCTCGGCTGCGGCATTGGCGAGCGCGGGGGCTCCGCTCGCCATCGCGCGCGCGAGTTCGCCGGACAACGAGGACATCGCCTGGAGCCAGCCGATGTGGGACAGCGGCTGGTCCGTATCGCGCGGCACGAAGGGCTTGAGCGCTTCGCGCAGCCGGCTTGGCAGCCCCCAACGCTCGGCGATCTCCTGGCCGAGTTCCGAAAGACTCACTCCCAGCACCGCATCGGCGGCGGCGTCCTGGGTCAATCCCTCTGACGCCACCTTGTTCTCGATCTGCTGCCACTCGTCGGGTGCATAAAAAACGCAGACGAGTTCGCCCAGGCGCGACAGCAGCGCGCAGACCACGGCTTCCTCGCCCTCCTTGACGCCGACTTTCTCCGTGAGCCGCCGGGCGACCAGGCCGGAAAGCATGACCTCGGCGAGCACGCGTTTCGCCTTCTCGCGGTCGGTGCTGATGCCCTTGAAACTGTCCAGCAGCCGCAGGCCGAGCGCCAGGTGGCCGACGGTTTCCTGGCCGAGCACCAGGATTGCCCGGCTCACGGTCGTGATGTTGCCGCCGAAGGGCGCATACATGGCCGAATTGGCCAGCCGCAACACTTTCTGCGTGAGGGAAAAATCGGAAATGACGGCGGAAACGAGTTTCTCGAGGTGGTCGGACTGCGACTGCACCGCGCCCACGATGTGATGGATGGAGTGCGAAAGCGTCGGGAAATCCCCGTGCTCGACCATCTTCGCCCAGAACGCGTCGAAGACCTTCTGCTTTTCCGGGCTCATCATTTGCCTTTGTCCGGGTCGGGACGATGCGCGCGCGCGGCGTTCGCAAACTCCGCGGGCGGCATCGGCCGGCCGATGTAATAGCCCTGCACGAGCGGGCATCCCTTGCCTTCCAGGAACTTCAGTTGCTCGATGTCCTCGACGCCTTCGGCCACGACCTGCAGCCCCAGTTCGCGCGCCAGGCTCAATACCGCCGACACGATGACGCGGTCGTTCACCGACTGGCCCATGTCGCGCACGAACGTGCGATCGATCTTGAGCGAGGACAGCGGGAAACGCTTCAGGTAGGAAAGCGACGAATAGCCCGTGCCGAAGTCGTCCACCGCGATGCGCACGCCCAGTTGCTTGAGCGAATCGAGCATGACCCGGGCGTGCTCGGGATTGTGCAGCAGCACGCCTTCGGTGATCTCCAGCACCAGGCGCGAGGATTCGATGCCCGACTCGGCGATCGCCTGGCGTACCTGATCGAAGAAGTCGTCGTGGCGGAACTGGCGCGGCGACACGTTCACGGACATGGAAAGGCCCTGAAGCCCGTCGTCGTCCCACCGCACCGCCTGCATGCAGGCGGTGCGCAACGCCCATGCTCCCAGCAGGTTGATGAGACCGTTCGTCTCCGAGATCGGGATGAACTCCGCGGGTGGAACCATCCCCCGCTCGGGATGCGGCCAGCGCATGAGCGCCTCAGCGCCCACGACCGTTCCGTCGGTCTTGGCGATCGGCTGGTAGTGCAGCAGGAATTCGCCGTTGCGCACTGCTTCGAACATGTCATGCTCGAGCTTGAGGTACTCGGAACGCTTGGCGGCGAGGTCCTGGTTGAACAGTTGCCAGCGGTTGCGCCCGAGGTCCTTGGCGCGATACAGCGCGGCATCTGCACAATGCATGAGCGAATCGGCGTCCAGGGCGTGCTCCGGATGCAGCGCGAAACCCAGGCTGATCGTGACGAACAGCGTGTGGTCCCCGACCAGGAACGGCAGTTGCATCGACTCGGTGAGCCGGCGCGCCAGTCCGTCCGCCTGGTCCGGGGTCTCGATCTCGGGCAGGACGAGCACGAATTCGTCGCCGCCGACCCGCGCCACCGTGTCGACACCGCGCAGGTCGGCCTTCAGCCGATCGGCAACCAGCCTGAGCAGCGCGTCCCCCACGGCATGGCCCAGGGAGTCGTTGATGCGCTTGAACCCGTCCAGGTCGGCGACGGCAAGCGCAAAGCCGCGGCCACCGCGGCGCTTTTGCGCGAGGGCCTGCTCGATGCGCGCCGAGAGCAGGGCGCGGTTCGGCAGCCCCGTGAGCGCATCGTGGGCGGCGGCCCGCTCGAGCTCCTCCTCGCGCCTGCGGGGCTCGGTGAGATCGCGCCCCGCGACGAGCACGCCGCCACTCGCCGGCCCGTCGCGGATAAGCCGCAGTTCCACCCAGGCGGTCTGGGTGACCGACTTGATCATTCGGACGGTGACGGACTCGCGCGCACCCGGCGCATCGCCCAGGCGAGCGAGCGCCTGCTCCAGCGGCTGAAGATCCTCGTTGTCGACCACGTCGCGCAGCCGCGCCGCGGTCAGGTATTCGAACGAATACCCCAGCAGCGAGACGAGCCCTTGCGAGGCCTCGACGAACAATCCCTCGGGGGAAAGCCTGGCAAACAGGTCGAGCCCGTGCTCGGCGAGCAATGCCAGGCGTTCGGCGGAAGTCGGGACCCTTTCCACCGTACGCGCTTCGGCACCGAGATGGCGCTTATTCAACGGTCACCGACTTCGCGAGATTGCGCGGCTTGTCCACGTCGTTGCCGCGATCGACCGCAGCATGATACGCGAGCAGCTGCAGCGGGATGGTGTGGAGGATCGGCGAAAGGATGCCGGCGTGGTCCGGCATGCGGATGACGCGCACGCCGTCGCTGTCGGTCATGCGCGTGTCCTGGTCGGCCAGCACGTGCAGCTCGCCTCCACGCGCGCGCACCTCCTGCAGGTTCGATTTCAGCTTCTCGAACAGGGCGTCCTTCGGCGCGATCGCGACCACGGGCATGTCCTTGTCCACCAGCGCGAGCGGCCCGTGCTTCAGCTCACCCGCCGCGTAGGCCTCGGCGTGGATATACGAGACCTCCTTGAGCTTCAGCGCGCCTTCCATCGCGATCGGGTAGTGGATGCCCCGGCCGAGGAACAGCGCGTGCCGGCACTGCGCGAACTTCTCCGCCCACATTCTTACCTGCATCTCGACCTGCAGCACGTTGGAGAGCGCGGTGGGCAGGTGGCGCAGCGCATGCAGCAGCTCGGCTTCGCGCTCGCGCGGCAGCCGCCCGCGCACCTTCGCGAGCGCCATCGTGAGCAGCACCAGCGCAGTGAGCTGGGTGGTGAACGCCTTGGTCGAGGCGACGCCGATCTCCGGCCCCGCGCGGGTGAGAAACCGCAGATCGGAGGCCCGCACCAGCGAGGATTCGGGCACGTTGCAGATCGAAAGCGTGTGCTCTTGACCGAGCGCCTTGGCGTGCTTCAACGCCGCGAGCGTGTCGGCGGTCTCGCCGGACTGGGAGATGGTGGTCACGAGCGCCTTCGGATTGGGCACCGAATCGCGGTAGCGATACTCGCTCGCGATCTCCACGCTGCACGGTATGCCGGCAAGGCCTTCGAGCCAGTAGCGCGCCACCATGCCCGCGTGGTAGCTCGTGCCGCAGGCGAGGATGAGGACCGATTCGACTTCGCGCAGCACTGCCTCGGCGTCCGCGCCGAACAGCTGGGGCGACACCGACTGCGCGCCGGTGACCATCTCCAGCGTGTTGGCGACGGCCATAGGCTGCTCGAAGATTTCCTTCTGCATGTAGTGCCGGTAGGGACCCAACTCGACCGCGGCCGCCGTGAGCTGCGATACCTGCACCGGCCGCTCGACCGCATGGCCCGCGGCGTCGGTGATCGAAACCCCGGAGAGCTTCATTTCGGCGCAGTCGCCGTCCTCCAGGTAGACCATGCGCTGCGTGACCTGCACCAGCGCCGAGGCGTCCGATGCCGCGAAGTTCTCGCCTTCGCCCAGCCCCAGCAGCAGCGGCGCGCCGTGCCGCGCCACGACCAGGCGCGAAGGGTCGGAATCGCTGACCACGGCGATGGCGTAGGCGCCGACCAGCTCGACCACGCTCCTGCGCACGGCATCGAACAGCTTGGCGCCCGCGCGCAGGTTCGAGTGCACGAGATGGGCGATCACCTCGGTGTCGGTATCGGAGACGAACTCGTAGCCCCCCGCGCGCAGCCGCGCGCGGATCTCCTCGTGGTTCTCGATGATGCCGTTGTGCACCACGGATACGCCGCCGGACACGTGCGGGTGCGCGTTCTTCTCCGAGGGCACGCCGTGCGTCGCCCAGCGGGTGTGCGCGATCCCGATTTCCCCGGACAGGGACCGCGCCAGCTTCTCGAGCTCCGCCACCCTTCCGGTGGAGCGCACGCGCTTGAGCGACGCGTGGCCCCCATTCATTCCGCCGGCGTTCAGGACCGCAATGCCGGCAGAATCGTAGCCTCGGTATTCCAGCCGCTTCAGGCCCTCGAGCAGGATGGGGACGACGTTGCGTCTTGCCACCGCGCCGACGATGCCGCACATGGGCGCCCTCACCCCTTCCTGGCTGGACGCTTCCAGCCGGGAATCGACACCTGCGCGGCGCGCGACAGGGTGAGCTGGTCCGGGGGAGCATCCTCGGTGAGCGTCGTTCCTGCGCCCAGCGTCGCGCCCCGGCCCACGCGCACCGGTGCGACCAATTGCGTGTCCGAGCCGATGAACACGTCGTCCTCGATCACTGTGCGGTGCTTGTTGGCGCCGTCGTAGTTGCAGGTGATGGTCCCCGCGCCGACGTTGACGTTGCGCCCGATCTCGCTGTCGCCGATATACGCGAGGTGGTTGGCCTTCGACCCGCCCCCGATCCGGCTCGCCTTCACCTCGACGAAATTGCCGACGTGCACGTCCTCGGCGAGCTGCGTTCCGGGCCGGATGCGGGCGTAGGGGCCGACGCGGCAGCGCGCGCCGATATCGGCGTCCTCGATATGGCAGTACGGCTCGATGCGCGTCTCGGCGGCGACCCGCACGTTCTTGAGCACGCAGTTCGCCCCGACGCTCACGCGGTCCCCGAAAACGACCTCGCCCTCGAACACGCAATTGACGTCGATCGCGCAGTCCCGCCCGTGGGCGATCCTGCCGCGCACGTCGATGCGCGAGGGATCGGCGAGCGTCACCCCGCGGCCCATGAGCTCGCCGGCCACGTTGCGCTGATGGATCCGCTCGAGTTCCGCGAGCTGGCCGCGGCTGTTGACCCCGAGCGCCTCCCAGGCATTGTGCGGCTGCGCGCATTCCACCGCGACGCCGTCCGCGACGGCGAGCGCGACGACGTCGGTGAGGTAATACTCGCGTTGCGCGTTGTCGTTGGACAGCCGCGCAAGCCAGGCCTTGAGCTCTTCCGTCGGCGCCACCATGATGCCCGTGTTGACCTCGCGGACCGCCAGCTCATCCGGCGTTGCGTCCTTCTGTTCCACGATACGCGACACCTTGCCGCCCTTGCGCACGATGCGTCCGTATCCGGTCGGATCGTCCAATTCGACGCTGAGCACGGCGAGTCCCGCGCCCGCCGCCGCGCACAGCCGTTTCAAGGTCGCCGGCCGGATGAGCGGCACGTCGCCGTAGAGGACGAGCGTCGACGCGCTCGCGGCCAGGTGCGGCAGCGCCTGCATTACCGCGTGGCCGGTCCCGAGCTGAGGCTCCTGCAGCACCCACACAGGCGCCGCGCCGGGCGATTCGGGGCCGTGCTGCGCAAGCGTCTCGCGCACCGCTTCCCCGCCGTGGCCGTAGACCACGCAGATGCGCTGCGGCGCAAGCTCGCGCGCAGCCTCGATGACGTGGGCGAGCAGCGGCCTGCCGGCGAGCGGGTGCAGGACCTTGGGCAGGTCCGAACGCATGCGCTTGCCCTGTCCGGCGGCGAGTATGACGATGTTCACGGCGATGCCAAGGGCTGCGGCAGCGCTCCCGCTGCGGTCCTCGATTCAGGGACGTACGAGCGAAGACATCCACTCGTAGTTCTGTCGACTACGGTTCCGGCTGCTGGCATGGCGTCTGAATGTTAGCACGCCGGATGCGGGCCGCGGACCGCAATAAGCCTGATTTTCCACCGCATTTCAAGGTCTTGCGCCCGCACCCGTGCCCGGCAACCTAGCGCGGCAGTTCGGACGATCCCATCAAGAACTCGTCCACCGCCCTGGCGCACTGGCGGCCCTCCCGGATCGCCCACACAACGAGCGACTGGCCGCGGCGCATGTCGCCCGCGGCGAATACCTTCGGGGCCGAGGTTGCGTAGCAGCGCTCGCCGTCGGTGGTCGCCTTGGCGTTGCCACGCGCGTCCCTCTCGACGCCGAACGCGTCGAGCACATTGCGCATCGGACCGACGAATCCCATCGCCAGCAATACGAGGTCGGCGGGAATTTCGAACTCGCTCCCCGGGACTTCCGACATTTTCCACTGGCCGGTGGCTTCGTCCCTCGTCCATTCCACCCGCGCGGCGACCAGTGCCTTCACTGCGCCGCCTTCGCCCCGGAAGGACTTGGTGGTGACGGCCCAGTCGCGGCTGCATCCCTCCTCGTGCGAGCTGGAAGTGCGCAGCTTGACCGGCCAGTAGGGCCAGGTGAGCTGCTTGTTTTCATGCTCCGGCGGCTTGGGCAGAAGCTCGAACTGCGTGACCGACTTGGCGCCATGCCGGTTCGAGGTGCCTACGCAGTCCGAACCCGTGTCTCCGCCGCCTATGATGACCACGCGCTTGCCGGTCGCCGTGAGCTCGGGGACGTTCCTGTCGCCCGCCACGCGCTTGTTCTGCAGCGGAAGAAAATCCATGGCGAAATGGATTCCCGCGAGCTCGCGGCCGGGAATCGGAAGATCGCGCGGCTGCTCGGCGCCGCCGGCGAGCACCACCGCGTCGAACTCCCCGGCAAGCCGGTTCGCCGGCACATGGCTGCCTGCGCCTCCGGTCGCCGCTGCGCCGCCGATGCACTGGTTGACCCGGAACTCGACGCCCTCGGCGCGCATCTGCTCCATGCGCCGGTCGATGTGCCGCTTCTCCATCTTGAAGTCCGGAATGCCGTAGCGAAGCAGTCCCCCGATGCGATCGTTCTTCTCGAACACGACCACTTCGTGTCCCGCGCGGGCGAGTTGCTGCGCGCAGGCGAGGCCCGCGGGGCCCGAACCGACCACGGCAACGCGCTTGCCGGTCTTGTGCGCGGGCGGACGTGGAGCGACCCAACCCTCCTCCCAGCCCTTGTCGATGATGGCATGCTCGATCGACTTGATGCCCACGGGATCATTGTTGATGTTGAGCGTGCAGGCTTCCTCGCATGGCGCGGGGCAGACACGGCCCGTGAACTCGGGAAAGTTGTTGGTCGAATGCAGGACGTCGAGCGCCTGCTTCCAGCTCTGCTTGTAGACGAGGTCGTTCCAGTCCGGAATGATGTTGTTGACGGGGCAGCCGCTCATGCAGAACGGAATGCCGCAGTCCATGCAGCGAGCGCCCTGCTTCGAGGATTCGTCGTCGGAGAGATGCACGACGAACTCGCGGTAGTGCTTGAGACGCTCGCGCGGCGGCTCGGCCGCCTCGGTCAGCCGCTGGTACTCCAGAAATCCGGTTACTTTTCCCATGTCGTGTACATTGATCCAGGTATCTCGTCCCTAAGCCGCCAGTTTCTTTCCCTTCGCGGCAAGCTCGCCGAGGGCGCGCCGGTACTCGTCGGGGAATACCTTCACGAACTTCTCCCGGTATTCGTTCCAGTTGTCGAGGATCTGCTTTGCCCGTGCGCTTCCCGTCTGCTGGAGGTGGTTCTCGATCCTGCTGCGCAGGATGGACTCGTCGGACTTTCCTTCGTGCCAGAGGTCGCGGGAGACCTTGCCTTCCTGCTCGGCTTCGGGCAGCACCGGCTCCAGCTTCACCATCGACGTGTTGCAGCGGCGGGCGAACGTGCCGTCCAGGTCAAGCACGTAGGCGATGCCGCCGGACATGCCCGCGCCGAAGTTGCGCCCCGTCATTCCCAGCACCACCACCGTGCCGCCGGTCATGTATTCGCAGCCGTGGTCGCCGACGCCCTCGACCACCGCACGGGCGCCCGAGTTCCGCACCGCGAACCGCTCGCCCGCGACGCCGCGGAAATACGCCTCGCCCGCGATCGCGCCGTAGAGCACGACGTTGCCGGTGATGATGTTATCGGTCGGCTCGCCGCGGAATTTCGGCGAGGGCTGCACCGAGATGCGCCCGCCCGAGAGCCCCTTGCCGCAGTAATCGTTGGTGTCGCCGATCAGGTCGAGAGTCACGCCCTTCGCGAGGAACGCGCCGAAGCTCTGTCCCGCCGAGCCCGCGAAACGGATGTGGATAGTGTCCTCGGCCAGGCCCTCATGCCCGCATCGCTTGGCGATCAGCCCGGAGAGCATGGTGCCCACGGTGCGGTTGATGTTGCGGATCGGCATCTCGATCGTCACGCGCTCGCCGCGCTCCAGCGCCGGCCTCGCCAGCTCGATCAGCCGGTAGTCGAGCGCCTTCTCCAGGCCGTGGTCCTGGCGCTCGCTGTTGTAGCGCGCCACGTCTGCGGGCATCTTCGGCACGTGGAAGATGCGGGAAAAGTCCAGACCCTTCGCCTTCCAGTGTTCGATGCCCTTCTTCATGTCGAGCAGGTCCGAGCGTCCGATCAGGTCGCTGAACTTGCGGATGCCGAGACTGGCCATCAGCTCGCGGGCCTCCTCGGCAACGAAGAAGAAGTAATTGATCACGTGCTCGGGCTTGCCCGAGAACCGCTTGCGCAGCACCGGGTCCTGGGTCGCCACGCCGACCGGGCAGGTGTTGAGGTGGCACTTGCGCATCATGATGCAGCCCTCGACCACCAGCGGTGCGCTGGCGAAGCCGAACTCGTCGGCGCCGAGCAGGGCGCCGATGACGACGTCGCGCCCCGTCTTGATCTGCCCGTCCACCTGCACCGCGATGCGGCCGCGCAGGCGGTTGAGCACCAGCGTCTGCTGCGTCTCGGCCAGGCCCAGCTCCCAGGGGGTGCCCGCGTGCTTGATCGAACCCCAGGGCGAGGCACCCGTGCCGCCGTCGTGGCCCGAGATCGTGACGTGGTCGGATTTCGCCTTGGAGACTCCGGCCGCGACCGTTCCCACGCCCACCTCGGAGACCAGCTTGACGCTGATCGAGGCCGCGGGGTTCGCGTTCTTGAGGTCGTGGATGAGCTGCGCCAGGTCCTCGATCGAGTAGATGTCGTGGTGCGGCGGCGGGGAGATCAGCTCGACGCCGGGGGTCGCGTAGCGCAGCTCGGCGATGTACTCGGACACCTTGCGGCCCGGAAGCTGCCCGCCCTCGCCGGGCTTGGCGCCCTGCGCCATCTTGATCTGGATCTGCTCGGCGCTCGCCAGATACTCCGCGGTTGCGCCGAAGCGTCCGGATGCGACCTGCTTGATCTTGGACTTCAGCACGTCGCCTTCCTTGAGCGGGAAGTCGATTTCGACGCGGCTCCTGCCCAGGCGCGAGGCGAGCGTCTCGCCCGCCTTCGCCGGCGCATACCGGTTGCGGTCCTCGCCGCCCTCGCCGGTATTCGACTTGCCGCCGATGCGGTTCATCGCGACCGCAAGCGTGGTGTGCGCCTCGGTCGAGATCGAGCCGAGCGACATCGCGCCGGTGGCGAAGCGCTTGACGATTTCAGCCGCGGGCTCGACCTCCTCGATCGGGACCGATCTGGCGGGGTCGATCTTGAACTCGAACAGGCCGCGGAAGGTCATGTGGCGCCGCGACTGGTCGTTGATGATCTGCGCGTATTCCTTGTAGCTCTGGACGCTGTTCGTGCGCGTCGAATGCTGGAGCTTGGCGATCGCGTCCGGCGTCCACATGTGCTCTTCGCCGCGCACGCGGTACGCATATTCGCCGCCGGCATCCAGAGCGTCAGCGAGCACGGGGTCGTCGCCGAACGCGGCGCGGTGCAGCCGGATCGTCTCCTCGGCCAGTTCGAACACGCCGATGCCCTCGACGTTGGACGTCGTGCCGGCGAAATACTTGTCCACCAGGCTCTTCGCCAGTCCCACGGCCTCGAAGATCTGCGCGCCGGTGTAGGACATGTAGGTCGAGATGCCCATCTTGGACATCACCTTCTTCAGGCCCTTGCCGGTCGCCTTGACGAAGTTCTTGATCGCCTTCCTGCCGTCGAACTCGGCGGGAAGCGCGCCCTTCATCGCGAGCAGCGTCTCGAGCGCGACGTAGGGATGGATCGCCTCGGCCCCGGACCCCGCGAGCAGCGCGAAGTGGTGCACCTCGCGCGCCGAGCCCGTCTCCACCACCAGCCCGGCGGAGGTGCGCAGCCCCTTGCTCACCAGGTGCTGGTGGATGGCCGAGAGCGCGAGCAGCGCGGGAATCGCTACCCACTCGCGGTCGATGCGACGGTCGGAGATGATGAGGATGCCGAAGCCCGAGCGCACCGCGTCCTCGGCCTGCGCGCACAGGCTCGCCAGGCGCGCCTCGATCGCTTCCTTGCCCCAGGCGACCGGATAGCAGACGTCCAGTTCGTAGGCCCTGAACTTGCCCTCGGTGTAGCGGTCGATGTGGCGGATCTTCTCCATCTCGAAGAAATCCAGCACCGGCTGGCTCACCTCGAGCCGGATCGGCGGATTCATCTCGTCGATTCCGAGCAGGTTGGGCTTGGGGCCGATGAAGGACACGAGCGAGGTGACCAGCTCCTCGCGGATCGGGGCGATCCGCGGGGTGGTG
>Ga0080064_1001642_pt1 | contig 43580 bp, 30 predicted proteins | sample Subgrocontami54m_FD_69260 | JGI IMG/M metagenome (GOLD analysis project Ga0080064, IMG submission 69260) | Subsurface groundwater microbial communities from S. Glens Falls, New York, USA - GMW46 contaminated, 5.4 m (SPADES assembly) (version 2) ...
CGAAGACACCGTGATCGAGCGCACGGTCGCCGAACGCCTCGTCGAGCCGTTCGCGCAGCTCGCACGCAACGCCGTCGTGCACGGCTTCGAAGAACCTGCCGTTCGCATGTCACACGAGAAGCCGGCGCGCGCGACGCTGCGATTGACGGCCGCGGCCTACGGCGACTGGCGATCGTTCGTGATCGAAGATGACGGCGTGGGCATCGACGCGGCCAGCGTACGTACGAGCGCAGGCGTCGCGGGCGTTCCCATCGACGCGGACGACGACGCGGGTGCGCTGGCGGCATTGTTTCTACCGGGAGTTTCGACGCGCCTCGTCGCGGACACCGCCGCAGGTCGCGGCGTCGGCCTGGACCTCGTGCAACGCGAGGTGAGCGAACTCGGCGGCACCATCGAAGTCACGACCTGCGTGGGAGCGTTCACGCGCTTCGACGTGCAGCTTCGCGTGCGCCCGCTGGTGCAACGCGTGCTCGTGGTGTTCGCCGCGGGCGCATCGGTCGCAATTCCGATCGACCGGGTGATTCGCGTCGTGCAGTCACGGGAAGACGCGATTGGCGCTCGGCTGGTGACCCTCGCGACGGCGATCGGCGCGCGGCCCAGTCGACCGCCATCCATCGTCCCGCACGTTGCGAATGCAGCCGGCCCGATCGTGCTGCTGGATTGCGTGGGCGGGCCACTCGGTGTGCAAGTCGATGACGTCGGTCGACCGAGAGAGTTCGTCGTGCGACCGTTGCCCGCGCTCGTCGCGGGGTTGAAGCCGTGGGCGGCTACGACGCTCGATGGCGAGGGCCGCGTGTTGCTCGTGTTGGATGTGGATCAGGTGGCGGAGGCGGGGGGGTGACGAGCGCCCGGGGGGGGGGCGGCCGACTCTCGCCACCCAGCGGCCGATCGATGAGCGGACGATCGGTTGACCAGTGCGGAACGCGATGATGTCATCGGCTCATCGTGGCGGCGCTGTGCAAGCTCGATCGAACGGCCGGCGTCAAGTTCGCCGTAACGCGCGCACATCCGACGCTGGCGTCGTGGGGTGCGCTCGCACTCCTGCTGACGCAGGGGTGTTCGATGGCGCCGGAGATTTGATCCCTGCCGGTGCACCGTCGGTTGTGCCTACGACTCCGTTTCCCTTACTCCCGGCGGGATGTGTGCCGCCAGGCCGGCGAGACGACGTACAACCACTCGCGGGTTGACTACCATCCCGTTCCGGCCGCCGGCGTGCAGGGAGTTTTCTACGTCGCGATGCGCGTGGAATACTCCACCGCAGGAGGCACCGCGTGTCCGGGTGATACCCGCCTCCAGGTCGTGCGTCTTGCACGCGCCGGTCCGACCTCGTTTGTCACGCAACGCATTCTCGACGTTCACCCGCCCAACGCAGACCGCCAAATGCTCGCGTTCCATCCCGCCGGCGAACCCGGCACGAGCGTCACGCGAGAGGCTGAACGCCAGGCGCTCGTTGTTTCGCGGGAGGGCGGACGCGACGTCCTGCTCCTCTTCACGGAGTCCTTCCAAAACCGAGACGGGATCGACGAGCAACGCATCGCGCAATGCCGCCTGGCGAGTGCTGATTTCTGTGGCTCTCCGACGCCGGGCGTTCCGCCGTGCACGGTGTCGGGCCCGCCAGCCGTTTCACAGCGCCGCCGTGCCGATCGAGACCGCGCGTCTGACAAGCGTAGCGGGGCTGCTCAGCGCGGATGCCGGGCAAACGTACGGCGCATTCCTGGACATCGCGGTACCGGCCGACGAACGCGGCGTCGGCTCCGTCTTCGCTCCGGACTCCGGTCAGTTGTTCTTCCAGCCGTGCACCAACGTCGCCGTCCCGGCGCGTGCGGGAGGGTATTTCGGCGACTACAACGGCGGCACGTTTCTCTCCGATTCGCCTGCAGACCTGCGCTTCATCGCCGCATGGGGTGACTCGAGAGAGGGCTGCGTCTTGCGCGGCGGGGACGACTCGATCCACCAACACGTCTTCAGCGGCGGACGTCTGCTCCGACGGGATGATTGAATGACACGCGGCGCCAGTGCGGGCAGAGCGGCGGCGTCTCGCGCAGCGGTCGCTTGCACCCTGTTGTCCATGGCCGGATGTCCTAGGTCGACCGGCGTCCCGCAGCCCGACGCGACGAGCGAACGCGATGCGCAGGCCGGCACGACGGACGCGCCGAGCGCCGATGACGGTGCTGCGCATGGGGACGCCATCGAACCGCACACGGTGGATGCCACAGACGGCGACAACGTTCCGTCGGAACCCGATGGCGCGATCGGGGTCGGTGCCCGCTTCGCTCTGTTGCGCGCGAAGATCGAACGCACTGCGCTCGCCAGCACGCCAAGCGGATCGTGCGGCGGCGGGCAGTAGAACTGTGTAGAAGCGATCGTCCCGGTTGGCCGCGGCCGATCAGAACGGACTACGTGTCGTCGAGCGACTGCAAACACTCCGCGCAAGTCACACGGTGACGGCCCTGCCCCACGGGTCGAGTACGTCGATGCCACAGCCGTCGAAGTCGGCGACGTTGCGCGTTGCGAGTCGCGCACCGCAGGCGCGTGTGATCGCGGCAATCTGAGCGTCGAAGTGGGAAATCGGCCGCCCGGCACGTCGTCGCTCTGAAGCAATCTCTGCGTAGGGAAGCGCGGCGTCGTGACCGAACCCGAGCACGCGGCCAGCAAAGTCCTCGCCGAACATGACTTCTGCCGCGGACTGAAGGCCGCTTCTTCGCCGCCCGGCCGGCAGCAGCATGATTCCATGCAGGACCTCGGCTTGCGTAATGCTCGTCGTGAACAGGCTGACCGTGGGCCGCGCGGAGACCCAAGCCACGACGGTCCGGTCCGGCTTCGGTCGCATCAGCTCCGAAAGCACATTGGTGTCGAGCACGATCACCGGGCGGGTCTCGGTGGCGCTCGCATCGGCTCGCGCGCCGGGATCTCGAGAACGACGCCGCCGAGCGCGCGGAATCGTCGGTGAATCAGCGCTGCGAGCGACGGTGCCGAATCTTCGGTCGTCGCGAGGGCCTGCCGCAGGACGTTGCGGGCTTCCTCCTCCATCGATCGTTGGTTGCGCGCGGACTGCAAACGAAGCCGAGCTTTGGTCTCGTCGTCGAGGTTTCGGATCGTGAGGGTTGCCATGTGCTGTCAATGCTAGCGTTGCTGGCATCGACGCGCAACGTAGGATGACGGGGAGATCGTCGGGGGGAGCGGCTGATGCGCGGCGTCGGACGCAGAGAGAACAGGAAGTTGGGAAGCTGGGAAGATTTTTGGGTGGTTCGGACGCGTTTGCGTCAGAACCCCATCGCGTCCATCGCCGCGCGGTTGTTCTCGAGTGCTGCGGCTCGCGGTGCCGGTGCGCCCGCAGGCGCCGATGCCGACGCCCGAACCTGTGCCCGGCTCCGGCTGATCGCCACTGCTTGCGACTCCAAGCGTCGTCGCTCGCCCTCGTTGCTCGCCACCGCGGCCTCGCGGCGCAGGGACGACTCTGCGTTCGCCAGCGTTGCGTCGGCCTGGCCCGCCTGGCCGCGGTTGATCATCTCCGTCGCTTGGATCTGCACGTTGGCGGCCTGGTACCGGGTCACCATGGCGGTCACACTCGGTTGCGCGCTCGCGGTCGCCGCGCGCGTATCCGGAGTCACCGCGTACGCGAGGTTCAGTTGCGACGCACGTTGCACGTTGTTCGCGCGAGGATCCTGGAACACCAACCTCGCGGCACCGATCGCGCGCTGTCCCGCTTGCGCGGTGTCGATGTGCGCCCGGACCAGCACTTCACGATGCTGTCCACCGTGCAGCGCCCCGATGGGAATTCGCACGGCGCTGCCCTCACGATTCATCGGAAGCGCTTCGACGCCGAGGATCTGAACGCCCGCAGCCGGCGTGATCTCGATGTATGCGTTGGCTGCGACCGTGGCGCCGAGCAGGCCGAGTTCGTTGTGCAGGATCATGGCCATCTGCGACGGATCCGCGAGGTGGTACATGCGGCCCGCGCTGCGCTGCGCGAGTGCACCGAGCGTGCGTTCGTCGTAGTCGAGCCCGACGCCGATGGCCGTCACCTGCGCGCCGATTTCCGTTCCGCGACCGGCGACGTCGCCGAGTGCATCGGGCGTCGAGGGTCCGATGTTCGCCTGGCCGTCCGAGATCATCACGACCCGACGCACGGGATGCGTTGCCGGAGCCTGCGCGACGCTCGCTTCTGCCGCCACGAGCGCGTCGTACATGTTCGTCCCGCCGCTGGCCTGCAGGGTCTGCACGGCCGCGATCAGCGCCGGACGCGTCATCGACGACAAGCGCGTCGGGGCGGCGAGCTGGTAGGCCCCGCTGCCGAACCCGTAGATGGACAGCACGTCACCGTCCGCGAGCGTTTCAATGAAGCTCGTTGCCGCCGCGCGCGCGTTCACGATCTTCTCGCCGGACATCGAGCCCGACGTGTCGATCACGAGCGAGACGTCCATCGGCGCACGGACTTGGGTGCCAACCGCCACCGTCGGTGCGTCGATCCACAGTCCGATGTACGTGTTTCCGTCGCTGCCGACGACATACTGCGACTGGACCGGTCCGCCCTGCAGCCACGCGGCGCCCGGTTGCCCCTGGCCACCGGAAGCTGCAACCACGGGATGGCGGATCTGCGCGAGGGACTGCGCGTACGCGGGAGTCGCACAGCCGAAAAGGGCCGCCATGGCGGCGAACAGCGTGAGTCGTGTCATGGGGGCATCAGACGGGCCACCGCGTCGAAGGATCTACGGGTGAAATTCCAGGTATCATCCCGGCGGCTTGGACCTCACGCAGCTGCGCTACTTCCAGACGATCGCCCATTGCGGCAGCTTGTCCGCCGCGGCCCGCGTACTGCGAGTGAGTCAACCCACGCTCACGGTTTCGCTTAGGAACCTGGAGCGCGGCCTCGGCACGACGCTGTTTCTGCGCGATCGCTCGGGCGTTCGACTGACCAGCACGGGTCATACGCTCCTGCGGCACACCAGCGCGGTCATGGCCCGCATCGGCGAGGCCGAGGAAGCCATCCGGGATCTCGAGGGCGACGAGGTCGGTAGCTTCGTGATCGGGTGTCCGGAGTCGCTCGGAACGTACTTTCTGCCGGCGTTTCTTCGGGAATTCTTCGAACGAGCGTCGCGGGTCGACATCGAATTGTGGAACGGAACGTCCCGCGCCGTGCAGACGGCCGTGCTCGCGCGGGAGGTTCACTTTGGTCTCGTCGTGAACCCTCCGGCGCATCCCGACTTGGTAATGTTGGAATTGTTTCGCGACGCGATCGACCTGTTCGTCCGCGCGGAACCCGACGGAAAGCGGGCACGCGCGTGGGATCTCGAGACGGCGCGCGCGATCGTTCGGGCCGGACCCCTCGTGTACGTTGGAAGCAAGACCCAGAGCCGTGAGCTGCTCGAGCGCCTCGCCGCAGACCATCTTGTTCCATCCCGGTTGCTCCCGTGCGGCAATCTCGAACTGGTGAAGAGCCTCGCCTGCGAAGGGGTCGGTGTCGCCGTGCTTCCTCGACGGGTGGCGGCGCACGGGAGCGGTCATGCCCTCGTGCGGCTGCACCCGTCGCTCCCGTTCGTTCCCGACCAGATTTGCCTCGTCTACCGTGCGGACATGCACAGAACCCGCGCGGCGATGAAGCTCAAGGACACGCTCGCGCGGTTCGGTCGGGACCTCGAGGCCCGCCAGGGCTCATGATTTTCGGGAGGGTTTCGTTCGGTCCGCGCTTCCCTCCGCAGCCCGGCGCACGGTACAACGCTTGGGCCGTTCCATGAGCGAGTCCCACGACGCGCCGCCGCCGACGTCGGTCCCCCCGGCCGTGTCGAGCGCCCCTCCGTCCACCTCCGCCGCGCCACACGCCCGCGTGGCGTTTCCGGTCGACGACGCCGTGCGCGCCGAGGCCTCGGGCTTGCTGACGGATCTCGCGGAATCGCTGCCCTTGGTCACGGACGTTGCCGAGCGGGCACTGATTTCGCACGAGATTGCGGAGATCGAAGAGCGCGTTCGCGGCGACGACCTCGCGGCGGCTCGGGGCTACCTTGGTGCGTTCAACGCTCGGCCCGATTTTCGACCGCCGCTGTTCGGGCTGATCCGGCTGTACACGCGCCGCCGGTCTGTCACGAACCTCGCGAAGCTGCTCGAGGCGCTGATCAAGGCAGCGCCGACGGACACCGAGCGCGCCGATGCCATCGTGTACCGTGGCGAGCTCTTCGAGGACAAACTCGACGACATCGCCGGCGCGAAGGGCGCGTACGAAGAAGCGCTCTTGATCGATCCCGGAAACCGATCCGCGTGGCTCTCGCTCGAACGTGTCGGACTGCGCGAAGGCGACTCGGTGCTCGTGCGCCGCGCGATCCACCGCATCGCGGAGCTATGCAACGACCCCAGCCGCAAGGCGCGCCTGCTGGCCGAACTCGCGGCCGACTACGCGCGCGACGCCACGCCGGAGTCCATCGAAGAAGCAACGCGACTTCTACACGAAGCGGCATCGCTCCCGGTCGGTCGCTGGCGCGCGCTGATGGAACTCGAGCGTTTTGCCGAACGCCACCAGCGCCCCCAGGACGTCGTGTTCGCGCTCGAAAACCGCGCGACGCTCGCTCAGCACATGGCCGAGGGCGGAGACTTCCAGGGCGGATCCGGAACGTTCGCGATCTCGCGACTGCAAAACAGCGACGACGCGCGGGACACTGCGGCGTCACTGTGGATGCGCGCGGCGCGGGTGCGTTGGGCCGCGCTCGAAGATTCCGAGGGCTCGAACTCGGCGGTCGACCAGGCGCTGACGCTCAAGCCGGACGATCCGCGGTTTCGGATCTTCGCGTTGCAACTTGCCGACGAGACCGGCGACAGCGTGCGTGCAGCGCAGCACGCTTCGTGGCTGCTCGAGCGCGACGTCGGCGACGCGAGCGTGAAATCGTCGCTCCATTTCCGCCTCGCGGAATCCGCTGCGGCCCAGGGGGACACCGCAGGCGCGACGGAGGCACTGCGGGCGTCGCTTGCGGACGTTCCGGACGGTCCCGCGTCGCTCGCTGCCTGGATCGACCAACTCGTGGCAGCCGGCGACGGTGGTCCGGCGTCCGCCGAGTTGGAACGTCTCGCGACGACCGAGGCGACGCCGTCCCGCCGGTCGGGCATGTATCGCGCTGCGGCAATCGTCGCGATCGCCGTGAATGGCGACATCGACACCGCGACTCGCCGGCTTCGATCGGCGGCCGAATCGGATCCGGCGGACCTTGCGTCGCGACGGATCCTCGCTCTGCTGCTCGCGCGCGCGAAAGGCGACGAAGCGCTCACCGCGTGGCGTGGGATCGTGTCGGAATTGCTCGAGGGCGCGATCGACGACGACGAACGCGTTGCATTGCTCCTCGATCGTCATTTCGCCGAGCGCTACCGGTCGAAGGACCTGGGCGCAGCTGCCGCCACAGTCGAAAAGATCGCCGCGTTGACCGCGCCCGATCCGTGGGCCGCCGAGACCGCTGTGCTGTTGCACACCGCCGTCGGGCAATTCGCAGCGGCGGCGAAATGGGCCGGCGAGCTGGCCGAGAAAGCGCCTGCCGAGACCCGGCGCGAGTGGGCCGGTGCCGCGGCGCGCTTGTATCTTGCCGCAGGCGACGATGCGAAGGCGCGCTCGCTCGCGTTGTCGGGTGCCAAGGAGTTTCCGAACGACACGTACCTCGCGGCGCTTGCGTTCCGGCTGTCGATTGGAGCCGGCGAACGCGGAGCCGCGCTCGACGTCCTGCTTCGCAAATCGGTTGGCGCCGGCGACGCCGCGGCCGCGCGATGGCTCGTGATGGGCGCCGTGCTGCTCGCGCAAGCCGGCGCGCGGGACGAATCGCGTCGCGCGCTCGAGGCCGCGGTCGAGCGATCGCCCGAATCGCCTTCCGTGCGCGCCGCGCTTCTTGCGACGACACGTTGGCGCTCGGACACCGTGATCCGCGGACAGATCGCCGATGCGGCGCTCGACGCGCCCGACGCCGGACCGGAGGAAGCGGCGCTTGGCGTCGAGCTGGCGTTGGCGAAGATCTTTCTCGAACACGACGTCGCCGCCGCGGCCACTGCGTTGGACCGTGCGGTGGCACGCGGGGGGGGGGATTCGCTCGCCGCCTCGTTGATGCAAGCGATCGTCATCGGTGCGCAGAAGGGACCGGACGACGTAGAAACGGTCGCAGCGTTGCAGGCCGTTCTGTCCGCGCTGCCGTCGAGTGATCCGATGCGTGGCGCGATCGAGCTGGAACTCGCGCGCGCGCTCAGTTCCTCGAGCGACACGCGCGACCAGGCCCTTGCGGTGCGCGAACTCGTCGACGAAGAGCAACCGCAGGCCGCAGCGCCGCGCTTGCTCGCAATGGTGGACGCCCTTCAGCGCGAAGACCGGCGGGATGTGCCAAGCGCGCTCGGCCGTCTCGCGGAGGCCTCGGACGACTCGACCGCCGCGGTGCTTCGGTCCGCCAGCCTCGCGACGCTACGCGCAAACGCGCGCGAGAACGACGCGCGGACTCTCGCGATGACGTTTCCCGAGATGCCGGCAAGCGCGATCACACTCTCGGAACTGACGCCGTCGGTCGATCACGCGATGGCACACGCCGACGGGTTGCTCGAACGCATCGGGATCGCCCAGCGCGGAGATCGGCCCGGGCTCCAGCGCCGCGCGGCCATCTGGTGTGCCGTGGCTGGCCGCCACGAAGACGCGATCACGGCCGTGGAATTGCTGCTCAAGACCAACGCGGATGACATGGTCGCGTGGGACATCCTTCGCGTGTCGGGTCGTCGCAGGGAGCGATGGGACCGGGTCTACGCCGCCGCCGCTGCGCTTGCGGAACGCGCGCACGATCCTGCGCGGGCGGGTTCGTTGTGGGAAGAGGCCGCGGTCGTTGCGTTCGACCACTTGAATGACCCAAAGCGCGGCGAGAAGTGCGCCCGGCGCGCGATCGAGAACGACGCCGCGCGTACCGTGGCTTACCAGCGGTTGCGTGAGTTGCTCCAACAGCGAAAGGACTTCGCGGGGCTCGAGGCGGTGGTGACGGCGCGCATCGAGTCGGTGAGCGATGCGAGCGAACTGACGGGGCTCTATTGGGAACAGTCCCGCATGCGGCGTTCGCTCGGCCGCAAGGAAGATGCGCTCGAGAGCGCGAAGCACGTCGTGTTGCTCGACCCCGAGCACGTGGCGGCTCTGGCGATGTGCGCGGAGGTGCATGCATCCGCTGGACGTCTCGCGGAGGCCGCGGACGCGCTCTCGCGTCTTGCCACTGCGAGCGAGACTCCAAAAGCCCAGCGCCGCGTCGCACGGCGTGGTGCGATCGAAATTTACCACCAGCGACTTGGCGAACCTGCACTCGCCGTCGAGCAGTTGGGGAAACTCGTCGACGAGGGGCACGCGGACGATGCGGACGTCGAGATGGGATTCGAACTCGCGTCGGAGAATGGTCTTTGGGATGCGGCGCTGCAGTTCGCGGAGGTTGCAGCCGACCGTGCCGAGGACGTCGAGCAGCGAGCGGCAACGGAGCTGCGTGTCGCGCTGATTCAGCGAGATTATCTCCACGATCCTGCGGCCGCGCTCCGTGCGGTTCGCAAGGCGCACGATGCGACGCCGTACAACATCGAAGTCCTCGAGACGCTGAAGGGTCTTGGCGATCCCGACGAGAACCAACGGCGCGCGCGGCGCACGATCGAGTCGCTGCGTGATTTGATGCGCGCGATGGAAGACAAGCTGGACGTCGTCGTGGGAATCGAGCGCGCCGCGCACATTGCGGGTGATCCGGCGCTCGAGCGGGCGGCGCAGCGGCTCGTGCGCGCACTCACGGGCGAACCGGGCGCCAAGTCGGTGGGCCTGCCGAGTGGACGCGTGTCGTTGCGGGATCCGGCCATCGCGTTGCGATACCGGAATCCCGAAGACGTCGGCCCGGCGATGACACTCATCGAGACCGCATTCTCCGATCTCGCGGAGATGGCCGGAGTTTCGACGGATGCGTGCGGGGTCGGCCGGGCGGAGCGCGTGAAGGGCAGTCACCCCGTGCGCGATGCGCTCATGCCCATCGTCACCACGATCGGGCTGTCCGAGTTCGAATTGTACGTCGGTGGCAACGACGACAAGCGTGTGATGGCCATTCCGGGAGATCCAATCGCGCTCGTGCTCGGCCGTGCCGTGGCGCCGCCCTTCGACGACCGACGACGGTTTGCGATCGTGCGGTCACTACTGCTCGCCGCGCGCGGGCTCGGCGCGCTCCAGAATCTCACGGTGGACGAAGCGGTCGCGTGCGCACTCGCGACGTTCGCGGCCGCCGAGTTGCCCGTGACGGGCGGAACTGCGCCATTCGAATCGCGGTTGCGTCCCGTCGCGAAAGCCATCTCCCGCCGCGCACGCAAGGCCGTGGCGGATCAGGGGCGCATGCTGGCGACGTCCGCGGATCCCGAGGTGGCCGTCAAGCGTGCCATTCGTGCGGCGCTGTCGACGTCGCGACGAGGTGCCCTGGCGCTGAGTGGCTCGGTGCCCGCCGCGCTTGCCGATGTCGAGCGGCACGATCCGACGAACGTAGCGCGCGACGGGATTCAGGCGTTCGCAGTTTCCGACGCGCTCGTCGCGGTGGAAAGAGAGATCGGCGTCGACGTTGGCGCGCCGAGTTGAAAGTCTCTGGCCGCCCCGGAGCGGCCGGTAGGGTGGAAACGAAGTGACGGATCCCAAACAGCCCTCGGACTCGAACGATGACGAACTCGACGCCCTGCTCGATGGGCTCGGGACGGAAGATCCGTTCTCCATCAAGAAGCCCACAGCGCCTCTCTACGAGCCGCCGCGCCCGGCGGCGCCTCCTGCGGCCGCGAAGACGGGCGGACTCCCCAGCATTTTCGAAGACGAAAAAGACTTGCCCACGCGCATGGTCGATGCCGAGGAGATCAAACGCGAAGCCGGCGAGACCGGAGACTCCGGTCGTGCCTCGGGTGCCGGTCTCGGGGACATGTTCGCGGCGCCGCGGGGGGCCGCACCCACCGCACCTCCGCCGTCGCTCGACAAGCTCACGGGGCCACCGCCGCCGGCGGACGCCGACTCGACGTCTCGGCTCGGGTTGAGCGCACTCGACTCCCTCGACGAGCCGGACGCAGCGCCGCCCACAGCGCAACCCCGCATGCCTCGACCGGCGCCGACGGGATCTCCGATCGCGCGGCCGGCGCTCGCGCCGCGACCGGGTCTTGGCCTGCCACCGCGGCCTGGCGCACCGGGCCTTGCCCCACGACCCGGCGCCCCGGCCCTGCCGCCGCGACCTGGTGCCCCCGCGCTCGGACCGCGTCCGGCACCCGGCGCACCGCGACCGGCAGGATCCCCCGCACTTCCCCCGCGACCGGGGCCTGCAGCACCGATCGCGAGGCCCGCGGGTTCCGTACTCGCGAGACCAGGCGCCGTCGGCGCGCCACCGCGACTCGGTCCTCCGCCGATCGCGCGGCCGAACCTTCCAGGATCAGGCCAACCCGCCCCGCGGCCTGCCGCAGCGTTTCCGCGACCCGGCGCGTTTCCGAGGCCCGGTGATGCTCCTGTCGCTCCTGCGGCCGAAGAGGGTCCGGCCGTGGATCTCGGTGGCGACGACGCGCCGCTGCTCGATGTCGGCGACAGCGGCGACGCGTTCTCGTTCTCCCTCGACACGCATCGGCCAGTGGAAGCTCTACCCACCCCGCCGGTCGATGCCGAAGCGTCGCGTCCGACGCCCGTGCCCGGTGGCGACGCGGACGTAGCGCCTCACGGCGTGGTCGCACCGGAGCCCGAGGACGTGCTGCCCGCCGACGAAATTCCCGACGAGGTCGCGGCGGCGCCTCCCGAGACTGCGCACGCGGGAGGCGACGAACCGAGCCTCGGCGGCGCGGGCGATGACGGGCCGTCGATTGTGTCGTCGTCGGACGACGGTCCCGAGTTCGAGACGTCGACGGAGGACGGTTTCGAACTCGAAGTCGGCGGCGAAGTCGAAGTCGCGGTGAGTTCCGAGCGGGCGGAAGCGGATCGCGGCGCCGAACTGGCCGCAATGGTCACGTCGCGACGTCGCGATGCAGAACTCATCGATGCCGAACGCGACGCCGATCTGCATGCACAGGTCGAAGCGCGGGTCGCGCTGATCGAATCCGAAGCCGAACATGCGGCGTCGCCAGAAACGCAAGCCGAGATGCTGTCGATTGCAGCGGAGCTGATCGAAGGTGTTCTCGGCGATCGCGCGCGGGCGCGTGGTCTCTGGGAACGCGCGGCCGAGATCGCTCCCGAGCGGCCGTTTGCCTGGCGCGAATTGCGACGGCACGCCATCATCGAAGACGACGTCGATCGCGCGCGACAGTGCATCGACCGCGAACTCGCGATGCCGCTCTCGGACGACGAGCGCGAAGAGCTTCAAGCGCTCTCCGGAGAAATCGCCGCACGCGAATCTGCTGCGCTGGGCGAAGCCCAATGGGACCGCCTTGCAGAGGGCGAAGGACTTCGTGCGGCCGTGCACCGGTTGTTCTCAGCCGCCTCCCGGCACGACACCGCCGCACTCGGTGAGGCGCTCGGCGCGCTCGCCGCGCTGACGACCGGACCGCTGGCGGCTGCGGCGAACCTTGCGCGCGCCCGCGTTGCCGAAGGCGGATCCGAGGCCGGCGCCGCGCTGAGCGCAGTGCAAGAGGCCGCCCGCCGCGATCCCAGTGATGCCGGCGCATGGCTTGCGATGGCGCGCCTCGCGGTGGGACGCGAGCACGCGCCGACGTTGGGCGAAGCGCTGGCGGGGCTCGCGGCCGTACGCGAAGGCAGCTGGGCGGGAGCATCCGTCGGCGCACTCAATTGTGCGCTTGCGAGCGTCGTCTCGGAACCCGTCCCGCCGCTGACCGTTCCCAACGCGGGCGTCGACGGCTGGCTCATGATTCACGCGCTGCGGGACGCCGGGCTCGACGATTCGGCGCAGATCGAAGCGTCGCTCGCGGTGTCGGACGCCGAGCGTCGAGGACCGTGGGAAGCCCTGCGCGCGGGCGATGCTGGAGGCGGCACGAACGAAGTGGCCGGGCTGCATGCGCTCCGTCGCGCGGCCGTGTCCGCTGGCGAGCCCCTTTTGCTCGCGGCCGCCGCGGCGCGATTCGTCGGCGACGACGAGGGCGAGGGCGCGCCGCTCGCAGCCGCGTTGGCAGCGAGTCATGGCGCGCCGGCGGTCGGCGAAGTCGAAACGCTCGACGTGGGCGGAGCGTTCCGAGCGCCGGTGCTGGCCGGAGTTCTTCTTGCGGGCGCATCGGGAATTGCGTCGTCGGAGCAGCGTGTCCCGCCGCGCACGGAGAGTCCGTTCGCTCGGCTCGCGGAGATCGAGCGCGGCAACGATGTGTCTCCCGATCGCGACGGCGCGATTCGGGCGCTCGACGAGTTGGCCGGCATCGACGTTCCGGTGGGCCTCCGGGTGTTCGCGCAACGAGAAGCGGCACGACTCGACGGAGAACTGTCGGCCGTCGAACGTGCGCTTGGGACCGAGGGTGAAACTGCGGCGGACGCAACGCGCGCCGCGACGCTCACGCTGTGGTCGGCCGCGATGGGCGCGTCGCGTGGTGTCGAGTCGTCGGGTCCCGCTGCGACGCGCGCCGCTCGAGAGTTGGGCGCCGAACCCGCCGCCGCGGAGCTGATCGCGATTCTTGCGCTGCGCGGGGAAATCCCACCCGAGCAGGCCGCCGATTCGCTGGAAGCCACCGCGACCGAAAACCCAGGCACGACGTCGCAGCGGGTGTCCGCCGTCCGTGGTGCGCTGCGGCGTGCCGCGGTCGATCCGGACGCCGCGGCGCGAGCGCTGTTCGACGTGTGGAAGGCCGTTCCGGCCGACGGTGCTCTGGCTGCACTGGCGCTTCGGGCGCTTCCACCCGACGACGTCGATCGACGAAGCGAGATCTTGCGCGCGCAGGCCGAGTCCGCGCAGTCGCGCTCGGTGTCCGAGTGCGTTGCAGCGTGGGGGCTTCTCGCGCAGGTTCTCGAGGACGCCGGCCGCGCCGACCAGGCGGCGCAGGCGATCGCGCGTGCGCGGGCGGTGGCGCTCGAAGACCCAGCGCTCCAGGCGTGGCAGGAGCGGCTCTGGCTTCGCGCGGAAATGTACGCCGAGGTTGCGGATCGGTCGTTCGACGCGCTCAAGGCCGCGCCCGACGACGACGCGCGGATCGTGGCGTATGAACGCCTCGCGGAACTCGACAGCGCATTCCGCGGCGACGTTGCGAGTGCCGTGCTGACGTATCAAGCGATTCTCGAGTTGGCGCCGGGACACATGGCGTCACTCCGGACCCTCGAACGATACTTTCTGGAACAAGGGCGATACGAAGAACTGCTCGGGATCTACGATCGACTGATTCGTCACGACGCGGATCCTGAAGAAGCGCTCGCCATAGCCCACTCGGCCGCGCGCGTCGCGATCAAGCTCGCCGACGGCGATTCGGGAGCGGGCACGCCACTCTGGCAGGCGGCGTTCGATCGCGGATTGGCCGACGCACGATTGGTCTTGTCGCTCGACGGTGAGGCGCGACGGTCCGGCGATCCGCGGCGATTTGCCGAGGTCATGGCGCGCGCGGAAAATCTGGCGTCCGACGCGCTCGAGCGATCCGTGTTTGCCGCGCGATCTGGCGAGGGACTGCTGGCCGCGGGTGACACCGAAGGCGCAGTCTCGGCGCTCGCGCGTGCCGTTGGCAGCTTCCCGGCGCACCCGACGGCGCTGTCGGTGCTCGCGGGTGTGCAGCTGCGCGCTGGCGCACACGCCGAAGCGGCGGAGGCCCTCGAAGCGTACGCGCGCGCGATCCGAGCGCCGGCCCGCCAGGCGGCCGCGTTTCTTCGCGCAGCGGCCCTGTGGCAAGACCACGTTCACGACGGTGGGCGAGCACTCGCTGCGCTTCGTGAAGTGATCGCACGCGAGCCGGGCAATGCGGACGCATTCCAACGAGCCACCGCGGCGCTCGCGACGCAGGGGCAGTTCGCGGCCGAGTTGGCGATGATCGAAGATCACCTTCGAGCGGTCGAGCCAACGAAGGAGACGATGGGGCTTCGAATGCGCGCCGCGGAACTCTCGGAACAGTCGGGAGACATCGAAGCCGCGCGCCGTCACTTGCGGATCGCGATGGGGCTCGATTCCGACAGTCCCGACGCCCTCCGGTCGCTCGCCCGTTTGTCCGTCGAGGCGGCCGATTGGCCGAGTGCGGCCGAGACGATGATCAAGCTCGCGAGATTTACGACCGACAACGCCGAGCGCATCGAGTTGATGTTTGCGCTCGGAGACATTTACGACCGGCACCTGCCGGATCCCAAGCGAGCCGAGGCTGCCTACCGCCGCGTCGTGCAGCTGGCGCCGACGGAAGTTCGCACGCTTGCGCGCCTCGCGGATCTGTACGGCCGTACGGGGGACGCGGCCGCCGAGTCCGAGACGCTGCAGTCATTGATCCAAGCGTCGCCCGTTGGTCCGCCGCGGCGTCCGCTGCAAATTCGCCTCGCCGGTGTCCTCGGCGAGAAACTGGGCGAAACCAAACGCGCGGAAGAGATTCTCGAGGCTGCGCGTCGCGAGTCGCCGACCGATCTCGAAGTGCTGCGGGCGTTCGCGAGACTGTACGAAAAGCAGGAAGCGCCCATGGCGCTCTACGTGCTGCTCGATCGCGCGGCCGCGGAAGTGCGCCAGTTGCTCGAGGCCGACCTGCTCAGTGCCGACCATCTCGAGAGGCTGTCCGAAATCTTCGCACTGCGCGGCCGCAAGGATGGCGCGCGTCTGGTCGCGGCCGTGGCCCGCGCGCTCGACGTGCACAGCGAGAAGCTCGCGGCGCTTTCGCCCGACGGCGTCGTTCCTGCGGCGGGCGCCGACGCGCTCACGCTCGAGACGCTCGAGTTGCTCGCACCGCCCTCGGTCACGACGGCGCATCGGGAATTGATGCGGCTTGGCAGCGACGTTCTCGAGAAGCTCGTTCCATTCGATCCGGGGGCGATTCGCGCGGAAAAATTGGGAAGTCGACCGCATGCGCTCCGTGCGGAAATCGAGAGTTGGGCGCGCGTGCTCGGGATGGAGTCCGTCGAGATCTACCTCGGTCCCGCGACTCCCATGATCGTCACGCCGCTCGGGCGACATCCGCCCGCGGTTCTCGTGCCTGCGGACCTGCGCGACTCACCGGTCGCGCGCTTCGCCATCGCTCGCGCGATGTGCGTCGTGGCACTTTCGCTGCCGTTGATGGTTCGGCTTCGGCCGGCGGATCTCGCGCTGACGTTCGGCGGGTTGCTCCGCCAGTTCGAGCCGATGTTTCTTCCCGACGGCGTCGACCGCGCGCAGCTCGACGACCTGGCGCGCCGCGTGACGCGTGCGCTCCCGCGCCAACGTCAACCGGAGATGATGCCGCACGCGCTGGAAGTCATCGGGAGCCACGCGACGAACGCGGACGCGCTTGCGGCGGGCACGATCGAGCTTGCCAATCGGATTGCACTGCTCGCGTCGGGCAACGTCATCGGCGGCGTTCAGGCGCTGCGTCCACAGGGGGTTGAGATTCGCGCAGCGCTTGCGGCTTCGTCTCCGCTGGGCCGCCTCGTGCGCGTGGCGATTTCCGACCGGTTTCTCGAAGCGCGGCATCTCACCGGCATCGACCGCGCGTAGCGCGAGCACGTCGCGCCCTGCGGACTAATACCCCGTCGAGGTGATACGGCTCATGCAGCGTTTGTCGCCCGCGCTCACGCACTGGATGCGCTGCCACTCCAGGCCGCGGCAGCCCGTCAGCTCGAACGCCGCAAGCGTCGTCTCGTTGACCACTTCGCAGAGCACCGGGTGATGCCCGGCCAGCTTTCGATGCTCGACTCCGCGGTGTGCGGCGACGGAAACGTGATCCGGCGGTAGCCAGTGTCGTGGAGCATGTTCCACAATTTCTGAATGTGGTCTGCGTACAGATAGGGCGTCGTCACGGTGGCCAGAAGCCAACGAAACGGCCCGCGCAACAATACCTTTACGACGGATCGGTTGCTCTCCCGCGCGAGCGCGCGGCGCTGTGCGTCGGTGAGCCCAACGGTCACGACGTCGAGCAGCGCGTGCACGTATCGCGACGGGTACCAGCGCCACGGCAACACCCCCAGCGACGGCCGCGACGGGTCGAACTCCGCGCGAACCTCCGGCGGCAAGCGACGGAGCATGCCGTACAGCGCCGACCGCCGCTGATCGGCCGCATACGTCTGAAGGAACGCCCCGAACACGACTCCTTTGACATGCGGCTCGGCGGGCGGCCGGCCCGATCGGTCTGAGCTTGGCGAGCGCGACCGGGCGTGCCCAGGACGCGGGCGCCGTCTCCGACGATGGAGATCGGCTTTCCGGATCGGAGCGCGCCGACCGAGGCCACGGTAAACCTCGGCGTGATCACCGCGACCACAAATCCGCTACCAGGGGCGGCTCGAGTTTCAGGTCATTCCGCGTTGCGTCGACAGCGTTCTCGCCGATCCCGTGTGCCACCTCGCGACGGGACTGTTCGGTGCCGTGCTGCGGCCGATCCAAACCGGCGCGATCGCCGAATCGCGCGACGTGCTTCCCGATCCGTTCGACCAGTCACCGCACTTCGACCTGCCGGCGCAACGTGTGGAAAACACGTACGTCGATTTCGGCGATGTGCGCGTCGGCGAGACGGTCGAACTGCCGATCGAAGTCCGCAATCCAAGTCCGGCCGTGCTCGCGTTGTCCTCGGTGGCATCTCCGCGTTCGGTGCATCCGAAATTGTACGCGAGGCGTACGGCATTCGGCGCATCGACCTAGCGGGACTCTCGTCGTCTCCGCTCGGAATCGCGCTGGCCCTGGTGATCCTTGTCGGCATCCGCGCGGGCCCGGCGCTCCTCTGGCGCGGAAGTCGTTGCGGGAGCTGTGCGCGCCCGATCCCGGTCCGGTGACCATCGCCGAGGGCAGCGCTGAGATTGCGCTGGTGCACTGCGTGCACTAGGCTATTGGTGTGCCGACCATTCAACGTCTCGGCGCGATTCGAATTTGCATGTACATCGACGACCACAACCCGCCCCACTTTCACGCGTTGCTCGGACGGCGCGCCGTGCAGATCAAGATCGCCGATCTCAGGGTGCTCGCTGGCTCGCTGCCGCGCGTCGCGCTGGGACGGGTCCTCGTGTGGGCCGCCGAACACCAAGACTTTCTCGCCGCGAACTGGGCGAAGTTCAATTGAGGCTCGCGGTGGCCCATCGGATTGCGTCGATCGAGGCGGATCCCGCGCACTTTCGCCTCGTCCTGCACTGGAAGAGCGGTGTGATCACCTTGAAGGACATGCGCCGCGCAATCGGCCGGCGGTCGATCTTTGCGGAACTCCGGGACGCACGCGTATTTGGGCGCGCCCGTATTGTGGACGGTGGGTACGCGATTGGATGGCCCGGCACCGATGTCGAACTGGCAGCGGACGCGCTCTGGTACGAGGCCCATCCGCGCGAGATGCCATTTCCGAATGAGGTCATGACAGCGGGCGACTTCAAGGACTGGATGCAGGCGCAGGGGCTGTCGCTGTCGACGACGGCCGAGGCGCTTGGGTTGTCGCGCCGTTCGATTGCCTACTACGCCGGCGGTACCCGCCGGATCCCTCGCGTCGTCTTCCTTGCGTGCATGGCGCTCGCGGGCGCGCGGCGGTCGATCCCGTCCGCGGCGTGAACCCTCGTCGTGATTGACTCGTGCGCGCGCCGCTGCGTGCACCCTCGTGTGCGCAACCCTTCACGTGCCCAGCGCGAAGTCGACGGCAGCGGTCGCGTGGATCTGCGTGGTGTCGAAGACTGGGACGTTGCAGTCCGCCTGCGTCAGTAGCAGCGGGATTTCCGTGCACCCGAAGATCACTCCCTTCGCTCCTCGCTCGACGAGCCGGGCGACGATGGCGAGGTAGGCGTCTTTTGTCTCCTGCTTGAACACGCCGCGTCCAAGCTCGAAGATCGTCGTGTGGATCAATTCGCGATCGCTGGCATCGGGGATCACCGCGGTGATACCGGAAGCCGAAAGACGATCTTTGAAGAACGCGTGCTCCATCGTGAATCGAGTACCGAGGAGACCGACGGTGGACAGACCCTGGCGCGCGATGTCGCCTGCGGTCGCTTCGGCGATGTGAATCAGTGGGACGCGGACGCGCTTCTCGATGACATCGGCGACGAGGTGTGGAGTGTTGGCGCACAGGACGATGCAGTCGGCGCCCGCCGACTCGAGGCGCGACGCGATGTCGGCCGATGTGGCGATCGGCGCGTCGGGTGCGTCGCGCGCCTACATTTACTTTGGAGGCGCGGCCGGAGTCGGCACGATCCCCGCGACGACCCTGGGCGGGCCGAACGGAAACGAGTTCGGGGGAACCGTCGCGAGCGCCGGCGACGTGAACGGTGACGGATATGCCGACGTCGTCGTGTGCGAGTCCGGAAACCCAGACGAACGCGGCGCGGGGTCCGCCGAGCGCCATGCGTACGTCTACCTCGGCAGCGCGTTCGGCCTGGGCACGAGCGCGACCAGGCTGACGGGCGCCGGCGGTTGGGGCTGGTTCAGCTCCGCCGCGAGCGCGGGTGACGTGAACGGCGACGGGTACGCTGATCTCGTTGTGGGCTCGGCCTACGACGCGCAACCGTTCACGGGGGCCGTGTATCTCTACCAGGGTAGCGCGTCGGGGCTTGTAACAACTCAAGTGACGCGTCTCGCGGGGCCGGACGGCGAAGGCGGATACTTCGGTGGCTCCGTCGCGGGCGCGGGCGACGTGAACGGTGACGGCTACGCAGACATTGTCGTGGGTGCAGACCGCCGAGACCACGTGTTCGTCTACCTTGGCAGTGCGGCCGGCGTCGACGCGCGCGCGCGGACGACATTTTCGGAACCGGACCGACTGCGCAGCTACTTCGGCCACTCGGTCGCGAGTGCGGGCGACGTGAACGGCGACGGCTTCGCAGACATCGCCGTCGGCGCTTCCGTGCCGGGCTCGTACACCGGTACCGCGTACGTCTACCTCTGGGACGAATTGGGCGTGGGCTTTGTTAACACGACGAGACTTCCGGATCCTGACCCCGGCGGGTTCTTCGGTCACTCGGTCGCGGGCGCAGGGGATGTCGACGTCGATGGCTACGCCGATGTGGTCGTCGGCGCGTTCCTCGGGTCGGGGGCGTTCCGCGGGAGCGCACGCGTATGCCGCGGGAGCGCGGCGGGACTGTTGAGTACGCCTGCGACGACCGTGACGGGACCGGACGGCGAGATCACGCACTTCGGCTGGTCGGTCGCGCGCACGGGCAACTTTGGCGATGCGCGCAGTCCGTACCGTGTATCCACGCCGCGCGCCCTTCTCGCCGTTACGACGCTATGAAGTCGCTGGAACGTTTCCGCAACAGCGAAACCCGATGTTGAAGTAGCGGAATTGTTCGAAGTGCGAGCGGGTCACGGGACGACAGCGCGTGCGGACTCGGCCCCACCAGCCGCCTTGCAGCGTGGACCGGTAGGGCATCCCGGTGTGACTCACCGTCCACTCGTCGACGTTGCCAGTGAGATCGAACACGCCGAACGGCGAGACGCACCGTGAGTTTGCGCCGCTGGGGGTCGCTTCGTAGATCCGCGCGGCCTCGGCTCGCGCGATGTCGGGATCGCCGCTGCCCAGAAGCCATCGCCGCGGCGCCTGCGCGTAGTGGTCGATCGTGCATGCGTCGGGATCGCGATCGAACCCGTACGGGTACGGCAACATCTCCTCGCCCTCACACGCGAACACCCACTCCCACTCTCCGCACAGGCGCTTGCCGATCGAACGGCACGCGCGCGAGGCATCGGCCCACGACGTCATCGCGAGCGGCGGTTCGCCGGGGTGATTGGGCCACTCGTATCGGTCCATGCAGAAGGACAGCGCGCGCCGCCGATCGAGGCACCGTGATGGACGACGAAAGTGGATGCATCGCTCGCGCCCGGCGAGGTCCCACTCGAGGCAGCGTTGTTCGGCGAGCGGGCAGAAGTTTCCGTGCACGTACAACATGTCGGCCGCGCAGGTACCGCGCTCGCCGGGCAGCGACACGCGCGGTGGTTCGATCGATTGATTCGGGAGCGATTCGGCCGCGGCGGTCGACACTCGCGGCGATTCGGGAGCGCCCGCGTCGGGTGCGAACTCGGGCATCCGCCCATGGGACGCCTCGTGCCGAGCGATCGCAGTGCCGCCGGCCGTCCGGGGCGGAGCGACGACTGCCGACGCGTGCCCGGCGTGTTCCGCGACGGCAGCGAGCGCACCGGTCGCGCTCGCGAGGGTCAACATCGCGACGGAAATCCACGGTGAGCGTCCCCGCGCGCGTGCCATCGGTCCATTCAACGGTAGTGCGCCGCCGCGGCCGAGGCGAGTTTTCGGGCTTTTCGCGACAACCCCGCGCCGCGATGGCACGATCCCCGCGTGAATCGGCCTGGCCCCGAATTGCCGTGCGTTTCCCGGTGGATTCTCGCGTTCGCGTGTCTCGCGCAGGCTCCGGGTGCGAGCGCGCAGGGGGTACCGTCGTGGCAATTCGGTGCCGACGCGCAGCATACGGGGCGACAAGACTTACGCGGTCCGCGCGCGACTCCGTCGATCGTGTGGCGCATCCGCGCGGCCCATCGCATCGCGGCGTCGCCCGCACTCGGAGCGTCCGGAACCATCGCGTTCGTCGGGGTCGACGGCATGGTGCACGTCGTGGACGGGTTTGGTGTCGAGCGGTCGGCGTGGTCGTCGGGGCACGCCGTGTACGCAAGTCCTGCCGCGCGTGGAGCATCGCTCCTCGTCGCGCACGACGGTGGGGGGCTCGCAGCCATCGACGCACGGGGCACGCCGGCGTGGACGGTCAGCACGTCGCACGACGTCGACGCGTCGCCCGCCGTGGGCACCGACGGCACTGTGTACATCGCAAGCCGCACGGTCGAAGCAATCGACACGCGCGGAACGGTTCGCTGGCGCACGGCCGTCGGTTCCCCGGTGTTTGGCGCCCCCGCTCTCAGCGTCGACGGTCGATTGTTGTACGTCGCGACGATGGCCGGCGAGCTGTTCGTGTTGCGATCGTCGGACGGGTCGCTGGAGCGCCGACTGCGTGTCGGCGCGAGCGTGCATGGTGGCGCGCTCGTGTTGGCAGACGGCGCGGTCGTTCTCGGAGCGTTCGACGGTCACGTACGTGCCTGGAATCCTGACGGGAGCCTGCGGTGGGACGTTGCGACGCGCGACGGCGTGCGTTCGACTCCGGCGCTCGGTCGCGACGGGACGATTGTCGTCGGCTCGGACGACGGAGGGATCTACGGGCTCCGGGCGCACGACGGTTCGACGATGTTTCGCGCTGCGACCCACGGACGCGTACGTGCCAGCGCGCGAATCGACGCCGACGGTTGGATCTACGTTGGCAGCGAGGACGACGTTCTGTACGCGCTCGATCCGAGCGGGACGATCGCATGGACCCTCGCGCTGGGTGCCGACATCGATTCCAGCGCAGTGATCCCCGCAAACGGCGCCCTGGCGGTCGGCTGCGACGACGCCGGGCTGTACTACTTGCGCTGACCGCGATACGCCTCCGTCCCGATGCGTCCCACCATTCCCGACGACGGCGAGATTCTCGCCGCGTTCGATTCGTCCTCGAAGCGACCCATGCACGTCGCAGAAATCGCCGATCGCCTCGGCTTGCATCTCACGGCCCGCCGAGCACTCGGACAGGCCCTCGATGCGATGGCATCGCGCGGCCTGCTCGCGGCAATGCCCGGCTCGCGCTACCGCGTGCCGACACGCACCGGCGACACGTTGCGCGGAGTCTTCAGCCAGAACCCGCGCGGATTCGGATTCGTCGCGGTGGACACTCCCGGACCCGATGTGTACGTGCCCGCGACGTCGGTCCGCGGTGCGATGCACGGGGACCGTGTGACGGTGCAGGCGTTCAAGACGGCGCGCGGACGCGAGGGGACGATCCAAGAGATTACGCTGCGCCGGTCGCCGCGGATCCCCGGCACGCTTCGAATGCGCGCCGAGGCGGCGTGGGTGGAGCCGGACGACGCGCGCATCCGCGGTCCGATCCCGCTCGAGGGTCACGGGACGGCTGGCGAAGGCGATGCGGTCGTATGCGAAATTGTCCGGTGGCCCGAGCACACTGGAGAGCTTCCCCTCGGGAACGTAACCGAGGCCCTCGGGAAGCCCGGCGTGCTCGACGTGGAAGTACGCAAGGTGCTGCTGCGAGAGGGAATCGAGGAGACGTTCGAGCCAGAGGTTCTCCGCGAGGCGGAGACGTTCGGGACGGCGATCCGGGACGAGGATCGACGCGGGCGGGAGGATCTTCGGAAACTTGCGTTGCTGACCATCGACCCCCAGGACGCACGCGACCACGACGACGCCGTGTGCGTGCACCGTCGCGACGACGGCGGGTTCACGGTGTGGGTCGCGATCGCGGACGTCTCGCACTACGTGCAACCCGGCACCGCACTCGATGCGTCGGCGTACGCGCGTGGGACCAGCATCTACTTGCCGGACCGCGCGATTCCGATGTTGCCGTTTCAGCTTTCTGCACACCTCGCGTCGCTCGTCGAGGGCGAGGATCGCCTCACGTTCGCCATCGAGATCCAGCTCGACTCGCAAGCCCGGGTGACCCAGAGCCGGCTCATCGAGGGCGTGATGCGCTGCCAGGCGTCGCTGACGTATCACGACGTCGCGGGGCTGCTGGGTTGGAGCGATCTGGGAACGCACAACCCGCGCGCGAAGGAATTCGAACGCGAGTTGAAAGCAGCGGCTGACGTCGCGACGATTCTCCGGGCCCGGCGCACGCGGCGAGGCTCGCTCGATTTCGATCTCCCTGAGCCGAGAGTGAAGTTCGGTCCCGACGGACAAACGCCGATCGACATCGTTCCGTTGCGCCAGGATCCCGGGCTCAAGCGCGCGTACGGACTCGTCGAAGAGCTGATGCTGCTCGCGAACGAGACGATCGCGGCGCTCTGCGTCAAGCGTGGCGTTCCGACGATCTTCCGAGTGCACGGCGAGCCCGAGGGCGACGCGCTCGAGAAGATCAGCTCGGTGGCCCGCGCGTACGGTCACGATCTGGAACCCGCGGCGGCGCGCGATCCCAAGCGGCTCTCGGCGTTTCTCCGGAAGATTGCGGGGACCCCAGCGGCGCCCGTGATTTCGTACGTGCTCCTGCGATCACTGCCCCAGGCCGTATACCAGACCGAGAACATCGGCCACTTCGGCCTCGCGGCGGGCGCGTACTTGCACTTCACTTCGCCGATTCGGCGCTATCCCGACGTCGTGGCGCATCGCGTCGCGCGGCAGATTCTTCGAGACTCGAAGCAGCGCGCGGACGACAAAGCGATCGCGGCACTGCAAGGCGCCGCCACGGAGAGTTCGCGTGCGGAGCGGCGGTCGCTCGACGTCGAGCGTGACGTCGCGTCCCTGTACGCGTGTCAGGTCGGACAACTGCACGTCGGCGAGGTGCACTCGGGCGTCGTCACGGGGCTGAGCATGTCGGGGCCGTTCGTGCAGCTCGTCAGTCCATTCATCGACGTACTCGTTCGCGTGGCCGATCTCGCACCGGGGGAATGGACCATGGACGAACTCGGTCTGCGACTGACACACCACGGAAGCGGTTTTGCGTTCGCGCTCGGCGATCCGTGCGTCGTGCAGATTTCCGACGTTTCGATCCCGCGTCGTACGATCTACGGAACGATTCCCGCCGAACACGCGAGCGCCTTGCGCGTGTCGCAACGGCGGGACAAGAAGTCCACGCGAGCGGCCGTGAAAACCGCGCCGCAGCGCGCGAAGACCTCCCAGAAGAAGAAGAGGCGAAAGTAGTCGATGACGCTTCGGGCCACCGCGTTGCTTGCGCTGCTCGGGATCGAAGGCTTCTCGTGCCACCGGTCGCCGCCGCCGATCAACTTTCACAGCGATGCCGGTGCGCGAGCGCTCGACGTCGTCACGATGGAGGTCCCGACGGATGCCCCGAGCGAGCCGGACGCGCCGCGCGAACGCCCGCGTCTCACGTCGTCGGCCGTTCCCGGTGACGGTGCGTCGCTCGTCATCGACGGCGTCACGCTGCGCGCACCGGCGGGCGAGGTCTTCTCTCAGTATCTTGCTTGGGATGCCGACGGGGACGGAGATCGAGACGTTGCCGCCACGCACGCGCGTGTCGACGGCACGGCGGGACGCGTATCGATCCACCGACGCGAGCCGGCCGGGTTTACCGACTTGCGAATCTCGGGCGGCGATGCGCCGACCGACCCGCGGTGTGCGAATTCAACGATCGCGAGCACGACGCCCAACACGCTCGTCGTTCAGTGGCAATGCCCACCGGTGTCCGCTGCTGGCGATGCGTCCGTGGCGAATGCGCCGGCTGCGACGTTCGCGAGCGAGATCGCGGTGTTCACCGTCGCGCCGAGCGCAGCACTTCGGCTGCGAGTCACGGAGCTGGCGCCCCCACTCACGGACACCGTGCTCGGGCTCGAGGTCAGTGCACTCGATCGGGACGGCGACTCGGTCGAAGACGTCTCCGTGACGGTGACCGCCCGTCGCGCGAACGATCGCGCGGATGCGGTCGTTCGGGCGAGTGCCGTCTGGATCGCTCGCGGTGCGACGTTTGCGCGGGACACGACAGAACCGGAAGCGTCGTTTGCGCGGCTCGCCGAGCGCGCGAGGTTCTTGGTCACGCGTCGTCGTCTCGCAGACCTCCAAGCCCTTCACGATCGAACCGTGCGTCTTCGTCGCGCGATGTGCACGGACGCCGGCATCGCGCGCGTTCGCATCGGCGCCGAACTTGGCGTCTCGTGCGCGGGATCGACCGGACTGCGGGGGGTCGCGGAAGCGCTTGCCCGTGGCTTGCTTCTCGCGGGCGAGTTGCCGGCCGCCCTGGCGCTGACTCGACCGGACTCGGCAAGCGAACTTGGCGTCGTGTCGAGCGAGCGACTGATCGCGGAGATGCGGCGAGCGTCCTCGGTGGAGCCCGGCGCGATTGCGCGGCCCGGACCGTTCATCGGCCAACGCCTCGACGCCGTGCGATTCTTCCGCGCGCCCGCTCTCGTTCTTTCGCCGGCGACGGAGCCGACGTCGGTTGCGCTGCGGGGACCGGTGACTGCGCGCGTGGAGGTGTCGTCGCTCGCGCAAGCGCCGGGTGGACCGCCCGACGCGCGGGAACTCGCTCCGCGCTCGGTCGACGGCGCAACGATGGCCGGCGGTCTGTTCGACACGTGCGCCGGCGCGGTGGTCACGCTGTGTCCGTCGGCATTCGCGGACTGTGTCCCCGCCAGCGGTGGCGGTGCACCGGCGGGCGGTGCGATCGCGCGCATTGATTCGCTGCCGTCCATCGACCACGCCGCGCGCTGCGTGCGCGATGCGGCATCCGTCTCGCCGATTTCCCGAGGCGACGTCCGAGTCGTCGGGTTTGGGCGCGAAGGTCTGTTGATCGTGAGGCGTGGACGCCTGCTGCGCGCGACGAGCGCCGGCACGGAAGCAACGGTACTTTCAATGACGAGCCCGCTCGGCGGACCGTTCCCGCCGGGAAGTTCCGCGAGTGAGTCGGGCGAGTACTCGGTCTTCGCGACGTCCGACGGTGTCGCGCTTCGCGATTCCACCGGCCGTCTCCGCATGCTTTCGCCGACGGCTCTCATCGGCCGGTTTCGCCAGCTGACCGATCTCACCGTGAGCAACGATGGACGAACCATCGCCGGGCTGCTCGACGGTCAACTGTGGCTGATCGAGCGCCCTGCCGCGCAGCCACCGATCGCGCCCATCGATCGCTGAGCTACTGCGGCAGGCACGCGCGGCCGAAACTGTAGCCCCACCGCGGAGCCATGCCGTCGCGCACGACGAACGCTACCGTCCGGCCGTCGACGACTGCGAGAACGCGCCCCTCGATTCCCGGCGCCGGCAACAAGTCCATCGGTCCAGCGCGCACGACGCCATCGGGCGCGACAATCGCGAATCGAACACGAGCAGCCGCGTCGACTCCCCGGCGCCACAGTACGGCGACACCGCCATACGCGGGCACGACCGTCGCGACAGTCGGACCTTCGCCCATGTAGGTCTCGAGGACGCGATCGAGACGCAACGCACCCCGCGGCCCGGAGACGATCACTCGTACCTCGGTCGTCGTCCCCGACTGTCGCGACGACGCTGCAATGACGCCATCGGACACAGACGCCGCGTCGTCGAGCGTGCCGATCGCCGGAGCGTTGACCTCGACGGCGCCGCGCGGGTCGATCACGCCGTTCGGCGCAAACCGCAGGAACCCGACGTGACCGTTCGAGCGGTACACGTAGTAGCTGCCGCCATCGTCCGCGCCACGCATCACGGGCTCGTTGACGTCCATCGGGACGTACGAATTGATGTTCACGTCGAGCGGTCGCAGGTTCATCCCGCTCGGTGAGAGGTACATCGCCGTGGGTGTCGCGGTGGGAATTCCGCCGTCGGGATCGATGTCGAAACGCACCGTGACGCCGACGAGGTTGCGGTCGCCAAGCTGCGCCATGGACGGGCGCGGGTAATGGTCGCGAAGGAGCGTCGGCAGGGGTCCCATTCCCATCGCGTCGACGGTCGTCGATTGCAATCGAAGCATGAAGTCCGGCGCGCTCGCCGTTCCGCGAACTTCTTGGAACACGGCAAATGCACTCGACCCGCCACTGAACAAGAGCGGTCCGTCCGGCGTCGTGCCCATCGGGACGCCGTCGTACAGAGAAACCGTCGTCCCGCGCGGCATTCCATCCGCATCGAGCGCGAGCAGATCGGCACTGTCGCGTACGATCGGGAGCCGCCCGGCGTCATTGAGTCCGGCGTCCGGCGCGGCCGAGTCGATTCGGCGGAGCCCCACGAGGTAGCCGCCAGTCACCGAGACGAACGACGATGGATCTTGCGCGCGATCGCCCCCCGGTCGGTCGACGATGTGACGCGCCGCCGCCATCGCCGTGCAGGCCGGCGCCGGCCCTGCGTCGAACGCCGGCGAGACGGCGTCGTTCACTCCACCCGTCTCGGTGATGATGTCGGGACCCATCGCATCGCGCGGGATGTCGATCGCTACGTCCGCCGGCGGGATCGAATTGCCGGGACATGCGGAAACGAACAGGAGACACGCGAGCCACGCGATGCGACCGAACGAAGTCATGACGGCATATGTACCGGAATCGCGACGGCAGCGCACGCTTGCGATCCGGCGCGATGGGAGCTACGAAGGCCCCCCCACGGTAGGAGGGAACATGGCCCGCGAACCGAAGAATTTCGACAATCTCCTTGGCGGCAACGCCAAGGGCCTGACGGACACGCAACTCAAGGCGCACTTCACCCTGTATCAAGGGTACGTCAAGAAGCTCAACGAGATCTGGGACAAGCTCGCGAACGCCGACAAGTCCGCGCCCAATTACTCGTTCAACGAATTCAGTGAGCTGAAGCGTCGCGAACCCGTGGCGTTCAACGGAACGGTGCTCCACGAGATGTACTTCGAGAATCTCGGCAATGGATCGACGCAGCCCAACGATCACATCAAGGGATTGATCGCGTCGTCGTTCGGAAGCTTCGACAACTGGGTCGCCGACGCAAAGGCATGCTTGATGAGCGCGCACGGATGGCTCGTCGTTCTGTACGACTATCAAGAGAAGCGACTCTTCAACAACCTCGTGCGGACCGAACACGACGTGGGGTTGTTCGCAAACACGCACGCGCTGCTTGCGGTCGACGCTTGGGAGCACGCGTACTTTTTCGACTATCAGACGAAGAAGGCCGACTACGTTGCCAACGCCCTCGGCGGGCTGAATTGGGACGTCATCGCGACGCGCTTCGGCAAGACCGGCATGTGAGTCTTCGCATGGCGCCGGGTTCGGCCGGTCAACCGGCGATCCTGGCGTCCCGAACGTCGTCCGCGCGATCCGGCACGTCGGCGGCTTCCTCTGCGTAGCCGTCGGCCAAGTCAGTGATCGGTGAATCGGCCTCGTTCGCGCGGAACCGCTTCAACTTCTTCTGCAGCCCAAATCGCGAGAGACCCAGGGCGCGCGCCGCGCGCGACTGATTGCCGCCGTGCGCACGCATCGCGCGCTCGATCAACTGTCGCTCGAGATCGTCGACCGCGGTTCGCAGGTCGAGCGTGTCGGACTTCGGCGCGTCCATGGTTCGCGCTTCGGCGATCGCGACTGCGGGCGACAAGTCCTGCTCACGGATCGTCCCGTCGGACAACACGCACGCGCGCATGACCTCATTTTCCAGTTGTCGCACGTTGCCGGGCCACGAGTGGTGCAACAGCCTGCTCATCGCTCCGCGGTCGACCGAGACGTTGCGGTGCGAATGCTTGTCGATGAAGTGCGCAATCAGCGCCGGAATGTCCTCGCGCCGTTCGCGCAGCGCCGGGACCGGCACGACCATCACGGCAATCCGATAGAACAGATCTTCGCGAAACGTCCCCTTGCGGACCATCTCGCCGAGATCACGATGCGTCGCGGCCAGCACGCGAACGTCCACCCGGCGGGAACGGTCGCCGCCGACCGGGCGCACGTCGCCGTCTTGCAGAACCCGAAGCAGTTTCGCTTGCATGGCCGCCGACATTTCACCGATCTCGTCCAAGAACAGTGTGCCGCCGTCGGCCACTTCGAATAGGCCCGCTCGCGCGCGGTCGGCGCCCGTGAACGCGCCCTTTACGTGACCGAAGAGCACGCTCTCGAGAAGCGTCTCGGGGATCGCGCCGCAGTTCTCCGCGACGAAGGGACGCGCCGCGCGGGGACTATTCGCGTGAATCGCCCGCGCAATGAGTTCCTTGCCGGTGCCAGATTCCCCGAGAAGCAACACGGGCATCGTCGTGGGGGCGACCTTGTCGACGAGGGCGAGCGTTCGTTGCATCGCCGCGCCGCGACCGACCATGTCCGCGTACCGCCCCGACGCCACACCACCGATCGCGAGTGCGCGCCGCGTCGCTTCGAGTTCGACGCCCTGTGCTTCGACCCGCGTCGTCAACTCCTGCGAGAGTCTCTCCGCGCGGTGCAACGCGCGGCGCAAGCGGCCCTGCGTTCTCGCGTTGTGCAGCGCGATCGCTGCGGCATCGGCAAACTGGCGGACGATTTCCAGTGCATCGTCGCCGAACGCTCCCACGCGAAAGCGGTCGTCGACGTAGACGGTCCCCACGGTCTCGCCGTGTACGATGAGCGGCACGGCGAGGATGGAACGCAATCGCATCGCGTGAACGCTGTCGACCGTCTCGAAGCGACCGTCGGCGCTCGCGTCGACGGTGAGCACGGCTTCCCCGGTTTGCGCGACACGCTCCGCGACCGAGCGCGACAGTGCCAAGTCCGCGTCGTCGAGTCCGCGCCGTCCCATGTTCCGCGCAGTCCGGACCTGCAGCACACCCTCGGAATTCTTCAGCAACAGAAACCCGCGTGCAGCCCGAGTCAACTCGACGGCCGCGTCGAGAATCCGCTCGAGCAACGGTTGCAGACGTTCCTCGCTATTCAGTTCGCGTAGGATCTCGACCGTGCGGCGCCACGGACCGTCTGCCGTTGCGTCGGCTGTATGCGACCGTCGCGTGTCCGTCGTCACGACGGAGGACGCCTTGTGCGCGTCGCGAAACAGCGTCGCCAGCGCCTCTGGCAGCGTACTGGCCAGCTCGTCGACCCGCTGGGCCAGTTGCGCGGCCGCCTCCGCCGCGAGCCGTTCGTCGTCGCTCGCGCGTGCGGCTCGGACCAGGAGTCTTCGGGCGTCGAGTTCGTCCTCGAGGGTTGCACCCTGCGCGAGCGCCGATCGCACGGCATCGACTGCGCAAGAGCGATCCTCCGGGGTCGACGGCGTCTGCAGCTCACACTCCAGCGCGACCACGGCCCGAAGCGTCGGCGGAGCCGCATCGCACGAGCGCAACAGCTCCCGCGCGCGGATCGCGTCGCCGATCGCCGCATGCGTCCGTGCGGCGCGGCAGCGAACCTCCGCGGCGAAGTCGTCGTTGTGCGCGTTCTGGGCGACAGCGGCCGCGGTCTCCAACCCCACAGCCCGGTCTGCGCCGCGAAGCGATGCCTCGGCGAGAACCATCATCGCGAGAGCGCGCGCGCTGCCATCGGCACCTTCGAGCGCCGCCGCCTCCGCCCGCTCTGCGATCTCCGCCGCGGATCCAAGGTCACCCACGAACGCGTGAACCGACGCCAGGTTCGCCAGTGCGCGACCGGCATCGCCCAGTCGTCCCAGTCGAACCAGAACGCGCGCGCCTCGCGCGAGCCAGTCGATGGCCGGCCCGAGCGATCCGGCTTCCAACTCCGCCGCGCCGGCGTTCACTGCATACGTCGCCGCGCCATGGGCGTCACCGCCGCGCTGCGCGAGGTCCCACGCCTCGCGGTACGCGTGAAGAGCGTCGATGTGTCCGTGCGCCCGTTGCGCGGCGATCCCCGCGAGCGAGCGCAACCGCGCGCGGGTCGCATCGTCTGCGTGCCCGAGTGCGAGGCGCTCGGCATCCGCGATCGCGCCCCGTGCGTCGTCAATGTCGCCGCGTGCGAGGAGTGCAAGGCAACGAATCTCCAGACGTCGCGACGCGAGCGAGCGCGAGAGCACATCGGCATCGATTCGGTCGAGTCGTTCCACGGCGTTCGACGGGTTTCCCGTGTCGAGATCGTCGCGCGCGAGGAAGAGCTCAGCGCATGCGCGAAACGCGGGGTTGGCAGACCGTGAGGCCGTTTGCGCAAGCGTTCGTGCGTCGGACAGACGGCCGGCCCGACGGAGCGCGTCGGCCCGCAATGTGAAGACCTCCGGCGAGTCCGCGATCGGCCCCAAGACGTCGAGCGCGCGGGCGGGCTCGGCCATCAACAGGTAGCAGCGTGCGAGTCGCTCGGCGTGTCGCGTCGGGTCACCCGATGCCGTGCGTGCGATTTCGAGCCACATCGCGCGGTCGGCCGGGCGTCGCGCGCACTCGTTGGCCTCCGCCTCGGCGTGACGGGCGGCGTCCTGTGGGCGACCCGCTGCGAGCGCGGCTCGCGCACGCATCGCGTGATCCGCGGGCCTCACACGCGAAAGGAACGCTTCGAAGCGCTCGGCGACGCGCGCGCGTGCGACGCCGTCCAGCACCATCGGCTCAGCGCGGCCGATGAGATCGATGGCTCCATCGCGTTCGATCGCGAGGCCGGTATTCACCAGCCCGGCGACGTCTGCGGTCGACACGCTGAGCGCCTGCGTGATGTCCCCAATGGAGAGCGGCGCCTCGGCGAGTGCGAGCAGCCCCGCGACGTCGCGCGCGTTCGCGGGCAACGAAGCAGTCGCACCCGCGGATCGGGCGCCATTCACGGCCGCGGCGACTTCGGCGGGCGTGCCGTGCGCGACGACGTCGGCCGCTGCGCTGCACGCAGCGAGAACCGTAAGCCCCGGAAGGCCCGCAGTCGCGTTCCACCAGCGTGCTGCGGTCTCGATCGATGGAGAGCGGCCCGCAAGCGCGGAGATCAGCGCCTCGATCTCGTCCCGAGCGAGCGGTGCGATGGGAACCTCGAGAACCCCCTCAACGCCGGCCGACTCGGGCAGTGTGGCGACCAGCGCGATCGGTGGCCGACGATCGTCGAATCGTCCAATCCGCAGGATCATTTCCGCTGCGGTTCGGATCTGCGCGGGCGTCGCATCGATCGTGCGCACGAGTGTCGGTCGCTCGATGTCGAACGGAACCTGGTCGACGACGTCGAGCGCATCGCCTCGCGCGGCGGCCGCGATGCGGGCCCGCCGGATCGTCTCGTCTGCAACGCGCCGTCGACCCGCTCCGTGCGCGCCGACGAACGCCACGCCGAGTCCCGCGCCCGACAGCGCCGCTTGGACGGCGTCGGCCGCACGTGCAACGACGTCGTCGCGGCCGATGAGCGGCGACGGCAGAACGACGCGCTCGGGCAACTCCAACATCGCAGCGCGCTCGTCGCGGGAGAACGAATCGGGCGCGTCGCGCGCGAGGCGAGCGAGAACACTGCGCGCGCTTGGAGCGCGACGGTCCGCGAGCGGAGCGAGCAGCGCACGTACGGTCTCGCGGCAACCGACCGGCAGGCGGGCCATGATCCGTTCGTTGGGGCCACGACCCGCGACGAGCGCGCGGAGCAGCCCGGCGCGATCGAGTGGGTCACTGACGACGGGATGCTCACCGCTGATCGTCCATGCGAGCGTGACGCCAAGCGCGTACAGATCCGTCGACGGGCTCGACTCACCGGCCAGCGCCTCCGGCGCCATGAACGCCATCGTGCCGGATGCCGCCCCACTCCCGCGCGAGCGACTCATGCCGAGGTCTACGAGCACCGCCCGATCGGCCGCGATCAGCACGTTTGCAGGCTTCACGTCGCCGTGAACAAGCCCGTGCGCGTGCAGCACCGCAAGCGCGTTCGCCACGTCGGCTGCAATGCGAACGAATCGGTCGGTCGGCACCGCGCCCGAGAGCGGCGCACCGACGACGCGATCCATGACGATGAACGCCGTCCCATCGACCTCGCCATGGTCATGCACGCGCGGCAGGCCAGGATGTTCGATCCGTAGCAGTGCGTCGATCTCGGCCCGCAACGCCTCGCGGCTTGACGCCAGCTTCAGCGCACGAAGCGCGCCGTCGGTTTCGTCGATCGCTTCCCACACCGATGCGTGCGCGCCAGCTCCGAGCGGCGCGGACAATCGGTATCTTCGGGCGACGAGAATGCCGGGGCGACAGTCCAACACAGGATCAGTATGAATTACATCTTCGACAGATTTCAACCCCCCTGCTGTCTTTTGTGACAATTCTGTTTACGGCATGCCGCAAGCAATCGCCAACATGATTGCCCATGGACCGGCATGGCATTGGATTTGGCGGACGATCCTGAGGGACAGTAGCCGCGGCGATGGACCGCTGGATCACCCTGCCGAGCTTGCTCGTTGGCGTCGCGTTGATCGTCGCTGCGGTACCGCCCGGCGGCGCGACGGCCCGCGGTCTACGCGTCGAAGCGATGGTCCGCACGTTCGGCGATCGGCCTTGGCTTGTTCGTGTCACCGTCGACGATCGCGCGAGCGGCCGGTGGCGCGCCCCCGCCGCGGTGAGATTCGACATCCGAGCTCCGAACGCTCCGACACGCACGCACCGCGCGCGTGCGACGCCGCGAACGACGTTCCTCCTGGCGTCCCTGCCCGTCGGCGCGGAGCCCCACACGAGAGTTCACGTCGACGCGGAGGGACTCGTCGCGGACGTTCCGCTCCCGCCGACCCAACCGCGCACGCGCGTGGTCGAGACGCCGGCCCCGCTCGAAGATCCGAGCGGCGTCACCGTTGCGATCGAAGGCGGCATGCTCGTGCCAGAGATCGTCGCGGACGTCGTCGTTCGAATCCGCGGCGGCGACGGCGGAGTGCTCGCAATACGCGGCGCCGACGAGTCGCTCCGCGTCGATCCGCCGACCGTCGCGCTCGACGCGTGCGGCATCGGTCGCTTTCGCGCGCTCGCGCGTGGTTTCGACGCGCAACTGATCTTGCGCCTGCCCGCGGAGCCGACGCGGGAGATTCACCGCCGCCTCGCGGTCGCACCCGGCGCTCTCACCGCGCGCGTGCGAAACGACCAACTCGAAGTCGAACTCGCGTCGCCCGGCGCGATCGTCTACTGGCTCGCAGGCGATGCGGACGGCGCGACGTCGTGGGCCGCCGTTCGTGTCCCAGACAACGCGCCCGACGCAGTCCAGCGATTCACACTCTCGCGCGACGATCGGTGGGCGTGGGCGTCGCTCGCGCCTGATTTCGATCCGGGCTCCGGCGCCTGGCGACCAAGCCGCGTGCCGACCCACTGCGGCGAACGCGATGACGACGCGCGATACGCAGCGCTCGTCACGCCGCTGCCGGCGTTGCCCCGGGTCGCACTCGTTTTCGACGGCGCCGAAATCGCCGCACGCGTCCGCGCGGCGCGGAAACATCGCATTCGGCTCGTGTCCCTTGCCGTGGCACTCGCCTCGATTCTCGCTCTCGTGTTCCGAGTGGTTCGTGTTGGATTCGCGCGAGTGCCCGCCGAACTTGCCGCCGTCGACGAAAGTGCACGGGGTCGCGCCGCGCGCGTGGCGGCGTACGTTGCGCTCACGATCTTGGTGTCTCTCGCGCTTGCGGCCGCATTCTTGATTCATGCTGAGTAGTGCGGTGAGGTGAATGCACCTACCTGCACGTGCACCGCCGCGCAACGTAGTCGCCAGTGTACGAAGTATGTACGACAAAGCGGTCTTGCGTGGAGCGTCGCAATTCGGAAGAATGCAAGACAGGAGGTCACTCCATGGCCGCACGCGTTCTGTTGGTCGAACACGACGAAGCATTGCGTAACTCGATCGTGCGCGCGCTCCGTGCCCGCGGCACTGGTGTCGACGCGTTCGAGAATGCGCTCGACGCGCTCGCTGCGGTTCGCGCGGGCGGCGCATGGACGCGTGCGTTGATCGACCTTGCACTGCCGGACTCAGACGGTGCGTCCCTCGCGGAACAAGTGCTCCAACATCTGCCGGAGTTGGAGATCACATTCGCGACCGGCGGCATCGACGCTGCGGTTCTCTGCAAAGCGCACGCGCTCGGCACAGTGATCTGGAAGCCCATCGGCCTCGGACCGCTGTGCGAACGATTCGGAGCCGGCGAGAAGTCCTCCGGCACGTTCGCGCATCGCGGAAATCGACGCGCGTCGTCACTTGCCATGCCCGCGCTGCGAGCTGCCGGGCAGCGAGAGCGTTCGAAGTAACACTATCGGTCGTCGCGCAGGTCGACTGCGAGCATGGCGAGCGGTGTCGCGAGCGAACTGCGAATCGAATCGCGACGCTCGCGGAGGATCTTGCCCAGCAGCGGCGCTCGGATCCCGTCGGTCGCGAGCATCGCGAGAGCGACATCGGCGTCGTTTAGCTCCCCGAGTCTTGATTGCATAGGCTGAAGTCGTTTTCGCCAACGCCGCGCGCGCTTGCCACACGCTTCCGAGAAGACGTCGACGACGTCGCGGACGCGACGCGCCTGTCGCCGCACCTCGTGATACCCATCGGGCTGCGTCAGGTCGTCGTGCATCGACCGGTTGAGCCGCTTGAGTCCCCGCGCGACGGCTTCGTCCACCGCGTCACCGAGCGATGCGCCGCCCCGCACCACTGGCATTCGGTCGATGGCCTCGACGACGCCGCTCAGCCAGAGTCCGTGCGCCCGGGAGCTCAGCACCGTCACGACTCGACGATGCGCTGCGCGCCGTCGCGCCGCGACGTGCGTTTCGAACGTTGCCCGCTCCGAATCGGGAATCCCGGCCAGCTCGCGGACGAGTTCCGCGACGACGTCGACATCGCGCAGCGCGCTCGCGCAGCGTCCGAGCAGCTGAGCACGCCGGCTCACACGGTCCCACACGCGCGACGACTCGACGCGCGTTGCGACGGTCAGGACGCAACGCAATCGGCGGACGCCGACGCGCAACTGATGCACGCCTTCGATTTCCACGTCGGCAATGGTCTCCGCCTCGAATCCTCGAATCCTCGCGATCCACGCACGCGCGAGGGCACGGCAGGCCACGGCGGCTGGCGCATTGCGAGCTGCGCACGGAATCGAGACCCACCGTGCGCGTGCAAACTGCATCGGTCCGCCGAGCGCCCGCTCTGCCGCACGAAGCGTCGCGAGCGGAAGCGCCAGTTCCCTGCTCGACGCCCGCGGCATCGCCGCGACCATCCACTGCGAACCCGCGCGAGCCAGGTCTGCGTGCTCGATCCCAAAACGGTCCAGCGCGTCCGCGATGGCTGCAATGGCAGCCGACCGCTCCGACCGGATCAGCGACGCCACGTCGGTTGCGCGCGCGATGCGCTGCGGTTCGAGTGCCAGCGCCAATGCGCCGCGTGCGAGAAGCACCTGCGTCGTGGGCCATCGCGGCGGTGCAACTATCGGACGTCCGGCGCGCATCGGGGGCCAAAGCTACGACGTCGCGAAACTGCCGCATAGTTTCGGTTGCCGACCGGCCAGCTTGCCGCTCCGGTCCCCGAAGCGGTACGCTACAAGATCATGAACCTACGTTCATTCCGCAGCGGAACTCGTCGCGCACTCTTGCCGGTCGCAGTCGTAATTTCCGTTGCGTGTGCGCGAGGGCAGGCGGGCGACCCTGACACCGGTCGCACCGATGTCGTCCGCGCCGACGTTCCGTTCGGCATCGATGGCGGTTCCGACCGTTGCACGCCTGGCGCGTCGCGCGAGTGCTACTCGGGCCCGGCCGCGACGCGCGGAATCGGAATTTGCACACCCGGAATGCAGACCTGCGACACGGGCGGCCGATGGCCGGCGACGTGCGCGGGCGAGGTGGCACCGCATTCGATGGAAAGGTGCGGCAACGGCATGGACGACGATTGCAACATGATGGTCGACGACGGATGCGACTGCATGGCCGGCGCGACCCGACCCTGCTTCAGCGGCGCGATGTCGACGCGGGGAGTCGGGATCTGCCGCGACGGCGTTCAGACGTGCAATGCAATGGGACGTTGGAACGTGGACTGCATCGGCGAAACCCGTGCCGCCGCGACGGAGACCTGCGCCAACGGAATGGACGACGATTGCAACGGTGCCGTCGACAACGGTTGCGGGCCGATGTGCGGCGACGGAACGTGCGCCGGCGGCGAGACATGCACGTCGTGCCCCGGCGATTGCGGTGCGTGTCCTGCGCGATGCGGCGACGGGACGTGCAACGGCGGAGAGACTTGCACGTCGTGCGCGGGCGATTGCGGCGCGTGTCCTGCGCGGTGCGGCGACGGGACGTGCAACGGTGGAGAGACTTGCACGTCGTGTGCGGGCGATTGCGGCGCGTGTCCTGCGCGGTGCGGCGACGGGACGTGCAACGGCGGAGAGACTTGCACGTCGTGTGCGGGCGATTGCGGCGCGTGTCCTGCGCGATGCGGCGACGGGACGTGCAACGGTGGAGAAACTTGCACGTCGTGTGCGGGCGATTGCGGCGCGTGTCCTGCGCGATGCGGCGACGGGACGTGCAACGGTGGAGAGACTTGCACGTCGTGTGCGGGCGATTGCGGCGCGTGTCCGGCGCGATGTGGCGACGGCTCGTGCAATGGCGGGGAAACGTGCACGACGTGTGCGGGCGATTGCGGCGCGTGTCCCGATCCGTGCGCGACGAGCACGACGTGCGGCACGTGTGCCGCGCGCGGAACGTGCGGTTGGTGTCGCAACCTGAGCCGCTGCATCACCGGGACGTCCGCGGGTCCCACCGGCGGCGCGTGCTCGGGAACCAACTGGGCGTGGTTGACGAGCGCGTGCGACGCGTGCCGCGCAAACACGTCGTGCGCGACCTGCACCGCGGGAGCGACGTGCGGCTGGTGCACGAGCAGTTCGCTGTGTTCGACGGGTGCGCTCGCCGGACCGACGGCGGGCGGTTGCACGATGGCGAACTGGCGTTGGGTCAGCACGGACTGCACCGACGCGTGCATGACATCGACCGATTGCTCGAGCTGTGCGTCACGAGCCGGCTGCGGCTGGTGCCGAACGCTCAGTCGCTGCCTGTCGGGAACCTCGACCGGCTCGTCTCGGTACGCGTGCAGTGGTGCGGCGAGCTGGGTGTGGCTGCCGAGTTCCTGCCCGTAGCTACCGTACGACGTTGCGCTCGCGCAGCGTTGCGATCTCGGCGAGGGTGTATCCCGCATCGACGAGAACGTCCGTCGTGTGTGCCCCCGCGCGAGGTGCCAGTGTGTGCGGGCTGTCTGCATCCCCCACGGGCGTGCGCACATGCACGATGCCGTCGATGTCGAAGAACAGGTTCCTCGCGACGTGCTGCGGATCGGATCCCAACTCATCGACGCCGAGCACGGGCTCCAAGCAACAATCGTGTTCCGCCCCGAACGTCGCCCACGCATCGCGCGATCGCGACGCAATGATACCCGCTACGCGTGCACGCCACTCGGTCTGATGCGGCCCGGGCGTCAGCGCATCGAGCGTGCATTCGATGCCGACCCCGTCACAGAAGCTCTGCCAGAACTTTGGCTCCAGCGCGCCGAGTGCCACGTAGCGCCCATCCTCGGTACGGTAGGTCGCGTAGGGCGCAATCCCACCGTTCAGAAAGCTCGAACCGCGGTCGAAAGGCGCGGCGCCCGCCGTCAGTGCGCCGAGTGCGAACGCGCCGAGCGGGACGCTTCCTTCGCTCATGGACACGTCGACGAGCCGCCCGCGCCCCGTGTGCGCGCGGCCGTGGAGCGCTCCGAGAATTCCGATGACGGCCCACATGGCTCCGCCCGCGACGTCCGCCATCTGCGCGCCGGAGACGGCCGGCGGCGCGTCCGCAGGCCCCGTTTGCGAAAGCACTCCCGCGCGCGCGAGGTAGTTGATGTCATGCCCGGCGCGGTGCACGAGCGGACCGTTCTGCCCATACCCGGTGATGGCGCACACGATCAGCCGCGGATGAAGTTCGAGCAGGCGATCGTGCGACAATCCGAACCGCGCGAGCACTCCCGGCCGAAACGATTCCACCAGCACGTCGTAGTGCGCGAGCATTCGCGAGAGCGTGGCCGCGCCGTCGGCGTGTTTCAGATCGAGCACGATGCTTCGCTTGTCGCGATTGAGCATCAAGAACGCGCCGTTGGTGTCGCCCCGTTGTGGCGGCATGTGCCGGAGATAGTCTCCCGCGCCCGGGTCCTCGAGCTTGTCCACGCGCGCGCCGAGGTCCGCGAGGATCAGTGTGGACATGGGACCCGGGAGCAGCCGCGTCAGGTCCAACACGCGGACGTCGGCAAGCGGCCGAGCGACGGTGGAGTTCGGGGTCGCAGACATGGGCAGCGATTCGAATGCGGACGTCAAAGCGCGACGCCCGATCGAGCCGGTATGGCGTCGCTGCGGGCGTGGCGTCGGGCTCGGAGCGAAACCCTACTTGAGACTGAAGAGCTTCTGAAGGTTCATCGCCAGCATTTGATTGCCTTTGACCTTGAGCTTGCCGGCGAAGAACAGCTTCATGCCTTCCTTCGGCTCGGAGTACAGCGTCTGGAAATCCGGCTCGGCGATCTCGATCGTGCAACCCGGGTTCGCCGCAGCGCCCTCGGTCACACCCGGTGGATCACTCGCGAGATCGATCGTCCAAGTGCCCGCGCCGGTCACGTTGAGTTGATAGACCCCACCGATCTTCTTGGCGTCGGCCGGATTGCGGCCCACGGCGCCCTTCAGGTCTTCGTTGAACAACTTCTTCACGTCGACAGCCATCGCGGCCTCCTTGGATGGCCCGCGCAGCGCATGCTGGCGAGCGGACTGAATGGGGATTCAGCGCCGGCCGGCGTATCACCCCTTGTTGCCAGTGTCAAAGGCCGTCGGCGTCGCGGATTCACCTGCCGGGCTCTGCGCGGCAGCCACCGGAATCTCGGGCACCGCGCGGAGCAGGTCGCGCGCGCGTTCGACGAGAAAGTGGTCGACCGCAGCGAACGCCGCAAGCGCTTCGTCGGTCGAGTTGATCACGCTCGCGGAGGCCATCAGCTCGGCGCGCAGCGTCATCGACGTGCTCAGCGACGGATCGGGCGCGATGAGCGTCGCGTACGCCAACGCGAACGCCTGGCGCCGGCGGTCGCCGTCGACGCGGGGTAGCATGTCGACTTGCGCCGGTGCGGTGCTCACGACCTGAGCGCCCAGTTCCGCGCGCCGTGTGACGGGCACGCACGAGTCCACGAGATGATCCAACCATGGTCGAACGGTTTCCCGGGCGACATGCTGCGCCGGCGCGCGCACGAGATCGATGGCAAGTGCCGCCATCTCTCCGTGCCGCCACAAGCGCTCGACGACACCCTTCCGAATCTCCTCCGCGTCGGCGCTCAGCTCGAGGTGCGCCGCGATCGCGTGCAGCACGTCGCTTTCGACCGGCTCGAGCTTGCCCGACAGTGCCAGTTGCCACGCCCCCCGCAGCAGTGCGCGCCGCATGCGCACGTCGATGTCGGCGGGGACCTCGAGCTGTCCGGGTGCCGCGGGTCCCTGCGCGCGGGTATGGGCGAGTTCTTCCGCGCTGAGCCCGAACGACGCCATCGTCATCGACACCAGACGCCGCTCTTCCGTGCTGATCTGCGTGTCCGAACCGGCGACCAGCTCCAAGATCCGCGCGGTCGCGGTCGCAACGCGCAGGACTTTCTTTCGTTCCTTGTCCGATGGTTCCCGCACGAAGAGTCCGCGGAGCCCCTTCGCGCCGCCCTCGAGCGTCGTGCCCTTTTCGAACACGTCGCACATGGGCAGCCACTGCGGCGGGCTCACGGGCGCGAGCGCGGCAGCGATCCCGAGCCAATACGCCTCACCGGTCTGCGCAGTGTTCGGAAACGCGTACAGCTGCGCTCGCCGTCGCGCGACACTGTCGAGCGTCGATTCGAAATCCTCGGTCGCCGCGATCGCGACGATCAGATCCTTGATCGCCAGCGGATACATCGCCCGAACGCGTTCGTCGAACATGTCGGCGAGGATAGCGCGGGCGGGGGGAGCGCGTTCGGACATTTCGCGCGATCGGGAGCGTCGGCGCGTGAGTGCGCCGGCGACGCGTCGTCGTGCACGCGAGGGCGCACAGCAGTAACGCGAGGCCCGCGCCCCCGCGGCCGCGCGATCGGTGTCCCGCGCGACACGCACAACCCGATGGCGGTCGCGTGGCTGAGTCACCGGACGGTCGTGCATCCACGCCTGCGTCGTCCTGAATGGCCGAGTCCATGTCGACTCCGGCGTCGTCTCCCGGGCCAGTGTCGTCTGCCGTGCCGTTGTCAGGCAGCCCAACGATGTCCGGCAACGCTCCGGCGTCCGTCGTCGCCGGACCGGCGATCACGTGCAGTTCACCGAAGTAGTACGGCTCCTTTCGCACACCGATCCCACGCGTGAACTCGAGCCATCCTTCGCGGCCCGTACCGTCGATGGTGATCTGTCCATCGTTGTCATTGACGAGAAACGAGAACCCGAAGACCGCGCCGGCTCGGACCATCGCCGGGACGATCACCGCGGCCGGGAGTCGGATCTCGTAGTTGGTTCTCGCCCCGACGCGGGTCACTGCGACGGTCCAGCCGGTGGTCGCGGCGGCGGGCCCGCCAAAGCGAAATCCGCGCGGCGCGGGCCGGGCGAGAGCGAAGTTCAACTCGTGATCGTCGGTGCGGTCGTACGCGTCGCCGTAGTTGCGCGCGAGATCGAACGCGATCTGCACCGAGTCACCGAGGTACAGCGTATCGTCCATTTGATTGTTGGTCTGACGATCGTCGTCGACCTGAAGCGCCAGATACAGTGTGTCGGTCGTCCAGCGAGCCGCGAGCCGCGCGGACAAGTCGGTGACGCCGCCGTACATGACGACTCCCGCCCAGTCCGCTGCGCCCAGTCCGACCCAACCGTCCGCAGTCCATTCGGACAGATTGCCATCGACCGTGATGCCGCCAGTCGGCGCGGGAATCGCGTCGATTCGGCGGCGCGGCGGGTCGTCGGACTCGTCGTTGTCGAGGCCGTTGAGGCAGCCGCGATCGGTCGAGTCGATGCGCCCGTCCATGTCATTGTCACGCCCGTCCGCACACTGCGATGGCGGTCGGCGCATGACGATCTCCGGGTGCGCTGTGATGAACCCTCGAATCGTGTCGTACGCGGGCTTCAAGCGATAGTCGCGCGGGAACATGCGCGGGCCCATCGAGATCGCCCGAGTGGGCCGGGTGATTCCGAATCCGTCGATCGGGCACGCGGGGTCGTCGACGCCGCAATCCGTGATCTCGTAGAAGAACGAGTTGGTCCACCACGCACGACTGAGCTGCTCCTCCATGACGCGGCGAACGTACGTTGCCTGTCGTCCCTCCTCGATCGCGTCGCCCGGCCGCGCGCGATATCCAGTCTCCGTAATCCAGACCTCGCGAGTCCACATGTGGGCGTCCAGCACTTCGCGCAGTGCGGGACGAGTGAACGAGAATCGACGGGTCTCCAGCGCCTGCAGGAAGTTGTCACCGCTGAAGATCGTCGTGCCGGTCTCCGGCCAGCCGTTGTAGATGTGGTGTGTCAGAATGTCGATCGACGTCGCTGCTCGGCTCAGAACGCGGTCGAGCATCGTGTCGTACGCGCCGACGTGCGCGAGGTCCGGACCGAGTACGAGACAGTCGGTGCATGCGGCGCGCACCGCGGCCGCACCGGGGATTAGGATCTTGTCGATCCAAGCGTCCATCCCTGCGCCCGACTCCCAGAATCCGCCGAGATTGGCCTCGTTCCAGATGCCGTAATGCGTGACTGCACGCGCGCGGTAGTGGGTCACGAGTTGTGTGACGAAATCGGTCCACTCGGTGCTACCCAGAGGCTCGTCGTTTCCCGGGTAGGTGTCCGTGCGCGCGCGCGCGACGCGCGGAACCCACATCGGCGTGTACGCGGCGGTCATGTAGACGCGCAGTCCGCGCGTGCGTGCCTCGTCGACGACACGGTCCATCTCGGTCCATTGGTACATTCCGCGTGCCGGATTCATGTCGTTCCAGTTGGCGTCGACGCGAATCCAGCCGACGCCGACGTCGCGCGCCATGTCGAGAAGGTCGTTGGATGGAACGTGCGCGTTCAGCCCGAGGTTCTCGTCACCGATGTTGGCCGTGGCCAATCGCGACGCCGTGACGAGCGCGAGCGTCGTTGCGATGAGAACAGCACTGCGCGCAATCGAGGGAGCCATGCCGCAATGATACCCGCTTGGCCCGTTCCGCGGGGCTCGAACCCGGAACAATCAGAGGGAGGTAGGGAGGGCAGGGAGGAGCGCCGGCACAAACCGGCAGGAGGAAGTAGGTGAGCTTGAGGAAGAGACATCAACGAATCAAGCAAGTCCTACCCCGGGAGGAGTCCGCCCCCGGGAAGCGAAA
>Ga0080064_1001647_pt1 | contig 43446 bp, 41 predicted proteins | sample Subgrocontami54m_FD_69260 | JGI IMG/M metagenome (GOLD analysis project Ga0080064, IMG submission 69260) | Subsurface groundwater microbial communities from S. Glens Falls, New York, USA - GMW46 contaminated, 5.4 m (SPADES assembly) (version 2) ...
TCTCAAAGCAAACTTTTTCTATGTGGCCTTTGCGTTCTTTGCGGTTAATGATCCGTAATGGAAAGTGAGATTAAACATGCTCCAACTGACCGATGCAGAACAAGCGTGGCTTGACGCTTATCGAAAGGCGCTTAATGAAAAATATCCGGACTCCGTTCATGAAATGCTGATCTATGGATCGAAGGCTCGCGGGCAGGCTCACGCCGAAAGCGATCTGGACGTGCTTCTAATCGTCAAGAACGAGGCTGGCACTCTAAAAAGAGAGCTGCGACGCATCGGTTACTTGCTCGCTGCAACCGCTGATGTGTTGCCATCTATTCTCGCCTACACTCAAGAGGAATGGGAGAGCCGAAAGAGAAGCGGGTCAACCTTCCGTCAGGCGGTTGAGCGTGACGCGGTGCGTGTCCTATGAAGCGAAATATGGTCGTAGCAGAGTGGAGCAGGGCCCGCGAAGCGCTTCGAGCGGCGGAGACTTTGACCCGGGATCGCTGCTACGCCGACGCAATCTCAAGAGCCTATTACGCGATCCTGCATGCTGCGAAGGCAGCTCTCCATGTTCATGACGTAGCGGCTGAAAGCCATGCCGCAGTCAGGCGGATGTTTGGTCTGCACCTTGTTAAGCCGGGCGACATCGAACCAAAGTGGTCGGCTTATCTCGTCGAAAGCCTCGACGATCGTTTGGCGGCCGACTACGACGTTGAAACTTTTTTTTCGAATGAAGAAGCCCGGAGCGAGTGCCGTCGAACCCGTGAGTTTCTCGGTCGAGTTAAGCGTTATTTATTGAAGAATGGCCTTAAAGAAGCGGAACTGCGCAAAGGTCATCGCGAACAGTAAATCCATGAACCGCCACGTCAACGCCATAGCCGGCAGGCTGAGTTTGCGGCCTCCGCAGCGGCGCTCGCTGGAGATCCTTGATCGGATCACAGAAATCGTCCAGCCAAAGAGGGGTGTTAATGTAAAGAGCGGCCTTTCCGCGATTCAAAGTGAATTCCCAACCGTCACCGACTTTGAGCGCGAATTTCCTTCAGTCTGTTTCGCCCTGGCTACGGGCGTAGGCAAGACGCGGCTCATGGGCGCTTTCATCAGCTATCTGCACTTGGCGCATGGTATCAATAATTTCTTCGTGCTCGCTCCTAACCTGACGATTTATAACAAGCTCATCACAGACTTCACCCCAAACACACCGAAGTACGTATTTACCGGAATCGCCGAATTTGCCACGGAGCCGCCGGACATAATCACGGGCGATAACTATGAGGAAAAAGCTGGGACTCTCTTTGACCAAATACTCCGCTGCAAGGTGAACATTTTTAACATCTCAAAGATCAACTCGGAGGTTCGCGGAGGAAAGGCGCCACGCATCAAGCGGCTCTCCGAATACATTGGAGAAAGCTATTTCGATTACCTCGCCAACCTCGAAGACCTAGTACTTCTCATGGATGAGTCGCACCGCTATCGAGCGTCGGCGGGTATTCGGGCAATCAACGAGTTGAAGCCGGTGCTAGGGCTGGAGCTTACCGCGACGCCATACGTGGAGAGCAAGGGAACGCAGGTCGATTTTAGAAACATCATTTACTATTACCGCCTGGCCAATGCGATGGCGGATGGCTTCGTTAAAGAGCCTGCCGTTGTCACGCGTAAGAATTTCAATCCTGGCGGAATGTCGCCTGAGGAAATTCAGCGATTAAAGCTGGAGGACGGGGTCCGCCTGCACGAAATGGTAAAGGTAGAGTTGGAGACCTACGCGCGTGAGAACGACAAGGCGATCGTAAAGCCCTTTCTCCTCGTAATAGCCCGCGACACATCCCATGCCGGACAACTGCTCCAGTTGATCCAGTCCGATAGCTTTTTCGAGGGACGTTACAGGGACAAAGTCATCCAAGTGGACTCGAGCAAGACGGGCGCCGAGGAAGAGGCGATGATCGAACGCCTGCTGAAGGTCGAACAGGCCGAAGAGCCTACGGAGATCGTTATACACGTCAACATGCTCAAAGAAGGATGGGACGTTACCAACCTGTATACGATTGTTCCGCTCCGGGCGGCCAATGCCAAGACATTGATCGAGCAATCCATTGGACGTGGTTTGCGGTTGCCGTATGGACGACGAACCGGCGTTGTGGCCGTCGATCGGTTGAACATCGTGGCGCACGATCGGTTTCAAGAAATCATCGACGAAGCCAACAAACCCGATTCCGTCGTCCGTCTGCAAACGGTTGAACTGGCCGCCGACCAGCTCGGCTATAAAACGGTCACTTACGTGTCGCAATCAACAATAGCTACCAGGCTAGGGCTCCAACCGGAGCAGGCGACGAATAGCACCATCATAGGCGGCGTTAACGAAACGCCGCTCTTCACGGACCCTGAAGAACAGAAGGTTGCGCGGCTGGTCTATCAGGCGGTGCGTAAATTAGAAACGCAGCCGCAGATAGTACCTTCGTTGGCTTATCTTCAAAAGGCGGAAATCCAGGCACTGATCGTCAAGGAGGTGGAGGAACAGTATCAGCCGAGCCAATTGGAGTTGGAAGGTGTGACGCGGAAGCCAAATATTTTGGCGATCGTGGCGACGACCACCACGGAATTGTCGGAGCGCATGATCGCAATTCCTCGTATCCAGCTAATTCCCAAAAGCAAGGTCCAGTCAGGGTTCAAGTCGTTTCAGTTGAAGCCGGATACGTTAAACTACCCAGCCGTTTCCGATGAACTATGGGCACGGCATTTACGCACGAATCAAATAGACATTCTGACTCTGGGAGCGGGAGGCGTCAACGAGAAACGCCTGGAGGACTTTGTTGTCAGCGGCTTAGTGGATTTCGACGACATCTCCTACGACGAGCACGCGGACCTGCTCTACAACCTGGCGGCTCAGACCGTGCGACATTTTCGGACTTATCTCTCGGAAGAGGAAACTCGGAAGGTGCTGCGCTGTCATCAACGCGACATCGCACGGTTTATCCATGCTCAGATGCAAGACCACTTCTGGGAAGACAAAGCCGATTACGAAACAAGGGTCAGCGCAGGCTTCACTGAACTCAAGCGGCGATCGTATACGCAAGTGGGCGGAGAATCACCGCTTGATTTTCATCAGCCGCCGCCAGATTTGAGCCATATTGACCGATGCCTGTTCAATGGTTTCAGCCGATGTCTCTACACCGAGGAGAAGTTCCAATCCGACACCGAACGTAGGCTAGCATTGATTCTGGATCGTGACTCGCTCCGGTGGTTCAAGCCGGCAAGGGAACAATTTCAGATCTATTACCGCGATGGCGCCGAGCAACCGTCGTATCAGCCTGACTTCGTCGCCGAAAATGCGGAAGCGATTTACATGCTTGAATCCAAAGCCAGGAATCAAATGAACGATCGTGATGTACTGGCAAAGAAAGATGCTGCCGTCAAATGGTGCGAACGCGCGTCGGACCATACTTCTGCCAACGGCGGGAAGTCATGGAAGTACGCGCTCATTCCCCACGATGCGATCGCCGAGAACATGACGCTTGGCGGATTGGTGAGTCAGTTTGGAACACGGTAGGCGGTCGGGCGAACTCAAAGCCGAAAATCGGTTAAATCTCCAGGACCTTGGGATAATGGGTGAGATTCCGGTTGCCCTTCTCGGTGACCACGACCACATCCTCGAGCCGCACCCCGCCCAGTCCTAAATAGTAAAGCCCAGGCTCCACCGTGACCACATGGCCTGCCTGCAGGGTGGCGCGGATCTGTGCGATGCGCGGCGGTTCGTGGATATCGAGGCCCAGGCCGTGGCCGGTGCCGTGAAAGAAGCCTTGCATCCGGCCCGCGGTCTTCCCGGTTCGAAAACCTCTATACTCGAAGAGATCGAGAATTTTTTGATGGATCTCCTGCCCGTCGGCGCCCTCCCGGATGAGCCGGAAGGCGATCTCCTGGCCGTCCTCGACCGCCTGATAGACCGCTTTCAGACGCTCCGAGGCGCGCCCCCGCACGACGGTCCGGCTGAGATCTCCAAAATAGCCGGTCTTTTGCGAACGCGGAAAGATGTCGAAGATAATCGAGCTATCCGCCTTGATCGGGCCGCTGCCTTCATTGTGAGGGTCGCAGCACTGGTTGCCCGAGGCGATGATCGTATGGCTGGGCACCCAACCCTCCGCCATCATCGTGGTGTTGACGATGCTCTTGAGCCTTTCCGAGGTGAGACGGTTTCCGTTCAGGTAGAGAAACCGATCGCGCCCGATCCTGGTTTTTTTGAGGGCGCGAATTCCCGCCTCCAGGCCGAGCTCCGCCACCCTGAGGGAATCGGAGATACTTTTGATTTCATCGCCTCTTTTCTTCTCCCGCTCCGGGAAGAGCGGCTCTTTGATCCGGACGGCGAAACCCCGGTCCCGGAGAAGATCCGCCATCTGCGTGGGAAAGTTGGCCGGGACCAGAAGAGCGCGGATTTTCCTTTCGCGGAAGAGGCTCGCAAGAACGTCGGTGAAGCCGGCGTTCCGCCCGAGCCGCCTCAACCGCTTCTGGTAAGAAGAGAGGGAGAGGACGTGGTCGACATGAGCCTGTTTTTTTGCCCGGTCGATCTCCAGGTCGCTCATGACCGCGTATTTTCGGCCCCGGTGTTGAAAAAAGATAAACGGGTCGGGAACAAAAAAGCCGGTGGCATAGAGCATATTGGCGTCTCCCTCGCTGGCTGCCACCATGACGATCGCCGAGTGTTTGGAGAGACGCTTGTGGGGCTGGACCATAAGTTTCAAGAAGAGCTAAGCTATCAATTTTACTGGAATAGTTCAAGGTTTGCCAAGGGCGAAGAAGCACCCGCGGAGTTGACAGATAGCCCTCGTTTGTTATGATGCGCGAAATTTGGTGAGGTGCGGATGGGTATAAAAGAAAATTTAGAGCGGCTCAAAGAAATCAACCAGCAAGCGGAGTCGGGCGGCGGCGCGGACAAAGTCCGTAAACAGCATGAGCAGGGAAAGCTCCTTGCCCGCGAGAGAATCGACATCCTCCTCGATCGCGGCAGCTTCGTGGAGCTCGACCGCTTCCGCACTCACGATTGTACGGACTTTGAGATGGACCAGAAGAAGATCCCCGGCGACGCGGTGGTGACCGGACATGGGACCATCGACGGTCGTCTGGTCTTTGTCTATTCCCAGGACTTCACGGTCTTCGGCGGCAGCCTGAGCGGCGTGGTGGCGGAAAAAATCTGCAAGGTGATGGACCTGGCGGTGAAAAATGGGGCTCCGATCGTGGGCATCAATGATTCCGGCGGCGCTCGCATTCAGGAAGGGGTCGTCAGCCTGGCAGGGTATGCCGACATCTTTTTGAAAAACGTGACGGCTTCCGGCGTGGTGCCGCAGATTTCGGCCATTATGGGTCCTTGCGCCGGCGGCGCGGTCTATTCGCCGGCGATCACGGATTTCATCTTCATGGTCAAATCGTCCAGCTACATGTTTATTACGGGGCCGGACGTGATCAAGGCGGTCACCCATGAGGAGGTGACCAAGGAAGAGCTGGGTGGAGCGGGGACCCACAACGCCAAAAGCGGCGTCGCCCATTTTTTGGCGGAGAACGATAAGGAATGCCTTCTCATGATCCGGGAGCTGTTGGGATTTTTACCCAGTAACAATCTCGAAGATCCGCCGGTGCGTCCAACCGAGGACGACCCGTTGAGACGGGACAAAAAGCTCAACGACCTGGTGCCGGATAATCCCAATCGTCCCTACGATATGAAGGAGATCATTCAGGCCGTGGTGGATGAGGGCTACTTTTACGAAGTCCAGCAGGACTTCGCCGCCAATATCCTGGTCGGCTTTGCCCGGCTCGGAGGGCGGCCTGTAGGCATCGTGGCCAATCAGCCGGCTCGCCTGGCGGGCTGCCTGGATATCGACGCGTCGGTCAAAGCGGCCCGCTTCATCCGTTTTTGCGATTGCTTCAACCTCCCGATCGTTACCTTCGTCGATGTGCCGGGATTTTTGCCCGGCATCGTCCAGGAGCATAACGGCATCATCCGGCACGGCGCCAAGCTTCTCTACGCCTATGCCGAGGCTACCGTGCCCAAACTCACGGTGATCACGCGCAAGGCTTACGGCGGTGGCTACATCGTGATGTCCTGCAAAAATCTCCGCGGCGACGTGAATTTGGCCTACCCGACGGGAGAGATCGCCGTGATGGGGCCCGAGGCGGCGATCAACATCGTTTTTCGGGATGCTCTGGAAAAGGCGGAAGATCCGGTAAAGGAGCGGGAAGATCTCGCGGCGGACTACCGCCGGACCTTCGCCAACCCCTTTAAGGCGTCCGAGTTGGGATACATCGACGCCGTGATCCTTCCGGAGGAGACCCGTCCCGCCCTCATCCGCTCATTAGAGATGCTCAAAAATAAAAGAGATGCCAATCCTCCCAAAAAGCATGGCAATATACCGTTATAAGTGAGGCAGTGAGGTAGTGAGCAGTGAGGAGTATAGATAGGTGAGGATCAACTCTTTTCTGCTCACTGTCTCACGGCTCACTGCTCACTTGAACAATGTTTAAGCGCATCCTGATCGCCAATCGCGGGGAGATCGCCGTGCGGATTGTCCGCACGTGCCGGGAGCTCGATATCGAGACCGTGGCCGTTTATTCCGAAGCGGATCGCGACTCCCTCCATGTCAAGTACGCGGATTTTGCCTTTCTCATCGGTCCTCCCCCTTCGAGAGAGAGCTATCTTTCTATTGATCGTATTCTGGAGGCGGCTCACAAGAGCGGCGCCGACGCCGTTCATCCGGGTTACGGCTTTCTGGCGGAAAACAGCGAGTTTGCCCGCCGGTGCAAGGAGGAGGGGCTGGTTTTCATCGGTCCCTCTCCCGAGGCCATTGAGCAGATGGGAGACAAGGTGAAGGCCCGGGCGATCATGAAGGCCGCCGGGGTCCCTGTGGTTCCCGGCTCCGACGGAGTGCTGGACTCCGAGGAGGCAGTCTCGCAGGCCGCGGCCGTGGTGGGTTATCCCTTTATGCTCAAAGCGGTGGCTGGCGGCGGCGGGAAGGCCCTTCGGCTCGTTCGCTCCCCGCGCGAAGTCCCGTCGGCCTACCGCGCGGTGCGCTCCGAGGCGTCGTCTTCCTTCGGCGATTCTCGTCTCTATTTGGAAAAGTACATAGAGCGCCCGCGTCACGTCGAAGTGCAGGTGCTGGCGGATCAGTCGGGCAAGATCATCCATCTCTACGACCGCGAGTGTTCCATCCAGCGGCGCCACCAGAAAATCATCGAGGAATGTCCCGCTCCCGCTCTCGACCACCGGACGCGCCGGAGCCTCGGCAGGATCGCGATCCAGGGGGCCCGGGCCGTCGGGTATCTTGGGGTCGGGACACTGGAGTTTCTTCTCGACCGGGACAACAACTTTTACTTTTTAGAGATGAATACGCGGCTTCAGGTCGAACACGCCGTGACCGAAAGAGTCATTGGCATCGATCTCGTGAAGGCCCAGATCGAGGTGGCGGCGGGGGTGCACCTTCCCTGGCGCCAACGGCATATCCATCCTACGGGCCATGCCATCGAGTGCCGAATTTACGCCGAAGACCCGGAGAACGACTTCATGCCCTATCCCGGGAAAATCGAGGGACTCCGCCTTCCGGAGGGTATGGGGGTGAGAAACGATTGCGGGGTCTATGAAGGGGCCGAGGTCCCCATTTATTACGATCCCATGATCGCCAAGCTGATTGTTTGGGGAGAGAATCGTGTGGAAGCGATTCTCCGCATGCGCCGGGCCCTCAGGGAATACCAGGTCCGCGGGATCAAGACCAACATCCCGTTCCACCAGTGGATCGTTCGGCACCCCCGCTTTATGGCCGGCGACTTCGATACGGGATTTATCGACGACGAATACCGTTTCCTCGGGAAGGAGGAGCACTACCCCCACAAAGAGATCGCGCTGGCCTCGGCGGCGATCGCCGCCCTTTACCGGGAGCAGGAGGGGGCTCTCCGCCTTTTTGGGAAAGGGGCTGCGGAAAAATCGCAGTGGCGGGAGACCGGCAAGACGGAATCCCTCCATGCCGCGTTGCGACGACCGAACCGGAGGCGTGGGGCGTAGAGTCCCCTGATCGAACATGGCCTTTATCGCAAAACTCGGCGATCGGAACTATAGCGTCGAGATCCAGGAGATCGGCAAGTCCCTTTACCGGGTGGCCGTCGACGGAAGCGAGTTCTTGGTCGATGGGAAGAAGACCGGGCGAACGGGTTATTCGCTGGTCGTCGACAACCGTTCTTTTGAGGTCGATGTGGATACGAAGGAAGACGAGTATCGGGTCTTGGTAGATGGGAGAAGCTACCATGTTCTTCTCGTGGACGAGCGGCGAGTCCGACTCGGGGGTCTCCACGCCGGCGTCGAAGCCAAAGGGCGGCAGGAGATCTCCGTCCCGATGCCTGGAAAAATCACGGCGGTCCTCGTCTCAGAAGGGGACCAGGTCGAAAAAGGGCAGGGCTTGGTGATCGTGGAGGCGATGAAGATGGAAAACGAGGTAAGATCTTCTCTGACCGGACAGGTCAAAGAAGTGAAAGTCAAAACGGGAGACGCGGTCGAGGCGGGAAAAGTCCTGGTCATCGTGGAATAAGAGTTGGGAACGCTCCAAGAGCAAAAATTTTCTTGTCATGGGTTTTCTTTCATGTTATAGAATTTCGCAGGATGGTCCCGAAAAGACTTTTTTTTACCAAAGGAGTGGGCGTTCACAAAGAGAAGCTCGCTTCTTTTGAGTTGGCCTTGCGCACCGCCGGCCTGGCTCACTGCAATCTCGTCCTGGTATCAAGCATCTACCCGCCAGGGTGTAAGAGGATATCTAAGGAAGAGGGGGTCAAGCTGTTGCGCGCGGGCGAGATTGTCTTTTGCGTGTACGATCGCGAGAGCACCAATGAGCCGAACCGGTTGGTTGCGGCCTCGGTGGGCGTGGCAATTCCTGCTGACGAGAACCAGTACGGTTATCTTTCCGAGCACCACTCCTTTGGCGAAACCGATGAGAAGGCCGGAGAGTACGCTGAGGATCTGGCCGCCAGTATGCTCGCGACCACGCTCGGGATTGAATTCAATCCTGATACCGCCTGGGACGAGCGCGAACAGATTTTCAAAATGTCGGAAAAGATTGTCCGAACATCCAACATCACCCAGTCCGCCATCGGCAATAAAGACGGCCTGTGGACCACCGTTTTTGCCTCCGCCGTCTTTATCAACGAAGATAACCCGCTCACAGAAAGCAAATAAGTTACAAAAACCAGTTTTTAGTTCTTAGTTGTTAGTTTTGAGTTTTCGGACGGCTTTGAAACTAAGAACTTAAAATTAAAAACTCAAAACTTATTCGTTTTTCTGCCTTGCCAGATACGCCACCCCGATACTGATTCCATATAACAAGCTCAGGGGCACCGCGAGCAGAATTTGAGATACCCAATCCGGGGGAGTCAGGATCGCGGCCAATAGCAAGACGAAGAGGATGCCGTACCGGCCGTGGCGGATGAGAAAGCGATGATCGATGACTCCGAGGCGGGCCAGAAAGTAGGCGACCACCGGGAGCTGAAAGATAACCCCAAAGGCCACCAGCAGCCGCGCGGCGAATGACAGGTATTCATCGATCCGGATCGCCGGGCGCACGTGAATGACCTGGTATCGCTGAAGCAAAAAACGGTACCCCGCCGGAAAAACCACGGTGTAGCAGAACCCTGCCCCCAACAGAAACAGCAAGGTCCCGAAAAAAACAAAGCTGCGAGCGTATTTCCGTTCGCGCGCGTAGAGGCCCGGAGCTATGAACTGCCAGGCTTGCCACAGGATCACCGGGAAGGAAAGACAAAAGCCCGCTGCCAGGGCGACCTTGATCTTGGTGAAGAAGGCATCCGGGACTCCAGTGCCGATCAGTTTCAGGCTGGGGACTTGAAGGTCGAGCAGGGGAGCGGTGAGAAAAGAAAAGAGCGACTCCACGAAGGAGTAACACAAGAGAGACGCGACGAGAAACGCCGACAGGGACTTGATCAAACGAGAGCGGAGCTCTTCGAGATGAGCCGTAAAGGGCATGCGGGCTTCATGGGCCTGCCCTTTACCGGGATTCTGGTTCACTCTGCTTGGATGGGGTTGGATTGGACTTCGGAGATGGATCCTGGCCTTGTGGGGAGGAAGGCCCTCGCGCCGATTCTTCCGCCGACTCCAACTCTTCTTTGATCTCTTCGGTGGCGCGGCGGAACTCGGCCATGCTTTTGCCCAACGCGCGGGCAATCTCCGGCAGCCTTCTGGGACCCAGGACGATCAGGGCGACCGCGAGAATCACGATCAATTCCGGCATGCCGATGCCAAACATCTTTGCCTCGAGTTGTAGGCTATTCCATTTTGTCTGGAGAGGCAATAGACGCGCGGCCGGACCATAACTTTACAGGGTTGGTCGTGAGGTGATAAAAAAAACTATGCGCCGTTCCGCAGTGGTGATCGATCGGGATTACCTGAAGCATGACCCTGGGCCCGCCCACCCGGAAAGGGCCGCGAGGATTCGGGCCCTTTTCTCTTTGGTGGAGAGTCTCGATCCGAATGCCTATCAGCTCTTGCCGCCACGGCCCGCTCTGAGGGAAGAGATCGAGTCCTGTCACGGGGGGGACTACATCGAGCTCGTCGAGTCTACCTCCAGGACCAATCGCTTTGCCCTGGACGGAGATACGATCGCCTGCCCCGATTCCTTCGGCGTCGCGGTGCTCGCGGCGGGCGGCTTCTTAAGATTGTTGGATGCGCTGGCCGCCGGTGAATTTCAGAACGGCTTTGCGCTCGTGCGACCGCCCGGACACCACGCCCTCAAGGATCGCGCCATGGGTTTTTGTTTTTTCAATACGGTTGCCATTGGCGCCCGCCATCTGAGGCGAACTTATGGAGCGGAGCGGGTTTTGATCGTCGATTGGGATGTGCACCATGGGAATGGCACTCAGGACGCTTTTTACAACGACCCCTCCGTTCTGTACCTTTCCACCCATCAGTATCCTTATTATCCGGGCACCGGCTCTCAAGAAGACGTCGGTGCGGGGGAGGGTGAAGGCTATACGGTGAATGTCCCGCTTCCGGCCGGCTGCGGCGATGAAGAGTACCTGGCGGTTTTCGAAAAGGTGGTGATACCAATTTCGGCGGCGTATCGGCCCCAATGGATTTTGGTCTCGGCGGGATTCGATCCGCACCGGCGCGATCCCCTGGGCGGAATGGCGGTCACCGAAAAAGGTTTCGGCGGGATGGCCGCCCGGCTGCTGGAATTGGCCCAAGAGCAAGCCGGAGGCAAGATCGCCTTTCTTCTGGAGGGCGGTTATGACCTGGTGGGATTGCGAGAATCCGTTTCAGCGGTGCTCCGCGAGATGCGACAGATCACGCCTGCCGATTTTTCGAAAAGCGGCGGAGAAAAAATAAGGCCTCTCATTCGGGACGTTCTCAAAATCCAAGAAAAGTATTGGTAAGGATCTCGCATCCGCAACAAGCTGTCCCGGTATTGACCCTCGGACCAAACTACCTTATATCTTTAAGAATCTTGAGGGAGCAGGATATGCAAGGTTTGGAACCTCGTAGAGTGGTGGTCACGGGTCTCGGCTTGGTGACCCCTCTAGGCACCGGCGTGGAGAAAAACTGGGAGGCCCTGTTGGCAGGCCGGTCCGGAATCGGGCCGATCTCTCGCTTTCAGAACGTGGAATTTTTTTCCACGCGCATTGCCGGCCAGGTACCGGACTTTCGCGCCGAGGATTTCATCGAGCCGAAAGAGATCAAGAAGATGGATCTTTTCATCCAGTACAGCATGGGCGCGGCGCACATGGCGATGGAAGATAGCAGGTTCAAAATCGCGCCGGAAGAGGCGGCGCGCGTGGGGGTGATCATCGGCGTCGGGCTGTTGGGGTTGGAAACCATTGAGACCTACCACAAGGCTTACCTGGAAGGCGGCCCGCGTAAGATCTCGCCGTTCTTTATCCCCAAAGTGATTTCCAATTTGGCCGCAGGCCAAATAGCCATCCGCCACGGCGCAAAAGGAGTGAATTGGACTCCGACTTCAGCCTGCGCCTCGGGGAGTCACGCCATCGGCGAGGCCTTTCACATGATTCGCAGCGGCCTGCAGGACGCCATCCTGGCGGGAGGAGCGGAGTCGGTCATCACGCCGATGGGCGTGGGCGGGTTCAGCGCCATGAAGGCCCTTTCCACGCGGAACGAAGAGCCCGAGCGGGCCAGCCGGCCCTTCGATAAAGACCGGGATGGATTTGTGATCGCGGAGGGTTCGGGGGTGATGATCCTGGAGGAACGGGAGCGGGCGCTCAAGCGAGGGGCGAAGATCTACGCCGAGGTTGTGGGCTATGGCGCCAACTGCGACGCCTATCACATCACGGCGCCTGCGCCGGAAGGCGAGGGAGCCGCCCGCTGCATCAGCCTGGCCCTCGATGACGCTAAGATGGCCCCCCAAGAGATCGATTATATCAACGCCCACGGGACTTCCACGGAGTACAACGACCTCAATGAGACACAGGCGATCAAGAAGGTCTTCGGCGAGCGCGCCTATCAAATTCCGATCAGCTCGACCAAATCGATGACCGGCCATCTCCTCGGCGCCGCCGGCGCCATCGAGGGGATCTATTCGGTTCTCGCCCTCACACGCGGGGCCATTCCCCCGACGATCAACTACGAGAACCCGGATCCCGAGTGCGATTTGGATTATGTCCCCAATCAGGCCCGGAAGGCGGACCTCAGTGCGGTGCTCTCCAATTCATTCGGGTTCGGCGGGACCAATGCCTGCGTCATTTTCAAGAGAGCTCAATGAAACCATCCCAACTGAGAACCGTTATTCTCGGCACCGGCTCCGAACTCCCTTCCAAAGTCATGAGCAATCTGGATTTAGAAAAGCTCGTGGAGACGAGCGACGAGTGGATTACCACGCGGACCGGGATCAAGGAACGGCGGATTCTGGAAGAGGGAAAAGGCACCGCGGACATGGCCTATGCCGCGTCGGTCCGCGCGCTCAAGGACGCGGGCATCGAGGCTTCGGATCTCGACGCGATTATCATGGGAACCGTGACCCCGGATTATCCCTTCCCGAGCTCCGCCTGTGTGCTCGAGGACATGCTCGGGGCGCGCGGGGTTTTTTCCTTCGATGTGAACGCCGCCTGCTCCGGATTTCTCAATGCCCTGTCCGTGGCGGACGCCTTTATCCGGGCAGGAAGGATTCAGAAGGCGCTCGTGGTCGGGTCGGATGCCTTGAGCCGGCTCCTCAACTGGCACGACCGCGGCACCTGCATCCTCTTCGGCGACGGCGCCGGGGCCGTGGTTGTGGGAGCGTCCAACGACGGCAATCGCGGCATTCTCAGCACGAGACTTCGGACCGACGGCTCGTTCGTTAAAACTCTCTATGTGCCGGCGGGGGGCTCGTTGAGACCGGCCAGCGCGGAGACGGTGGAAAGAAACGAGCATACCATCACCATGAACGGTAAAGAGGTCTTCAAGGTCGCGGTCCGCTCCATGGAGGAGATCAGCCGCGCGGTGTTAGAGGAAGCGGGGGTAGGAGTGGATGAAGTTTCCCTCGTGATTCCCCATCAGGCCAACCATCGGATCATTACGGCCCTGGCGGCGCGCTTGGGAGTTCCTATGGAGAAGGTGGTGGTCAATCTGGACAGATACGGGAATACCTCAGCCGCCTCCGTCCCCGTGGCCCTCGATGAGGCCCGCCGAGAAGGCCGGATACGGAGCGGGGATGTGGTGCTCCTTAACGCCTTCGGCGCCGGCTTTGCCTGGGGCGCCGCCGTGATCCGATTTTAGTTTTCTTACTTCCGCTTCTTTCCCTAAAAATCCCTGCTTGACCTCACCTCCGCGTCCCCATAGGATGCTCACCGAAAACCACCGTGATAGGAGGAAAGCATGGCCTACGAGAAATACGGCTCCGATATCATCGTGGATATGATGCGGGCCTATCGGATTCCCTATGTGAGTTTGAATCCCGGGGCGACGTTTCGGGGCCTGCACGACTCACTGGTGAACTACGGCGAAAACAAGATGCCGATCATCACCTGCGCCCATGAAGAGATCGCGGTCGAGATCGCGCATGGCTATGCCAAGGCGTCCGGCAAACCCATGGTCGCAATTGTTCACGACGTGGTCGGCCTGCTCCATTCGGCGATGGCGATCTTCTATGCCTACCTCGACCGGGTCCCCGTCATGGTCATGGGGGCGACCGGTCCCATGGATTACACGCGCAGGCGTCCCTACATCGACTGGACGCACACCGCCAATATCCAGGGCAACGCGGTAAGAGACTACGTCAAATTCGATGATCAACCTTATAACGCGGCCAGCGTCCCGGAGTCCTTCGCCCGCGCCTATCGCGTGATGATGACGGCGCCGAAGGGTCCGGTCTACCTCTGCTGGGACGCCGGGATCCAGGAGGATAAGCTCACACAGGATATTCCGATCCCGGACGTGGCGCGTCTCATGCCTCCGTCTCCGATCCAGGGCGATCTCAAAGCCCTGGGCAAGGCGGCGGAGATGCTCATAGTGGCGAAAGCGCCTGTCATCCTGACCGACTACACCGGGAGAAATCCGGAGTCCTTCGAAAGCCTGGTGAAGCTCGCGGAGCTTCTGGCCATTCCAATCATCGATTTAAATCACCGGCTCAACTTTCCGACCAATCATCCCTTGAATCTTACCGGCTCGGACGCGATCGAAAAGGCCGACCTCGTTCTCTCGCTCGACGTGCGAGACCTGTACGGCCCTCTGGTCAAGCTGGACCGGACCACGCGCCAAACCGTCTATCGAACACAGAAGGGCTGTAAGATTGTCGATATCGGTTTTGCGGATATCAATATCAGCAAGTGGTCGCAGGATTTCATGCAGCTCCAGGAGATCGATCTCCACATTGCAGCGGACACGCTGGTGGCGATCCCGCAACTGACTCTGATGTGCGAGGAGATCCTGGGGAAGAACGCCCAAAAAGGGGAGGAAATCCGCAGCCGCTTCGAGGGGCACAAACGGACGCACGAGGCGCTTCGCGCCGCCTGGCAAGAGGAGGTCAAGAAGAACTGGCAAGGCGAGCCCATGTCGCTGCCCCGTCTGGCGCATGAGATCTGGCAGGTGATTGAAAACGAAGATTGGGTCCTCACCGCCAATACACTGGAAGAATGGACGCTCAAGCTGTGGGATTTCGACAAGGCCTATCGCCATCCCGGAAAGTCTCTCGGTACCGCCACCCAGATCGGCATCTCCGCGGGCGTGGCGCTGGCGCACCGGGGCTCCGGGAGGCTGGTCGTGGATATTCAACCGGATGGGGACCTGATGTTCGACCCGGGGACCTTATGGGTCTGCGCGCACGATAAAATCCCGATGCTCATCGTCATGTACAACAACCGGGCCTATTACAATGACTGGGAGCACCAGATCCGCATGGCGCGGCAGAGGGGGACGGATGAAAAGAGAGCTTACATCGGCCAGGAGATCGATCGTCCGGCGCCGGACTTCGCGAGCATGGCGCGCTCAATGGGCTGTTACGGCGAGGGGCCGATTTTCAACGGTGACGAGGTCGGCCCCGCGCTCAAGCGAGCCATCGAATTTATAAAAAAAGAAGGCAAGCCCGCGCTCGTGGACACGGTCACCCAGCCGCGCTGAGTCACCGTCACAGAGGCCTTTACAAAACGCCCGTATTTGCATATAACCGTTCCCGCTTGATGAAACTGGTGTAAACTAGGTTAACCTGGAGGAAGCTGGCGGTGAGAGTCTTTCTTGACGTTGGGGCGCACGTGGGTGAAACCGCCAGGGTTGTTCTCGATCCTATTTACCGGTTTGATCGAATTATCTGCTTCGAGCCGGTTCAGGCTTGCTGCCAGCAAATAAAGCGCATCGAAGATTCTCGCGTTAAGGTACTTCCATTTGGTCTTTGGAAGGAGACTTGCGAGCGGTCTCTCTTTAGCCCGGGAAGTCTCTACGGGAGTATCTTTCCCGATATGCGGAGCGTAGATGACAGCGCTTCCGAAATGTGCCGGTTCATTAGAGCAAGCGGTTGGTTTCGAGAAAACGTCAAACAGGAAGACACGGTTTTTCTTAAGCTCAACTGCGAAGGGGCGGAGTGCGATATCGTCGATGATTTGCTGAGCTCGGGGGAATTCGAAAAGGTCGATTTCGTGGTGATCGACTTTGATGTCCGCAAAATCCCTTCTCAAAAGCACCGAGAAAAGGAAGTGAAGCAACGGCTGAGGAGATATTCGTTTTCCCAAGTGAGTTTTTGCAAGGACGTCATGGTCGGACCGACCCACGAGGCTAAAACCCGAAACTGGTTACGGATGATTGGCGCTGACAGAGTGCCCGTTTGGCGTCCGCGGCGGTCCACCTGGAATGCCTACTGGAATTATCTGTTTTTCGTTTTCTGGAAAAATTTTGCCTAGATGTTTTAGAAGCTTAACCGTCGCCAAGTCATGATTTCCCGGACGAACGCTGCACCGGCAACCCACAGCCACACGACGGCCGTCGCGGTGAGCGCTAGGGGAACTCCCATCGTGTTTCTCCGCAGTTCAACCGGTTTTCACCCACACCATCGCGAAGGTCTGTTTTTCCTTCATTACTTGATAGGCCCTCGCCAACGCAGGCGCCACATCCTTGGGCTCCTCGACCGGACCTTCCGCATAGGCGCCCTGTGCGCGCGCGAGGCTCGCGAAATCGACGGAAGGGTTTTTGATCTCCGTGGCGATCTGTTTCTGCGCGGTGGACCTTCCCCTGGATCTCGATGTCCAGGCGACGTGCTCGCCCTCGCCGATGTAGCCCCCGTTGTCCAGAAGAATAGTCAGGACTGGAATGTGGTGATGGACGGCGGTCCAGATGGAGCTGGGGACATAGAGGAGATCGCCGTCGGTTTGAAACGCGACGCAAAAGCCGCCGTCTTTTTTGGCCGCGAGCCCGGCGCCGATCGCCTTGGGCATGCTGGAGCCCAGCGCCGCCGCCCCTTGGCCACCGAGCACGGAGCCCGGCCGCTCCATTTTCCATAGGCGTCTCACCGAGCGGTCCCTCGCCCCGGCCACGATCCATTTTTCCCCTTCGATGAGATTCCAGGTCTCGCGCGCGAGAAGCGCCAGCGAGATGGGCTTTTTGTCCAACTCTTTCTCGATCTCGGCTTGCCACTTTCGTTTGAGCGCGGGCTGCGCTTCTCTGGCTTTTTCCAGACGCTGGGACACGGCGGCTTTTTTTTGCGGCTCTCGTTCCAGGATCTTCCTCAACTCCGCGGTGATTTGGGGGAGGGCCAGACTCGTATCCGCCGCGATCGTCATGTCTACCGGGTACAGACGGCCATAATCGACCATGGTGCTCCGGATCCAGAGGTCGGAGAGACCGATGTCGATGACTTTTGCCCCGGGTCGGACGCGGCGCTGGATTTCCCGGGTATACCGGTCATTGGTCGTCAGGGTCGCTTCCACCTGCTGGACGTCGAGAAGAAGGACGAGGTCGCTTTCGGAAAGAGCGTCGGTGCCCGTCGCGTCCAAAGGATGGGTGTTGGGAAAGTTGAGCGCGCCTCCCTGATCGATGACCGCTATCGCCCCCGCCTCGGCGAGCTCCACCAGGGCCTGGACCGCCTGCGGATTTCTTCCCACGCGGTCGGCGATGATGAGGGGAGCGCGCGCCTGGCTCAGCGCCTCGGCGGTTTTTCTGAGAGATTCCGGATCACCCTGAACGGGAGAGGAAGGTTGGTATTGGCGGATATCCGGAATAGGGACCGGTTCCGAGAGCTTGGCTTCCTGCCATCCGGCGTCGAGCGTCAGATAGACCGGTCCTTTGGGTTCGGTCATGGAGACCCGGTACCCCCTCATAAAAGACTCGGGCACGCTCTCCGGGTCATGGGGCTGGTCATCCCATTTGACGTATTCCCGCACCAGGTTTCCCTGGACCAGAGCGGTGTGGACCCAATCGATCCAGGGGCGTCTACCCTTGAGACTCATCGGCCCGGTCCCGCTCAGGATGATCATAGGGGCTCGATCCACGAAGGCGTTGTAAACCGCCATGGCCGCATGAAGGGTTCCCACCACGTTGTGGACCAGGGCCACCAGCGGTTTTCCGGTCACCCGGGCGTAGCCGTGCGCAATCGATACGGCGATCTCCTCGTGGAGACATTCGATCACTTCCGGAGTTTTGTTACCGCCGAAGTTGATCACCGAATCGAGCAACCCGCGAAAGGTGGCGCCCAGGTTGGTCGGGGCATACTCGATCCCGTATTGCTGCATCATCTCCACGACTACATCAGAACCCCATTCGGCTTTGCCAGTCATCGTTTCCTCCTTAAATTTCCGTGCTCGTGCTCGTTTCTCGTGCCCGGGAAAACAAAATCGGGTCAGAACTCGTTACTTACTATCTTTCTTGGACGAACACGAGCCACGAATCCGCCATAGGGCTTCGGACGGATCAGCCGAAGCAGTGTGGCTGACACGAATAACGATTTTCTCATCCCAGCCGGTCGGGGCGCCAGCTGAATCCCAGATTGAGGACGCGCTGCAGGACCACGGCATAGGATATGCCGGATTTTTTGGCCGACTCGGCGAAGTCTTCCCCTTGGGCGATCTGCGGGTTGGGATTGGCTTCCAGGACATAGATTTTTCCGCTCGGGTCCAGCCTCAGATCGATGCGCGCGTAGCCGCTCAGGTTGAGGGCGCGATAGATCCGTTTCGCGAGCGAGCGGATCTTTTCCGCGACGCCGTCGGGCAGATCTTTCGCCTCGCCCGATTTGATGTTGTATTTCCGTTGATATTTTGGGCTCCACTTGACCCGCTCGGTGGCGATGTGCCGGACCTCATCAGGCATCCCGTCCATGAAGAGCTCCCAGGCCGGGAAGACCTGGAGGCGCATATTTCCCAGCACCCCGACGTAGATTTCGCGCCCCTCGATGTAGCATTCGGCGATGGCGTCGGTGCCGACGCTTTTATGAATGAACGCCACCCGCTCGCGCAATTTTTCCTCATTGTCCACGATGGAGGCCTGAGAGATGCCGAGAGAGGCCTCCTGGGAGACCGATTTGACGATCAGGGGAAAGGCCAGCCGCTTGTGTCTCTTAACCGCCCGTCCCATGGGAAAAACGGCGAATTCGGGCACCGGGATGCGGTGGTAAAAGAGGATTTTTTTCGACAAGGCCTTGTCCCGGGCCAGCATGAGTCCCCAGGGATTGCAGCCGGTGTAGGGAAGTCTCAAAAGCTCCAGATACGAGACCACGTTTTGGTCGTACACGGCGACGCCGCCGAACTCCTCCAGCAGGTTGAAGACAATATCAGGTCGCCATTCCAGGACGGCGTTGCGGATCGCCTCCAGGTCGCTTTTCAAACCGAGAGGGCGGACCTCGTGGCCGATCTCGCGCAGCGCGGTCACCACATCGTATTCGGTTCTCCACTCGGCGGTGACCAGGTCCACGCCGGTCGCATCGGCCGGCGGGATCAGGTCCTCGTGCATCAGAACAAGAACTTTGAGCTTTTTCATAGGGCCACCCGGTGTCTGCCGCTGTGGAGATAGTTCATGGTCTGCACGGTCAGGAGCACGGTGAAGTCGACCTTCGCCCGCTCCTCGGGCACGGCGAGTCTCAAGTTGAGCTCTCTACAACGCCGGATCATGTCTTGGAAGACCTGGTCGATGGTGTATTGGTACTCTCCGGTCCAGTCGGCGACCTTGCGTCGAACCTCTTTTCGGATCCGGCTCAAAAAATTTGCTGCGGTCGCGTTGGCGGCGAACGTCGGCGCGTCGGAAAAAAGCCGGCGCAGATCCCGGTCGTAGAAGTCCGGATATTCGAGCCCGTAGTGCTCCCTCTTTTTCCGGTAGTGCTCCCGGAGCGTCTCTTCAATGCCGGAAAGAGGATCGACCAACCGTCCGGAGTTGACCGGCGGCGAGCGGCCGGCGATCTCCCGCATCAGGCTCTCGATGTAGTCGAGTTTTTTTTGCGCCGGCCATTCCGCGTACCGCTCCCGCCACATCGATTGGGGGGTGAGCCAGACGGCGAAGGTCTCGGCAAAATCCTCGTCGGGATGGCTCTGCGCGTACCACATGTCGAGATGGAGGACGAAGCTCTTGCTATAGGGTTTCGGCGTGTAGTATTCGGGGTAGGGTTTGGACGACTTGCCGAAGAGCTGTTGCCGCTTCCGCCGCCGGCGGAGGAGATAGGCGTTTTCAATCGCATGTCCGGTCTCGTGGCGAAGAATTTTCATGCACCAATCCGGCGTGCCGCCCTCTACTTCCAGCATCTGGTTCAACTCGAGCCGCGCCAGGCGCGGGTGCGCCAGATAAAACGGAATCGCGCTTCCCGAAATACCGTCCGGAGTGAACCACTCATCGGAAAGCCAGAAGTGAGGCTTGAAGGCCAGCCCCCGCTCCTCCAGCTCCGCGTAAAGCTGGCGGATTCGCTCCTCCAGGCTGCTTCCTTCGATCTGGAGCGGAAGGTCGCAGAGCCTCAGGTCGAGCAGTTTTTCGTCCGGCCAATCGGTCCATTCCGATTCCACCGGAGGAGGCGAACCCTTTCGGGAAGATCTGCGAGAAGCTTGAGTTCGAGTCGCTATCGCCACTTTCGATGCTCCTTTTATGCCGGAACCGGGGAGTAGGTGAGAACGGCGCCCGGGCCGAGCGGAAGGCCCAAAAGGAGCCAGAGAATAAAAAAGAGAATCCAACTGACGGCAAAGGCCACAGAGTAAGGCAGCATCATGGCCAGGATCGTTCCCAAACCGATCTTCGGCTCGTACTTCTGCGCGTAGGTGATAACCAGAGGCATATAGGGCATGAGCGGCGTGATGATATTCGTAAAGGAATCGCCGATCCGGTAGGCCGCCTGCGTCAGCTCGGGCGAGTAGCCCATGATCATGAACATTGGAACGAAGACGGGACCCATGACCGCCCACTTGGCGGAGGCGCTGGCGAGAAAGAGATCGATCAAGGAGCAGAGGGGGATGAAGAGCACGATGACCGGAATGCCGGTGAGGCCCGTGGCCTTGAGAAGGGCCGCGCCGGTGATGGCCAGGATCAAGCCCAAATTGGACCAGGCGAAATAGGCCACGAACTGGCTGGCGGCAAAGGCCAGGGCGATGTAGCTGCCCATGGCGCTCATGGTTTCCTCGATCATTCCACCCACGTCCCGGTCGCTTCGTATCGTACCGGCCGCCAGGCCATAGGCGAGACCGGGAAGGAAGAAGCCGATCGCCATGAGCGTCACCATGCCTTGGAAAAAGGGATCGAGGGCGCCCTGGCTGTTTCTAAGCGGGGCATTGGCTGGAAGAGTCAGGAAGAGCGCGAGCAAAATCTCCAGGGCGACCGTGATGCCGGCGGCCGCGAGCCCGCGTTTCTCTTCGGCGCGGAGCGTGTCCAGAATTTTCTCTCCGCCCGCCCGGTAGGACCCTAATCTCGGCTCGATGATCCTCGCGCTTACCCAGACTCCTACGATCACCAGTAGAAAGGTGGAGGCGAGCATGAAATAGTAGTTCGCGGTGACCGGAACCGTGTACTTGGGATCGTAAAGGCGTGCGGCTTCCTGCGTGAGCCCGGCCAGCAGCGGGTCGAGCGCGGTGAGAAAGATATTGGCGCTGAAGCCGCCTGAGACGCCGGCAAAGGCCGCGGCCAGGCCTGCGAGAGGGTGGCGGCCGATTCCGGCGAAGAGGACCGCCCCCAGAGGGATCAGGACCACATAGCCCGCGTCGACCGCGATGCTGGCGTTGACGCCGGCGAAGATCAAGGCGGCGGTCATGAGCCAGGCGGGAACTCCGGCGACGAGCGCCTTCAAACCCGCGGCGAATAGACCGCTCTTTTCGGCGACCCCGACGCCGATCATTGCTACAAGGACCGTCCCCAGAGGGGCGAAGCCGGTAAAGTTGCTGACCGCTTTGGCGATGATGTTTTGGATCCCTTGGCGGTCGAGGAGATTGACCGCAGGGATTTCCTTTCCTGTGACCGGATGGACGGCGTAGATTCCCAGAAGAGAGGCGACGGCCGAGAGGATGAGGGCGCCGAGAGAAAAGAGGAGAAAAAGCGTGAAAGGGTGGGGGAGCTGATTGCCCCAGCGTTCCACCCGATCAAGCACCCTGGGGAAAAAGGCCCGGCGTTTGGAAGCGGTCTCTTTCTTTTCCTCACCGGACATGGAATTTCACGTTTCTAAAATCGTGCGCCCTTTGGACCGAGCGGGTTCCTTCAAGCCACGTGGCGCTCGCACTCCGCTTTGAGTTCTTGGAGTCGAGGGCTGAATTCCACGGGATAGTTCTGCGGGCGCTCGATCGACTTCACCGCCTCGTCGAGGCGGCTGAATTCGCGGAAAAAGTTTTCCCGGATTTCCTCCAGCGAGGGGCAGGGTTCGCGGATTCTGCCGTTCTCCATCACTTTTTTGAGCAGCGGTTCCGTCCCTCGAAGCTCTTCGTCCCGGAGAGTGACGATGTCCTTCTCCATCCGGCTTTGACGGTCCTCTGCGCGAAAGAGCTGTTTTTTCCCCGGCCAAGAAGCCTTGCCCGGGCTCAATTTCAGCACGGGCCGGTTATCATACTCGACCAGTTTATAGGCCATGTCGAGCCAAGGGGCGTCGCTCGATACTCCCATTTTTGTGCCGATTCCATAGCTGTCGTAAGGGGCCTTGGCCTCGCTCAGGGCTAGGAGATCGTATTCGTCCAGGCCGCCGCTTCCGAGGATTTTGACCTCGGAGAGCCCCGCGTCGTCCAGGATGCGGCGGACCTCTCGTCCGAGGGAGAGGAGGTTCCCGCTGTCGATGCGCACGCCGCGCAAGTGGTGGCCACTCTGCTCCATCTCCCGCGCCACCACTACGGCCTTGCGAGCCCCTTCTACAGTGTCGTAGGTGTCGATCAAGAAGGTCGAGTTTTCCGGAAAGCTCGCGGCGTAAGCCCGGAAGGCGTCGATCTCGCGCTCGAAGCTGGAGACAAAAGAATGGGCCATGGTTCCCACGACCGGGATGCCGTAGCGCCGGCCCGCCAGGACATTGCTCGTGCCGCTGAATCCCACGAGGTAACTCGACCGCGCCGCTTTCATCCCGGCATCGGCGCCATGAGTGCGCCGGAGCGAGAAGTCCACGACCGCGCGACCGTCGGCCGCGTGCGCGCAGCGAGCCGCTTTGGACGCGATCATCGTCGCGAGATGGATCTGATTGATGACCAAGGTCTCGACCAATTGGGCTTCGATAACCGGCGCGGTGATTTCGAGCACAGGCTCGTCTTTGAAGAAGAGCCTGCCTTCGGGAATAGCCCAGACTTCTCCGGTGAAGCGCAGTCCTTTGAGGAACTCCAGAAAATCCGCGTCGAAAATCCGCGTCGACCGAAGATATTCGATGGCCTCCGAGTCGAGCGCGAAGTCTTCGAGAAAATCGAGCACGTCTTCCAGCCCGGCGGAGACGAAGTAGCTCCGGTGAGGAGGATAGGCGCGGACGAAGAGACTGAAGGTGGCGGGCGCGAATTTTTTATTCTGGAAGTAGCTTTGGGCCATGGTGAGTTGGTAGAGGTCCGTGAGAAGAGACAGAGAGCCGTTGTGGAGTGTGGAAGCGCCCATAGGTTGAATGAACGGGCCTCAGTTTAGTGTAAAAGTTGCGGCCAGTAAAGGATAATGGGTGGTCACAGAAATCCTCACCCATGCCGGGCACAAGTATTACGCGATCCTCGAATAGTACCAAGACTAAAGGGAACAATGGGTGCGCTATTCTGGCTAATACGCAATGTGTCGAGGGGAAAGAGGAAAAAAAGAGGAGCCCAAGGAGATTTCTGCATGCGGGCGCCACCGGGTGAGCGAAGTGCGCCTTCAGGGACTAGCGCCCAGACGAGGCATGACCTCTTTGTGAAAGAGCTTTAACGACGCGAGCGTCTGTTCGTGGGCCAGGTTTCCGATGTGGAACATCCCAATGAAATGGTCCGCTCCCACCTGCCGCATCTGTTCGTTGAGTCGGCGCGCTACCCCGTCGGGGCTGCCGACCAAAATATATCCGGTCCGGTCGAGCTCGTCCCAGCTTAATTTCGAGAAATCCAGCCGCTTTTCGTTTTCCGGGCGAAAATAATTGAAAGAACGCTCGGTATTGAGCACCGAAAGGAGGCGCTGCGGGTCGGCGGCCTCACGGTTCACCGCTTCGTTAAACCCACGGTTGAGAAGGGTAAAAAAGTAATGCAAGGCCGGCTCTGCGATCTTCCTCGCCTTCTCGTCGGTTTCGTCGACATAGATATGGCGCGTGAGAATAAAATAATCCGGAGTCGGCTCCCAGCCTGCCTCTCGCGCAACCTTCTTGTAGTAGTTAAAGGTATCTTCGATCTGGCTCGTGGTCTGGTAGACTTGGGCGATCGGGATGCGCCGCTTCACACACCATTCGATCGACTCCGCGCTCCGGGCCGCTACCCAGATGGGAGGGTGGGGCTGCTGGAGCGGCCGGGGCCAGAGAGCGCAATCCTCAAGATGGAAGAATTTGCCATGGTGGCTCCAGACCGGCTTCGTCCAGGCGGCCATGATGACCTCGAAGGCCTCCTCGAAGCGCTCGCGCGACTCGGCCGGGTTGACGTTATACCAGGCGTATTCGGCAGGGATGCCCCGGACAAAGCCCGCAATCAATCTTCCCCCGGAAAGGCAGTCGATCATCGCGTATTCCTCGGCCACCCGGACCGGGTGATTGCGCAGGGGAAGGATGTTACCGAGGACACCGATCTTCAACCGCCGGGTTCTCTGGCTCAGGGCGGAGGCGATCAGGTTGGGAGACGGCATCGTGCCATAGGCGCTGTAGTGGTGCTCGTTGAAGACGACGCCCTCGAAGCCAAGCTCCTCGCAAAAGGCCATTTCATCGAGATGTTCCCGGTAATTGCGCGCGCCGACCGCGGAGTCGAAATAGCTGCTGGGAACCGGCGTGCGCGGGGCGGACTCGGGCACCAGGGGATACGCGAGCAGGTCGAAATTGTAAACCTTCATCGTCTGGCAGCTTCAACTTAATCAAACCCCGGTTACGGGTCAAGCAAAACAAACAAGAATCTGGTCGCCGACACCTATCACAAGCACAGCACTTTTTTAACGACTTGGCCGAGGATAGGCTGTTGATTTGCGGCGGGGCTTTTGTTATGAATTTTGTAAGAGATCGTTCCGAAGGCTCTGGGCCGAGGAGGCAGTGCGATGTTCAATGACAAAGTGGAAGTAAAGGACTTCGAGAAGATGGATCCGGAGTACCAGGACCTCCTCAAGCGGGTGCTGGCGATTCAAGCGGATTGTGAAATCGGCGGACCGCACCTCTACTTGGAAGATATCTTGCCTACCGCTTCCACCAAGGTGGAACAGCTGATCGTGGCGCGCACGGCGGCAGAGGAGATCGATCACTGCCGCAAGATCTGCCGCATCGCCGGAGATATCGGAGAAGATGTTTCCTACGTCCTCAGCCGGCCCAATCAGGAACGCTACGTGGAGGTCTTCCGCGGAAAGATCACCCACTGGGAGGACTTCGCGGTCTTCGGTTTTCTCATCGATCGAGTCGGCCGGTATCAACTCGAAGAATTCCAGGGCTGCACTTATGCGCCGCTCGACCGTATTCTTCCCGATGTCGTCAAAGAAGAAGTGGGCCATGTCGACTTCGGCGCCAATAAAGTCGCCGAGATGGCCGCCAAGGGAGGGGAGGCGAAGGAGAAGGTCCAGAAGGCCATCAATTACTGGTATGTGAAAGCCCTGGACATGTTCGGCCGGTCGGACTCGAAGAGATCCGAGCGCTACCGCTATTGGGGTCTCAAGCGCCGCACCAACGCCCAGGCCCGGGAGGAATACATCCGGGAAGTCAACCCGTTGATCACGGGGCTCGGTCTTCAGGTCCCCGATCCCAACGAAGGTCGTCGCTACTTTTAGATTAGGAGAGCCGTTGTCATGCCACAAGCCCCCCATATCGAGGAGCTGGACGAGCACTTGAAGGACGTTGTTCAGGCGCTCCATCGCGCCATCAATTGGGCGATGCCGCATCTTAAGGATGATCCGAAAATTGTGGATAAGGCCGTCCACGACTGTAAGGAGATCCTGGATGTGGTGATGGAGGGGAAAGTTTCTGACTGGCTGAAGTAGAACAGACCGTTGAAAAAGGGTTTAAACATTTTATTATAGAAAACCCGCCTAAAAGTTTTTTTTCACCCGCATTTTCCACCCTGGGTAGTTATTAAGGAGCACGCCATTGAACGTCGTCGTCTGCGCTAAGGTCATCCCGGCAAGTTCCGTCACGATCGAGATCGACCCTGGCACCAAGCGCATGGTGCGCCGGGGAGTTTCTCATGAACTGGACCCCGCCGCGGCCGCCGCCCTCGAGGAAGGACTGCGGCTGACCGAGAAACACGGCGGCAGCGTGACGGTCGTCACCATGGGGATCACCGACGCGACGATCGGCATCCGAAATGCCCTGGCCATGGGCGCTTCCTCGGCCGTCCATCTATTGGACGACGCCTTCGGCGGATCCGACACGTTGGGCACGGCCAAGGTTCTGGCGGCGGCGATCCGTAAGGAGCCGTTCGACCTCGTCATCTGCGCCACCGAGAGCAGCGACAGCTACTCGGGGATCGTGCCGGGGCAGTTGGCCCGGCTGTTGGGAATTCCCGCTCTGACCTTCGCCAAAGAGATCGCCGCGGAAGGCGGTAAAATCACCGTCAAGCGCCAGAGCGAGAGCGGTTATGATGTGGTCGAAGCGGCGCTCCCCGCGCTCGTGAGCGTTACGAGCGGCATCAACGAGCCCAGATATCCTCAGCTCAAAGGAATCATGGCGGCGAAAAAGAAGGAGATCAAGAAGTACACCGCCGCCGATCTGGGCTTGGCCCCGGACCAGATCGGAGCGGCGGGTGCCAAGGAGAGGGTTCTGACCGTCGGCCGACCGCCTCCGCGGAAAGCGGGGAAGATCATCACGGACGAGGGCGACGCGGGCAAACAGATCGCGGACCTATTGGCGGAGCTGAAGCTGATTTGAGTAGTTTTAAGTTTTGAATTTTAAGTTTTTAGTTGGAAGAACTCAAAACTAAGCACTAAAAACTAAAAACTGAGACATGTCCGATTTAATCTGGGTTTACGCGGAAGTGGTCGAGGATCGAGTGACCCCGACCACGCTGGAGATGCTCTCGAAGGCCGCGGAGGTAGGGACGGCCGAGGCGGTTTTACTCGGTCCCGCTCCGGAAGAGGCGATCCAGACGCTCGGAAATCATGGCGCCGGCAAGGTCTATCGCTCGGCCGATCCTGTTTTCCGCGATTATCTGACGCTGCCCGCGCTTGAGACGTTGGCGGGTTTGATCCGGAGCCATCAACCCGCCGTGATGCTTTTCGCCTCGAGCTACGCGGGCCGGGACCTGGCCGCCGGACTGAGCGCCCTGCTCGACTCGGGGACGATCGCCGACGTCGGCGATTTTGTCTTGAAGGATGGTTCGGTCGAAGCCTCGGTGCCGGCGTTGGGAGGCAGTTATCTCAATACCGCCACGCTCGTCGGCCCAGGCACAAAAATTCTCCTCGTGCGGCCCAAGTCCTTTGAGCCCAAGCCCCGGGGCCAAACGGCCCAAGTCGAGGAGATCGCCCCGCCGGCCGATCCCAGTGTCCGGAAGATTCGCGTCACCGAGCGCGTGAGCGTGCCGCAGGAAGGTCCTCAACTGGAAGGCGCGAAGGCGATCGTCTCCGGGGGCCGCGGGCTCAAATCGGCGGAGCACTTCGCCATGCTGCGCGAGCTGGCGGAATTATTGGGCGGGTCGGTTGGAGCGACCCGGGCGGTGGTGGATGCCGGATGGGTTCCCTACTCTATGCAGGTCGGCCAGACCGGCAAGACGGTCAAGCCCAATCTCTATATCGCCTGCGGTATTTCCGGCGCGGTCCAGCATCTCGCCGGCATGAAGAGTTCCAACACCATCATCGCGATCAACAAGGATCCCGAGGCACCCATATTCCAGGTGTCGGATCTCGGCGTGGTGGGCGACGTCTTCCAGGTCGTTCCGCAGCTCATCGAGCAGATCAAAAAGCGGAAAGGGGCCTGATGTGATGGAGGACCGTCCGCGACTCCGGCCCGTCGAAGTCTTTCCCGTCCGCCAGGAAGGGAAGACCGTGATCTGCCTGAGAGACCCCCAAAACGCCCGAAACCGGGTCGGCCGTAACCTTTACCAGCGTAGTGTTCGAAAAGAAAGGAGCATAAGCTGATGGCCCTTCAACTGAACGACTTCGATCAACAGGTGGTCATGATTTCCGGTGGCGCGATGGGGATCGGCCGGGCGACGGCGCGGCTATTCGCCCAGCGCGGGGCGCGGCTCGCCATCCTGGACATCAAGGAAGAGGAAGGCAGGAAGTGCGTGGATGAGCTGAAATCCGCGGGCACTCAGGCGCAGTTTTATCCCTGCGATCTGACCCGGCGCGCCGATATAGAAAAAGCCGTGGAAGGGATTCTACGGGACTTCGGCCGGCTGGACGCGCTCGCCAATATCGCCGGCGGATCGAAGCTGGCGCCGATCTGGGAGCTCACTGAGGCGGATTGGGACGCTCAATTGAATTTGAATCTCAAGTCGGCTTTTCTCTGCTGCCGCACGGTCATTCCCCACATGATGGCGCGGAAAAGCGGCAGCATCGTCAATCTCTCGTCGGGGCAGGGCGCGGCCCCGGCTCCTGGGCGGTCGCCTTACTCGGCGGCCAAGGCCGGCATCATCGGCTTTACCCGGACGATCGCGATGGAGCTCGCCCCCTATGGCGTTCGAGTGAACGCGGTGGCCCCCGGCGCAACGCGGACGGAGCGGGCGATCGCCTTCTTCAAAACGCCGGAGGACATGCAGAAGCAGGCGGCGACGATCCCGTTGAGGAAGTTCGCCGAACCCGAAGACATCGGCAACGCGGTGGTTTTTTTGTCTAGCCCGATGGCGCGCCACATGACCGGCCAGACCCTCTTCGTGAACGGCGGCAATTTCATGCCGTGATCCGGCCGGTGAAAAAGGCTCATCTACTTCGTTGCGCTCGACCGCCTCGCTCGAAGCCTATCCTCACGAGGCGGGCGGTGTACGGACGATGACGAAGCGGGCGCGGCGGTTTTTCTGCCGGCATTCCTCGGTCTCTTCGTAGCAGACCGGCAACTCCTCGCCATAACTAATAGTCGACAATCGCTCCTCGGCGACTCCAAGGCGGATTAAGTAATCTTTAGCTGCCTCTGCCCGCTTCGCCCCAAGGGCAAGGTTATATTCATTGCTTCCCCTCTCATCACAATGACCCTCGATCTCCACCCGAGCCGTAGGATTTTCCTTGAGCCAATCGGTATGGCCATCCAGCGTCTTCCGGGCATCCGCGCGAAGATCATAGCGATCGAAGTCGAAATAGATCTCTCCCAGGGGATGGGAAGAAGAAGTCAACGGGATTTCCCCGCGGCGCAGGGCCTCCAAACTCGAAAGGGTATCCGGCTGGCGGGCCGTGAGGACCATATCATCGACCTTTATTGGCGCAGAGAGAGGCCGTCCGCTTACGTCTTGCTTCAAACGGCTTTCATGGACCATCTGAGGCGTGATAACCCACGGCCCGGAGCAGCCTTCTCCGACAATCTCGGCGGCCAGGTCATATCTCGCGCCGCCGCTTGCCGCCATCACGATAGAGCCCAGCAGGCCGGACAGCCCGCAAACAACGCCCCGGGCGGGGACATTGAGTATCGTGAGGAAACTCGCCAATGGATCTGAGGCTTCCACTTCCGTCGCCTGAACCGTGCCGTCAACCTGCTCGGCACTCGCGTGCGCCGCCAGAAAACCCAAGGGTCCAACCATAAGGACGATCGCGACAGCTAGGACTTTGTCCAAGGATGACTCTCCTTCGAACGGGCTATTCCAGCAATGATACCCAATGGGAGGGGGTAAAGTAAATCAGGCGAGAAAGGGGTTCCAGACCGGGACTGGTGATTGTCGCCCAGGAATGCGAAACTGAAGGTAGGAGATGGCTATGCGCTTCATTCTCAGGCTCGTGTTGAACGCTATCGTGCTGCTCTTGGTCGCCCACCTGATACAAGGAATTCGCGTGACGGGCTTCGGTGTGGCACTGATCGCCGCGCTTGTCCTGGGACTGCTCAACGCGCTGGTCAAGCCGCTCCTTTTCATCCTCACGCTGCCCCTGAATGTTTTAACGCTTGGGCTGTTCACATTCGTCATTAACGCTTTTATCCTCTGGCTCGCTGCGGCTCTGGTTCCGGGCTTCGCCATCGACCATTTTTTTCCGACAGCCATCCTGGCCGCCATAGTTATGGCGCTGGTCAATCTCGTGATCAGTCTCATGACCTAGCGAGAACCGTGCTCGTTAACGAACACGAGCCAGACATTCGGCTGAGCTCAGTCGAAGCCCGAGCACGAACAACGATTACGCGCGGATTCCGTTCAGGCTTTCCGGGATCTCCCACTGGGTCAGGGGTTTGCCGTCGGCCAGCGCCATGAGCTCGCGCTCCCAGAGCTTGCGGCGCAAAACGACCCCGGCATCGAGATGGGCGAGTCTTTCCTGGGTGCGATTTGAAATCCGGCCTTGGCCCACCTGGCAGATGTAGTCTTCGATGCGAAAGATCTCATAAGTGCTCATGCTTCGGTCGAGATCCTCTATGGAAAGCGCGCCTTTGAGAATCTTCTCGCCCCAGTCGTTTGCAAGTCCTTTCACGCGCTCCAGCTCCGCCCGACGGCTTTTCTCGAAGGCCTCCACCGCAGGGCCCGTCGTATGGACGAGATTCACTTCGAAGCGGAGGCTCGTTTCGTCGTCCACAGGAACGGCCCAGGTGATGCGGTCTTCCCAGACCTGGCTCTCCAATGCTCCCTTTGCGCTCGCGACCCCGGTGGCTACCCGGATTTGGTTCGCGTTGGGCATGAAGCTGTGGAGGTCATCGTCCGGCTTTATGTTGGCGTGGTGGTTCGTGGTCCTGACGCCGTACGGCGTTATTTCAGCCGATATAATCCGCTTGCTGTACTCGTGCGTCTTACCGACGCGGCGAATAGACTCCATGTGGGTGAAGACCACGTGGAAGCCGTCGGCGTCGTTGTCGAGCCGGTTGAAATAATTGCACGGCCAGGTTTCGGGCGGGATGGCGAACAGAAGGCCCGGCTGCTCGAACTGCGGATAGCGCTGGAGGGGCGGGGCTGCTCCTTCACCCAGATAGGCGAAGATGAGACCGAGATACTCTTTTACAGGGTAGGTCCGGATATTCACCTTGGGGGCGAAGGCGGTCTCTTCACCGGGCTGCTCCACGCATTGGCCCGAGCCTTCATATTTCCAGCCGTGATATCGGCAGCGGATGGAGTCTCCCTCGACCCATCCCGTGGAGAGATGGGTCCCGCGATGGGCACAGCGGGGACCGACCAGATGGAGGGCTCCCCCCTCTCCGCGATAGAGCGTGAAGTCCTCGCTCATGATCCGGATCGGCACCGCTCGCCCAGGTTTCAAGTCCTCGGCGCGATAGACCGGCTGCCAAAAGGCGCGCATGTAGCGCCCCGCCAGCGTGCCCGGCCCGGTATGTTCAAAGTCTCTGTAGATCTCCATAGACATGGCCCTCACCCCCAATGGCTTCGTTCGTATCATTTGATTATCGCAAGCGGGTAAAAAAGTCTATCTCCCCACAACCCTCCATCAGCCTCCCAGATAGGCCTCTCGCACGCGCTCGTTGTGGACCAGATCGGCCGTTTTTCCCTCGAGAAGGATGGTCCCCGTCTCCAGGACGTAGCCGCGCTGTGAGATCGCGAGCGCGCTGGCGGCGTTCTGCTCGACCAAGAGGATCGTCATGCCCTGCCGATTGATCTCGCGGATCGTTTCGAAGATCTGTTCGACCAAACGCGGCGCCAGCCCCATGGAAGGCTCGTCCAGGAGGAGAAGCTTAGGCTTGGCCATGAGGGCGCGCGCGATCGCGAGCATTTGCTGTTCTCCGCCGGAGAGGGTCCCCGCCAGTTGCGGCCGGCGCTCCTTGAGCCGCGGGAAAAGAGCGAAGACAAAATCCAGGCCGTCCTCGCTCCGCCGCGCGCTCTGCGTGTAGGCCCCGATGGCGAGATTCTCCAGGACCGTCAGCCGGGGGAAAACCTTTCTCCCTTCCGGCACGTGGGCCACTCCGAGCCGCACGATTTCATGGGGCTCGACTCCTTCCAACGACCGGCCCGCCAGATGGATGGTCCCGCGGCTGGGCCGGAGCAAACCGGAAATCGTCCGTAGAGTCGTCGTCTTTCCCGCGCCGTTGGCGCCGAGGAGAGTCACCATTTCACCGTCGGCTATCGAGAAGGAGATACCCTTCAGGGCCTGGATTGCGTCGTAGTAGACGTGGAGCCCCGCTACCTCAAGCATGGGTGGTCCACTCCCCGCGGCCAAGGTAGGCCTCGATGACCTTGGGGTTGCCGCGCACCTCGGCCGGGCTTCCCTCGGCGATCTTTTCCCCATAATCGAGGACGGTGACGCGGTCCGAAATCTCCATGACGACGCGCATGTTGTGCTCGATGAGGAGAATGCTTTGAACGAATGGACCGAGAAGTTTTTTGAGGAGGCGCATGAGCGACGCGGCCTCCGAGGGATTCATGCCCGCGGTGGGCTCGTCGAGGAGAAGGAGCTTGGGCCGGGAAGCCAGGGCGCGGGCGATCTCGAGGCGTCGCTGCTCGCCGTAGGAGAGATGGCGCGCCCATTCCCGCTCCCGCCCCTCGAGGCCGACCAGAGTCAAAAGGTCCAGGGCCCTTTGCCGCGCCGCGGTTTCTTTGAGGCGCATGCGATGGTTTCTGAACAAAACCTCCCATACGCCGATGGAAATGCGGGAGTGCATTCCCACCAGGACGTTCTCCATGACGGTCATGCCGCCGAAGAGGCGGATGTTCTGAAAGGTGCGGCTCATGCCGGCGCCGGTAATCTCGTCCGGGCGCAGCCCCGCGAGGGAGCGGCCGAGAAAGCGGATCTCGCCTTTGTCCGGGGCATAGATGCCGGTCAGGAGATGGAAGAGAGTGGTTTTTCCCGCTCCGTTGGGGCCGATCAGAGAGGCGATCGCGCCTTCACCTATCGTGAGACTCACGTTGCTCAAGGCGAGGAGGCCGCCGAACTTTTTGGTGAGGCTATGAATTTCCAGCAGCGCCATCGGATTCCATCCTCTGCCGCCGCGGCGGCAGCAGGCCCTGAGGCCGGAAGATCATCATCACGATCAGAATGAGACCGAAGACCATGCGCTCGTATTTCGCCGGCTCGAGCTGGGCCGGGAGCTGGCTCAAATCGTAGCTGCCGAGAAAAGGGAGAAAAAGAATCGTCCCCGACTGCCTGAGGGCGTTGAGCCAGAGGGAGAGCCCTTTGAGGAGCTGGAGGTTCAGGACCGTCAGCGCAGTGGCGCCGAGGATCGCCCCCGGGATCGAGCCCATTCCCCCCAGGATGACCATGGCGAGGACGCCGATCGATTCCATGAAGGTGAAGCTTTCGGGATTGATGAAGAGCTGCTTGGCGGCGAAGAAGACGCCCATCGCCGAGGCGAAGGAGGCTCCTGCGGCGAAGGCGAAGAGCTTCATGCGGACGACCGGTATCCCCATCGCGGAGGCGGCGATCTCATCTTCGCGGATCGCTTTCCATGCCCGGCCGATGGGAGATTCTTCCAGCCGGGCGCTCACGAAGACGACCACCGCCAGAAAAAGAAGCACGAGAAAGTAAAAGTAGAAGGGATAGAGCATCGCCGGGTCCGGTGTGAAGCCGAATAGCTCCAGGAGGGGAGAGAAAAAAAGCGGCGGTCTCTGGATCGGCGTGATTCCTCTGGGGCCGTTCGTCAGGTTGATGGGCTTGTCTAAATTATTAGCGAGGGCGCGAATGACTTCGGCAAAGGCCAGGGTCACGATCGCCAGATAGTCCCCCCTCACCCGGAGAACCGGGAGTCCGAGGAGGGCTCCGGTCAGGGCGCCGATGATCACGGCCAGAAAGATGAAGACGAAGAACCAGGGCGAGGCGAGAGGGAAGAGATTCCCCGCGATGAATTGGTTCGCTTGGGTGGAACCGAAGATCGCCCAGAGATAAGCGCCGATGGCGTAAAATGCCACGAAGCCGAGATTGAGCAGGCCGGCGAATCCAACCACGATATTCAGACCGAGCGCCAGGACGACGAATATTCCCACCTGGATGGCGACTTCGAGAAAGTAGCCGTTGAGGCCTCCGACGAGCGGCATCAGGATCACGAGCACCGCCCCGGTGAGAAGCTTCTTGGCCGGTTTTCCGATGGGGGCATAGTAAATCAGTAGGAGAGATGCCTCGAAAAGGAGGAAGGCCAAAATGGATTGGGGAAAGTAAAAGACCAGGAGGCTCGTGATGAGGATATAGGCCGCGATCGCCGCGCTCAGGGCCGGGGCGGTCATGCGGCCTCTTCGCGCACCCTTTCGCCCATGAGCCCTTTGGGTCGAAAGATCAGAATCAGAATGAGGACCGCGAAGGCGAAGACGTCTTTATATTCGGCGCCGAAAGCTCCGTTCGTGAGCATGGAAAGATAGGAGCCGGCAAGCGCCTCCAGGAGTCCCAACACCAGTCCTCCCAGAACGGCGCCGCCGATATTGCCGATGCCGCCCAGGACCGCCGCGGTAAAGGCCTTCAGCCCCGGGGTGAAGCCCGTGTAGGGATTGATGAGGCTATAGTGAATGCCGAACAGAACGCCGGCCGCCCCGCCCATCGCGCCGCCCACAAAAAAGGTAAGCGCGACTATCCGATTGACCGGGATGCCCATGAGGGAGGCGGTATCGGGGTCTTGCGCCACAGCGCGGATGGCGGTTCCCACGCGAGTCCGATGGACGAAAAAGTTGAGGCCAAAAAGCATCACGAGCGCCGTGGCCACGACCAGAATAGATTTGACCGGCACGGTCACCGCCGCGCCCAGACTCACGGGTGTTTCGAGGGCGTCGATGGCAGGGTAGGTCAGGTAAAAAGAATTGCGCCAAAGGCTCTCCACCAGGCGGACGAGGTCCTGGAGGAAAAACGAAGCGCCGATGGCCGAGATGAGCGCGACTAGGCGGGGCGCCTGCCTCAGAGGGCGGTAGGCGATGCGCTCCAAGCCGAGGGCGACGAGGCCGCTCACGAGCATGCCGGCCATGAGCACGATGAAGAGAATGAAAGCCGGGTTGAGCGTAGCGAGGTGACCGGAAGACTCCAGCATGAGCAGGATCTCCACCCCGATAAACGCGCCGATCATGAAAACCTCGCTATGGGCGAAGTTGATGAACTCCAAGACTCCATAGACCATGGTGTAGCCCAGGGCGATGAGGGCATACATGAAGCCCAGGACCAACCCGTCCACCAGGACTTGGGGAAGTATGCTAAGAGCAATTTCCAAGGTAGGGAGCTCGAGGGAATTTGATCAGGGTTTCCTGGCCTTCGGCGATTCCTGTTCCACCACTTTCACCACTTTTCCTGGATACTGTTTCTGGTCAAACCGGAGAACAAAGTATTTTGCCTTCTGAGGATCCCCTTTGGCATCGAAAGAGATGGAGCCGGTCACCCCTTTGAAGTTTTTGATCTTTCGAATGGCGGCGGAGACTTGCGCCCGCGTCGGCCGGTTGCCTTTGAATTCCTGGATCGCCTGTTCGATCGCCTTGAGACCCACGGCCGCGGCATCATAGCCGTACATCCCGAAGGATTCCGCGTCCTTGCCGAAGCGACTCTTGAAGGCCTTGGCAAACTGAGCGGAGGCGGGGTAGGCGTCGATCGGTCCCGCTACCGTGGTGTAGTAGGCGCCGATCACGTGGGCGCCGGCGATCTTCACCATCTCCGAGGAATCGAGGCCGTCCGGCCCCAGAAAAATCGACTTCACGCCTTTCTCGCGCATTTGCTTCAGCAGCAGCCCGCCCTGGTAATAGATCCCCCCAAAATAGACGAGGTCCGGGTTCTTCGCCTTGAGGGGAATGATGAGCGGCGCGAAGTTCGCCCGTTCTTCTGTTCCTTCGTAGCCGGAGATCCGAAGACCGAGCGCTTCCGCCTCATGGCGAAACGTGTCGGCGATTCCCTGACCGTAGAGTGTCTTATCGTGAATGATATAGACGGACTTGAGTTTGAGATCCCGCGCGGCGAGTCTCGCGCCCACGGGTCCTTGCACGTCGTCTCTGCCGCAGACCCGGTTTACGTTGGGGTATCCCCGGTCCGTGATCAAGGGATTGGTATTCGCGGGCGAGATCATGGCGAGGTTATAGTCCTTGTAAATTTCCGACGCCGGGAGCCCGACCCCCGAATTGAAATGGCCCACGACCAGGAGAATGTCCTGGTCGGAGACGATGTTCCGGGCATTGGCGACTCCTACCTCGGGCTTCGCCTGGTCGTCGTAAGGGACCAAAATCAAGTCGAAGCCGAGCGGCCGAAACCTCTGCGCGGCCTCTTCCACGGCGAGCTGCGCACCCAACTTGATATGCTCGCCGAGGGCGGCCTGCTCGCCCGAGAGGGGACTCTGCGTGGCGACCTTGATGGTTTTTCTCTGCGCCCAGGCTGCCGTCGGGCCGTTGAAAAGCAGCAAGGCAAACAGGACTGAGAGGAGCGCGCTCGTTCGGGAAATCATGATGTTCCTCCTTGGATACGGGCGCTATGCTAACAAATCCATTTTATTCGCGCCACTGTATGTGGGTTGACAGTTAGAACCATCATTGGATAATCTCCAGCCATCATGATTCCATTCTCGCAGCTTCCCGTATTTACCCATCATGGCGAAACCGGAACCAGAAGCTAACAAGTCGCCCGCCCCCGAAGGGGAGTCAGAAGGCAGATTCCGCGCTCTGGTGGCGGGCTCCTTGACCTGCATGGCGTTGATCCTCGGCCTCGTCTCCGCGCGCAGGGATCTCAGGGCCGCGGATCTGTGAGCGGGCCGTTTTGAAATCTTCCGGCGTCTTCCATAATTCATCGTGGGTCCTCTAAAGCACCGCAACTTTCGTCTTCTCTGGACCGGCTGGATACTCGGCGCCACGGGCTCGTGGGTCCATCAAGTGGCCAGTATGTGGCTAATACTCGAGCTTACGAATTCGCCGCTCATGCTCGGCGTGAGCGGAATCTTCATGTCCGTTCCTTTTCTCATTACCTCGCTTTACGGCGGGGCTTTGGCCGACCGCATGGACCGGGTTAAATTGCTGCAGGTGGCTCAAGCCGCTGCGACCGTTCTGGCCGTGGTCCCCGGCGTCCTCGCCGCGCTCGGCGTGATCCAGGTATGGCACATCTACGCCCTGAGCTTCTTAAGCTGGACCGTTTCCGCCTTTGACGGGCCGGCGCGTCAGGCGATAGTTCCCTCTCTGGTCCCGCGCAGCGACCTGATGAGCGCGATCGCCCTTACCTCGGTGGTCCGCCGTAGCACGGCCCTCGTCGGACCCATGATCGGAGGGTTCGCGATCACGCTCGTGGGGATCTCCGGCGCATTTTTCGTAAGCGCAGGCTTCGATGCGGCCGTGCTCTTGACTCTGCTCATCATGAGATCTCTTCCAGCCCAGCCGGAGGAGCGCCGGGTGCCCATGGGACGGGCGATTCTGGACGGTTTCAAATTGATTCGGGGCAATCCCGTTATCTATGGTATCCTCAGCATGGAAGCGGTCAACACTCTCCTTGTCACCTACCAGCAGCTGATGCCGGTCTTTGCCCGGGACATCCTCCAGGTCGGGCCGACGGGATTTGGCTTTCTCTACGCCTCGCCCGGAGTCGGCGCACTGGTCGGCTCCGCGCTTCTTCTCCTCATGGGCGACGTCAAAAGGAAGGGACTTCTCTTCGTGACCACGGTCCTTATCCAACCGGTGACCATCATGCTGTTTGCGCTCTCTCCGTGGATGGTCACCTCCATGCTCATGCTTGCGCTGTCGGGAGTTCTCGACGTAATCGGCGGAACCGTGCGAAACGCCATGCTCCAGCTCTCCACCCGCGACCAGATGAGGGGGCGCGTCATGGGAATGAACATGATGGTGCACCGCGGCTTGGGACCCTTGAGCGGGCTTCAGGCCGGGGCGGTCGCGACCTTTGCAGGCGCCCCGTTCGCGGTCGCCGCGGGCTCGGCTCTATTCATCGTCTACGCCGTTTTTCTGATCTTTCGCGTCCCGGAGCTCCGCCTCTACGAAGAAAAAGAGGCGGGGAACTTCTAGCGCCCGCCGACGGGCCGTAGCCTCGCGCAAGCCTTTTGGTTGGCGCGAGGCGGAAAACCCTCTTTGGACCGGGCTCTTAAGGGAAAATCTTGTTGACGACTTCGGTCAGCTCGGGTCTCCGTCTGATGGCCACTTCCTTGTAGTTGTCCGCGTCGTATTTTACCCCGGGAAGCATGCGCGCAAAGTCTTCCACCTTCTCCACCGGCACGTCGAGCCGGCGCGAGAGCGTACCCGTGGTCTCGACCCAAGCGGTCTGGCCTTCCTTCGAGAGGAGCCAATTTAAATAGACCTTGGCCGCGTTGGGATGCGCCGCCCGGTTCATCAAGATGACGCTGCCCGTGCTCGCAGTCATATAAGTGCCCTCCTTGAGCGGCTGCATCATGCCGATGGGGAGCCCTCTCCGGATGAGTGGGACGGTGACCGTTTCGCTGGGGGAGATCATGAGGGGGATCTTCCCGTGCGCCACCCACTCCGCCCTTTGCCGGTGATCCCGTATGAAGCGCAAGTCTTGTTTTGACAGGTCCCGGATGAAAGGCTCGCCCAGCTCGGAATTCATATAGAAGAAGAGAAAAGTCGCCTGGCCTGAGCCTGCGGTTTTGGGGTCGTCCGAAGCGATTTTTTCCTTCCACTTAGGATTGAGAAGATCCCGATAGGAGCGCAGTTCTTTGGGATTTACCAGATCCTTGTTGTAAGCGAGGATTACTTTCGGCGTGCCCATGAAGACCAGGTTGTGGACCTGGGCGATGTCGGAGAAATCGAGCCTCCCGTCCCGCCAATTCTTTGTGTCGGTCACTTCCGGCAGCATCAGGGCCGGTCTGATCGGGTCCGCCGCCCCGGCGGGGACCAGGCTCTCCAGTATGGTCGTTGTCCCTCCCATCACGATGTCCCAGAGGTACCGCCCCGCCCGCCTCTCGGTAAGAATCCTGGGGCCGAAATCCGACGCCCTACCGGAAAGGTATTCCACGGAGATGCCGTATTTTTTTTGGAAGGGTTCGGTGACGGCCCGGCGTATTTCCGTGCCGGCCGGCCCCATGAGCGTGAGCTGCCCTTCCTTTTTGGCCTCCGCCACCGTCCGCTCCCATTCTTTCTGCCAGCCGCTCTGGGCCGAAACGAGTTGCGGAAAGAGAAACGCGCAACTCAAGCTCATCATCCAAACGGCCGACCAAAAGTACATTAATTGCTTCCGTGGGCTATCCATCCTAACCTCCGACCCAAATTTTCCGTGACTATAACCATTTATCGGTTTCGTTGCCAATCGCGGCCATAACGGGATTATGCCGACCAATGGGGCAGCCTTTTGCAGGGTCTAAAATCCTTGACGGGTTCTTGGGACGGCAGGAGAATCGCCATCGCTTTTGAAACTCGGTGACCGTGCTATACAGAACGGCATAATTATAGACCCTCTTAACCGCGAATTAGCGTTCCGGTTTTCATAATCGCGCTTTGACAACGAGGGAGAACCCTGTTATACCTAATCTGGCATTCCGATGCATGGATGACAAAACTATCGTATGGATCGGCTCGGCACGTGACGATGTGCGTCGGTTTCCGCGAGAAGCGAGGCGCAAGGCGGGCTTAGAATTGCGAGCGGTGCAGCGGGGACAAGAGCCAACCGATTTCAAGCCTATTCCCTCCGTCGGTGCCGGCGTCTACGAAATTCGCATTCATGTGCACGATGCCTATCGTGTTTTCTATGTCGCTAAGTTTGAGGAGGCCATTTATGTACTCCACGCGTTCCAAAAGAAAACGCAAAAGACGGCCAAGCACGACATCGAGATTGGCCGGCAGCGTTATAGAACGGCCCAACACTGCCGCCAGGCGCGGCCATGAAGCCAGGGGAATACAGGTCACCCCCGGCAGTGATAACGTATTCGAGGATGTGGGATTTGAGGCAGCGGAAGCGGCGAATCTGAAGATAAGGGCCGACTTGCTGCTCGACTTACGGCAGTACATTCAGGCGCGCGGGTGGACGCAGGCCGAGGCGGCTGCTTTCTTTGGCGAGACACAGCCACGGATCAGTAATTTACTGAAAGGAGAGATCAGCCGTTTCAGCATCGATAAGTTAATCAATATGCTCGCGCGTGCAGGCATACGAGTGCGCCTAGAAATGAATCCGCGGGCAGCTTAAGAAAATGGTCTAACAAAAGAATTGAGCGAACGTGGAAAACACGTCGCTCATCTTCAACTTTAGACGGATCGTTCATGGGACAGTATTTCCAGCGTGACAAATTCTGAGACGAGAATCTAGTTATCGGTCCATCTCTGGACGCCATAGAGAATGCATACAACGTCCTTGTAGCATTTCCTGAACGTGATTCAGCGAGGTTTTTTAGACTCGACGACCACAAAGCCGCAGCTGATCGGGGCGACCTCGAGACTGTCTGTTGGCACCTCTTTGAAGCAGTTTATCCCCGGATGGCTCAGGAAGAAACCCGCAAGGCAGAGGCCCTGGAGTGGGCTGAGGTTATGGTCGGAGACGTCGCCCATGAAAATAGGTAAAGTGTGGCGGCTACTAACTCTAGGTTAACCCACATTGCAGGCTCGGTCGGCCTGCGCTATATTTCAGCCATTTTCGCGGGGGGAGGGCCGAAATCATGCCGAATCCGGGGCTCCGTCACATCTCTTTAAAAACGCGGGACCTTGAAAAGACCGAACGCTTTTATACCGAGGTGCTCGGGCTTGAAGTCGCCTTCCGAGCCCCTCCGAAGAGGGTCTTTTTCCGCTCACCAAAAAGCGATGACCTTTTAGACTTTGTCAAAAGCGACACAGGATCGCGTCCGACCCAAGGCCTCGATCATTTCGGTTTTCAAGTCTCGAGGAAAGCGCTCCGGGAGATCAAAAAGAGGCTCAAGGAGAACCGGGTGAAAATCGAAGGGCGCCGGGGGCAGGAGAGCGTCTATTTCCGTGATCCGAACGGTTATTGGGTCGAATTTTACTGCGACTAGCAAGATCCAACTTCCGTGCTCGTGCTCGTTTCTCGTGCTCGCAAAAATCAAAATGCGAGAGACGAGTATCAGTTATCAATTTCCCTTACACGAACACGGGCCACGAATACGAGTAACTATCCTACAGAGGCCATGAGTTCTCGGTGGCTGATCCCCCAAAAGGAACTTATCATTATCATTTACAAGCGTACCAACGGATTATGGGCTGTCAGGGCGGCTGGCATGCTTCCGATATTCATGATAAAAGGAAGCCATGCTTCCGCGTTGCCTGAATCTCCCGGAACGTCCGAAACACTCCTTTTTCCTCTGGGGTTCCCGGCAGACCGGGAAGACAACGCTCCTCCGCTCTACTTACCCCGGGGCGCACTGGATCGACCTTCTCGACACGGACAAGCTCATCCGACTAACCCAACGGCCCGCGCGCCTGCGGGAGGAGGTCGACGCGCTGCCGCGCGATCGGCTCGTCGTGATCGACGAGGTCCAGAAAGTGCCAGCGCTGCTCGACGAGATCCACTGGCTCATCGAGAACCGCCGGCGGATTTTCGTGCTTTGCGGCTCGAGCGCCCGGCGCGTTCGCCGCTCGCACGCCAACCTTCTCGGCGGCCGCGCGCTGCGATACGAGCTGTTCGGGATGGTCTCGGCGGAGCTTCAATCGCAGTTCAACCTGGTCCGCATGCTGAATCACGGCTACTTGCCGCGACACTACCTTGAGGACTCTCCCGAACCTCTTATTCGCGCTTACGTTCAGGACTATCTCAAAGAAGAGATACTCGCCGAAGGGATCTCCCGCAATCTCCCGGTGTTTTCGAGTTTTCTAAACTCCGCGGTGCTTTCCGATACCGCGGTCCTGAGCTACGCTACGGTGGCTCGCGACTGCGGGGTATCCGCGCATACGGTTCGCGGCTATTTTGAAATTCTCGTGGACACGTTATTGGGTCGGTACCTGCCCGCCTATGCCAAAAGGCCGAAGCGCCGCACGATCCAGGCGCCGAAGTTCTATTTTGCCGACGTGGCTATGGTCAACCTGTTGGCCCGGCGCGGCAAACTTGAACCCGGCTCCGAGCTGTTCGGCAAGGCGTTCGAGAACTGGGTCTGTCACGAGCTTGCCGCCTGCGCGGAATACCGCCGGCAGTTTCACGATTTAAGTTACTGGCGCCTCACGACCGGCATGGAAGTGGACTACATTATCGACGACATGGCTTACGCGGTGGAGGCAAAAGCCTCGCGGTCCGTCAACTCGGACCACTTGAAAGGACTGCGGGAATTGGCCCGCGAGCACCCTCGGGTGAAAAAACGTTTCGTCATTTCTCTCGATCCGCAGCCGCGCGTGACCGAAGACGGCATCGAAATACTTCCCTATTCCGTATTTACAAAGCGCCTTTGGGACGGGGATTTGTTTGCTTGAACCATCACGTCAGCCGAACAGCCAATGAACTACTTGAAGATGGACCAAAACGATTCGGATCAGCCATGATTTTTCAGAGTCAATCTGACGGCTGCTAGAGGTGACCGATTTCACGGAACGCTAGAGGCTCCTGAGGGCGGGCGACGCCGGACCGGCAGGGCGAATTTGAGTTCTCGGTGGCTGATCCCTCAAAAGGAAGTTCTTGTCATTAAGACGCGACCCCGTGGACTGACAATATCAAATAACCAAAGCCGGACATCGGCTCTGCCTTGATCCTAATGGGTGACTGGTGCGGACCATGTCCGACACCGACTGACTGAAAACAGGGGCGCGTAACCTAAAGGTCACGGACCAGGCGAGTTGAAAGGAAAGGGAAGAAAGAAGTTTATTTCTATGGGAGAGTTTTTGCCTCTTGACCGCAGCCTTCTAATGGGTGACCCCTTCTCTTCAGCTCAAAAACAAATTTCTGCTATCACTTAATGTCATCAGAAAAGTAAGGATGAACATCCGCCGGGATTGGCTTCGACGGCCCGGTCACAGGCGGCCTCAATGGCTCTGATTTCATCGTCAGAATATGTTGCCCTACGCAGGGCATCCGCTAATTCCGTACTTCCTGTTCTGACGTTACGGCAACGCATTGACAGAAGGTAATCGGTCTTAAATTCCACGGCCAAGGAGGCGAGGTGGCGATTCGCATTCGCCGCGGCAGCCTGCCCCAGTGTTTGGCCGGGTTGACGACTCGGAGCATCAATCAACTCACGGATCTGGGCTCCCTCCAAGAATATCCGTTGGATTGGCACATTACGGTCTGGATTGCGGCCAGATAAGACCCAGGCAATGTAGGGGTCGTCGCCGTGTGTCAAGTACAGATCGTTGAGAAAGAATTCAGGCCGGCTATGGACAACGTCCCCTCTCTCCTCGGGACGAGGGGAATCTCGGTAAAAGGTGGACCGGCCATGACGCACCGGAACGTTCACCGTGCGTAGCACAGCGGCAAGAAACCCGCTCGTGCACCAGCACCCTGCGGTTATTCGGCGCCTCCCTCCCGACCGCTGCGCATTGGGTAGCGGGCTGATAATCCTTTCTACTGGCGGCAAGCCGCGATAGCCGTACAAATATTCGAGCTGGTCGGCATCGGAACGGAACGGGCCGCCGTAGTTATCGATATGTACCAAGTGG